>ERZ773269.2410-NODE-2410-length-14421-cov-12.044828_pt1 | contig 14421 bp, 13 predicted proteins | sample MGYA00511958_ERZ773269 | MGnify/ENA primary metagenome ERZ773269 (study PRJEB29015, sample SAMEA2737761) | human gut metagenome | biome: human gut; feature: human-associated habitat; material: faeces | place: China | collected 2012 ... | reverse complement strand
CGGTCTTGCCGTCCAGCACGCCGAGGTTGCAGTCGGAATCGTAGTATTTCTTGATAGCCATGGTAGTTGTTCTCCTTTTTGTTTTGTGTTTATTCAGTGGCTGATTGTAAACGATCTTATATTTTCGCTCACTGTGGAGCGGAAAAGCGAAGTTTTAACCCTCTCAGTCATCTCGCTTTGCTCGATGCCAGCTCCCCCGAGGGGGGAGCTTTTATCATACCTTCTCTTTTGATGATGCATAAAACCTCGCCCTTCGGGAGAGGTGGCACGGCGCAGCCGTGACGGAGAGGGTTCGTTCTTATTTTCTTTCCGGGCAGTGGGTCCCCGGCAGAGGCAGCTGTGCTTCGCGCACCTCCTGCGGAGGCTTCTGCATATGCTGATGCATCCCGCCGCGCTCCAGTGCGGTAACGCCGGTGCGGCACTGCTCCAAAATTTTGTAATCTGTAAACATTTTCAGGAAGGCATCGATCTTATCCGGCTTGCCGATCAGCTCGAACACCATGCTGTCCGGCGAAAGGTCGATGATCTTGGCCTTGTAGATGCTGGCGATCTCCCGCAGCTCGCTGCGGTTGTGCACATCGGATGCTACCTTCAGCAGCAGCAGTTCCCGTTCCAGAGATTTTTCGCCGTCCAGCACGAACACCTGACGGGTGACCTCCAGACGCTCGGTCTGCAAGATGAGTTGCTGGAGGGCTTTCTCGTCGCTGGTGATGGTAACGGTGATGCGGCTGACTGCCGGGTCGTTGGTGGCCGAGACCGTCAGGCTGTCAATGTTGAAGCCACGGCGGCAGAACAGGTTGGACACACGGGCCAGAACACCGCTCTGGTTGTCCACCAGCAGGCTGATGACCCTGCGCTTGTTGGATTCCATATTGCTGTGCCCTCCTTATTCCATGATGATATCGTTGATGTCGCCGCCGCCGGGGATCATGGGCAGCACCTTTTCGTCCTTATCGATGATGCATTCGATCCAAGTAGGGCCTTTCTGCTTCATTGCATCGGCAAAAGCAGCCTGAAACTCCGGCAGGTTTCTGCAGCGGTAGCCCTTCAGGCCAAAGCCCTCGGCCAGCTTGACGAAATCCGTCTTGCGGTGGGGGTCGGTCTGGCTGTAGCGCTTTTCGTAGAAGGTGGTCTGCCACTGGCGCACCATGCCCAGCACCGAGTTGTTGAAGATCACGGTGATGATGGGCAGCTCATAGCTCACGGCGGTGCAGGCCTCGTTCAGGTTCATGTGGAAGGAGCCGTCGCCGGTAAACATGACCACCCGCTGGTCGCGGCCCAGAGCCATCTGTGCGCCAATGGCGGCACCGTAGCCAAAGCCCATGGTGCCCAGACCGCCGCTGGTGATAAAGCCGCGGCTCTTAGCGTGGCGCAGGTACTGTGCCGCCCACATCTGGTGCTGGCCCACATCGGTCACATACACGGCTTCAGGGCCGCACTGGTTGCACACCTCGCCGATTACCTGATGGGGCATCAGGCGGGTGGGGTCGGACACCGGGTGGTAATCCTGTGCCTGCCACTCACGGATCATCTTCATCCAGTCGGGATGCTTCTTTTCCTCGATCTGCGGCAGCATGGCGTTCAGCACGTAAGCGGCATCGCCCACGATGGAAAGATCGACCTCCACATTCTTGCCCAGCTCACTGGGGTCGATGTCGATCTGGATGATGGTGGCATTCTTTGCAAAGGTCTTGGGGTTCAGGGCCACACGGTCCGAGAAGCGGGTACCCACCGCGATCAGCACATCGCAGTCGGCCACGGCACGATTGGAGGTGTAACAGCCGTGCATACCCACCATGCCAATGTTCATCGGGTCGCCGTAGGGCACAACGCCTGCGGCCATCAGGGTGTAGGTGGCCGGGATCTCTGCCTTGTGCAGCAGATCACGCAGCGGCTGGCAGGAGGCTGCGCTGCGCACACCGCCGCCAAAGTAGACCAGCGGTCGCTGGGCCGCATTGATAAGATCCGCTGCCCACTTGACCTGCTCTGCGTTGAAGGTGGTAACGGTGCGGATGGGCTCCGGCTTTTTGGGGGTGAACTCGCATACCGCCGCTGTCACGTCCTTGGGGATATCCACCAGCACCGGGCCCTTGCGGCCGCTCTGTGCAATACGGAAGGCAGAGCGCATGGTATCGGCCAGCTCTTCCACCCGGCGCACCGTGAAGTTGTGCTTGGTAATGGGCATCGTGATGCCCTCAATGTAGGCTTCCTGAAAGCCGTCCTTGCCAAGGCCCGCCGTGGCCACGTTGCCGGTGAAGGCCACCATGGGCACCGAGTCCATATAGGCTGTGGCAATGCCGGTGACCAGATTGGTGGCACCCGGGCCACTGGTGGCCAGCACCACGCCGGTGCGGCCGGTGGCACGGGCATAACCGTCTGCCGCGTGGGCCGCGCCCTGTTCATGTGCCGTCAGCACATGGGTGATGCGGTCAGAATTTTTATACAGTTCATCGTAAAGATTCAGCACTGCGCCGCCGGGATAACCAAAAAGGGTGTCCACGCCCTGCTCGCAGAGGACCTCCACAAAAATCTGAGAACCATTCAACTGCATGGTGAGTTTCTCCTGTTTTCCTAACCTTTTTCCACTTTTTACACGTTCCCGGGGAGCTTCTTTTTAAAAGAAAAGGCCTTTGTCCCCTGTTATCAAGAGACAAAGACCTTGTGATCATCAAGCTCTCTGCGGTACCACTCTCGTTGGCGTGCTGTGCACACCCTCTCACGGGCTTCCAACAAAGCCCTGCACGGTAACGGCTGCAACCGGCGCTGCTTACAAGGGTTTTGCACCCGTTGGGCAGGCTGCTCCGGGATGATTTTCCGCACGAAGCACTGACTGCCTTGCACCAGACGGCAGCTCTCTGAACAGTGGGGATCGTGTGGTACTTTTTCCCATCTGCGCATTTGTTGATGTAAATTATACTATAAACCGGGCTTTTGTCAATCGACAATTTGTAACCTGAATCACCCCAAAGATGAAGCATTTTTAACACCCCTTGCATCCCCGCCCGAACCGCTGTATACTTTTGATATCCGCGTACCTGCGTTTTGTAGGGTATGTGCCAATGGAGAGGAAAAGGGATCACCTATGAAACTGAGAGAATGGAATGCCCATCTGCATGGGCTTGTTGTGTTCCGCGCCCTGCTGAACGACCCTGTTGTGGCAAAGCTTTTAGACCTGACCGACCGCATGGAGGCGGGCTGCTCCTCCTACGGCCCGGTGTGCGATGCCGTAGCCGCCTTTGAGGCCGCTTTGTTCGAGTACACCACCAACTGGGGCAGCTACCTGAGCAATGCTGTGCTGGAGGCCGAGACCATCTGCGTGCGGCAGGCCGCCGCCGGGCAGCTGGACGCGCTGCTGCAAAGCGCCTTGGACAGCGAGCTGCAGTTTTTGCAGCAGCTGTGCGGGCTGACGCTGGACGAACTGTTCCAGACCGCCTACTCGGAGCAGGCGCAGCGGCCGGAGTTGGCGTTCCTGCCCCGGTGGCAGACCTGTGAGCTTGACCTTGCCGCCGCCTACGCCCAGCGCATGAGCGAGGTGGGCAAAAAGGGCTACGGTATGTTTGCAAAGCACCATGTATTCACGGTGGAGAACGGCCAGCTTGTGCCGGTAAAATACCCCGACCCGCAGCGCCTTTCCGAGCTGCCCGGCTACGAGAAGGAGCGGGAAAAGGTGATTGCCAACACAAAGGCGCTGCTGGCCGGGATGCCCGCCAACAATGTGCTGCTGTACGGCGATGCCGGTACCGGCAAATCCAGCGCGGTAAAGGCCATTGCCAACGAGTTTGCGCCCGAGGGACTGCGGCTGGTAGAGGTAAAAAAGAACCAGCTGTATCAGATCCCCGACCTGATGGACAAGCTGGCGGCAAACCCGCTCAAGTTCATTTTGTTCATCGACGATCTGAGCTTTACCGCCAACGACGACAACTTTGCCGCCTTGAAGGCCATCTTGGAGGGCAGCGTAGGCGGACGCGCTCAGAACATTGCGGTGTACGCCACCTCCAACCGCCGCCACCTCATCAAGGAAACCCTCTCGGACCGCACCGGCGACGACATCCATGAAGCCGACACCCGGCAGGAGTTGATGAGCCTTTCCGCCCGGTTTGGCCTGACGGTCACCTTCCAGCGGCCGGAGAAGGCCCGGTTCGAGACCATTCTGGAGCAGCTTGCCAAGCAGCACAACATCCAGATGCCCACCGAGCAGCTGCTGCTCAAGGCCGAGGCCTTCGCTCTGCGTGCCGGCGGCCGCAGCCCCCGGGTGGCCAAGCAATTCATCGAGCAATGCGAGGCCGGGGTGCAGAAGTAAACGCACCAGTTTTAAACGTTATCAAAAAGCGGGACACCAAAGCATCCGCAGATGCTCCGGTGTCCCGCTTTTCTTATCTTTATTCGCTCAGTCCCGCACGGCGATGCACTCGATCTCCAGCTTTGCGCCCTTGGGGATGGCTGCCACCTGCACGCAGCTGCGGGCTGGGAACGGCTCGGCAAAGGCCTTGGCGTACTCTGCGTTCACTGCAGCAAAATCGTTGATGTCGGCCAGAAAGATCACCGTCTTGACCACGTTGTTCATGGAAAGCCCCGCCTCGGCCAGAATCGCCTTCAGGTTGGCAAGGCTCTGTGCGGCCTGCTGCTCCACGGTATCAGCCATGGTGCCGGTGGCTGGGTCTACCGGGAGCTGACCGGAAACAAACACCATGTTGCCCAGATCCAGTGCCTGACTGTAAGGACCGATGGCGGCAGGTGCGTTGGCGGTAGATACGACTTTCATAGTATATTTTCTCCTTTATATTACATTATGTTTAGAACAAATTTGCTTTTTTCTTCGGATAGAGCCGGATGAGGGGGTAATTTCCTGTAAGCTGCTGCTTGCCTGCGCCCTCATCCGTCTGCTCACTACGTTCGCATCCACCTTCCCCCGTCCGGGGGAAGGCTTTCACTCTTGCAAAACGATGAAGTTTACACCCGCTCGCTGACCAGCTGGAAGCCGGCCTTGGTCAGCTCGGTGCGGATCTGCTCGATCTGGTCGGCATCGCGGGTCTCCAGCGTCAGCTTGAGGAAGCAGCTGGAGATGGGCATATTGGGGTCGGAGCCGTCATGCTGCACCGACACCACATTGCTGCCGCAGCGGGATACCACCTCGGCCACCTTTTTCAACTGGCCGGGCTTGTCCTCCAGCGCGATGGTCAGGTTTGCCTTGCGGCCGCTCATCACAAGACCGCGGGTGATGACGCGGTTCAGGATGTTCACATCAATGTTGCCGCCGGAGATGACGCAGGCCACCTTTTTGCCCTCCACCGGCAGCTTGTGGAACAGCACTGCCGCCACCGGCACAGCACCTGCACCCTCAGCCACCAGCTTCTGGTTCTCCATCAGGGAGAGAATGGCCGCCGCCGTCTCGTCCTCGGTCACGGTAACGATATCGTCCACATACTGCTCGCATAGCTGATAGGTCAGCTCGCCCGGGGTCTTGACCTGAATACCGTCCGCAAAGGTGGAAGCAGATTTCAGGGTCTGGTACTTGTGCTCGTGCAGGCTGCGGTACATACTGGGGGCACCCTCGGCCTGTACGCCGTACACCTTGACCTCCGGGCGCAGGGTCTTGATGGCAAAGGCAATACCGGAAATCAGTCCGCCGCCGCCCACCGGCACCACCACAGCATCCACATCCGGCAGCTGGTCAAGGATCTCCAAGCCGATGGTACCCTGCCCGGCGATGACCTGCTCGTCATCGTAGGGGTGGATAAAGGTCATGTCGTACTCCTTTTGCAGCTGCACGGCCTTGTCGTGGGCTTCGTCGTAGGTGCCGGGCACAAGGCAGACCTCCGCGCCCAGATTTTTGGTGTTTTCCACCTTCATCAGGGGTGCGCCGTCCGGCATACAGACGATGCTGCGGATGCCGCGCCGGGTAGCGGCCAGCGCCACGCCCTGCGCATGGTTGCCCGCAGAGCAGGCAATCACGCCCTTGGCGCTCTCCTCCTCAGAAAGCTGGCTGATTTTATAGTAAGCGCCCCGCACCTTAAAGCTGCCGGTGGCCTGCAGGTTCTCGGTCTTAAGGTACAGCTGGCAGTCCTTGGACAGCTTGGGGGCTTCGATGAGGTCGGTCTTGCGCGCTACATCCTTCAGCACAAAGGCGGCGTGGTAGATCTTATCCAGAGTCAGCATGACAGATACTTCCTTTATTTTTCGTGATGTCATCCAGTATAAGTTACAAAAATTGTTTTGTCAAATGAATTTCATTCACGACAAAAGACGTAAAAAAGAGAAAGACAATGGTAAAACCACTGCCTTTCTCTTTTTATTCTCATTATCGCCCACGGCCACCGCCGCCGCCATGGCTGGAACCACCGCCCATGCCACCGAAGCCGCCGCCAAAGCTACCGCCGCCGAAACCGCCGCGCCCGGCACCGCCCCCGAAGGAGCCGCTGCCCATGCCGCCAAAGCCGCCGTAGAAGCCGCCCGGCGGGGGCGGGTTATGCGGGCCGCGCCGCCGTCCACGGGGAGGCCGGGGCCCGCCGAAGCACCACAGCCAGCCGCAGGGGCTGGCAAAAACATAGGCCATCGACCGGATAATGACGATAAGCAGCACAACGCTGACCACAAGGGTCAGGATGTCGGTCAGAGTGCTGCCGCCGCTGCTCTGCCCGCCCTGATAGCCGGGCTGCACGGTGCCGCCGTTCTCATAGCTTCCATTGTCCAGATTTACGCCATAAATGCTCGCAATGGTGTCGGCCACATTATTTGCACAGGTGATTACCGCATCGCTATAATCACGGTTTGCAAAATCACTTTCCATGGTCTGGGCGATGGCGCTGGCCTGCTTTGCCAGCGTGGTGTTGCGGAAGCCATCGCCGTAGGTCAGGTAGTAGTCGCCGTCCGCGTACTGCGCCGACTCCATCACCAGCAGGATCAGAACACCATTATTGTTCGTGGCATTGCCGATTCCCCAAGCGTTAAATGCTTCTGTGGCATAATCTTCCGTAGAAAGATTACCTGTGTACTGCACAGTCAAAACACCAATTTGTGCGCCTTTACAGTTCGTCTCCAATTTTGCATTCAATTCTTCAATCGTCTGCGTTACTTGGCTATTCAGCGCATTGGCATCGTCCACCACGCACTGATCCTTGGGCAGGCTGGGCAGCTGGGCGGCAAAGGCCGCCGGGCACAGCACTGCCGCACTGACCACCACGGCCAGCACCAGTGCGCTGATGCGTTTTGCAAAGTTTTTCATGCGAAGGGCTCAACCTCCTTCACGCCGGACAAAGCGCCCAGCACACTGGCCGGGAAGCCGCCGACTTCATTCTGATATTCATACACCGCCGTATTGTACTGCAAGGTACCAATGATGGTGGCCGCACTGTTGAATTGGCCGTACTGCCCCTGCACCGCGCCCATCTTCATGGGGTCATCGGCCTGCTCCTGCAACTTTGCATACAGCTGGTCGATGGCAGCGCCCAGTGCCTGATCGGCCTGATACAGCGCGTGCATCGCGCTGCCCTGATAATAGGGCAGCGAGGTCAGCGACTGGCTTTTACCGCCGTTCTGCACCGCCTGCAGACAAGCGGAGAAATCGTTCAGCGCCGTCTGTGCAGCCAGCACCTCGGCGCTGTCTGCGCCAAGGGTGTTGGAGGCAGTGGTCAGAATATTCGCCGCCGTATTCTCCCGGGTGGTCAGCTCCTCGCTCAGGTTATAACCGTTGTCGGCGGCGACCCCTGCGGTGAACCACTGACGGGCAGTGTTGTACTTGCCGCGCAGCTTGGCGCTGCCAAAGCCGAAAAAAGCGGCCAGCATCACCACCACGCTCAAGGCCAGCGCCGCCGCCCGGGTGGAAAACGCTGCGGGCAGCTTTGCTTCCAGTGCGGCCAGCTTCTGCTGGCGGGGCGTCAGCGTTACGACCTGCTCCGGCTTTGCTTTTTCGCGGTAGCTGCCCGCGTCAAAGCCGCCGGGAGCGGTTTGTTTGTTCTGAGAAAAATCAGCGTTTGCCATTTCAGCTCCGGATCTCCATCATTTTGGTTTTCAGTTCGTCCTCGATGCGGGTCAGCTCCTGCTCGGCGGCGGCGCGCTTTGCGCGGCCCTCGCTCTGGATCTTGTTCAGTTCGTCCAGCGTCTCGATCAGGCTCTTGTTGGTCTGCTGCAGCGTCTCGATATCCACGATGCCGCGCTGGCTCTCCTTGGCAGTCTCAATGGTGCCCAGCTTCAGCGCCTCGGCGTTCTTCTTCAGCAGGTCGTTGGTCATGTTGGTCACGGCGCGCTCTGCCTGCATGGCCTGCTGGCTGTGTGCCAGCCCCAGTGCCAGCACCATCTGGTTCTTCCACAGAGGGATGGTGTTCACGATGGTAGACTGGATCTTTTCTGCCATCATGGTGTTGTTGTTCTGCAGCAGACGGATCTGGGGGCCCATCTGCAAGCTGATGTTGCGGGTCAGTTCCAGATCATACAGCTTTTTCTCAAAGCGCTCGCACTGGTCGGCAAGGTCGCGGGCGGCCTGTGCATCCTCCGGCAGACCGGAGACCTTGGCCTTATCCATAGCCTGCTGCAGTTCGTTGGCACGCACATCGGCCAGCTTTTTCTTGCCGGCAAGGATATACATGCTCAGCTCCTTGAAGTAGGCCATGTTCAGCTCGTACATCTTGTCCAGCATGGCGATGTCCTTGAGCAGCTGCACCTGATGGGCTTCCAGCATGGACTGGATCTTTTCCACGTTGGTCTCGGTCTTGTCGTACTTGGTCTTGAGGGCATCCAGCTGGCTGGTCTTTTTCTTGAAGAAGCCCATAATGCCCTTCTGCTGCTCCTCGTTGGCATCAAAGCTCTTCAGCTCGCCAATGAGGTTGGTGATCATATCGCCCACCTCGCCCAGATCCTTGGTGGACACCTTGGCCAGAGCAGCCTCGGAGAAATCGCCGATCTTCTTCTGGCAGGCGGAGCCATACTGCAGCACCTGCTGGCTGTTGGTGATATCGATCTTTTCCGCAAAGGAATCCACCATTGCCTGCTCCTCAGGGGTCAGCTGCACCTCCGGCTGCTGGACCGCAGGGGCGGGCTCAGGCTTTTTCTCTTCGGCTGCCTCCGGGGTGGGGTCCAGCGTCAGGGTGGGCACTGCAGGAGCATCGAGGTCGAAGTTCAAAGTGTTGTTGTCAGCCATTGTTGATTCCATCCTTTCCAATTACGACAGCGCCTGCCGCCTATCGGCGTGCGCTATTTTCTAACCGGTTTGCCAAGGGCTCCCCCTTCGGGGGAGCTGGCAAAGCCGTCAGGCTTTGACTGAGAGGGTTGTTACAATCCCTGCCCTTTCAGCATATTCTGCAAAACGGTCAGGTCTGCCGAGAGGTCCATGCTCTCGGCAGCATACAGGGCATCCAGCTGATTTTCAAATGCCGTGGCAATGGAGGCTGCGTTGTGTTCCACCTCCGCGCGGATGGAGGCTGCATTCTCGCCCCGCACCCCCTGCTTTGCCAGCTTGGCGTACTGCTGCAGCACGTTCACGGCATCGGGCAGATAGTAATTGGCAAACCGCCGCACCTGCTTTGCCTTGGCGGGGGTGGCTTCCACCGTTTCCACAATGGAGCGGCCCGCCTTTTCCATCCGGGCCATGGCGGCGGAGAGCTGCGGGTCCGGCAGGGCTTCGTTCAGGGCATGGAGGGTGTCCAGCTGCTGCTGCATCTCGGTCAGCATGGCATCCACATCGTCCACACCGGTATGGAAGGGCACTTCCGTCTCCACCACCCGGGGCGGGCAGATCTTTTTGGCCCCGGCAAAGGCCAGCACAGCCGCGCCCAGCGCCGCCAGCAGTGCCCACAGCCGATAGACCGGAAGCACAGCGCACAGCACCACAAATGCCAGCGCCGCCGCGTAGTACGGCAGGACACTGGGCTTCCGGGTGCGAATGATCTTGCTCATGGGTTCCTCCTTTTCCGGGAGCTGCGCCCCCTGTATCTTTCATAATAAATCCTTTTCCAGCGGGGCGCAAGCGTTTCACGAATTATTTACAGGTTTGAAATCGAAATGTCAAACCTCTCAGGCGCTTGCGCGCCAGCTCCCCTCATAGGGGAGCCCCTGGCATATCGGGTAAGTCCGCGCGGCATTCAAGGCAGGATCCAGTTCGACAATTCTTTCTGCCAGATCTCCCGTAATTTTTCCGGCCTGCAGGCGGCATTGGCGGGGCTGGTGCTGGGCAGCCTGACCGCCGGGATGCCGCTGACCGGCTCGAGATACTTTGTATAGATCTTATATGCCGTAGCCCCGTTGCAAAAAACAGCCTCAATGGGCGCTTTTTCCAGCAGACCGGCAATATCATTGGGCACCACGTCCCGGATGGACGCATCCGACGCGCCGGTGATGGTACAGCTTTCCAGCGTATCCCACAGGGCCAGCCCGTGGCGCAGGATGATCTGCTTTTTTGCTTCGATATCCTCCCGGGCGGGCACAGGCTCCCCGGTCAGGGCCGCCAGCATGGGCCAGAAGCGGTTTTGCGGGTGGCCGTAGTAGAAGGACATTTCCCGGCTCCTGGGGCTGGGCCAGGTGCCCAGGATCAGCGCCCGGCTGTGCTCGTTGTAGACCGGTGCAAAGCTCACTGCTTTTCCTCCGCAGCTTCCATCTGGCCCCAGGGGGAGCCAAGTTCATGGCCCGAAGGCTCCGCACGGGGGCCGTTGAACCACAGCTCCTCAATGAGGGCGGCAAGGCCGTCCTCCCGCACATCCCCGATGATGCGGTCTGCGGCTTCCTTGGCATCGTCCGAGCCGTTGGCCATACAGCAGCCCAGTCCCGCCGCCTTCAGCATCCCCACATCATTGGCGGAATCGCCCACCGAAACAGCATCGGCCAGCGTCAGGCCCACGGTTTCACACAGGTCAGCCAGACCCACCCCCTTATCAATGCCCTCCCGGACGATATCATAGCAGTGCCAGCTGCCCTCCCGCACAGCACCCACCATCATAAAACGGAGGTTCAGGTGGCCGTACTTCCGGCTGAACGCCTCCAGCGCCTCATCGGGCAGGCAGGCAAAGGCGGCATGGGGCATATCGATGAGATGGCGGTCCTGATCCTCGCCATCCTTGCAGGTCAGGCCGCTGCCGCTCAGCTGGGCGTAGAAATCCCGGAGGCTCTCGTATTCGCAGTAGGCATAGTATCCATCCCGGAAATTGAACTGCAGGGGGTAGTTGTAATCCTCGCAGAAATCCACCAGTGCGTACATTTCCTCATTGGTCATCGGGTGTTCGGCGATGATCGCGCCGTCCCTGTCCACCACGCAGGCTCCGTTGTTGGTGATGGCGTAGTCGAACCGGATGCCGCCCAGCTGCTGCTTGTTGATCACGCAGTAGCCGCGGCCGGTGCTCAGCACAAATTTGCCGCCTGCGGCCTGCATCTTTTTCACGGCCTTGACCACCGCCGGGCGGGGGCAGGGCTCACCAAAGGGAACAAGGGTATTGTCGAAATCGCTTGCCAGAAGTTTATATTGCATCGTTGCTCCTATTTCAGCATCCTCACCCTCTCAGGCCGCTTCGCGTCCAGCTCTCCCAAAGGGAGAGCTTTTGACATAATCGGAAACTTCCCAATGACTGTCAAGACCTCCCACTTTGGGGGAGGTGGCATCGCGCAAGCGATGACGGAGAGGGTGAGCCAGTTTATCGTTTTGATACTGTCTAGTATAACACAAAACGCCGCTCCGGGATATCCCGAAACGGCGTTTTGACTGAATATTTTACTTTAACCGAAAATGGCTACCACGATCTGGATCCCAACACCCACAGCCGCACCGGCAGCCCAGGTCAGGCCGGTGATAAAGAGGTTCTGCTTCCAGGAGGGGTTTGCCCGCCAGAGAACGGCCAGGCCCACGCCCGCGCCGGTGCACAGACCTGCCACCAGACTGGAAAAGCGGAGGGCTCCCTCCACATAGAGCTGGGTCAGCAGGACGCTGGCGGCACAGTTGGGAATCAGCCCCACCAGTGCGGCCACCACCGGCTGGAAGAAGCCCATCCGGCCCAGAGCGTCGGCAAAGACATCCTCGCCCACGCCCTCCACAATGAGGCCGAACACCAGACTGAACACAAAGATGAACACGAAGATCTCCAGCGTGTGGCGAAGGGCGGCTTTCCAGATGGGGGCGGGCTTGCCCTCCTCATCGCTGTGCTCCTCGTGGCAGTCGATCTCATCGGCGCTGCCGGTATAGCCGCCCCGCAGGCTCCTAGGCAGAACACCCCGCAGGACAAAATCCAGCACCAGGCCCACCGCAATGGCGTAGAGCACCTTGATGACCATGAGCAGCACCAGCTTATCCCAGTAGGCAGGCATGGAGACCAGCAGCGGGACCGCTTCATCACTGGTGGCAAGGAACACGGCCATCAGCGTGCCCAGGCTGATGACCCGGGACGCATAGAAATTGGACGCAATGGCAGAGAAACCGCACTGGGGCACACAGCCCAGCAGCGCCGCCGGAACAGAGCCCCAGCGTCCGCCCCCCGCCAGAATGGCTTCGATGCGCTCGCCGTGACGGTTCTCCACATATTCAATGAACAGATAGGCCAAAAACAGGAAGGGCAGCATCTTGGCGGTGTCCACCAGAGATTCGCCCAGAACATCCAGAAACAATTCCATTTGATACTCCAAAAACAACTATAATGTGCTTTATTGCAGTAAATTGCAATCAATTTGCATTTTCGTGCAAGGGAGATTATACACGCTTCGGATGCAAATTGCAAGAGGAATTTGCAAAAAGTTTGCATTTTTGTTTTTGGGAGAACAAAAATGCCCTCTCAGTCAGGGCCGCAGGCCTTGCCAGCTCCCCCTTCGGGAGAGGTGGCAGCGCGTTCACGCTGACAGAGAGGGCTATTCATTTCAGATCAGATCTCGGCCAAAATCGCATCACCCATAGCGGTGCAGCCCAGGCAGGTACAGCCTTCGCTCATGTTGTCAGCCGTACGCAGGCCCTTGTCCAGCACCTTGTTCACAGCATTCTCAATGGCATCGGCTTCCTCAGTCATGCCAAAGGAGTAGCGCAGCATCATGGCGGCAGAGAGGATGCAGGCGGTGGGGTTGACGATATCCCTGCCCGCAATGTCGGGGGCCGAGCCGTGAATGGGCTCGTACAGGCCCCGGGTGCCATCGCCCAAAGAGGAGGACGGGATCATGCCGATGGAGCCGGTGATCATGGAGGCCTCGTCCGACAGGATATCGCCGAACATATTCTCGGTGACGATGACATCGAACTGCGCGGGGTTCTTTACGATCTGCATGGCACAGTTGTCCACGAACATCTCGCTGTACTCCACGTCCGGGTACTCGGCCTGCAGGCGGTGCATCACACTGCGCCACAGGCGGCTGGTGTCCAGCACGTTTGCCTTGTCCACGCTGATAACGTGTTTTCTTCTCTTCATGGCAATGTCGAATGCCTTGATGGCAATGCGGCGGATCTCATTTTCGTTATAAGTCAGGGTATCCGTTGCCTGCAGAACACCATCTACCTCTTCGGTATGACGCTCGCCAAAGTACAGACCGCCAGTCAGCTCGCGCACGATGATCATGTCGAAGCCATCTCCGATGTTCTCTTTCTTTAACGGACAGGCATCTGCCAGTTCATTGTAAAGGTAAGCCGGGCGAAGATTCGCAAATAAATTAAGGCCTTTGCGGATTGCCAGCAGCCCCGCCTCAGGTCTTAAGTTCGGTGCCACATCGTACCATTTTGAATTTCCTACATTGCCGCCAACCGCGCCAAGTAAAACCGCGTCACTCTTCTTTGCGGTTTCCAGTGCCTCGTCCGTTAACGGAACTCCGTATGCATCAATGGAGCAGCCGCCCATCAGAATTTTTGTGTACTGGAAGGTATGTCCATATACCTCTCCTACTTTATCAAGGACCTTGCACGCCTCACGCACAATTTCCGGTCCGATTCCATCTCCAGGGATTGTTACGATATTACAATTCATGTTGTCTTACCTCTTTCTGATCCATTCCCTTTTTCTTGATCGGTGATATTTTCGTTCCTGTTCAAAGCTTTTCATTTCTCAGGCAATGATCCTATAGAACAAAAAGGAACGTGTTTCTTCCCATATTAACGCATTTATTGTCATTTTTCAACTGATACACTGGAATTTATACAGAAAAATCCATACGAGATAGGAATTGTCTTCATAACTTGCAGTTATCAGAAAGGTAAAAAATATCGCCGGAAGGCATATCCCCTCCGGCGATTCCAGTATTTTTCAGATATTTCCGTCTGCAGAACATGGCAAAACATGTTTTGTGGATTTTGCATCCCCGCAGTCATTGCCATCTGTCCCTCATTCGGTCATTTGCGGCTGTCCCAGGCTCCGTCCTTGCCAACATAATAGCTTCCAATGGTCTCATCCGTTGCCATGGCATGGTCTTCCCGGAAGTAATACCACTTGTCATCAATCTCTTTCCAGCCGGTTACGGCGGCACAGCTCGCATCCAGAT
>ERZ773269.2409-NODE-2409-length-14425-cov-16.996033_pt1 | contig 14425 bp, 16 predicted proteins | sample MGYA00511958_ERZ773269 | MGnify/ENA primary metagenome ERZ773269 (study PRJEB29015, sample SAMEA2737761) | human gut metagenome | biome: human gut; feature: human-associated habitat; material: faeces | place: China | collected 2012 ... | reverse complement strand
TGTTTGTGTGAAGTGATTCACATCCGCCGTGTCGATGGAGGCGCATTATAGGGAGCCCGCCGGGAATGACAAGCGGAAAAATACAATTTTATTTCAACCGCTCATCTTTTATACGTAACGCTTATTTTTGCTGCTTTTTAATCGCCGCCGGCAGCTCTGTCAGGCTATTTAGCACCCAGTCCGCGGCTTTTTCCGCTTCTTCAGTAACAGGCTTACCGGTACGCACCAGCACTTTAGTACCGACATCAGCAGCCGCTGCAGCCTGCATATCTTCCAGTTTGTCCCCAACCATATAGGAAGCGGCCATATCGATATGCAGATAATCGCGGGCGGAGATCAGCATCCCCGGATGCGGTTTACGGCAATCACAGGTCTGACGGTACTCCTCAACCGCACCCTGCGGGTGATGCGGGCAATAATAGATACCGTCCAGATCGACGCCACGGTCTGCCAGGGACCAGTCCATCCATTCGGTCAGCGTTTCAAACTGGGCTTCGGTAAATTTACCGCGAGCAATACCGGACTGGTTAGTGACCAGCACCAGCGCGTAGCCCATCTCTTTTAGTTCGCGCATTGCGTCAATGACGCCATCGATAAATTCAAAATTGTCGATTTCGTGGACGTAGCCATGATCGACATTAATAGTGCCGTCACGGTCGAGAAAAATTGCGGGTACTGACTTTGCCACCGGTTTGCTCCTGAAAAAGGCTAGTGCCGTTAGTATCGCATGTTTCCGCATGCAAGAAAGTGCTCATTATAAAGAGTCAGATTGATTTAGACGTCTGGATGCCTTAACATCCATTTCATTGCCAGGCATCGCCTGGATACGGCAGAAGAAAATGCCACGGCAAACGGCTAAACGATAATAAATAACTGATGATTAAACTTTCCAATATCACCAAAGTGTTCCAGCAGGGGAATCGCAGCATTCAGGCGCTGAATAACGTCAGCCTGCATGTCCCTGCCGGACAGATTTACGGCGTCATCGGTGCCTCCGGCGCCGGTAAAAGTACGCTGATTCGCTGCGTTAACCTGCTGGAGCGCCCGACCGAGGGCAGCGTACAGGTTGACGGTCAGGAGCTGACTGCGCTGTCGGAAAAAGAGCTAACCCGCGCTCGCCGTCAGATTGGCATGATTTTCCAGCATTTTAACCTGCTGGCATCCCGCACCGTTTTCGGCAACGTGGCGTTACCTCTGGAGCTGGATAACACGCCACAGGCAGAAATCAAACGCCGCGTGACGGAGCTGCTGGATCTTGTCGGCCTGGGTGATAAGCACGACAGCTATCCGGCTAATCTCTCCGGCGGTCAGAAACAGCGTGTCGCCATTGCCCGCGCGCTGGCCAGTAACCCCAAGGTACTGCTGTGCGATGAAGCCACCAGCGCCCTGGATCCGGCCACCACCCGTTCCATTCTCGAACTGCTGAAAGATATTAACCGTCGTCTGGGGCTGACCATCCTGCTGATCACCCACGAAATGGATGTGGTGAAACGCATTTGCGACTGCGTGGCAGTGATTAGCAACGGCCAGTTGATTGAGCAGGACACGGTGAGCGAAGTCTTCTCCCATCCGAAGACGCCGCTGGCCCAGCAGTTTATTCAGTCGACCCTGCACCTGGATATTCCGGATGACTACCAGGCGCGCCTGAAACCTACCGCTACAGCGGATAGCGTACCAATGCTGCGCATGGAATTTACCGGCCACTCCGTCGATGCGCCGCTGCTTTCTGAAACCGCGCGTCGCTTCAACGTGAATAACAACATTATTAGCGCGCAGATGGATTATGCCGGCGGGGTGAAGTTCGGCATCATGCTGACTGAAATGCACGGTACACAGGAAGACACTCAGGCGGCTATCGCCTGGCTGCAGGAACATCATGTAAAAGTAGAGGTATTGGGTTATGTCTGAGGCAATGATGTGGCTGCTATTGCGCGGCGTATGGGAAACGCTGGCAATGACCTTTGTCTCCGGCTTCTTCGGTTTTGTCCTTGGTCTGCCGGTGGGCGTGCTGCTGTACGTGACCCGTCCGGGGCAAATCGTCGCCAATGCTAAACTGTACCGGACGCTGTCGGCGCTGGTGAACATTTTCCGCTCCATCCCGTTCATTATCCTGTTGGTCTGGATGATCCCGTTTACCCGCGTGATCGTCGGCACCTCAATCGGCCTGCAGGCGGCGATCGTGCCGTTGACAGTGGGCGCCGCGCCGTTTATCGCTCGCATGGTGGAGAACGCGCTGCTGGAGATCCCGACAGGCCTTATTGAAGCCTCCCGGGCAATGGGCGCTACGCCGCTGCAGATCGTGCGTAAGGTTCTGCTGCCTGAAGCGCTGCCGGGTCTGGTCAACGCCGCCACTATCACTCTTATCACCCTGGTGGGCTATTCCGCCATGGGCGGCGCGGTGGGCGCCGGCGGTTTGGGGCAGATTGGTTATCAGTATGGCTATATCGGCTACAACGCCACCGTGATGAATACCGTACTGGTATTGCTGGTTATTCTGGTTTATTTAATTCAATTCTCTGGCGATCGCATCGTCCGGGCTGTGACTCATAAATAACGTTATTGGCAGACAACACTCATTCTTACAGGAAGGAAATAACATGGCCTTTAATTTCAAAACCTTTGCGGCAGTTGGTGCGTTAATCGGTTCTCTGGCGCTGGTGGGTTGCGGTCAGGATGAAAAAGATCCGAATCATATTAAAGTCGGCGTTATCGTCGGGGCGGAGCAGCAGGTCGCTGAAGTCGCGCAGAAAGTGGCAAAAGAGAAGTATGGCCTTGACGTTGAGCTGGTGACCTTCAACGATTACGTTCTGCCGAACGAAGCGCTGAGCAAAGGTGATATCGACGTCAACGCCTTCCAGCATAAACCGTACCTCGACCAGCAGATTAAAGACCGCGGCTACAAGCTGGTGGCTGTCGGCAACACCTTCGTCTACCCGATCGCGGGTTACTCGAAGAAAATCAAATCGCTGGACGAACTGCAGCCGGACTCGCAGATCGCCGTCCCTAACGATCCGACCAACCTCGGTCGTTCTCTGCTGCTGCTGCAGCAGGTGGGCCTGATCAAACTGAAAGACGGCGTTGGCCTGCTGCCGACCTCGCTGGATATCGTCGAGAACCCGAAAAACCTGAAGATTGTTGAACTGGAAGCACCGCAGCTGCCGCGTTCTCTCGACGACGCGCAGATTGCGCTGGCCGTTATCAACACCACTTACGCCAGCCAGATTGGCCTGACCCCGGCGAAAGACGGCATCTTTGTTGAAGGGAAAGAGTCGCCGTACGTGAACCTGATCGTGGCGCGTGAAGACAATAAAGATGCTGAGAATGTGAAAAAATTCGTTCAGGCTTACCAGAGCGATGAAGTTTACGAAGCAGCAAACAAGATCTTTAACGGCGGCGCAGTGAAAGGCTGGTAATCTTTTCTCACCGTAATATCATTCAGGACGGGCTTCACGCCCGTCTTGTCATTTATGCAAGCACCTGATTCAATAACGCCCTGTTTTTTATTCATTGAGGAAATATTATGCGTGCTTTACCGGTCTGTTTGATAGCACTCATGTTAAGCGGTTGTTCCATGCTAAGCAGATCTCCCGTCGAGCCTGTTCAAAGCACTGCAACTCCTCCGGTTAAATCGGAGCCGACCAAACCACGCGCAACCCGTCCGGCGCCGGTACGTATTTATACCGATGCGTCAGAACTGGTAGGTAAACCGTTCCGCGATCTGGGTGAAGTGTCTGGCGAGTCCTGCCAGGCTTCGAATCAGGATTCTCCGCCGAATATCCCTACCGCCCGCAAGCGCCTGCAGATTAATGCCGCACGAATGAAAGCCAATGCTGTCCTGCTGCACCGCTGCGAAGTGACCAGCGGTACCCCAGGCTGCTACCGTCAGGCGGTTTGTCTGGGCTCGGCGCTTAACGTATCGGCGCAATGAGTGCATTTCAGTTCGCGCAGATAGGCGTTATCCGCTCGCCGTATAAAGAGAAGTTTGCCGTGCCTCGCCAGCCGGGTCTGGTCAAGCACGGCGGCGGAGAACTCCATCTGATCGCGCCCTACAACCAGGCCGACGCCGTGCGTGGTCTGGAAAGCTTCAGCCATCTGTGGATCTTGTTTGTGTTTCATCAGACCATGGAAGGCGGCTGGCGTCCGACGGTGCGCCCTCCCCGTCTCGGGGGCAACGCGCGTATGGGCGTCTTCGCCACCCGTTCCACGTTTCGCCCCAATCCCATTGGCATGTCGCTGGTTGAGCTGAAGGGCGTTCGCTGTCAGAAAGAGCAGGTGATACTGGAGCTCGGCAGCCTCGATCTCGTCGACGGTACGCCGGTGGTCGACATCAAACCCTATCTGCCGTTTGCCGAAGCGCTGCCCAACGCGCACGCCAGCTACGCGCAACAGGCACCGCAGGCGGATCAGGTCGTCAGTTTTACCGCCGAGGTCGAAACGCAGCTTTTGCATCTGGAGAAGCGTTATCCGCATCTGAAGGCGTTTATCCGAGAGGTGCTGGCGCAGGATCCGCGTCCGGCCTACCGTAAGGAAGAAGAGGCAGGTAAAAATTACGCCGTCTGGCTGCTGGATTTCAACGTCCGCTGGCGGGTGACTGCCTCCGGTTTTGAAGTCTTTGCTCTCGAAGCGCGCTAATTTTATTTTCCTCTCTTTTGGCATCTTTGCCACACTGGTAAACTAAACCACTTTTTTTGTTTCAGGCTGGGCAACCAGCCTGTTCCGCTCGTTTAACTGGAACCGTTACAACATGCGTACTAGCCAATATCTGCTCTCCACTCTGAAGGAGACACCTGCCGACGCCGAGGTAATCAGCCACCAGCTGATGCTGCGCGCCGGGATGATCCGCAAGCTGGCCTCCGGGTTATACACCTGGCTGCCGACCGGCGTGCGCGTCCTGAAAAAAGTCGAAAACATCGTGCGTGAAGAGATGAACAACGCCGGTGCGATCGAGGTGTTAATGCCGGTCGTTCAGCCATCTGAACTATGGCAGGAGAGCGGTCGCTGGGAGCAGTACGGCCCGGAACTGCTGCGCATTGCCGATCGTGGCGATCGTCCGTTCGTCCTCGGTCCAACCCACGAAGAGGTCATCACCGACCTGATCCGCAACGAGCTGAACTCCTATAAGCAGCTGCCGCTGAACTTCTATCAGATCCAGACCAAATTCCGCGACGAAGTGCGTCCGCGTTTCGGCGTGATGCGCTCCCGCGAATTCCTGATGAAAGATGCGTACTCTTTCCATACGTCGCAGGAATCGCTGCAGGAAACCTACGATGCGATGTACGCCGCTTACAGTAAAATCTTCAGCCGCATGGGGCTGGACTTCCGCGCGGTACAGGCTGATACCGGCTCTATCGGCGGCAGCGCCTCTCATGAATTCCAGGTGCTGGCGCAGAGCGGCGAAGACGATGTGATCTTCTCCGACAGCTCCGACTACGCGGCAAACATCGAGTTTGCGGAAGCCGTTGCGCCGAAAACTCCGCGCGCGGCCGCCACCCAGGAGATGACCCTGGTCGACACGCCGAACGCCAAAACCATCGCCGAGCTGGTTGAGCAGTTCAACCTGCCGATCGAAAAAACCGTGAAAACCCTGCTGGTGAAAGCGGTTGAAGATAGCGCTTCCCCGCTGGTTGCCCTGCTGGTGCGCGGCGATCACGAGCTGAACGAAGTGAAAGCGGAAAAACTGCCGCAGGTCGCCAGCCCGCTGACCTTCGCCACCGAAGAAGAGATCCGCGCCCTGGTGAAAGCCGGTCCGGGCTCCCTGGGTCCGGTGAACCTGCCGGTGCCGGTGATTATCGACCGTACTGTGGCGGTGATGAGCGATTTCGCCGCCGGCGCCAACATCGATGGCAAACACTACTTCGGCATCAACTGGGACCGCGATGTCGCCACGCCGGAAGTCGCGGACATCCGTAACGTCGTCGCCGGCGATCCGAGCCCGGACGGCAAAGGTACCCTGCTTATCAAGCGCGGTATCGAAGTGGGTCATATCTTCCAGCTGGGGACGAAGTACTCCGAGGCGATGAAAGCCGCGGTCCAGGGCGAAGATGGCCGCAACCAGATCCTGACGATGGGTTGCTATGGTATCGGGGTCACTCGCGTAGTGGCGGCGGCGATTGAGCAGAACTTTGACGATCGCGGTATCGTCTGGCCGGATGCGATTGCGCCATTCCAGGTGGCGATCCTGCCGATGAACATGCACAAATCTTACCGTGTGCAGGAGCTGGCGGAGAAACTGTACGCCGAGCTGAGCGCCCAGGGTATTGAAGTGCTGATGGACGATCGTAAAGAGCGTCCGGGCGTGATGTTCGCCGATATGGAGCTGATCGGTATCCCGCACACCATCGTGCTGGGCGATCGTAACCTCGACAATGACGATATCGAATACAAGTATCGTCGCAACGGTGAGAAGCAGCTGATTAAGACCGGGGATATTGTGGAATATCTGGTTAAAGCGATAAAAGGCTAATCACCCAACCAGGGCCCTGAACGGATGTCAGGGCCTTTTTTTTACAAGGACTGTACCCATGACTGGACCTCTCCTCAGTAGCGGGCTGCTGACCTCCGCCCTGCTCCTGCCTACCGCCTGCACTGTAGACGTCGGCCGCAGCGCCCCTTCCGCATCCGCGACCGATGGCCGCTCACCGCCATGGGCTGTCCCCTCCGGCGCCAAAGCTCGATTGCCGGCAGCGGACTGCGCGAAATCGCCGAAAGCGACCTACGTTCCGGCGACCAGCTCTTCTTCTCCAGCCTCGGCGTCACTTCGTTTGGGATCCGCGCCTTCAGCCCCTCTTCCGTGAGCCACGTCGCGCTGTATCTGGTGAACAAACCGAAGGCCGGTGCGGAGTAAAAGAACGATTTGCCCTTTCCCACCCGTCATGAGGCTCATGATTCGTGCGCTATGGTTGGTGGAAAAGGGGGACGGTAAAACCACCATGAACGAAGTCCGCTGGCCGGCTACCGCTGAGGCGTATCTCCTGCCCATTCCCCGGGCAGGAGCCGGACAATCAGTGTCCGCAGTCTTTCCCTAGAATAAATTTGCCGGCCTGATCCGTCATCAGCGTTTTCATCATTTCGCCGGTATCCGGGTTCGCCTCGAGGGTAAAGTGCCCTTCCACCACCAGCAGAACCGGACGTGAATCATTGCCGCGGGCAGCGGCATAATCCCGCTCAAGCTGGGCATTGTTCGCCACCGCGACGCGTTTACCGGTCGCGCAATCAGTAAAGGTTGCCGCATCGGCCATATAGAAGTACATGCCACGCATCGCCATCGGGGTGGTCGGCAGGCTGGCCTTCACCGGCTCCAGGGTATAGTTGAGAGGAGACTGAATGGGACTCCCGTTGCGGTCGAGCATCTCCAGCTTGTCGCCCTTCGCGCGAAAGTACGATTTTTCGCCCTTGCTGTTGGTCAGTACCAGCTTATCCGCCGTACGCGCCCAGGTGCCGTAAGAGGCAAAGGAAGATGGTTCACGACCAGCGCCCTGGTAGTGCTCATTCATCACCCAGGTACCGTCTTTTTCCAGGAACAGCGAGGTGTCGATGCCTTCGCAATCCGCGCAGGGCAGCACTCCACGCCAGCTTTGCTGCATCGGTTTGAGCTCTTCCATCGCTGCCGGCTGAACCGTGTCATTTTCGGCGCGATGGTTACAACCAAACAGCGCGAACAGCGAACAGGCCGCTATCACGGAGAATATGATTTTCTTCACTCTACTTTCCTTATGATCCATTCCACCCGTTCGCCGACGCCTTCACTGGCGAACTTTTCCACGCAGCGCCTTGACTGAGGACTTTTGCGCCTTAGAAGCAAGGCGTCGCTCTTTGGATGCCCGAGTCGGTCGCGTCTCCCGGCGACTTTTTTGCACTGCGGTTAATTCTTTGATAAGGGCCACCAGCCGGGCGATCGCCGCTTCGCGGTTCATATCCTGACTGCGATATTCCTGAGCCTTAATGATAACCACACCGTCAGCAGAAATTAAGTGATGGCTGGCGGCAAGCAGGCGCTCTTTGTAAAACGCCGGCAGGCTCGAGGCTTTAATATCGAAGCGCAGATGGATCGCGGTCGACGCTTTGTTCACGTGCTGGCCCCCGGCCCCCTGGGCGCGAATACCTTCCAGCGTGATCTCGTTATCAGCAATGGCCACACTGCGGCTGATAGTAATCATGCCGGCGCTTGCCAGGCGGTAAGCTGAATTTCCAGATTATTCTGAGCATCGGATAACCAGATGCTCCCCTCCTGCAACGTGGCCTGCAGCGTCATCGTGCGGTCGGCAAAAGCGCTAAGCTGCGCCAGCTGGGCATCATCAAGATACCAGATGGTCAGCTTCGGGTACGCCGCAAGCTTGTTCTGATTTTGCTGCCACCAGATTTCAGCCGCCCGGCTGTTATAGGCGAACAACGCCACCGCCTGCGCCCGCGAGCAGGCTTTCTTGATACGTTTCTCGTCCGGCAGCCCCAGCTCGATCCACAGATCAACCCCGAGATGATCGTTAAGCAGCCACAGCTCCGGCTCGTCGTCTGACGAGAGGCCGCGCGTAAACTGCAGCCGTTCATCGGCATATTTGATCCACGCCAGCAGGCGCAGCATCATGCGCTCCTGGGTTTCCGACGGGTGCTGCGCCAGCGTCAGGTTAGCATCCAGAAACTGGTTGCGATCCAGATCGGCTACATTCACCGCGGCTTTATATATCGTCGCTTTCAGCGCCATGAATAAACTCCTGAAAAAAATGGCGTACATTGTAGCGAAACTGGCGGCAAAAGGCTGTCAGCAATCGCAGCAACCTGTTTCATCCTGCTGAAATTGCTTAAATGACTATGATATAGTTCCCTTGCTAAACAGAGTTTATCTTCGTAGGCTTAAACTTGCATCCCACGGTTGAGTCAGAACGCTGACAGGAGGGCATGTGGACCACTATTGTGAGTTAATACGCAAGCGGTATGCGGAAATAGCCAGCGGAGACTTAGGGTATATCCCGGATGCGCTGGGTTGCGTGTTGAAAGTATTGAATGAGATTGCGGCGGATGAGGCCCTTTCGGAGTCAGTCAGGGAAAAGGCCGCTTATGCGGCAGCAAACTTACTGGTGAGCGATTATGTCAATGAATGATACTTATCAACCCATTAACTGCGATGATTACGACAACCTGGAGCTGGCCTGCCAGCATCACCTGGTGCTGACGCTGGCGCTGAAGGATGGCGAACAGCTGCAGGCGAAGGCCAGCGATCTAATCTCGCGTAAAAATATCGAGTATCTGGTGGTCGAACTCGCCGGCAACGTCCGCGAGCTGCGCCTGGATAAAATCGCCAGCTTCAGTCACCCGGAAATCGGCACCGTGGTGGTGAGCGAATCCTGAATCAAAACGGGCTTAACCGCCCGTTTTCCTCCATGTCAGACTGATCCCTTCCCCGTCTTTGACTTCACCTTCGTGGGTCACAAACAGATTGTCCGCTGCGGCAATCGGCGTTTCACCGTAAAACAGCAGCGGCGTGGTGTCTCGTCGCCACGGAGCAACGCCCAGCTCCTGCCAGATCTTCTTTAGCTTACGGCCGCCATGACGCCCGACGATATGCAGATTGCCGCTGGCGCGAAAGCGGACGGTGATCGGCTCATCCGCCGAGGGCGGGCGCAGCCTGCCGCCCGGCTGCAGCATCAGCTCGCCGAGACCGTCCGCCCCCAGCCGCAGCGGCTGGCGCCAGTCGGGCCAGTGCTGGACGCTATCCGCCTGCCCGGGTACATATCTCACCCAGTACAAGCGCTGCTGAAAACGACGGACGGTAAATTCCCCCAACCGCAGGCAGGGGCTGGCATCTTCCCGCGCCAGCGCCACCTCGTGCCAGAGGCGCTCCGGCACCTCGCGGGCAGGCATCGGCGCCCGCTGCCCGGCGAGCCAGCGACGCAGCAGCGCCGCGCGGCGGGGAGAACTCATCGACGTCAGTGGCGCGATAGCCAGCGACCCGTCTTCGGCCACCAGCGACGCGAGCTCCGCCGCCAGTAACTCGTCCAGCAGTTGCTCCTGCTCGGCGCACAGGCTGGCGCTGCGGGCGACGGCCTCGCTAAAGTGCGGCCAGCGCTCGCGCAGCAGCGGGATCACCCGCAGGCGCAGAAAGTTGCGGTCATAGGTATCGTCCTGATTACTCTCATCTTCAATCCACGACAACTGATGGGCGAGCGCCCACTGGCGTAGCGATTTGCGGGTTTCATTGAGGAGAGGACGCAGTAGTCGGCTCTCGGCAAAGGCAGAGGATGGCGCCATCGCCGACAGACCAGTAGGACCGCTGCCGCGTTTTAACGCCAGCAGCAGCGTTTCGCATTGGTCATCCTGGTGCTGGGCGGTCACTAACACCTCGCCGGCATTGAGCGTATCCTGAAAGGCCTGATAGCGCGCCGCACGGGCATGGGCCTCGACGCCCAGGCCGCCCCGGGCTAACGTCACGCGATGCACCACCAACGGCACCTGCCACTGCTGGCAAATCTGCCGACAGTGCGCCACCCAGTCGTCTGCGTGGGCGCTAAGGCCGTGGTGAACATGCACCGCCCGCAGCGTCAGCGAGGGATCCTGTTCCCGCAGCAGCACCAGCTGATGCAGAAGAACCGTCGAGTCCAGACCGCCGCTGAAGGCCACCAGCAGCTGGCGATGGGGATGAAGCGTATGCGCAATGTCAGCCGTCATAACCACAAACATACCGAGAAGTGATGGCCCGGCACGTTACCGGGCCAGGGTCGCGCTGGCAAGGTTTACTGCTGATATATTTCCAGCGGCAGGTCGTCCGGATCGCTAAAGAAGGTAAAGCGTTTACCGGTAAAGGGATCGACGCGAATCGCTTCGCACTCCACGCCATGCGCAGTCAAATGCGCTACCGCAGCGTCGATATCATCCACGCTAAAGGCCAGATGACGCAGCCCGCAGGCTTCCGGACGACTTGGGCGGGCCGGCGGAAACGGGAACGAGAACAGCTCAATCACATACTCGCCGTTGAGCGCCAGATCGCCTTTCCAGGAGTCACGCTCGGCGCGATAAAACTCGCTTTGCAGCGTAAACCCCAGAGTATCGCAATAGAACGCTTTACTGCGGGCGTAGTCGGTCGCAATGATGGCAATATGGTGAACCCGTTTCAAACCCAGCATGGTCAAACTCCTTCTGTTAAGCCAGCCACGTTACTCGTGCGCGCCGTTAACGCGCAAGCCTTTCGTCATTTTTTAAGACTCGTACCCGATAAACGCCGTCCTCATCGCGCTTCGCGCCGTGAATATCGGTCTCAAACCCCGGGTAATGACGTCCTATGGAGCAGAGCATCAGCAGGAAGTCGAGCACCGCCCGGCTCTCCTCCGTAATCATCTCTCCTGGCATCAGCAGCGGTACCCCCGGCGGATAAGGGAGGATCATGTTGGCCGAAATCCGGCCCACCAGGTTCTCCAGTTCAATGGTTTCCACCTCACCTTTAATCTGGCGCTGCCAGGCATGATGCGGCGTCATTTTCATTTCCGGCAGGACGTCAAAGGCGCTGAGCATCAGCTGCGGCAGCTGGTGCTGGCGGATCAAGCGGTGGATCCCCTGCGCCAGATCCTGGATCCGCATATTGCGGTAGAAGTCGGGATCTTCGGCGTACAGATCCGGCAGCATATTCTTCACCCGCAGATTGAGATCGTAGGCACGCTTAAACTCGGTCAGGCCGCGCAGCAGCCCCATCGCCCGGGTTTTATCGATACCGATGCTAAAGAGGAACAGCAGGTTGTAGGGGCCCGTTTTCTCCACCACCACGCCCCGCTCGTCGAGGAACTTCGCCACCAGCGCCGCCGGGATCCCCTCTTCATCCATATTCCCCTGCTCGTCCATGCCCGGCGTCAGAATGGTGACCTTCACCGGATCGAGATACATATGATCCGCATCGGCATCTTTGAAACCGTGCCAGTCTTCGCCCGGCGCTACCGGCCAGCACTCGGCTTTATCCACCGCTTCCGGCTGCCAGATATCAAAGAACCAGCCGTCCGACTCTTCGCGCAGTCGCTGCACCTCTTTACGGAAGTCCAGCGCCCGCTCAATGGAGCGCTGGATCAGGCGCTTACCGGAGTTACCGCGCAGCATCGCCGCCGCGGTCTCAATCGACGCGACGATGGGGTAGCTCGGCGATGTAGAGGTATGCATCATAAAGGCTTCATTAAAGGTCTCTTCATCATAGTTGCCCTTAATGTGGATCAACGAGGCCTGCGACAGCGCGGCCAGCATCTTATGCGTCGACTGCGTCTCGAAGATGACTTTACCGGGGATCCGCTCACCGCTCATGCCGCTTTTCCCCTGATATATCGGATGGAAATGGGTATACGGCACCCAGGCGGAATCGAAATGGATCGACGGGACGTCGAGCGTCTCTTTAAGCCAGGTGGTGTTGTAGAGCAGGCCATCGTAGGTGGAGTTGGTGATCACCGCATGCACGGGCCACTGCGCCCCGCCCGTGTCGCGCACTTTCTGCTGAATACTGTCGCGGGTAAACTCGCGCCGGGGGATACCGCCGAGGATCCCCAGCGCGTTGCGTGTCGGCTTCAGCCACAGGGGAACCACATCGCTCATCATCAGCAGGTGGGCCAGCGATTTGTGACAGTTACGGTCAATCAGCAGCGTGCTGCCGGCGGGCGCCGAGTACATGCCGACAATTTTATTGGACGTTGAGGTACCGTTGGTCACCATATAGCTTTGCTCGGCGCCAAAGGCGCGAGCGATATACTCCTCCGCCTCCAGATGCGGGCCGGTATGATCCAGCAGGGAGCCCAGCTCGGTGACCGAAATCGAGACATCCGCCTTCAGCGTATTCCCGCCAAAAAAGTCATAGAACAGGCAGCCCACTGGGCTTTTCTGATAGGCGCTGCCGCCCATATGACCCGGCGTACAAAAGGTATATTTACCCTCCTGCACATAGTTAAACAGCGCGCGGGTAAACGGCGGGGTGATATTGTCCAGGTACTCGCGGGTATACTGCCCGATGCGGGTGGCGATCTCTTCGGAGAGTCCCAGCGCATATTCGAAAAACCACAGCGTCATGCGCAGATCCTGACTGCTGACGTCCATCGTCGAGTGGGCGTTAATAAAGGCGTACAGAGGCAGATATTCATTGAGCTGATTGATATCGCTGCACAGATCGACGCTGTATTCATCCCAGTCGAAGATCACCCCGCAGATGCGCGGGTTGTGCTCGATAAACTGCAGCAGGTCGGCGCTGTTTTGCGGCCAGATGGTCTGGAAGCCCTGGCGCTGCAGCGCCGCTTCCAGTTCTTTGATCGGCTCGTCTTTGTGGTAGACGCCGTGAGGCCCCATGATGGCGATGATATTCACGCTTTCCTCCTGGTATTCACCTAAGTCCAGCATCATAGCAATCCCCCGGGCGCATCGCACATAAAAAAAGGGCCGGAAAATCCGGCCCTTAGTGTTTAGTCCTGACGAAAAAGTTAAGCGTAACCGTAGCTCATCAGACGTTGATAGCGGCGGTTAAGCAGCTCTTCTTCGCTGAGCAGATCGAGATCGGCCAGGTCCGCCAGCAGCTGCGCTTTCAGGTTTGCCGCCATCGCTTCCGGGTTGCGGTGGGCGCCGCCCAGCGGTTCCGGAACGATAGAATCGATCAGCTTCAGCTCTTTCAGACGCGGGGCAATAATGCCCATCGCTTCCGCAGCCAGCGGCGCTTTATCCGCGCTCTTCCACAGAATGGAGGCACAGCCTTCCGGCGAAATCACCGAATAGGTGCTGTACTGCAGCATGTTGACCTTGTCGCCCACGCCGATAGCCAGCGCGCCGCCGGAGCCGCCTTCGCCGATCACGGTGCAGATCACCGGCACGCTCAGACGCGACATTTCACGCAGATTGCGAGCGATCGCTTCCGACTGGCCGCGCTCTTCCGCGCCAACGCCCGGGTAGGCGCCCGGGGTGTCGATGAAGGTGATGATCGGCATTTTAAACCGCTCAGCCATCTCCATCAGGCGCAGCGCTTTGCGGTAGCCTTCCGGGGCGGGCATACCAAAGTTGCGACGAATTTTTTCTTTGGTTTCGCGACCTTTCTGATGGCCAATGATCATCACCGGACGACCATCAAGACGCGCGATACCGCCGACAATCGCTTTATCGTCAGCGTAGGCACGGTCACCGGCCAGTTCGTCAAACTCGTCGAACGCCAGGCGGACATAATCCAGGGTGTAAGGACGGCGCGGGTGGCGCGCCAGTTGCGCAACCTGCCATGCACCGAGATCGGAGAAGATTTTGCGCGTCAGCTCTACGCTTTTCTCGCGCAGACGATGCACTTCTTCATCGATGTTAATATCCAGTTTCTCATCCTGACGGCTTACCGCAGTCAGGGAATCGATTTTCGCTTCCAGCTCTGCAATCGGCTGTTCAAAATCTAGGAAATTCAGACTCATAGTATTCCTGTATTAGTCAAACTCCAGTTCCACCTGCT
>ERZ773269.2398-NODE-2398-length-14482-cov-8.940251_pt1 | contig 14482 bp, 14 predicted proteins | sample MGYA00511958_ERZ773269 | MGnify/ENA primary metagenome ERZ773269 (study PRJEB29015, sample SAMEA2737761) | human gut metagenome | biome: human gut; feature: human-associated habitat; material: faeces | place: China | collected 2012 ... | reverse complement strand
GAATAAAGCATAATGAACCGCCCCGGTTTCCGTAACAGGAAGCCGGGGCGGTTTTGTGCACAAAAAGCGAGTAGAAACTTTGTGCTTCCCTACAAAACGATGAAAAATAATTGACAAGGGTGGGGAATCGGTGCTAGCTTTGAAAAAATAAAGCAAAAAATACTTTAAAATTGAAAAAGTCCATCTTATAGTACAAGCACAATGCTATATCTATCTCGGAAAATAACACACACCGGACGAACAGGAGGCGCGGCATGAAACTGACCTACGCAAGGCTTCTGGCTGGCAAAACCGATTCGAATGACACGAGCCTCTGGCTGCCGCTCTGGATGCATCTGCGGGATACGGCAGAAATTATGGAATTGCTGGTGCGGAAGTGGCTGCCGGAAAGCGTGAAGAAAGCAACCGACCTGGACGAAGAAGCCCTGATCGCGCTGGCACGCTTTTTGGGCTGGACACATGATCTTGGTAAGAGCGTTGTTGCCTTTCAGAGTATCCTGATGCCGCTGCTGCCAGAGGCAAAGCAGCGAATGGAGCGCTTTACCACCTTGACCTGCCCGGAGCAGGATCGGAAGAAAACACCTCACGCCCGGGCGAGCGAAGCGATTCTGATAGAGCTGAAGTGTCCGCCAGGAATCGCCTCCATTGCGGGGGCCCACCACGGCAAGCCGCAGGAGCAGGAAGAAGTGGAAGCTCAGCTGGTGAGCTGGACATGCAACTACTACCCCAAGGGAGAAAAGGCATTTTGGGAAAGCTGCTGGGATGAGTTGTTTGAGACAGCGCTGAAAGATTGCGGCTACGACGACCCGGCAGAGCTGCCGGACTTGACTCCGCCTACAGAAATTCTGCTGACAGGACTGCTTATCATGGCGGACTGGATCGCCAGCAATACCGAGTATTTTCCGTTGATCCCGGTAGAAGAACTGGGAAACGAAGTGGCTTATCCGGAGCGTGCGGAACGGGCCTGGAATAAATGGGATGAGAAAGACCTGACGGCACCCTGGGAGGCGCAGACTTCTATTGTGGACGAAGAGGAGTTCAAAGCGCGTTTTGGATTCCCGCCCAACGCGGTACAGGCTGCTGCCGTGGAAGCAGCCAACAGTGTGAGCGCCCCGGGAATTTTGATTTTAGAGGCCCAGATGGGTGTAGGCAAGACGGAGGCTGCGCTGGCAGCCGCGGAAATTCTGGCGGCGCGGTTTGGCGCGGGTGGAATCTTCTTTGGCTTGCCTACGCAGGCAACGGCAAACGGGATTTTGGGGCGGCTGGTGCAGTGGGCGGACAACCAGCCGGACAGGCTGCTAAAGTGCATCCGGCTGGCCCACGGCATGGCAGAGCTGAACGAAGAGTATATCCGCTTACAGGAACAGACCGTTCCGGTAGAAGACGACTGGGACGATTCCGAGACAAACGAGCACCGGGTGCAGGTGCACCAGTGGTTCCGAGGCAGCAAGCAGGCGCTGCTGGCCTGCTTTGTCATTGGCACGGTGGACCAGCTGCTCATGGCGGCGCTCAAACAAAAGCATGTGATGCTGCGCCACCTCGGCCTTGCGGGCAAGGTGGTGATCATCGACGAGTGCCATGCCTATGATGCCTACATGAACCGCTACCTTGACCGGGCGCTGGAATGGCTGGGCTGGTATCGGGTGCCGGTGATCTTACTTTCGGCCACGCTGCCGGCCCGGCGGCGGGCAGAGCTGGTGGAAGCCTACCAGCAGAAGCGCACCTCCGCACCGGATGCACCGTGGAAGACCAGCCGCGGCTATCCGCTCCTGACCTGGACGGATGGGGAGGAAGTCCGCCAGACGACCATTCCGCTGGATACGCCCAGCCGGACGGTACAGACGGTTCCGCTGACGGAAGATGGCCTGCCCGGTTTCCTGCGCGAAAAGATGCTGGCGGGCGGCTGCGCGGGTGTCATTGTCAACACCGTTAAAAAGGCACAGGCCGTGGCCCGGATGCTGCGGGAAGCTCTGCCGGAAAAAGAAGTGCAGGTGTTCCACGCACAATTCCTGATGCCGGACCGCGCCGCGCGGGAGCAGGAGCTCATGGAGCGGATCGGCAAGCACTCGACTCCGGCCCAGCGGGATGGACTCATTGTGGTGGGCACGCAGGTGCTCGAACAGTCGTTGGACATTGATTTTGACGTTATGGTGACGGAACTTTGCCCGATGGACCTGCTGCTACAGCGCATTGGCCGTCTGCACCGCCACACCTGGCGCTGCCGCCCACAGCCGATGCAGGCAGCAGTCTGCGCGGTGCTGGATACCGGAGAGGAAGCCTTTGATGAGGGCAGCGCGGCAGTCTACGGAAAGTGGCTGCTCTGGCGGACACGGGAACTGTTGCCTCAGACCATCCGCCTGCCGGAAGAGATCTCCCCGCTGGTACAGCAGGTGTATGGCTGGGCGGCGGAGGACAAACTGCCCGAAGATGCCGCCAGTGAGAAGCTGTGCCATAACTATGAACTGGAACAGGGAAAGCGAAAGGACCGGGCAGAGGCTTATCTGGTGCATCACCCGAAGGTGTACAAAAAATCCCCCCGGCTCAATCCCAGGCTCCTAAATACGCTGGACGGCTGGATGGCAGACGAGGGTGCCTGTTCTGACCCGGCGGCCCGGGCGGCTGTCCGTGACGGCGACCCGTCTGTTGAGGTGCTGGTCATGGTGCAGGGGCGGGATGGCAGCATCCATTTCCTGCCGTGGCAGGAGGGAGGCCGGACGGTAGCGTCCGACTGCCCGCCGCAGCCGGAGGAGGCGCTGAAGATCGCGCGGCAGAAACTGCGGCTCCCGGCAGTGTTTGGCAAGGAATGGAACGTGAAACGCGTCATTGACGAGCTGGAAGCGGACAACCGCCGTCTGCTGGCCCAATGGCAGCTCTCCCCGATGCTGCGCGGGGAGCTGGTGCTGCTGCTGGATGAAACGCTGACGGCCCATCTGGCGGGGATGACGCTCCATTATGACCGTGAGAATGGTCTGATTTATGAAAAGGAGGAAGCTGATGCAGGAAATTGAGTTCAACCTGTTGACGGAACCCTGGGTCCGTGTCCGTCTGCCGGACAATACCGTGCAGGAAGTTTCTCTGACGGATGCACTGGTCCATGCGCAAGAGTACATGGACCTGGCAGGGGAGATGCCCACCCAGGACGCGGCCATGCTGCGGCTGCTGCTGGCGGTGCTGTTTACGGTCTTTTCCCGCGTGAACGAAGCGGGGGAGCCGGAGCCGCTGGAAGACGAAGAAGCCGCTCTGGAGCGCTGGGGAGCGCTGTGGGAACTGAAACATTTCCCGGAGCAGCCCATCCGGGACTATCTGGAGCAGTGGAAAGACCACTTCTGGCTCTTCCATCCGGAGCGGCCATTCTGGCAGGTGCCGGAGGCGGCTATCGGCACGGAGTACGGCGCGGCAAAGCTGAACGGCGAGATGTCGGAGAGCAGCAATAAGATTCGGCTGTTCCCACTCTATGCCGGGGCGGGCAAAACAGAGATGACCTATGCGCAAGCGGTGCGGTGGCTGCTGAGTGTCAACGGCTATGATGACACCTCGGCAAAGCCCAAGGGCAAAGGACTGCCCTCGGTAGGTGCAGGCTGGCTGGGCAAAATCGGCTATATCCAGGCCAGCGGCGAAAATCTGTTCGAGACGCTGATGCTGAATTTGACTCTGCTGAAAGACGGCACTGAATGCTGGGGTGAAAATAAGCCCTGCTGGGAGTTGGATGCGCCCAAGAGCGCAGAGCGAACAGAGATTTTACAGCCGGACAATCCGGCACAGCTGCTCACACTTCAATCCCGTCGGCTGCTCCTCCACCGGGAAAATGGAAAAGTGGATGGTTTTTCTCTGCTGGGCGGCGATTTCTTCCCGCGCGAAAGTGCTTTTGTGGAGCAAATGACCATCTGGCGTAATGCTACGACCAAAAAGAATGAGCCGCCGGTGTTTGTGCCCTGCCGCCATGATGCGGCAAAGCAGTTCTGGCGGGAGTTTCCGTCCGTGTTCTGCAAGGGCGAGGGCAATGTTCATCAGCCGGGCGTGGTGCGCTGGGTAGAAAAAGTACAGCAGCTGCGGTTTTTGAGCCCAAAACGAAGAATCAATTTCCGTATCTCAGCGGTGCAATACGGGGACAAAGACTTTTTCGTGAATGATTCGTTCAGTGATAGTCTGGCATTTCAGGCTGTTCTGCTGGACGAGCTGGGCTATGGTTGGCAGAACCGCATCACTGATGAAATTAGCCGGTGCGAGCAGGCAGCCTCTCTGGTGGGGCACTTGGCGCAGGATATTGCCACTGCCGCGGGCGATAAAAACGGAAATGCCAGCGCCCCGGCCCGTTCCCAGTTCTATTTTGCAGTAGACCAGCCGTTCCGACAGTGGCTGCGGAGCATTGACCCGGAAGAAGACGACATGACCGAAACCACAGCCCGCTGGCAGGGGATCGCCCGCGGCATTGCAGAGCAGCTGGGTCAGCAGATGGTGCTGGAGGCTGGCAGCGCCGCACTGGTAGGGCACCGGGTCAAGCTGGACGCCGGGAAAAAGACCGAACGGATGGAGCTGTACACGGCTCCCAAAGCTTATAACCGCTTCCGGGCGGGGCTGTACAAACTTTACCCGAAAACAAACGATGAGGGAGGAACGGCATGAGTGAGAAAAACGAGAGCCGCACACAGGCCATCAGGGGCTATGTGGACGGCAAGATTCAATGGCTCTGGAGTCTGCCGGAGAACCAGCGGCGTGCAGAGCTGGCAAAGCTGCGACGGGGCATCGGACATGCACCCGGGGAGCTGCCGGACCTGTGGGGCGGCCTTTTGCAGGGGATGCCTGCGAGCTTTTACGGCACAAATGGCCCCTCCCATGAAGAGTGGGCGGTCTATCTGGCACTGACCCTGTATGCCCTGCACCAGCAGAGCAACGATACTGTGTGCGTGAGCCAGCTCGGCTGCACGCTGGGTCGGGCCGTGCGCAGGCTGGCGGAGCAGACCGTGGCCAGTGGGCAGGACTGGACCGAGAGCAGCATTCTGCGGCGGTTCAACGCGCTGGCTACCGCCGAAGAAATTACCGAGATCAGCCATCATCTGCGGGGCATGATTCAGCTGCTGCGGGCCGCAAAGCCGGACAGCATCCCGCTGGATTACCCGCGGTTGGCTGTTGACCTGTACGGGCTGCAGTGCGATGCCCCGCAGCTGGCACAGCTGCCCGCCAACATCCGCCTGCAGTGGGGGCAGGACCTCTACCGCTACGAGAAGAACGAATCGTCCGAGATGCAGGAAAAGGAGAACTGACTTATGAAAAAGCGTTTGTATGTTGACTTCCATGTGCTGCAGACTGTGCCGCCCAGCTGCATCAACCGGGACGATACGGGCAGCCCCAAAACGGCCGTTTACGGCGGCGTGACCCGCGCCCGGGTCTCCTCTCAGGCGTGGAAGCACGCCATGCGGCAGGCCTTTGTAGAGGAAAGCCTGCTGGACGAAGAGGATGTGGGCAAGCGCACCAAAAAGGTGACGGAGCTGGTGGAAAAGGAGATCGCCGCCCTTGCCCCGGAAAAAGATGCTGCCAAGCTGGCCAAGAAGACGCTGGACAATGCAGGCATCAAGAACGATGAGAAAGGCACCAAGGCCCTGTTCTTCATCAGCCAGGCACAGATCAAGGCACTGGCAACATTGGCGGTGGCCGATGATATTGAAGACAAGAAAGCATACAAAGAAGATCTGAAAGAGGCGCTGAGAAAGAATCCGTCGGTAGACATTGCCTTGTTTGGCCGGATGGTGGCGGATGACCCCTCTCTGAACTTTGATGCCGCTGCACAGGTGGCCCACAGCATCTCTACTCATGCGGTGCAGAACGAATACGACTACTTTACCGCCGTGGATGACTGTCAGGTAGAGGACAACGCGGGCGCAGGCCATCTGGGCACCGTGGAGTACAACTCTGCAACCCTGTACCGCTATGCAACCGTCAATGTGATGGAGCTTGAACGCCATCTGGGTGCGAAAAAAGCAGCCGAAGTGGTGCGGAGCTTTGGCGAAGCGTTCATCCGTTCCATGCCTACGGGTAGTCAGAACACCTTTGCCAACCGCACTCTGCCGGATGCCGTCTATGTGACCATCCGGGAGGACCAGCCCGTGAACCTCTGTGGTGCCTTTGAGCGGGCGGTGCGGAAGAGTGCGGAGGGCTACGCGGAGCCCTCCAAGAGCGCGTTGCAGGCCTATGCACAGCAGCTGTATCAGAGCTTTGCGGAGGCCCCTGCAAAGAGCTTTACCGTGGGCACCGGGCTGGAAGCACTGGCCCCGGCCCAGCCGCTGAACACTATGCTGGATGCACTGGAAAAGGCTGTCCGGGATGCGCTTGCCGGAAATGAGGTGGGGTAATGGCAACGCTGTTGCTTCGGTTGGCAGCGCCTTTGCAGGCATGGGGCGCGGATTCCAAATTCGAGACCCGGAAAACGGCTCGGGAGCCTACCAAAAGCGGAGTGATCGGTCTGCTGGCCGCGGCGCTGGGCCTGCGGCGGGATGAGACCGAGCCATTGACCCGGCTGGCGCAGCTGCGCTTTGGCGTTCGGGTGGAGCGGGAGGGCCAGCTGTTGGTGGATTTCCACATGGCCCGCAACGAGGAGAAAGGCCGCTCCTATGTCACCTACCGCCATTACCTCGAAGATGCTGTTTTTCTGGTGGGCCTGGAAAGTGAAGACACCGCTTTACTGCAGGAACTGGCAGAGGCGCTGACCCACCCGGTGTTTCCGCTGTACCTGGGCCGCCGTGCCTGCCCGCCCACCCTGCCGCTCTGCCTGGGCCTGCGGGAGCAGGGCCTTGTGGAGGCCTTGCAGGCAGAGCCCGCACTCTGCCCCGGCGAGCCCAAGCCGACCCGCATCGTGGCGGATGCCGCACCGCAGGAGCCGGGGGCTGTCCCGCAGCGGGATGTGCCTCTCTCCTACGACCCGCGGCACCGGCAGTACGGTTACCGCTCGGCCCGGGAGATCTCCCTCCGGCAGCCCGCAGGGGCCCCGGAGCCGACCGCCCATGACCCATTCTGTGAATTGTGAGGTGAAGTGCAGATGTATTTATCCCGTGTAGAGCTTGACCCCACCCGCCGCAGCACCATGACGGCGCTGGCGGCACCACAGAAATTCCATGGCGCGGTGGAAAGTGCCTTTTCCGGGGAGCGCCGCCGTCGGTTGTGGCGGCTGGACCGGCTGGGCGAAAAGCTGTATCTGCTCCTCCTCAGCGAGGAGATGCCGGACCTCTCCGGCGTTGTGGAGCAGTTTGGCACCGGAGCGGCACCAGAGTCCCGGAATTATGACCCGCTGCTGGCGCGGATCACACCGGGCAGCCGCTGGCAGTTTCGGTTGGCGGCCAACCCCACCAAAAGCTGCAAAGACGCCCAAAAACCCGCAGCGCGGGGAACCGTGGCCGCACACTGCACGACACAGTACCAGAAGCAGTGGCTGTTGGATCGCGCCGCAAAGCACGGCTTTGCCCTGACGGAGGATTCCTTTACCGTGACCCGGGTGCAGTGGCACCACTTTGCCAAGCGCGGCACCCGCCCGGTGTCGCTGCTGGCGGTGACGTATGAGGGCGTTTTGCAGGTGACGGACCCCGAGGCGTTCCGGAACCTGCTGTGTCAGGGCATGGGCCGGGGCAAAGCCTACGGCCTTGGCCTGCTGACCGTGATGCGTGGAGGATAAGACCATGGCGGAGATGCCGGGCATGATCCGGCCAGACCTGCAGACGCTGCCGCAGGTGAAAGACCGGATGACCTTTTTGTACCTCGAACTCGCCCAAGCTTGCGGTCAGATGCTGGATGAAACTTTTCCCCGCATGCGCGGGGGTGATCCCCAGGACAACAAGAAAATCTACATCGTGGGCGTCTTTTCCCCGCACACGCGGGGGTGATCCCACCTATCAGCAGGGCATCGAACGCATGTGCAGCTTTTCCCCGCACACGCGGGGGTGATCCCGCGCCCGGAGCCAGTTCCACGCTGGTTTTGTCCTTTTCCCCGCATACGCGGGGGTGATCCTCGGACGAGGATTGACCCGGTTCAGGATGGTGTCTTTTCCCCGCATACGCGGGGGTGATCCTCGAGTGGTACAAAGAGGGCGGCATCCTGAACGCTTTTCCCCGCATACGCGGGGGTGATCCTGCGCCGGGTTTTTCCGGTCTTGGATTCCCGGACTTTTCCCCGCATACGCGGGGGTGATCCGGAGTATCAAGCAGCCATAGAGCTGCCAGATGACTTTTCCCCGCACACGCGGGGGTGATCCTGAAAGTGCCCCCTTGTGAGTTTGGTATTTAGTCTTTTCTCCGCATGCGCGGGGGTGATCCGGGGACAATCTCTTTGCACACCAAGTATACCACCTTTTCCCCGCATGCGCGGGGGTGATCCTTGGTCGAAAAGGCCGAGCTGTCCATCATGGGCCTTTTCCCCGCATACGCGGGGGTGATCCCTGGTTGACGTTCATCATGTTCCGCAGTGCAAACTTTTCCCTGCACACGCGGGGGTGATCCCAGCCAGACGGAGGGCTACAAGGCCTTTTACAGCTTTTCCCCGCATACGCGGGGGTGATCCAAAAACGTAACGGCTGGGGTGGACAGAACATCTTCTCCGACATGCTCAGAATACTATTTTTTCTCCGCAAAGCAAAAGCAGCGACCTTGTTCATTCAATCAAACTAGGTCACTGCTTTTTGCATGTGTGAAATTTTAGCGATTTACAGCGGCGTTTTACAACTTTTTCTGGAGCTCGGCTTGGATGTCAGTGAGGCATTCCAACAAAAGGGGATTGAACGCGCCGCATTCCCCGTTCAGGATCATCCGCATGGCGGTCTCGTGGGAGAACGCCTTTTTGTAGCAGCGCTCACTGGTCAGGGCGTCGTACACATCGGCCAGGGAGACGATCTGCGCGCTGATGGGGATGTCATTGCCCTTGAGGCCGTCCGGGTAGCCCCGGCCATCCCAGCGCTCATGGTGCCAGCGGGCGATGTCGTAGGCGGTTTGCAGCAGGGGTTCATCCTCAAAGTTTTCCAGCCGCCGCAGCATGTTGGCACCCTGCATACAGTGGGTCTTGATGACCTCGAACTCCTCTTTACTAGAAATCGTTTTCGGCTTCTGTGCAACAATTTTCTGCGGGGTGGGGGTAAAATGAGCAAAAGATTGCAATAAAATCAAAAATCTGGTATGATAAAAAGACGTTTCGCATTGTATCTGTATAGGAGGGAAAAGCCATGCTGATTCCGGTTATTTTATTTATCATCGGCCTGCTCTGCCTGATCAAGGGCGGCGACTGGTTTGTGGATGGCGCTTCGGCGCTGGCCCGGCGGTTCCACCTGCCGGAGCTGCTCATTGGTGCCACGGTGGTGTCCATCGGCACCACCCTGCCCGAGGTGATGGTCTCCACCATGTCGGCGGTGTCCGGCCATGGTGAGATCGCCTACGGCAACGCCATTGGTTCTGTCATCTGCAACGCGGCGCTCATTGCGGCCATTACCATCGCCGTCCGCCCGGGCAAGGTGGACCGTAAGACGCTGGGGATGCCAGTGGCGTTCTTCTTTGCGGCGGCAGCGATCTACTGCGTGGCAGCCTACGGCTTTGGCAAGTTCACCCGGCCTATGGGCCTCATCATGCTGGCCCTGTTCGTGGCCTATATGGTGGCCAACGTGCTCCAGATGAAAAACGCCCCGGCGGGCGCTGAGGCCGAGGCCGAAGCAGAGGCTGCCGAGGAAGAAATGACCTTGACCAAAACGCTGGTGCTTCTGGTGGCGGGTGCCGTGCTCATCGCCGTGGGTGCCAACCTGCTGGTGGACAACGGTACCCTCATTGCCCAGGCGCTGGGCGTGCCCGAGTCCGTCATTGCACTGACCTTTGTGGCCCTGGGCACCTCGCTGCCCGAGCTGGTCACGGCCATCACGTCCCTCGTCAAGGGCTGCAGCGACCTCTCGCTGGGCAACATCGTGGGCGCCAACGTCTTCAATCTGGTGCTGGTCAGCGGCGCGTCCGTGACCATTGCGCCGTTCACCATCCCCCAGAGCTCCACCCTGTTTGGCATCAATTCCAGTCTGGTGCTGGACCTGCCCGTGATGCTGGCCGTCATGGTGCTCATGTGTGTCCCGGCGCTGGTGCGGGGCAAGCTCTCCCGGGTGCAGGGCGTGCTGCTGCTCTGCATCTATGCGGCGTTCTGCGCCATCCAGTTCACCATGTGAGCTGGGGCTGAAACGGAATCAAAACCACAAAAACGTCCCGCAGGGCCTGAACCCTGCGGGACGTTTTGTGGTATCATGACGAAATATTACTTTGAATAAGACTCCCAGCGGACAGAGGCGTCCAGCTGGGCGGGGGTCAGGTTGAACACGGCGTCAATGAGGTCGGTGCGGAACGTGGCGTTGCCGGTGCCGTGGGCAAGGCGGCGGGCCTCGGCCAGCTCTCCCGCGACCCCCATGGTCGCCGCTGCCGCGCAGGCCGCCGCAAAGGGCTGGCCGGGCATGGCCCCGCAGAACGCGCCCATGAGGGCGGTGAGCATACAGCCGCTGCCCGTGACGCGGGACATGGTGGCGCAGCCGTTGTGGAGCAGAATGGTTTCTCTGCCGTCCGTCAGCACGTCGATGGGGCCGGAAACGGCCACCACGGCCCCGGTCTGCACGGCCAGCGCTCTGGCAGAAGCCACGGTGCGGGGGAGGGTCTTCTCCGTGATCTGGTCGGCGTCGCTCACATCCACGCCGCTGCCCGCCGCCCGGCGCTGGGCCAGAGCACGAATCTCCGACGCGTTGCCCCGGATGACCGCAAACTGCACGGCGTCCAGCAGCCGGGCCGATTCCGCCCGGCGGAGGCTGGTGTTGCCGGCGCCCACAGGGTCAAAGACCACGGGTTTGCCTGCCCGGTTGGCCGCCTGCCCGCCCAAAATCATGGACTCCACTTTGTCGATGGCGCCCAGATTGCACAGCAGAGCGCTGGCGGCGGCAGCGGTCTCCTGCACTTCCCGGATGTCCGAGGCCATGGTGGGGGAGCCGCCCACGGCCAGAAGGATGTTGGCGCAATCGTTGACGGTGACAAAGTTGGTGATGCAGTCCACCAGCGGGGCGCGGCGGTGCACCTGTTCCAGAGCAGAACCAAAGTTCATGGAGAAAAGCCTCCTTGTGTTATAAAAAAGAAGAGGTCTTGCCGGGGTCAATAAAGCCCTCGCCGTACACTTCGCCCGCCTCCGTGACCATGACCATGCAGCCGGGGTCGATGCGGTAGGCGGCGGTGCGGATGCGGTAGACCTGGGGCCGGGCGCAGACGCAGAGGAGCATCTGCCGCTCGGTGTTGGTGTAGGTGCCAATGGCCTTGAGCATGGTGGAGCCGCGCTCGCACTCGCGGGAGATCTCGTCGGCGATCTCCTGCCCTTTTGTGGTGATGATGGTGAGCATCTTGCTGGAAGAGCTGCCGTACATGACCTTATCAATGACCAGCGAGGTGATGACCGTGGTGACGAGGCCGTACAGAACGGAATCCACCGTGCCGAACACGGGCCAGCCCAGCAGGATGACGACCAGATCAATGCCGCCCGTGACCGCCCCGATGGAGAGGTGGGGCCGCAGCACCTTGATGGACATGGTGAGGAAATCCGTGCCGCCGCTGGAAGAGCCCCGCATGTAGAGCAGGGCCAGCGCGAAGCCCCAGGTGACGCCTGCAAACAGGGCTGCCACCAGCGGGTCGCCGGTATAGCAGCCCACCCGGGCAAAGACGACATCCTGAAAAACGGTGCACCACACCATACTCACCAGCGACTTTGCCAGAAAGGCCCGGCCCACAAAGCGGATGCTCAGGGCCACGAGAGGCAGGTTGAACACCAGCGTGGTGATGCCCACGGGCAGGTGCCACAGGTAGTTGACGATGAGGGCCAGGCCCGAGATGCCGCCGGGGGCAAAGTCTGAGCCGCGGGCAAAGTAGCAGATGCTGAGGGCATACAGGAACCCGGCAGCCAGATTGTACAGCTGGTCCACCACGAGGGTGCGCTTGTTCATAAAAATCGCCTCCCGGTATCAAAACAAAAAGAAATTACTGGATGGAAGCCGCCAGAGCGGGGATCTCGCTCAGATTCCCGATGTGGAAGCGGGCCGCGCTCTGGTCAAAGGGGAAGCGCTCGTCCCGCAGGGCGGCCACAAGGCCCCCGGCTGCCGCGCCCGCCTGCACGCCGTAGGTGGAGTCTTCCACGATAAGGCATTCCTCCGGGCGGCGGCCAAGCCGCGCCATGGTGTGGAGATAAATTTCAGGGTCGGGCTTGCTGGCTTCAAACTGCTCCCCGCTGACGATGACGGGGAAAAACTCCATCAGCCTGCACTCGCCCAGCACCTGCCGGATGTTGCTCATGGGGCTGGAGCTGGCCAGCGCCAGCTGCAAGCCCATGGCCCGCAGCTGCTCCAGCATGGGGCGGGCTTCCGGGCGGAGGATCTCGGGGAAGTGGATGGGCTCGTTTTCGTCGGCCTGCATCAGCTCTTTTTCAAACTCCGGGGTAAAGGGCACCCGGCAGAGCCTGGCCATAAAGCGGGGGTACTCCTGGCTGGACATGCCCACGGTGGGGTACATGCTCTCCAGAGTGACCCAGGGGTATTTTGTTTGCAGGTTGCGGGCCTGCATCCCGAGGTAGACGGGCTCGCTGTCGATGAGCACACCGTCCATATCAAAAATCACGGCCCGGATGGTGGATGGCATAAGAACGCTCCTTTCCGGCGGCGGGTTCACCGCGGATGCTCCTGATGATAGGCCTTTTTCTCAGCGTACATTTTCTGATCCAGCTCATTGAGGAAACTCTCGGTGGAGCGGCCATTGTACCGTGCCAGGCCCATAGAGAACGAAAGCTTGAACGGAGCGGTTGTGGTCTGGTTGAAATGGCGCAGGCCATCCTCAATGGCGGCCCGGGTATCTTCCAGCATTTTGCCATTGCCGCGGCTCAGCAGGATGACGAATTCATCGCCCGCCATCCGGATGGCAACAGCGTCCTCCGGCAGGGAGGCGGAAAGGATTTTGCCGATCTCCCGAATGGCCCGGTCGCCCATAGAGTGGCCGTAGCGGTCGTTGATCTTTTTGAAATCGTTCACGTCCATCATGATGCCGTACAGCTGGCGGGGGTTCGTCTTGTGAGCTTTCTCAAGATAGAAGTTCATGTATTTGCGGTTGAACAGGCCGGAAGTCTCGTCCACAAAGGTGTTGAAGTTTTGCAGCTGGATGTGGATGAAGACCATCGCGACCGCTACGGCCAGCCAGCCTGTGGACAGACCGTAGAATATGCCTTGGACGACGGTGCCCAGGATGCAGGGGATGACAAAATAGAACACCGGGAAAAACTCAATGGTAATGCCGGTCTGTTTGGAGCGGGTGACTCGATAAATACTCTCGGCAAAGTAAAGGAACAGCGTGGCATAAAGGAGAAAATTCAGCGGGCCGCGAGAGTAGACATTTTCTGCCGAGACGTGGAAGATGAGCCCGGTGCCGAACAGGTTGATGACCATGAGAAGCTGTACGAGGAGGAGCGGAATGCCCAGCGTCAGGATTTTCCGGTGCAGCCGCCGGGTGCTGCGGTAGATACGGAAATCCACGAACAGGCACCACAAAAAGCCCACCAAAACGGTGGAACCGGTGCAGAGGGTATTGGTAAGGACAACGAGCGTGTGACAGCCCCGGAACGGCTGCCCGTCAATGAGGAAACTGATGGTCTCGGTGACCAGCGCGACCAGCGTGACCGCCAACATTCCATCGTAAAGGACGGCACCGGTCTGTTTTGTCTCACTGTTCCGGACGCGGAGGAGGAACAGAAAGACCACAAGGATGATACCGGTTCCATTTGCGACCAGAATTTCCGGAATGTTCATGGGAAGCCTCCTTTCTCTGTCAGAAGATGAAATGTATGAAAAATCATTTCCTTATGCAAGGACTTTATCCAGTTGGAATTGCGGGATCGTATTCAGCCGGTCGAGTCGTTCAAACTCCTTTCGGCGAAAACAGGACATACGATCAATCTTATTATATCATGAAAATGGAGCTTGCCAAGGGGAAGAGAAAACGTGATGGCCCTGTTCGAGTTCTGTACCGTCCACATCGCTCCAACGTAAGTCAGGGGCGGAACAAAAAAAGAGAGCCGCCAACTTACGTTGGAGACTCTCTTTCATCAAGTGGAGCATTGTCCACAGCAGTCGAACCCGAAAGGTTCATTCCAGATACTGCGGCAAATTCCAAGCACCGCGCAACACACGGTGGACTTCCACAGTCTTTATTTCATCGTTGACTCGGTAAAACACCAAATATTGGTCAACGACCATCCTACGATAAGCAGGATCAAGGTGGTAGACCTCGCACATTTTCGGGGTATCGCCTAATTTTGTGATCTTCTCCCGCAGCTCTTTCAGTACGCGGCTGGCCGTTTTAGGATAAAAGCCAGACAGATACCGGGCAATCTCATTCAAATCCTGCACAGCAAGGGGTAGATATTTAATTTTATACGTCATACTGCTTGCTCAGCGTCTCCCATACGCTTTCG
>ERZ773269.2396-NODE-2396-length-14486-cov-12.048715_pt1 | contig 14486 bp, 10 predicted proteins | sample MGYA00511958_ERZ773269 | MGnify/ENA primary metagenome ERZ773269 (study PRJEB29015, sample SAMEA2737761) | human gut metagenome | biome: human gut; feature: human-associated habitat; material: faeces | place: China | collected 2012 ... | reverse complement strand
ACTCCGGGTTGGCGGTGATGATGCCGATGCCCTTGCAGGTGTCTTGCGGGGAGCCGCCGCCCAGACCGATCAGGAAATCAGCACCGGATGCGGCGAACTTGGCAACGCCATCCTGAATGCATTCGACCGGCGGGTTCGGCTTGACGTTGTCGAAGACCTCGTACGGCATGCCTGCCTCATCAAGCACATCGGTGACCTTCTTGACGGTGCCGGTTTCCAACAGTACCGGATCGGTGACGATGAACGCCTTGGTGAAGCCATGGGACTTGGCAACGCCCGGGATCTCCTTGATGGCGCCGCGACCGAAGTATGCAGTCTGGTTGAAAATCATGCGATAGACCATAGATGTCTCCTTTAAGCGACTGTGCTTGTTCGCCGTGTCATAGCAACCGTTGCCATGACCAACGATTCTCATCATAGACCCCATTTTGCGATTCGGCTGGAAATCGACACAACCTTTTCTGTGAGCGTTCTCACAAAATATGCGAACGCATCACACAAAAACGCATAAAACCAGACAATACGGCCTTATGACTCGAATAATTCCAGCTCGACCTGCGGCAGATCATCCTTGGAGAACACCCACATGGTCTCGTCTTTGGAACGTCGATCGGCGAAAATCGTAAGCAGGAACTTCTCTCCGTCGTTTCGCGTGTACCCGTACTGCAACACGCCGACCGACTCGACGCGGGCATGAATGAAGTCGTAATCCATAAGCAGGGAGAAACTGTCTTTGCAGAACGACGCCACCAATCGTTCGCAATAGTCATGCAGCGCGCTTTTGAACGAACCGTCATGCGCGTCAAGCATCTTCTGGAAATAGTCGGGCACCATGATCGCACGCTGTGAGTCAGTACGCAGATTCACCATGCATGCGATTGAATAGCGTCCGTTCAAATGCCGCAGCAACGATTCCATATCCTGATTACGCACCAGAATGCCCTCAAGTTTTTCGTTGAGCCCGCGCAGCTGGCGTTTGCTGCCGCCTCGCACGTAGTATTCCTTCTTTTCGCGGCGCATCTCGTTTTCGGCCTGTTCGATGATTTTCGGCAGATCGGAAGTCGACTCGCTCGACGCTACGCCCACTGATATCTCGCAGCCTTGCGTATGCAAGCGCTCACGCATGTAGTTCAGCTGCTTGCGTGTCTGCGCTTCCGTATGCGCGGAACTGATTATCACGAATTCGTCGCCGCCGATGCGATACAACCGGTCATCGCCGAAGAACGCGCGCGCCGCGTCCGCGAACTCACACAACATGCGGTTGCCCTGCTTATGCCCGAGATGGTTGTTCACCTCGTGCAGGCCGATCATATCCGCATACACGCACACCACCGCCCCGATGTCGGCGCTCCGCAGCTGCTCCACATCGCTGTCGTATGCATTGCGGTTGAGCAATCCCGTCAAGGAGTCCTGCCGATAGATTTCCTTCATGTTCTTGGCGATTAGGTCGAGCGACGGGTCGAATCCGATCAGCACCACGGCCCACGGATTGGCCTCACTGCAATCAGGGGGTACCAGCATACCGAATGCGATCACGCTGGTTTTCGCCTCGACCTCGCTTCTAAAATACGTGAATTCCGATTTTTTCTTACTGAATAGTTGGTCGCGCAAATCAGACAATCGCGTGTGTTTCAGGAATTCTCCGGCATCATCTGGATGAATGATCCGTTCTGAAACCAATGCATGGCAGTAATCATGAAAATCATCCGCATACACGTCCGGAAGTTTCGGATCGCGTTTGATGGTGCGATATTCTCCCGTGATGAGATTCAGTCGGGACAGTTCCGCAACGCCCTTGTTAAGGATTTCAAAAATATGCGCCGACAATGACGACGATTCGAGCATGCTGCGGCCGTTCGTCGACATGCGGTAGTCGCGATGCATCAGATCTTTGGAGATATTCCAGAAATGCTGGTCATCCGGGCGGTGTTCCAGCAAATCCTCCATCTTTTCCACAGTGAGCGGACGGTAGAAATAATATCCTTGGATGTACATGCATCCCAGCTCACGCAGCTTGCTCACCTGTTCGGCGGTCTGCGCACCCTCCGCAATGATCGACAGTCTCAGCTGGTAGGCCATGTCGATCACGGATTCGATGATTTTCAAACCTTTCGCCGCATTGTCAGCATTCAGGTCAACGAATTTCATGTCGAGTTTGATGGCATCGACGTTGATGTCCTTCAACATGTTGAGTGACGAATACGCCGACCCAAAATCGTCCATCAGCACGGCAATACCTCGCGCATGCAGGTCCCGAATGGTCTCTTCGACCACATCCATGTTATGTGCGATCGCACTTTCTGTGATCTCCACCTGCAGCAGGCGAGCATCGATGCTGAACCGATCGAGCAGGTCGCCAAGCACTCGCGCCACATCGATCGACTCGATATCCGTCATCGACACGTTGACGGACACCGGCACCAGATTGCGCCCCTCCCCATCCCAACGCGACAGCATTTCACACACGGAACGCCAGATGAACAAATCGAACCGCGTGACCATTGACTCACGTTCAAGCAGAGGAATGAATTCGCCGGGAGACACCAAGCCATATTCCGGATGATTCCAACGCACCAACGCCTCCGCACCCACGATTGCGCCGGTTTCAGCATTGCATTTGGGTTGCAGGTAGAAGCAGAATTCGTTGTTGTCAAACGCCTGGTTGATGTCGTCAAGAGAGAATCTGGGTACGATTTCGTCGTTGCTGGGCGCCCTGCCCGTGGATTCCAGCCGCGCGCCTGCGGCAACATCGAATTGATTACCCATGATACTCACCGTTGTACTGTATCAGCGTCACGTCTTCGACACCCTCAATGGCGCGAACGCGTTCCGCGAACGTCATGTCCTTATCATCACAGAATACTTCAACCGCCATTTCCGTGCGTTCGCCACGCATGGTTTTGGACTTTACGAAGAATTTGGTGCGTCCGAACGCGCGCGTGATCTCATCTCCCACTACATCGCCCACATAGTGGATCACCGCAATGTACACGCGCCCCTTGTCTTGACGCGAGTAGAACAGAGCCAGCATGCCGATCATCACCAATCCGGCAACAATCACCAGCACATACATGCCGGCGCCCGCCGCAATACCAGACGTGATCGCCCAGAACAAATACAACAGATCCATCGGATCCTTGACCGCGGTACGGTAGCGCACAATCGATAATGCACCGACCATACCAAGCGAAATCACAATATTCGTACTGATGGCCAGCGTGACCATGCAGGTGAGCACGCACATGCCCACCAACGTAACGGCAAAACTGCGCGAATACACCACACCCGTGTAGAAACGGCGGTACACGCAGTAAATGACGATGCCGACGATCAACGCCACCAGCAACGCCAGCGCCATTTTGGGCACATTGTATTGGCCGAAGGATTTCAGCACCGACTTTTTGATCATGTCATTGACACTCATATGGTTTCTTTCTCTCCTGCTTCCTTGATTCGTAACGTTTGTTTTTGCTGGAATGCCAGTCAACATGCCAGCCGATTACAGGCTTGGCTTTACAGGCTTGGCACGCTCCAGCCTTCCTGCCAGTAGTCGAATCCCCGCAAATACGAGGCTTTGTCGTAGCAGAGCACGTATTTCGAAGCCGATGTCAACTCCTGCGCCTTGCCGGGCAGCAGATCACGCACCACTTGCGGCAGGAACTCGGTGAATTTGACCTCCATCACCAGTTTTCCCGGCTCAAGCACGGGCAGTACCGGCAGTGTGGAGTCGAAAACATCGAATCCGCCGACCGCCGCACGCACGTTCATATCGAAGGTGATGCGTACGGTTCCGGCGTCAAGAATCCACGGTTCGCGCTCATAATCGACGATCACGCGAGGGCGCATCACATTGCACATGCATTCCACATAAAACTCGCGGCACAACTGATACTCGCTGTCACGCAGAAATTCGTAATCGCCGGCAAGAATACGGTCGAACTGCTCGTGCGTGAGCGGTGCATCCTCCTTGTAGATCCAACTGTCGCTTTTGCGTTTGCGTTCCAGTTTGATCACACGATCGCTGTAATCGTAGATGCGAATACGGTATTTCCTACGCAGCAGCACACCGTCGACTTTTTCCTGATATGCGGTGTTCCAATAATCGTCGAAATACAGGCTGCGAATCATATAGCCGCCGTTTTTCGCATGCTTGTCGAGGCCAAGCAGCGGCGCCATACGCACGTTCAAGTCGGCTTTTTGCGCGTATGAGATCAGATATTTGAGCTCATGACGGAACCGTTCCTTGGCTGTGCGCGGTGGAACGGATAATTCCTCGCCGACGCGATGTTTGATACGTTGCAGCAGCGACGTTCCGCGATTGCCACCATCACTGCACATTGGCATCCTCCACAATGCTGCCGTCGGCTTTCACATAGAAACACTTGGTGCCGTAGATCTTGTTGCCGTCGGTGACGTAGTAGTCAAACGCGTCCTGCGTCTCGCCTGATGCATTGCGCACGCTCACCTTGATGAAGTACTGGCCTTCACCAGGCATATCCATCACGGCTTCCGGCAATACGAGGTCGCTCTGTGTGAACACCACGTCTTTGCCTTCGTAATCCTTGGCCACGGTAACGGTATAGCGCAGATCCTCATCGTTGAAATCATAGGAGACATCCCAGCTGAGTTTGAGCTTGCCGTTGGTAGGAGTCGGCTTGCCGATATAGAACGGCATGGGCTTATTGAACCCGGTTCGGTACGTCTGGTAGTTCTGTTCGATTTCGCTATGCAATTGGTTTGCCACCGTGTCGTATTGGCTTGACGTCAGAGGCTCATGCATGGAGTCGGGCATCTTCCGCACGTATGGTTCAACGATGGAACGGTACCGCCGCACCATGGAATTGATGCGATCGGCGCTCATATACTTGTATTCGTCTTTCACGGCCTTGCCGAGCGCGGTTCGGAACGACTTGGTTTGCAGACAACGTCGGAACAGTATGTTGCCCCAATAGTTGCTGACACCGTTCTCCCAGCTTTGGCCCTCGGAACGTTGCCTGATCTCGTATTCCTTGCGCATGAGCATACCATCGTTATCCCAGTCGAGCAGGTAAAACGTATCCGAATTCGTGGGACTATACAGGTACATATTGCGGCTTTGCGTATCGATATTGCCGGTCAGCAATTGGAATGCCATCCAATATGCGAGATTTTCGGTATCGAAATATTTGCCGAGGATTTCGCTCATCGGCACTGAATAATCATTGAGATCGTTCAGCATGGCGATCAGTTTGGTATGGTCGTTGTCGCCTTTGATTTCCAGTTTTTCTTCGAATTTCGCTTGATCGTAGTCAGGATCATCGGCGAGTTTGATCACGTCTTCGTCTCGATAGAATTCGAAATAATTGACTTTGTACAGCTGGCCGTTTTTATCGAGTCCGTGCACCTGCAATGCGGTTTTGTTGAGCTGTTCGACTTGCGTGTACAGACCGTAATCGTCAAAGGAATCCGATCCGCTGGTCTCGTCTTTCACGTACAAGTGCACGAATTGCGTGCGCAGTCCCATCATCTGGTCGATGCCTTTGATGAGATCGTACGCCATTTTGTTACGGAAACGCAGACCTTCGCCCATATGCTTGTTCAATGCGATGGTACGCTGCCCACGCCACTTGCCTTTGCCGCTTTTCAACTCGATCTTGTAGTTCTTCTGCTCGTTTTTGCTCGATGACTGGCCACGTATCTGCACGGTGGCGTTCGGCGCGCTTTCACCAAAACCAAGCTCCCCGGAAACCGGTCCTTGTTCGTCGCCGACCTGCAGCAAACCATTGACCTTGTAGCGTCCAACGCCCATGGCCGCATAGTCATCAACGGAATACTGGTTGATTTCACTCCAGCTATGGTCGGCGCCTTCCGACGAATTACCGCGCGATACCGTCAAATACATGGTTTCGACACCGCTATCGTCATACACCTTGTATAACGATTCGTTGTCGCGCAAGTGTGCGCCGTCGATGCTTTGTTCAGCGCTTTTCTTGACTTGCTCATGCGTCTGTGACGAATCCGATGATTGCGATTGTTCATTATCGTTGGGTGATGAAGTCGCACATCCGGCGCAGGAAAGCACCGTCAGCATTGCCGTCAATGCCGCTATTTGCTTGACAAGCGTGGTAATGGCTTTTGTGTTGCGTCGGTTCCACCATGTCATGATTTACGATTCCTCCCGATTATGACATCCGTTTCTGCAATATTCGCCTTGCCAGAAGACCGTGCATGCCCTGAGCGATGCAATGATTGGTCGACCCGCTGTTCGCCATGTTCAAGCAGTATGCCCAGTTCGGTGAAACGTCCACGTTTCGTTTGCGCCACAATCGGCTGCTGCCCCAGCACTCGGTATGGCAGATTGTCGGTGTATGAGGCGAGCCGGAATGTCGCATATATGGCGAACAGCGATGCCCCCATCAGAAAACCGAAACCGAACAGCGACGTAGTGAAGAACTGTCCGATTACTGTGAACACAACCGTCGAACCCGCAAACAATGCCGACGCCGTCAATGCACCGGAATAATCGGTAAAATACAGCAGAATCAGCATCACGGTGTTGCCGACCGCATAAAGGGCATACCCCACGCAGAGCACACGGAAATATCCGTGCATCACATCGCTGAATCCTAAAGGAAGCGCATTCAGCACCGTTTTTTCCAATGAAATCACGGCAGCGGTCACCAACAATTGCTTCAATACCGTGTAATGCAATTCTCGATTGAGCACAGCCAGCATTTCGTTTTCGGCAACGGTAATGTCTTTGACCGTGCCTCCATCATTCAACAGACTGTAATACGACCGATATGTTGGGTAGAAATTGACCTCCACCGACACCACAAAATTCACTGTGGTGATCAGAATCGTCAAAAACGCCAGCATGGCGGGCACATCGTAATATGGCGCGCCATAAAACAAACCCTTCACCTTGATGCCGAGCGGACCGCACCAAGTGATCACCAAATGGGCGAACAGGCCGATGGTGGTCAGCAATCCGGTCAACGCCAACGGCAGAAACTGGTCAACCCACTGCAGAAACAGCCACGGATGCTCACGACTTTGCGGAAAATACCGATGCAGCAGCAGCACATCCCACACCAGCATCACACCATAGCCAAGCACCACTGCGAACAACAGCGACTCCACAGGAGGGCAGGCCAACGCAAGCAACACGCATGACGTAACGAACGCCACCAACACCGCAGCCACGAAAGAATACAGAATGCTTTTGTAATCCTTGATGGCCGTCAAATAGCTCATCGCATTCCAGTTGACGACCATTTCAAGAAACAGCCATAAACACAACGCGCCCTGCATCAGCGTGGCACCGGAAAACAGCAGAAACACCGTGTACAACACCGCGCCCACCACCAGCATGATGCCAGTAGACCCCCAGAACGACGGCAGAATCATCTTCTCATCGTGATCAAACAACATATCCGCCAGAAAACGGGTGACCGGCATCGACAGAAAACTCGTCAACACCAACGAGGCAAGCAGCGTGTAGGTGATCATGCATACGAGCAGATCGCAGTCGGGGCGGCCCACCTGCCACCAGCTGCTCACGATCAGCACGCCGAACTGCAGAAGCACGCCCAGCAGCATCGGACCAGCGCAAATCACGCCGGCATAGCCGTAGGCTCGCAGCATCGCCATCAAGCCTCTACGGTGGAACAGTTTCTTCAGCTCAAATCCAATACCGGCCATATCAGCGCTCCAATCCGAACTGATTCAATCCGAACTGATCCGCGGTATCGCTATACAGCTTGCGATAATCGTCAAGCATGCGCTCATGCCGGTAATAGGCATTCACACGATTGCGTCCGATCTGCCCCATGGTTTCACGCAACGCGCGGCTGGAACACATGCGTTCCATCGCCCCGCTTAAGCCTTCGCGGTACATGGGAGGCACATAAAAACCGGCAGTGCCGAAATCGTCGCCTTCCTCGCCTTCCAAAAGCTCACGGCAGCAGCCGACGTCAGTGGTCACGCAGGGGCGTGCGGCTGCGAACGATTCCAGCACCGACAGCGGCTGGCCTTCGGAAATGCTGGTCAACACGGTGAAATCAAGCTTGCGCATGTATTCGACCACGTTCACACGGCCGGTGAACTCAAGATTGCGCACACCCAACTGTTCCACAAGCTCATAGCATTCGTCGGCATACTCCTGATCGTCAACACCGCCGAGAATATGCAAGCGCACATTGTCAACGCGAGAGGAAAGCTCATGGAACGCGTGAATCAGGGTTTTCACATCTTTGATGGGCGCCATGCGCACCACCGCGCCGATATCAACCCAACCGTCGTCGGGTTTGAAAGGAATATCGCAGAAACGTTCGTATTGAATGCCATTGGGAATCACCTGGCAGGCATCGGCGGGCGCACCCATGCCAATTTGGATAAGACGGGCACGACCGAACAAGCTGGTGATGCGCCACGCACGATGGTAGATCTGTTCCGAAAGCATGTAGAAGAAGCGGATCCAACGCGGCCGGAACGCCGGCAGCACCCATTCGGCGGAAATGATTTCCTCTTCGCGTTCACGCGTATAAATGCCATGTTCCGTAAGCAATACCGGTGCATGGTTGATACCCCCCCCAAACAAGCCAACAATCCGCCATATCCAGTGGAAATCGCATGGTAGATCTGCGCTTCCGGCACTTCGCAGCCCATCAAGTACAACACCGGCAGCAACATGGAGCGCACGGTATGGAAAGCGTCGGCGTAGGCCACATACGGATATTCCTCCATGCAGATTTTCGTAAACAAGTCGATGAATTCACGGCTTTGCAGGAACGACAGCGGATGCACGCCTCTGGTGTGGAACAGGTTGAACAGCACATCCCAGTCTGGGCTGCCAAGATTCACCAGTTCGCGCAATGACCGCAATTCCTCTTCGGTGAACGACACTTGCGCTCGTTCACCGCTCAGACGCAAGGCGTCGTCGAGGAACACCTCATGCACTTCCACCACATTGTCGGGCAGGTCATATACGAATTTGCCGCGATCTTCGGCTTTGGCGCCGATCACCCACAATACGAACTCGTGCTCTTTCATCGCTTCGATATAACTGTGCATCCACGTGGACACTCCACCATGCACGTACGGGTAGCATCCTTCCAAAACCAGGCAGATTCTCATGCCTCTCCCCCAGTCTTGCGTTTGATATGAACCGTGGCGTTCGTGGCTTTGAGCAGATACAAGTTGCCGGTCAGCTTGGTGAGGCTTCCGCCACGAACCCTGCCAGGCGTGCCATTGTTGGCACGGAACATGAGCCACCCTTGATCGGTGAGGTTGCCAAGTTTCAGATCCCAACCATCGTCGGACGTTTCCATCGAAACGGTCAATCCCGAAAAACGTTGGATGGCTGCGGCACATTCCGTGCCTGTCTGCATCCGAATGGACGGAGCCGACTGCTCCAACCAATCCAAATAATCTTCCAATCCCTTGCGATAGGTTTCCCAACCTTCTTTCGCACCACGATCTTCATCAAGCAGATCGTCGGGATGCATGAAGTGCGTGCTCACATAGTGCATGTTCAATTCGGAAACCGCGGCAAGACGCATGTACGTGTCGCCCACCATGCCGCCGGACACGATACGTGGAGCCTCCACCACGCCATCGGCCGCAACACCGAACTCCTGTATGTACGGCAAGGAACTGTCGGAAGGCATATACGTACTGGCGATGGCGCGAATCTGCGGCACATCCTCGCCTATGATCTTTCGTCCCTCTTGGGAGAGGATATTCGACGGCGGCACGTATACCGACGATGTTGCGGCCGGCAATACGTCTTTCTGGAATGCAATCAGTTCCTGCAATGATGCCACAATGGCTCTGCGATTCGGCCATTGCACGTACGTGTATTCGTTGCCGTAATCCGTATTCGGCAACACCAACGGCTGATGGTTGTACCCGTGATATCCGATTTCGCCGTTTTGCCGAAGCAGCAATCCCCCATAATACTCGAATTGTGCGCCGTCCGTCTGTCGTACCGGATCATCCTTGGTGTCATCGCCGTAACTCTCAATCATCACACCGGTGAAACGAATACCGTACCGTTCCGCAAGACGCACCAAATCCGGCCACCATACTTGAGAATAGAATTCAGCAATACTCATGTTGTAGTCACGTTTGATGTATTTGCCATTGCCGGACGGTACCGGAGAGGGAAAATCATCCAAGTAGAACGCTGCGCTGTTAATCACCGGATAGGCCATGGCAGAACCGAGCAGACTGAATGCCGAAGCGTAAAATCCTCGAAACACCTTGCCGTAAATGCCAATATTGCACATCACAGCCGTTCCTGACTCCACCGCGTTCCTCCACACCAATGGCGTTCTGCCATTGCTGCTGACCGCTTCCACCTGTGCACGATCATCCAATGCGACGCTCAGCGACGATTTGAACGGATCGCTGAATGTGTATGTCTGGCCGCCGCCCAACATGAAATCCTTGGAGGGTGTAATGCCCTTAGTCACCACATATTCGTATGTGGACGATTCAATGCCGATCTGCGGGCCGATCACATCCAAATAGCCGGTTTTCTCCGGAGTCATGGCAAACATGACGCCACCGCCCTTTTTGGCCCATTGCATGATTTGCAGCACATGCTCGCCCAGACGGTCGAGATTAGGCATGGCCACCACTATGGTGCTGTAGTGAGTCAACGCTGGAAATTCAGCGTTTTCGTCAGCCACGTCAACCGTAGTGGTGGGGACTTTCATATCAAGCAGAATCTGGTCAAGCATGGCTTCGGCATCGCTGACACCCTCCTGCGAACTGTCGACCACCAACAGATTCGTAGCTTTTTCGCCAGCGATGGCATTGGCTGCAGGAATGGCTTTGTTTCGATCCAAATACGTGATGTCGAACCGCGTGGCACCGTAATGCACGCCCAAGCTTTCCACCAGCAACACCAATGCGATGGCCATGAACACAGCCCAGACCTTGACCAGACCTTGCCAGCGGAATCGCTTCCACTTGGCCAACACGTCTGACAGGAATCCTCTGATCATGCGCGTTCAGCCTCCTTGGCTCCAGTCCAGAACCGCAGCGTGCGTCTTCCTTGGCCACCGAGATAAATATGCTTGCTTTCAATCTGCTGAACGGTGTGGCGCAACGCATCGCCATCATTGCGTGCGGCATCGAGTCGTAGACGCATCAGCCATACATCGCCTTGATCCGGCCACCGTTCCATAGCGCCGTCAATGGTGTGCGCGGCATCATCAAAGAGTCCAAGATCGATTTGCATTTGCGCAAGACGGCACGCGACGTAATAATCGCCATGTTGGCGAAGTCGTTCCTGCAATACTTCGGCATATCGCTGCTTCTGCAACTGCAATGCGTATCCTTGCGCAATACCGGAATTGATATATCGTTCCAGCGCATCGCAATAGCGTTCCAACATCGTTTCGGAATTTCGATGCTGCAGATAATCGTTGCGGCAGCGCTGCAATGCAAGATCTTCCTTGGCACTGATCTGTGCCATGGCGGTAGCCGCGTAATGCACGACCTCCACATCCTCATTCAGTCGGGCCTGCGACAGCACATCGATATAACGGCTGGGATTGTCGTTGAGAATGGACATCACCAGACTGCGCCGCTGACTCGAATCATTGACGATCAGTGCCTCTTCCAACGGCACGGTATTGGCGAAATCGGTACGTTCCTCAACGAGAATGCTTCGACGTTCCTCATCATCCACACGCATTTGCTCAAGCCCCGGAGCCGTGTGCTCGCCAGCGCGCATCAGCGTGCGCGTATGCAGCATCAGCACGCATAACGGCCCCCACAATGGCACCAGCAGTATGAAAGGAAGCAGCCGCCCCTCCACGCGAAGCACGCCAACGCGAGACAATACGCACAGCAGCACGCATATCATTACATGCACGGCGATAAGCAGCATCGCCATCACCGTCGCGTTCACACTGTGCCGCCTTCATGCGATGCAGAATCATTCGGCGCAACGTTCCTGCGCAGCGTTTCATCCGCTTGCGATTCGACAGCCACTTGTTCCGAAGCCTCAGCCAGCAACGAATCTTCCTCGTGGTCTGAAACCAGCGTCACATGCAATCCAGCCCGGGTCAAACGCTTGTTGATGATCGGCAGCTCATGCTCGCTGGCCTGGTTCATGAGCACATACACATTGCCGTCCTGCAGCACACCGGCCTCATCCGTTTGGCGAATGGCTCCCATCAGGCGGCTGCCATCGTCTTGCCAAGCGTCTGCCACACGCAGCAGCAGATGATCGCCCATATGATCGTGCTTGAGCTCGTTTGCAGCCAACACTTTAGGCAGAAACGCCTGGGTGTTCAAGAATTCAGTGCCGGGCACCAGCATCGCATGCCGTGCAACATTCTCATAATCGAAAGCACGCACCATAGCGGATTCCACCAAGCCGCACATGATGGTGAACAGATTCTGGAAGTACAGATTCATTTGGTCGGGCTGAGCTTTGGCAAGCACAATCACCACGGCCAGCTTGCCATCGGCATGCACGCCTGCCGCATACATCGGAAGGTTTTGTTCGAGATTGCGGTTTACCCACAATCCGCCATGATCCAAAGCAATGACAACGTTGGCATAATTCTCAAGCAACGCCGATTTGCTGAACAAAGATTCAGTCTGCGGGCTTGCGGCCATCAAACGCGCGAAACGACCACCATTATCGATTCGGTAAATACCGAAACTATCGCCGCCCAACGTATCTTGCATAATGCGAATGGCCGCACGATACAGCTTTTGAGGCTGCACTTCGTCCAATTCACGGGTCATCGCATACATTTTGCCGAAACTGTCGCGTCTGCCGATAATCTGCCCGCGCAACATACGACGATCATCGAGCACATCGTGGTACAGGTCACGCAGGAACGCAAGTCGTTCACGCAGCAAACTGTTTTCGTCACGCATGAATCGCAGGTTTTCGCGATTGCGCAGCTGCACATACCCGCATACTGCGCCCGCAACGAAATACACCACAAACGTAATCCAGTTCGACGTATCGTAAAACAGCGGAGCGAATGAAGCGCCCTTCGATGCATACGACAACGCCATGCCGGCACATGCGAGCGCGGCCGCGAACACGCCTGCGTTCAGTCCGTACATCGTGCCGACGATCACCACGAAAAACAGGCGCAAATCCACGGTTCCCAGCTGACTGTTGCCTTGTACCGCGGTGCGAAGCAATTCCTCCAGTATGAACGTGACGCAGATTTCGAATGCGATCCATGGTTTCGAATGGTTGCGCAGAAAATCCCAGACCGGGTGCTTCTTGGATTGTTCCTGAGCACGCGCTTCTTTCCAGCGCTGAAGCACAGGGGGAAGATCCTGTTTGAGCGAATATCGCGGCGACCAGCCATAGTGTAATCGCAGCACATGATCGTCTGCTGGGTAATGTTGGGGTCTGTCTTCGCCAAAAGTCACCGATAATCCGGGAAATGCCACGCTGATCACATCAGCCAAATCACCGTATGTGAAGTCGAACACGTTGGGCACATGGAAGATTTCGCTTTCGGCGGTCCAATCGTCGAACATGCGGTAGATCAGTTCGGCAAGATCGTCGGCGCAGAGAAAGCATGTCTGTTGCTGTTTGCGTTCGCAGAATGAGATCGACCCTGCCGATGCCTGTTCGAACAGTCTGCCGAAATATGCGGTTGCTCCATTGCGCTCGGGTGCATACAAGTATGGACAGCGAATGATTTTCGCTTCCAGACGGTAGGTGCGCGCGTAATACAGGCAGAGTTCTTCCGACGCTCGAGACATCAGACTTTTGCTGGTATCACGTACGTCGGCGTTTTCCGGATAGGTGAATTCGGATTCCGGTCCGCATACCATCAGCATTTGCGTGGATCTGTTACGTATGGCGTGCAGCAATCTGCGAAGATATCCGAGATCGCCGTCACGCTCACTTCGCGGGGTGAGGCCTTCGGAAAAGAATACGATGCGATCGAATTCGTATGTGGTAAGAGTTTCGGCAAGGGTGTTGGCGTCAGACATGTTGACGATTCTGAGACGGTCATTGCCGTCTACGGTGCCTTCTCGTTCCGCTATCACCACATGGTCTCGGGGAAAGGCATGCTGAATCCACTGCTTGGTAATGAAGTCGGTGTTGCCGACCAGAAGCACTTCCATGCCGCCACCCCAGCGAATACTCCCTTAACGGGGTTACGGCATAACTCTGCCCACAAACCCCCATTATTACTGCCTTACGGTGTTCCAGTGTAGCCAAACAGCAGACAGACTCCCCCTCTAACGGAGGTTTTCTTAGTCATTTCTCAGTAACTCGCAAGTCAACATGACTTGCGTCGACCATTTTAGGGGGCTTACCCGCAATGCGAGCGCGTATTCAACCAACAGCCGGCATCAGTGGCTTGGCGCTAGACATACGGCCGCAATCGTCATACGTGTGGGCAAAAACAAAGAAACCTCGGATGTTTCCGAGGTTTCAAAGCCATGGTGGCTCCGAGCGGCATCGATCCGCTGACCTAACGATTTTCAGTCGTTCGCTC
>ERZ773269.2391-NODE-2391-length-14505-cov-3.357924_pt1 | contig 14505 bp, 7 predicted proteins | sample MGYA00511958_ERZ773269 | MGnify/ENA primary metagenome ERZ773269 (study PRJEB29015, sample SAMEA2737761) | human gut metagenome | biome: human gut; feature: human-associated habitat; material: faeces | place: China | collected 2012 ... | reverse complement strand
TACTCCCGTCGGGCTGGTAGAAACGCAGCAGGCAGGCACCGTCTCCTTCATACATGGCTGTTTCGGCCGAGTCGGTGAGGCGGCTGACGGAATCCTTTTCTGAAGAGGCTGTCATACGGTCAATCAACAGAAAAACTGTGTCTCCGGCTTTCGGCTTGTATTCGTCGATGCGCATCATTTCACCGTTCACTTCCAGACGGGTGAAACCTTGCTTCATGTCTATCTCCAGTTGTTGTTGCAGCGTGCGGTCTTCGCGCAGCAATATCGGGGCGAGCACGGTATACTTGGTTCCTTCCGGATATTCCAGCATGCACTTCACGATATCTTCTGCCGAGTGTTTCTTCACTTCTTGTCCGCTGACCGGGCTGAAGGTCTTACCGACACGTGCGTAGAGCAACCGCAGATATTCGTATATTTCAGTGGAGGTACCCACGGTGGACCGTGGGTTACGGCTGCTTACTTTCTGCTCAATGGCAATGGCAGGTGGAATCCCTTTGATGAAATCGCATTCAGGCTTGCTCATACGTCCCAAAAACTGGCGGGCATAACTGCTCAAGCTCTCCACGTAGCGGCGCTGCCCCTCGGCATATAATGTATCGAAAGCAAGTGAGGATTTTCCGGAACCGGACAGTCCGGTGATGACTACGAGTTTGTTACGGGGAATCTCTACGTCAATGTTCTTGAGGTTATTGACACGGGCTCCCTTTATGATAATCGATGTATTTTCTGCCATATAAAAGTCACTTATGTGATTTAGGATTTGCAAAGATAATGCAAACCGGGGTAGAATAAAACGAACCTGCTGGAAAAATCGTATCAGATAGGCAAGGTTAAGATTTGTTATACTTTAGGATGACTGCTAATTTACATTAAATAAAAGCACTAAATTCGCATCCGACTCCTTTTAATGTCCGAACATGGTAAAGCGTAATATAAAATGGCTTCTTGTTGTGCTGGTGTTAGGTTTATGCCCCTCAATCCTGCATGCCGAAGACCCTTATGGAGAGATGAAAGCTCTGGCAGATAGTGCGCGGAAAGTGTTGGGACAAGACCGATTGCCTTCCATCAATGCCCGGTGGATAAAACTTGCCCGCGAACTGAACGATACGGTACAGATTAGTGATGCCCATAACAACTTGATTTCTCATTATTATCAGTTGGGGGACATTGACCAATTGAAAGCCGCAACCTATGAATATATGGACTGGTGCCGGAAATACCAACGGATACGAGACCGGTATATGGCGTGGCGGCAGTACATTCAGCGTATGACGGAGAAAGGTATGCAGGAGGAGGCGATGGCTGAAACCGTCAGGCTCCATCAGGATGCCGAGCAAGCCCGGGACAAATACGGATTGGCATGTGGCGAAATGTGCATCGGGTATAACCATCGGGTCTTTGGAAACAACGTAAAACTGTGTATAGAGAATTACAACAATCCACTGAAACTTTTCGAGGAAGGCAGCTATTATCGTGACGCATACGTGGTGTTGCTTAATATTATCCAGACTTATCTTTCACGCAGTGAGTATGCAGAAGCCGGCGAGTATCTGAGTAAATTGTCGCAACTGGAGGACAAACTGGACCGTAAACAAGTCAGCATAGACCCTTCCCTGCACCTGCGTTTCTGTGAATTCAGGGTTATAGGCTTATTGGCCAATGAAGGTAGAAAGGCTACTGAGCCTTATATTGAGGAGACCGACCGCTTCTACCGTCAACATCCGGAGAGCTCGACGCCCGAAGCATGGTTTGGCTATAAGATAATGTGTTGCCGTATCCTCGGTGATTTGAAAGGTAACATTGCTTACGTGGATTCACTCATGGATTATCAGCATTCACTGGGGCTTTGCTATCCTTATAACCATTATATGAAAGGAGAACTGCAGGAACAGTTGGGCGATTATCGTGCGGCTTGCCGCAGTTATGCCAGATATGCCGCCGTGAGTGACTCCGTGCGTACGGCAGAAATGGATGACAAGCTAAGCAAATATACGGCACAGTTTGAGGTGGACCGGTTGAAGATGGAGAAGCTGGAGCTGAGTGCCAGATTGAACAAGGAACGACTGATGATAGCCTTGGCCGTTGGCGGACTGGTATTGTTGCTTTTGCTGCTCATTACTTATCTGTATATCCGCACCCTCTCCATGAACCGCAAGTTGGAAGCTGCACGCAGGGCGGTGGAAAAAATGAGCCAGGTCAAAAGTTCCTTTATACAGCATATCACCCATGAAATCCGTACTCCGTTGAATTCCATCGTCGGCTTTTCTACCTTGCTGGCTCAAGAGAAACTGGATGATGTGGAGAAACGCGAGTATGTTGAACAAGTGGAGGGCAACAATACATATCTGTTGAGTCTGATGGAGAACATACTCAATATTGCGGATATGGATTCGCGAGTGTGGGAGATGCCGCGGGAGGAGATAGAAGTGGATGCGTGTTGCAAGGAATGTATTGAGGGCTTCCGTCCGGAACTGAAGCCGGGAGTTGAACTGGAATATGTGCCTGCTTCCGGCATTATGGCCTTTTATGCAGCCCGGCAATGGCTGAAAATGGTGCTGGTGTCTTTGTTGGATAATGCGGTGAAGTTTACGGAAGAAGGTCATATACGCGTTTCCTGCGAGGAAGATAAGTCCCGACATGTATTGCGCTTCGTGATAGAGGATACCGGTATAGGCATCAGGCCGGACGAATCGGACCGTATTTTCGAACGTTTTTATAAAGTGGACACGTTTACCAAAGGGTCCGGATTGGGGCTTGCCATAGCCAATGAGATAATGGAGTTGGTGGGAGGCCGGATTTATCTGGATGACACCTATTGCGGAGGATGCCGCTTTATTGTGGAATGGCCGATGAAGGACAAACCTTAATTATAAACTATTTTAAGTATTAAAAAGCTGTAATTAGAGAATGAGAGTAAAATCCCTTTTATGTGTATTCTTCTTGCTGCTAATGGCGGGAGGAGTATTTGCGCAAGTGCAGACCGGGTCTGCCTATCCTAAACGTGAATTTCGTGCAGCATGGATACAGTCAGTAAACGGACAGTTCCGTGGAATGCCGACCGAAAAACTGAAGCAGAATCTGATCGGGCAGTTGAATTCCTTGCAGAAGGCGGGAATCAACGCCATAATTTTCCAGGTACGTCCCGAAGCGGATGCTCTGTATGCTTCCAGACTGGAACCGTGGAGTCGTTTCCTTACCGGAGTGCAGGGTAAAGAGCCCGAACCCTATTGGGACCCTATGCAGTTTATGATTGATGAATGCCATAAGCGTGGTATGGAGTTTCATGCATGGATTAATCCGTATCGCACGAAGACGACCTTGAAGAGTGAGTTGGCTCCCAATCATGTGTACAATATCCATCCGGAATGGTTTGTCACTTATGGCGACCAGTTGTATTTTGACCCGGCACTGCCTGAGAGCCGCCGGCACATCTGCATGGTGGTGAGCGACATCGTTTCCCGCTATGATGTGGATGCCATTCATATGGACGATTACTTTTATCCTTATCCCATTAAGGGAAAGGATTTCCCTGACGATGCAAGTTTTGCACGTTTTGGCGGAGGTTTCAGCAATAAAGGAGACTGGCGCCGGAGCAACGTGAATGTGCTGATTAAGAAACTGCATGAAACAATTCGTGAAATCAAGCCGTGGGTGAAGTTCGGGGTTTCTCCGTTTGGCATTTACCGGAATGAAAGCAGTGACCCGCTTGGCAGTAAGACCAAAGGCCTGCAAAACTACGATGACCTTTATGCGGACGTGTTGCTGTGGGCCCGTGAAGGTTGGATAGACTATAATATTCCGCAGATTTATTGGCATATAGGACATCCGGTTGCCGACTATGAGACACTGGTGAAGTGGTGGGCCAGGAATACGGAAAACCGCCCCTTGTTTATCGGCCAGTCCGTGATGAACACCGTGCAGAATGCCGACCCCAAGAACCCGTCGATAAATCAGCTTCCTCGCAAAATGGCCTTGCAACGGGCCTATCAGACCATCGGTGGCAGTTGCCAGTGGCCTGCCAGTGCGGTTGTAGAGAATGCAGGCAAGTATCGCGATGCCCTGATTGCCGAATATCATAAGTATCCGGCGCTACCTCCCGTTTTCGATTTCATGGATAACGAAGCCCCGGCAAAGGTACGTAAGATGAAACCGGTGTGGACGGAAGACGGATATATTCTTTTCTGGACAGCTCCCAAGTATAAAGAGGAAATGAACCGTGCCGTCCAATATGTGGTCTATCGCTTTAATGACAAAGAGAAAGTGAATATAGATGACCCTTCCCATATTGTAGCCATCACGCGCGATAATTTCTATAAACTTCCTTACGAAGACGGAAAGACAAAGTACCGCTATGTGGTGACAGCCTTGGACCGTCTGCATAATGAATCGAAATCCGTTGGAAAGAAGATTAAACTTTAAAAATTAGGGATTAAGGATTAGGGATTAATCATTAACGTTTAATCCTTAATCCCTAATAAAGTATCAATCCTGCTATTCCACAAGCTACAATCATTCCTATCGGGTTCAGTTTATATTTCTTTGTGCCTATAAATGCCACGAGGAAGATGAGGCAGCTGATGACGAAGGAATATATGTCTTCTTTGGGAGAACTGAAGTTTTCCGAATTCATCAATACCAGCGCGGCTGAGGCCAGCAGACCGACCACTGCCGGGCGGAGCCCACTGAATACCGCTTCCACGGAAGGATGTTTCTGGTATTTCAGAAAGAATTTGCTGATGGTCAGCATCAGTAGGAAAGAAGGAAGCACCACGGCAAACGTAGCAATAATAGAACCTAAAATACCATAGCTTGTACCGTAGCAATCAGCTATCGTAGTATAACCCACATAAGTTGCCGAATTGATTCCTATCGGACCGGGTGTCATCTGGCTGATTGCCACAATATCAGTAAATTCCTGCGCTGTAAGCCAACCGTAACGGGTAACTACTTCACCTTGTATCATAGACAACATGGCATATCCGCCACCAAAGCCGAAAAGCCCAATCTTAAAGAATGTATAGAATAACTGTAAGAAAACCATGATTAGTAATTAATGATAAATGGTTAGTGATTAATGATTAATGTTGCTATCCTTTTTAATTTTTAATTCTTTAATTTTTAATTCTTCGGACGTTGAAAACGTCCGAAGCAGTATCCTCCTACACCTGCCGCAATGATAATCCAGATGGGAGAGAAGCCCAACAGCCAGATGAGCAGTGCTGAAACCACCGGTATCCATATGTTGTATCGGTTTATCCGGGCCGATTTAGCCATGCTGAATGTAGGGGCTGCAATCAATGCAACCACTGCCGGGCGAATACCTTTGAATATACGTTCCACAATGATGTTGTCCTTGAAGTTGTGAAAGAACAACGCTATGGCGAGGATGATGAGAAACGAAGGAAGTATGGTTCCCAATGCAGTGATTATGCTCCCTCGTATTCCCCGTAGCCGGTACCCTATAAAAATGGATATATTGACGGCAAGGATGCCCGGAGCGGACTGTGATATAGCAAGCAGGTCAATGAAATCTTCTTTGGCTATCCAGTTTCGTTTGGTTACGATTTCGTTTTCTATCAGCGGTACCATAGCATAACCGCCGCCGATGGTAAAGGCTCCTATCTTAAAGAAAATGGAGAATGCTTCAAGATATATATTCATATTCAAAATGTTGTAATTTACTTTATTTCTTTATCATCTTTCCCTTCCTTCCCTCTCTTGGCATACTGGCTTGGGCTCATATTGAAATGTTTCTTGAATACTTCACGGAAATATTTCGCATCACTGAAACCGGTCAGCTCTGAAATCTCGGTGATGGTATGCTTTTGTTCTTTCAGAAGTTGGGCAGCATGTTTCAGTCGAATCAGCCGGATGTAGTCAGCCGGAGCTTGGTCGGTCAGTGCCTTTATCTTATTGTAGAAGCTGGTCCTACTCATATTCAGCAGGTTGCAGAGCACGTCGACGTTGAAGCTTGGGTTGTCCATATTGTCTTCGACGCTCTTTTTGACGGTTGCAATGAATTTCCAGTCCAAGTCGTTGGAGCAGTTGATGCAATCCGTATTGTTCTTCTCGTCGTTCAGGTCCAGGCTGGCATATTTGTGGCGCAACAGTGCCCGGTTAGTCAGCAGGTTGGCAATGTTTGCCCGCAATATACCGATATTGAAGGGTTTCACAATATATTCATCCGCTCCGCTTTGCAGTCCCTCGATGATATTCTTGTCGGTATTCAGTGCTGTGAGCAGGATGATGGGGATATGTGATGTCTCGATGTCGTTCTTCAGGATATGACACAATTCGTCTCCTCTCATTTCCGGCATCATAATGTCTGAAATGACGAGGTTGGGCATATACTCCTTGACAATGGTCAGTGCTTCTTTTCCATTGGAGCATACTTGTATGTTGTATTGTTCAGACAATGTTCTGCGCAGATATTCCCTTAATTCGTCATTGTCCTCTACAATAAGAATTTTCTGGTGGTTACTGTTGTTTTGTGACTGTTGCTGCGTCTTGTCGTAGATTCCACTGGAAGCAGGGGATGATGTAGTAGAGGCATTGATAGGCACTCCGGAAGCCGAATAAACAATCCGTTCGTTTTTGGGTTGAGGGCGTTGGATTGCTTTGCGGAAATGCTTGTTCCCTTTGGGGAACGTGATTTTGATGCAAGAGCCTTTCCCTTCCATGCTGCTGAAGTTGAGCTTTCCTTTATGTAAGCGTACAAGTTTCCCTACCAGAAGTAGTCCGATGCCGCTGCCGGTAACTTTGGAATTGATAGCATTACTGCCACGGAAATGCATCTTGAACAGCTTTTTCTGTTCTGAAGCCGGAATTCCGATACCGGTATCTTTCACCTCAATACTCCAGGTATCTTCTGTCTCGGAAGTAAAGACATGTACATTGCCGCCGTCCGGTGTATATTTCAGTGCGTTGGATATGATATTTTTCAAAATGGAATCCATCTTGTCCTTATCTAACCATACGTTCAGATAACGGAAGCTGCTTTCGTAGGTTAGGTTGATGTGTTTTATGTTTGCGTATGAACGGAAAGCATCGATCGTCTCTTCCATATATGTGCTCAGTTCGTATTCGGATACGTATAGACTTCCGGAATAGGTGTCTGCGCGTTCGAAATTAATAAGGTTGGTGGTCAGGCGCAACAAGGCATTTACGTTTCGCAGGGCTGTATTGATGTTGCTCTGTCCGCTGGAAGTCAGTTGCTCGCGTTCGGTGATTTCTTCCAAGGGTGCTTTGATGAGCGTCAGTGGAGTACGTATATCATGCGCCGTATTGACGAAGAAGCGTATTTTCTCATCGGATTCTTTCCGCTGTTTTCTCAAGACTATTATTCGTAGAGTGATGCTTGCAATGGATATGATAATCACTGCATAGAGTATCAGCGCCCAGAAACTGAGCCAGAGGGGTTGCTCGATAATGATGTCCATACTGCGTTCCTCCAGGACAATACGACGGTCTTCGTTGGAGATGGCACGTACGCGGAGGGTATAGTTGCCCGGACTCAGGTTGGTAAAACGGATGACGTTTTCCTCTCCCGGACGGCTCCAACCCTCATAGAAGCCTTCCAGTTTCCAGGAGTACAGAATTAGGGAAGGATAGTCATAGTTGATGTCTGAGACCTGCAATGAGAAGATGTTCTGGTTGTACTTCAAACGCAAGGTTTTTGTCTCGTCAATATCCAGAATAAGTGGAGAACCTTCATCCTTGGGATAAACGGTCTGATAGAATACCCGCAGGTCACTGAATACCATTTTGAACTTATAGTCGCGAGGCAGGATCATGTCTTTGTTGAATTCTATGGCTCCATCCGTACTGCCGAAAATGAAATTGCCGTTTTTCCTCAAGGTGCCTGAGGCTGCGTTGAAATGGTCAGACTTCAGTCCTTGTTCTTTGGTCCAGTTATGGAATGTCTCTTCGACAGGATAGAAGGTGGACAGACCGTGTTCTGTACTCAGAAAGATATTTCCTTTACCATCAGACAATAGTGTATAGATATTATTGGAAATCAAGGCGCAGTTGTCTCTATGATAATGTCTGAATGTGTTTTTGGTCGTATCATATACCAGTAAACCGGCATTGTTGGTACCGATATACAGCATTCCGTCGGAAGCTTGGCATAGGGAGTAGATGTAGTAGGATTCTACCGGCATCTGGATATAGGTATACTTACCGGTTGCTTTTTCCAACAGGTACAAGCCGGTGGAAGTGCCTATCCACATATGTGTGGAGTCTTTCTCTATGATGGCAGTGATACCATTCAAGCCCGGGAAATGGCGTATATTTTTTCTGGAATAATCTATTTCTTTTAAGTTATAATACCCTCCGGACCAGATGTTTCCTGAAGAATCTTTCATAATGGAACGGATATACTTGTCCGGCCGGATATTCAGATTACTGAATAAAGACGGAGTAAAGAACTCTGTGGACAGTAGTTTCTTGTTGATCTGGTAGATGCCGGAACTATATCCTCCGGCCCAGATGATGCCGGGCTCCACTTCGCACAATGAGATGAAGATATGGTTTTTACTATGGCTTGCGGTGTCGAAACTGCAGAGAATTTCCTTTTTTCCAAAGGCTTCACACAGCTCCGCGTCCGCGTGTCGAAACTGCTGAGAAAAGAATGCCATTGTTTCGTCTTGCTATAATAAAGGCTGATGCCGTTATTGGTGGCAAACCATAAATCGCCGTCATGGTCTTCAATGATGGCATTTACCTGGTCATTGATGAGTGACTGTTTATTGCCGATAGAGTGTTTTATCCATTGATAATCGGCATATCGGTTGTTGCGTACAGTTATACCAATGGGATAATTAGCCATCCAGATGCGTTGTTCACTGTCAATGTAGATATCATTGATGGTATTTCCGTTCATTGAGTTGTACCGGTTATAGTCAGCAACAATGTATGGTATAGATTCATAGGTATCGGTATTCATTTTGTAGACACCGGCCCCGTCTGTAGCTATGAGGATTTCATTGTTATTGTAGGCACGGATACAGTTAATACTAACGTCCATCAGTCCGGATGGGATATGCATGACTTTGTGCTCATTCAGGTCATAGGTAAATATTCCCCGTTGGAAAGTACCGATAAAAACCTTGTGAGACGGTTTATGATAGTATAGTTCGTTGATTTGTATCTTCAAGGTGTCCAATTGGTTGCAGGGACTGAGGGTGAGGGTGTTGTTGGCCAGCTCAGCATAATGTATGCCGATGTCGGTCCCGATGAAGAAGTGGGTCGAATCAATCTGTGCGATATCAGTAATTCGTTCTCCTATTTCGTTTTGAATGAATGTCACCTTCTGGGTATTGCTGTCGTACAGATATAGGGCATCTTCATTGCAAAGCCATATTACGCTGTTGGCATCCACAAAACCGTAACTGATAGGGGTTGGACGTCCTTTCACTTCGCTTTCGGGTAGCTTGTATACCAGGACAAAACGGTCGTGTTTTGTATCATAGCGGAACACGCGTCCTTTCTTGCCAATTTCCCATATGGTTCCTTTGGAATCCACATAGAGCCAGTTCAGGTTCATCATGGAATTCACTTCCTCATCTCCATCCATCAGTTTGTACGGCTTGAATTCTTTTCCGTTGTATCGGTCGATGCCGTCGTGGGTAAGAAACCACATGTAACCTTTGGGTCCCTTTTGAATAGCATATACCCGTCTGTTGCTCAAACCGTCTTCCACACCGATGTATTTGTATGTTTGTGCAATGCCTATAATTGGCAATAATAGTAGTATGCAGAAAAAGAAGTACTTTTTCATAATTGTCGAGCGGTTTTTTTGAATGTTGTACTGAGGGAGAGTTGAAAATAAACACAAAAATAATGCTTTTGTTTGAGAAAAGCAAAAAAAGAAAGCGAAGAATAGAAATGTAACAAGCGCGGGATTATTCATAACCCGCGCTTGTTACATTTCTATAAAAAAGGAAGTTCAGTTCATTTTTTATTGGCTTCCACCCACTTGCGTGCATTGACAAATGCTTCTACCCAAGGAGTGATTTGGTCGCTGTTTACGCGGTCTGCGGGGTAGCAACCGTTCTGCCAGGGGAAGATGGCACGTTCCAAGTGGGGCATCATGGCCAGATGACGTCCGTCGGCACTTGCCAATCCGGCTATGGAATAATCTGAGCCGTTGGGGTTGGAAGGGTATTCGTCGTATGAGTATTTCAGCACGACGTTGTATTTGTCCTCGTCGTATGGCAAGGAGAATTTTCCTTCACCGTGAGCTACCCAGATACCCAGTTTGCTTCCACTCAGTGAGCCGAGCATTACGCTGCGGTTGGTGGGGACAGTAACACCGAGGAATCTGGATTCAAACTTGTGTGAGTCGTTATGAAGCATCTTGCCGTTTTTCTTGTGCTCGGGATTGATAAGATTAAGTTCCATCATGAGCTGGCAGCCGTTGCAGACACCTAGTGAAAGCGTATCCTCGCGTGCATAATATTTGTCGAGCGCCTCTTTCGCTTTCGGATTGAACAGGAAAGCACCGGCCCAACCCTTGGCAGAACCGAGGACGTCGGAGTTGGAGAAACCACCGCAGTAAACAATCATGTTTACATCTTCCAACGTTTCGCGACCGCTGATAAGGTCGGTCATGGTAACGTCCTTCACATCGAAGCCTGCCAGATAGAGTGAGTAGGCCATTTCGCGTTCGCCGTTGGTTCCTTTTTCACGGATGATGGCGGCGCGGATACCGGAAGGTGTGCGGCGGTCCGGGTCGATGCCGTATTGTGAGAACTTGCCTTTGAAGTCCGGCATGAAGGCGAATTCCACCGGTTGCATCTTGTAGTTTTCGAAACGCTTCTTGGCAGAGCCGTTCATGGACTGCTTACGGTCAAGGAGATAAGAAGTAGAGTACCATACATCACGCATATAGTCGATGCCAAACTGATAAGTAGCATCGCCTTTTGATACAAGAATATGGCGTTCGTCTGTCGGTTTGCCGAGCTTCACGTAACCTACGCCTGCATCTTCCAGTATTTGCTTTACAGCTTCCTTGTGCTTGTCGCTCACCTGGATAACGATACCCGGGTTCTCTGCAAACAGAATCTTGATAAGGTCTTGCTCCTTGATTTTATCCAGGTTGATTTCCATACCGCCTTCCACATTGGCAAAGCACATTTCAAGCAGTGTAGTGATAAGACCACCGGCGGAAATATCATGTCCGGCAAGAATCAGTCCCTTGTTGACCAGTTCCTGCACGGCAAGGAAAGCATCGCGGAAGTATTCGGCATCCTGCACGCTGGGAACTTCGTCACCTACCTTGCCCAGGGTCTGAGCAAAGGCGGAACCGCCGAGTTTCAGGTTGTCGAAACTGAAGTCTATATGATAAATGGTAGTCTTTTCATTGTTAACCAGCACCGGAGATACGACTTTCTTGACGTCGGAAACTTCTCCACCGGCAGAAACAATTACCGTGCCCGGAGAAATTACTTTGCTGCCGTCGGGGTATTTCTGTGTCATGGAAAGAGAGTCTTTACCGGTCGGTACATTGATTTGCAGGGAACAGCAGAAGTCACTCAAGGCCTTTACTGCCGTGTACAGACGGGCATCTTCACCTTCTTGCGAACGGCAAGGCCACATCCAGTTGGCAGAAAGGGAAACGCTGTCCAGACCTTCGGCAAGCGGTGCCCAAACCAAGTTGGTCAATGCTTCGCTGACGGAAAGAACGGAGCCGGCTGCCGGGTCGGCAAGTGCCGCCTGGGGAGCATGGCCCAGAGAGGTTGCGATACCCTTTTCGCCGCGATAGTCTAAAGCTACCACACCACAATCGCTCAGAGGCAACTGCAATTCACCCTGGCACTGTTGGCGGGCAATCTTGCCTGTTACAGAACGGTCCACCTTGTTTGTTAACCAGTCTTTACAAGCCACAGCTTCCAGTTGGAGCACATTGGTGAGGTATTCGTGTAGTTGGGAAACTTCGTATTGGGGCATTTCGTAGTGACGTTCCACGGTCTTGTCCACCATATAGGTCTTGGGGGAAGAGCCGAACATCTGTTCTACGGCAAGGTCGAACGGACGTACACCGTCAGCTTGCTGGAAGGCAAAGCGATGGTCGCCGGTCGTTTCACCGACTACGTACATCGGGGCACGCTCACGTTCGGCTACCTTGCGTACATGTTCGATGGCCTCTTCCTGAATCAGCAAGCCCATGCGTTCCTGGCTTTCGTTGGCAATGATTTCCTTGGCAGACAGAGTCGTGTCACCGATGGGCAACTTGCTCATGTCAATTAAACCGCCGCATTCCTCTACCAATTCAGACAGACAGTTTACATGTCCGGCAGAGCCGTGGTCGTGGATGGAAACCACCGGATTGGTCTCTTCCTCACAAAGTGCGCGTACCACGTTGTAGGCGCGTTTCTGCATTTCGGCGTTGGCGCGTTGCACGGCATTCAGCTCGATGCCACTGCTGTAGCGTCCGGTATCTACGGAAGATACGGAGCCGCCGCCCAAACCGATGCGATAATTGTCTCCACCGATGACAACCACTTTGTTGCCGGCTTCCGGTGTACCTTTCAAACAGTCACGCTGGGTACCGTAGCCTACGCCTCCGGCAAGCATAATCACTTTGTCGTAACCATAGACTTCATCTTTTTCCTTATGTTCGAAAGTGAGCACGGAACCGCAGATTAGCGGTTGGCCGAATTTGTTCCCGAAATCACTGGCACCATTGGAGGCTTTGATTAGTATTTGTTCGGGAGTTTGATACAGCCATTTGCGTACCGGCAGAATCTCTTCCCAGGGACGTCCTTCTTCCGTACGGGGGTAGGAGGTCATGTAAACGGCTGTTCCGGCAATCGGCCAAGAGCCCTTACCGCCGCCCATACGGTCGCGAATCTCACCGCCCGTACCGGTAGACGCACCGTTGAACGGTTCTACTGTTGTGGGAAAGTTATGTGTTTCCGCTTTCAGGGAGATGACACTCTTGATGTCTTTTACTTGGAAATAGTCGGGCTTGGAGTGGTCTGCCGGAGCAAACTGTTCGATAACCGGACCTTCGGCAAAGGCCACATTGTCTTTGTAGGCAGAGATAATCTTGTTGGGATTCTCTTGTGTGGTCTTCTTTATCATTTGGAAGAGTGAAGATTCCTGTTCCACTCCATCGATGATGAATGTTCCGCCGAAGATTTTGTGACGGCAGTGCTCGGAGTTGATTTGCGCGAAGCCGAATACTTCGGAGTCTGTCAGAGGGCGCCCGAGGTCTTTCTCTACTTTCTTGAGGTAGTTCATTTCTTCTTTGGAGAGTGCCAGACCTTCCTTTTCATTGTATGCCTCCAGGTCTTCGATGTGTACAATCGGTTCCGGCTGCCGGTTGGTTGTAAATACATTCTGGTCCAGCCCCTTGTACATACGTTGCAGCATCGGGTCGTGGTCTGCGTTCTCATCTTTTACGGGGAAGTACTCTTCGATGCGTATGATGCCGTCCAGCCCCATATTCTGGGTGATTTCTACGGCGTTTGTACTCCAAGGAGTAATCATCTCACGGCGCGGGCCGACGAAATGTCCTTTCAGGTTGTCTTCACTTTCGGGGGTGGCTTCTCCAAAAAGCCAGCAGAGTTTGTCGCTGTCTGCCTGGGGGAGTTCATGATTACATTCTACGGCAATCACACTCTTGGATGGGGTTCTGAAAAAAAGAATCATAGTTATATTTACGATTTTACGATTTACGATTTTACGATTGAAGTTACTTCTTTGAGTATCTTCATCTTTTCTTCTTGGGGGCAAAGATACGTAAAATCGGTGGGGAGGAGAAAAAAAGGAAAACAAAAAACGCATGCAATTTTACTCGTATGCGTTTTTTGTTCTGTTTCATAAAAACCGGATGTGTGTTATTGTATGACGATTTCATCCGTAAATAAGAATTGCTTCTTCCCTTGTATGGCATGGAAGCGTACATATCGTGCCTCAGTGGGGGTGCCAATCCAGCCGAAATCACGGAATATCACGTCCTTTCCGGCCTCTTCCTCGCTGCAGATATCACTGCCCAGCAGGGTGAAGTTCTTGCCATCAACAGATGCCCATACTTCCACTTTGGCAGGGAGAAATACTTGTGGGGTACGGATTTGCATGAAGTTGGACATGACCCGATGTATGGCGGTCACTTCGCCCAGGTCGATAATGGCATCCAAATCATTGGGGCAGAAGCCCTGCCATCGTCCGTCCATGTAGCTTTTGCCGCCGCGAAGTCCGTCGAGGAGACCGGCGTCACCGCCGCCTTTGTATACTTCTTTATGCTGATAGTATCTGCCGCCCGGTGCATAGGTTATCTTTTTGCCTATGCCCTTATGGTAGTCGGTGCGCAGGTGAAGGCTTTTTCCGATAGGCTTTTCTCCGTCGAAAAGGCGTGCGGTCAGCAATATGGAGTCTTTTACGGCAAACGGTTTCTTGTATAACTTGGAAGATACAGTCGGTTCGGAGCCGTCCGTTGTGTAGCGGATGTCAATCGGATGTTTTTCGGAGGTGAGGGACAGCATGATTTTTTTCTTG
>ERZ773269.2387-NODE-2387-length-14517-cov-16.562924_pt1 | contig 14517 bp, 10 predicted proteins | sample MGYA00511958_ERZ773269 | MGnify/ENA primary metagenome ERZ773269 (study PRJEB29015, sample SAMEA2737761) | human gut metagenome | biome: human gut; feature: human-associated habitat; material: faeces | place: China | collected 2012 ... | reverse complement strand
GCGCAGCTCGTCCACATAGCGGAAGCGGTTGTCCCACACGCTCTCGGTGACGGTGGAAGTCCCCTTTGCCACGCTGAGCAGAACGCCCATCAGGGGCTGCATATCGGTGGGGAAGCCCGGGTGGGGCATGGTGTTAATCTTGAGGGGCAGGATGTCGCCGGTGCGGCGAACCCGCACAGCATCGTCAAACTCCTCCACCTCAATGCCCGCACGGCGGAGCTTTGCGGTGATAGGCTCGAGGTGCTTGGGGGTGACGTTCTTCACCAGCACATCGCCGCCGGTGGCCGCTGCAGCCACCATGTAGCTGCCGGCCTCGATCTGGTCGGGGATGATGCTGTAGGTGCATCCGTGCATCTGCTCGACGCCGCGCACCTTGATGACATCGGTGCCTGCGCCGCGCACATCAGCGCCGCACATATTCAGGAAGTTGGCCAGATCGACCACATGGGGCTCCTTGGCACAGTTTTCCAGAATGGTCTGACCCTTGGCCATGACAGCGGAGAGCATACCGTTCATGGTAGCGCCCACGCTCACCTTATCAAAGAAGATATGAGCGCCGTTCAGCTCGTCGGCGTGGACGGTGATCATGCCGTAGTCCACACTGTCCTCCGCGCCCAGAGCGCTGAACACCTTCAGGTGCTGGTCGATAGGGCGGGGGCCGAGGTTGCAGCCGCCGGGCATGGCCACCTGTGCCTTGCCGAAGCGGGACAGCAGGGCGCCGAGGAAATAGTAGCTGGCGCGCATCTGGCGGGACAGGTCGTCCGGGACGTTGGTGCCGGTCAGATGGGTGGTGTCGATCTCGTAGGTGTTCTTGTTCAGCATCCGGACCTTTGCGCCCAGCACGCTGAGGATCTTGAGGCTCACCGCCACATCGCTGATGTCCGGCAGGTTCTCGATGACGCAGACGTCCGCTGCCAGAATGGTAGCGGGCAGGATGCCCACAGCCGCATTTTTCGCGCCGGAGATGATGACTTCGCCGTGCAGGGGCTTACCGCCCGTAATAACAAACTTTTCCAATTTTATGATCTCCTTGTCACAGTCCCGCTCCCCGCAGGCCCAAAAGGTCAGTTCAAGGTACGTTATTCCTTCTCGCTGTACAAAGCTCACACCCAGTTGACACAATTACAGCTACTTTATTATACACAACTTCCAGCAAAAAGCAAAGCCCCAATGCACGCTCGTCGATTATTTTCTGTTTTGCCCAGTTTCTTCTCTATTATCCTCGGGTTTTGTCTCTTATTTTTAGGAAAATTTTACATTTACCGCTGCTTACCACACACTGTCGTCGCAGCGGGTCTCCTTGATCCAGCCCAGCTGATAGGCCCGGACCAGCTGTTTGAGGTCGTGGACCTTCTCCCGCAGGATCTCGCCCTCATCCGTCTCCTCCACAAGGATGCGGTGGTTCTCCGTCTCGAGGATGTTCTTCTGAGAGAGGATGTCCAGATTCTCGTTCACGGCCTTTTCGGCGCTCTCGAAGGGCTGGTGGGTGCGCAGGGACATGGTGCGGCTGGAATAGACCAGCGTGTAGCCCGCGATGCCGGTCTTTTCGTGGTAGGCGCGGCAGAAACCGCCGTCGATGACCACGAGGCGTCCGCCGCCCTTGATGGGGCTCTCGCCCTTCTTCTCCTGCACGGGGACATGGCCGTTGACGATGTGGCTGGTGCCGGGCAGGCCGAACTCGGCGAGGATGCGGCGGCAGACGGCTTCCTCATTATACCATGTATAATAGGGGTCCTTTACCTCGGTGTGGGTGGAAGCGTCTTCGACATACAGCCGCTCGAAGGTGGTCATGGCGCTGCGGCCATACAGGGGCGACAGCTTGCCGCACCACAGATACCACAGGAAATCCTGTCCGCTCTGACGGGCGGCGCTGCCCTCGGGGGCGAAGTAGCCCCGGCGGGCGCGCTCGTCGCAGTAGTCCATGAGGGCGCGGCCCGAGTAGGCGTGGCCCTCGAACCGCTCCACAGCGAAGCTGCCTTTCTTCGTCATCGGCACAGCGCCGTGGTAGAGCAGGTTGCCGTTCTCGATGTGGTAGACACTGCCCTTGGCGTACAGGAACTCGACGTGCTGCTGTAATTTCTCGCTCTGGCGGAAGGACTGCACCAGCTTTTGAAGCACCACCTTCTCGTCGCTGTTCAGCGCGGTAGGGTCGGCGGGGTCTACCGTCGGGAAAGACATATCCCGCATGGGGTACTCCCTGCCGTCCACCATGACGGTCCCCTTCTCCCAGTTGATGCGGCGCAGGAAGTCGCGGTCCTGCATCTCGAAATCCGGGTTGCGGTCGATGACCTGACACTCGAGCTTGAGCATCAGGATGGTGATGGCCTTATGCATGACGGCGCAGCGATGGAGCATACCGGGGGTGTAGGGGCCGCGGGCGGTGTCGGTGTGAGGCATCCAGATGGTCAGATCGTCGTCGCCGTAGAATTGCTCGGCCATCCGCTGCAGGTGGCGGAGGTTGATGCCGTAGCAGTCCTCCACCATGCCGTGGTTGTGGTAAGAGAGGGTGGTCTTCAGCACCGTGCAGATGCAGATGGGACTGCCGGCCGCCGCGCCCATCCAGACCACGTCGTGGTTGCCCCACTGGATATCCACATCGTGGTGGCGCATCAGCAGGTCAAGGATGACGTCGGGGCGGGGGCCGCGGTCGAACAGGTCGCCCACGATGTGGAGCTTGTCCACGGCCAGCCGCTTGATGAGCTCGCAGAGACGGACGATGAACTTATCGGCGCGGCCATTCTCGATGATGCTGCCGACGATCTGGCCGTAGTAGAGGTCTTTGTCGTGGTCCTCGAAGTGGGCGTGGAGCAGCTCATCCAGAATGTAACCGCAGCTGGACGGCAGGCAGGCCCGGACATGCTCCCGGGTGTGCTTGGAAGAGACGAGGCGGCAGATGTCGATGAGCCGCAGCAGCGTCTCACTGTACCACTGTTCCAGCGCTTCCTCGTCGGCGCAGCGCTCCTTGAGCTGGGGCAGCTTCTCGTTCGGATAGTAGATCAGAGTCGCCAGCTCGGCCCGCGTCCCCTCCGGCACGGTATCCCCCAGCACAATGTCTACCTTTTCGCGGATGACGCCGGAAGCGGAGTTCAGGATATGTACGAACGCCTCGTTCTCGCCGTGCAGGTCGCTCATGAAGTGCTCGGTACCCTTGGGCAGCTTGAGCAGTGCCTGCGTGCTGATGATCTCACTGGCTGCCGCCGCCTGCGAAGGATAATCCCGCGAGAGCAGGGTCAGGTACTTGAGATTATCGCGGATCTCATCGGTTTCGGTGCGCATGGTCTCCTCCATCACAACGTTCTCTCCGCCGCAGTCCGCCACACGAACCTTGCAAAGATGTTGCTTTTCATATGTATTATTTTTTCCTTATCTTATAGTATAGCACGTCCGGGGCGAAAAGTGGTATACTGGGGCTGACAAACTTTCAGCAAAGGACTTTGGATATTATGCCGAAAAGCGATTTCGTCTCCGTTCCCTCTTCCTGCACCCTCTGCCCGCGCCGGTGCGGGGCCGACCGTGCTGCCGGACGCACCGGTTTCTGCGGCGCGGGCGGCACCTTAAAAGCAGCCCGCGCTGCCCTGCACTACTGGGAGGAGCCATGCATCAGCGGCACAAAGGGCAGCGGCACGGTGTTCTTTTCCGGCTGCACCCTCAAATGCTGCTTCTGCCAGAACTATCCCATCAGCGCCGAGGGCCTTGGCAAGGAGATCAGCGTGGAACATCTGGCAGAGATTTTCCTGAATCTGCAGGAGCAGGGTGCCAACAACATCAATCTGGTCACGCCCGGCCAGTGGCGGCCCTGGATCATTGCCGCGCTGGATATTGCCCGGGCTAAGGGCCTGCATCTGCCCATCGTATGCAACACCGGCGGCTACGAAACGGTGGAAAGCGTGGAAGCATGGCGCGGATACATCGACATCTGGCTGGCCGACCTGAAATACGTCTCCTCCGCCCTCTCGGCAGAGCTTTCCTCTGCACCGGACTATTTTGCGCAGGCAAAGCCCGCCATTGAAGCCATGATGGCACAGGCCGGGCACCCGGTGTTCAATGCAGAGGGCATCCTGCAAAAGGGGGTCATTCTGCGGCACCTTGCCCTGCCCGGCCATGTTGACGACAGCTTTGCGGTGCTTGACCAGATGGCCGCGTGGAACGATGCAGACCCCGAGTGCTTCATCCCCAGCGTCATGAGCCAGTACACACCGTTTTACAAAGCCGCAGAGCACGGCATCGGACGGCGCATTACCACCTATGAATACCGCCGGGTGGTCAACTATGCCATGGACAAGGGACTGGCGCAGGGCTACATGCAGCAGAAGAGCAGCGCAAAGGAAGAGTATACGCCTTCTTTCGATTTGACAGGGGTATGAATTCGTCAAATCTCCCAAAAAAGGCCGATTATTTTCTCTTGCATCCCCGCGGAAGTGCTTGCAATCCCATCCGGGCCGGATTATAATGGATACAACGATGTGTTAACAGAACTCTGATGAGCTGTAAATATCAGGAGGAGCGTTATGGAACATTTCAACCCGATCCTTGGCAACGATACCACCGGCCAGAAATTCATCACCTGCGGTGAGATCATGCTGCGCCTGACCCCGCCGAACTACGAGAAGATCCGTATGGCATCCGGCTTTGAGGCCAGCTACGGCGGCAGCGAGGCCAACATTGCACTGGCACTGGCGAACCTTGGTGTGGACAGCACCTTCTTCAGCGTGGTGCCCAACAACAGTCTGGGCAAGAGCGCCGTGCGCTGGCTGCGTTCCAACGACGTGCACTGCACCCCTATGATCCTGACCGAGCCGAACGAGACTCCTTCCAACCGTCTTGGTACTTATTATCTGGAGACCGGCTATGGCATCCGCCCGTCCAAGGTCATCTATGACCGTAAGCACAGTGCCATTACCGAGTACGATTTCTCGCAGGTGGATCTGGATGCTTTGCTGGACGACTACGACTGGCTGCACCTGAGCGGCATCACCCCGGCACTGGCACCCAACTGCCGTACCCTCATTCTGGATATGCTCAAGGTCGCCAAAAACAAGGGCCTGACCGTCAGCTTCGACGGCAATTTCCGCTCCACCCTGTGGAGCTGGGAAGAAGCCCGCGATTTCTGCACCGAGTGCCTGCCCTATGTGGATGTGCTGCTTGGCATTGAGCCGTACCACCTGTGGAAGGATGAGAGCGACCACTCCAAGGGCGACTGGAAGGACGGCGTGCCTCTGCAGCCCAGCTATGAGCAGCAGGACGAGATTTTCCAGCACTTCATCGAGCGGTATCCCAACCTCAAGTGCATTGCCCGCCATGTGCGTTATGCGCACAGCGGCAGCGAGAACAGCCTGAAGGCCTTCATGTGGTACGACGGCCACACCTTCGAGAGCAAGCTGTTCACCTTTAATATCCTTGACCGCGTGGGTGGCGGCGATGCCTTTGCCAGCGGCCTGATCTACGCCATGCTGCACAACTACAGAGCCATGGATATGATCAACTTTGCGGTGGCAAGCAGTGCCATCAAGCACACCATCCACGGCGATGCCAACATCACCGATGATGTGAGCACTATCCGCAACCTGATGAACATGAACTACGATATTAAGCGGTAATCGCTTTTTCCCGGTCTGGTTTCCTGCTTTTGTGCAGGAGACCAGATTTTTTTGTGGGCAAACACTTTTCCTGCCGGTTTTTTCTGTTATACTACAGGTATGTCATTTTGTACTTTATTTCAGGAGGTTTTTCATGCATTCGACCCGTTTCCAGCGCCTGCACCGGAGGTTCGGTGCCGCACTGATGCCATCCAGGATCGCCTTTCTGGCCGTTCTTCTCTATCTGATCTCATTGATCCCGATTTTCCTGTTTTCATCTTACTGTCACCCTCTGGCAGACGATTTTACATACGGACTGCTTGTGCATCGGGCGGTTGTTTCCGGCGGCGGGATCCCGGAGATTCTGTCCGCTGCAGCGGAAACGGTGCGCGACTACTATTTCACTTGGCAGGGGACGTTTTCAGCAATTTTTCTATTTGCATTACAGCCGGGGGCTTTTTCAGAGTCTGCCTATTTTCTCACCCCATTCATCATTATCGGCTGCCTGAGCCTTTCCACCTTCGTCCTGATGCATTTTGTCTATTGCAGGCTTCTGGGCGGAAAAAGCAGTCAGGCCGTGATCCTCTCCGCGCTGACGCTTCTGCTCTCAGTTCAGATGGTGACCAATCAGGCGCAGGCGTTTTACTGGTTCAACGGCGCTTCCTATTATGCGGTCTTTTATTCGTTTTCGCTTCTCTTTTTTGCCGGGATCGGTACCCTGCTGCTGGACGCCGGCAAAAAAGTGCATCCGGTGCTGACTGGGTGCTGTGCATTGCTTGCGGTTCTGATCGGCGGCGGAAATTACAGCACCGCCCTGACCACCAGCTTCATCGCCTCTGTTCTCTGCGCCGCATGGTTATTTTTCAAAAAGCCCGGCCGGTTCCGCCTTGCTGTGATTCTTCTGATCCTGCTGGTTTCCTTTGCAATCAGCGTTCTTGCGCCCGGAAACGCTGTCCGGGCTGCCCGCGAGGCATCCATTTCCCCCGTGCTGGCCATTCTTCTTTCTCTGTCCAACGCTGTTATCTGGGTGATGAGCTGGGTCAATCTACCTCAGATCGTCCTGTTTGCGATCGCCGGGGTGTTTTTCTACTGCCTGCCGGATCGCCGCATCCTTCCGTTCCAGCATCCGGTGCTGGCAAGTACTCTGATCTTTGGCCTTTACGCTTCGCAGTACACCCCGCCGCTGTATGCTATGGGCTACATCGGCTCCGGGCGTCAGATCAACATTTACTGCTACAGCTCCTACTGGTGCATTTTTGCAATCCTCTATTACTGGATCAACTGGTTCAAACACACCCGTTCCGAGCCATCAGGGCTGCCCGCTTTTCTTGCTGTACCATCCCACCGGGCAGCTTTCTTTCTGGCAGGCATCCTCATGCTGGCCGTCGGTCTGGTGGGACCGGAGGATCCTCTGCCCTCTCTCCAGCGGCTTACCTCCGGCAAGGCAATCACTGCCATTGTCGATGGCTCTGCAGACCGGCATGAACAGGCTTATCAGGAACGTCTGGAGCTTCTTCTGACACCTTCTGATGTCTGTGTTCTTCCGGGGCTTCTGCCGCCCTGCCCGCCGTTTGAGGATGATCTTCTTGCCGCATCCGAAGATGACGGTGAATACTGGCAGAACGAAGCTCTGGCGGAATACTTCAATCATAAAAAGGTCGTTCTGGACGCTGCAGGCTGATGCCTGCTTTCTCACAGAACAAAAAAGGGGCTGTTGCAAAATAAAAATGCGCTAGCATCGTGCAAAAGTAGGAACCCGGAACCTGTTCCGAGCCAAGCGGCTCAAGAAGGTTCCGGGTTTCTGTTTTTGTGCTATTTGCTTTTTTAGCGCTTCTTTTTCAGGTAGTATCCAATGCCAATGGCATCTGCCAGCGCCCAGCCGATGGGCACGCTGAGCCAGATGCCGGTAACGCCCAGCGGCGTGGCCGAAAGCAGATAGGCCAGCGCCACGCGGGTGCCCAGCGATGCAATGGTGAGCACCACCGACATCTGCGGCTGGTTGACGGCGCGGTAATAGCCGTACAGCAAAAACAGAATGCCGATGCCAGTGTAGCATGCGCCCTCAATACGCAGGTAGTGCACACCGGCGGCAATAATAGCCCCCTCGCCCGGGTCGATGAAGATGCTCATGAGCGGAGCCGCAAAGGCGCACACCAGCACGCTGATGCACACGCAGAACACTGCGCTGCACAGGCCCGCACTGCGGATGCCCTTTTTGATGCGGTCGGTCTGGCCCGCGCCGTAGTTCTGGGCCACATAGGTGGAAAACGCATTGCCGAAGTCCTGCACCGGCATGTAGGCGAAGGAATCGATCTTGACTGCCGCCGCAAACGCCGCCATGATCACGGTGCCAAAGCTGTTCACAAGACCCTGCACCATCAGGATGCCAAAGTTCATGATGGACTGCTGGACACTGGTCATGACGGACAGATTAAGGATGGTATCCAGATTCTTTTTATCCCAGCGGCAGTCGGCCTTTTTGGGGCACAGCTGCGGGAATTTTTTGAGGGTGTACAGCCCGATGCCAACGCCGGACACAAACTGCGAGAACACTGTTGCGCCCGCCGCGCCCTTCACTCCCCAGTTCAGCACCAGCACGCACATAAGGTCCAGAACGACGTTCAGCACCGCCGAAACAGCCAGAAACAGCAGCGGCACCACCGAGTTGCCAATGGCGCGCAGCAGGTTTGCAAAGTAGTTATACAAAAAAGTAGCCGTAATGCCCAAAAAGATGATGAGCAGGTATTCCTTCATCAGGGGGCGCAGCTCCTCCGGCACCCGCAGCACCCACAGGATCCCATCCAGTCCCAGATACACCAGCACGTTCAGCACCAGCGAAATGCCCGCAATGAGGACGAACGAAAGGAACACGCTCTGCCGCATCCGGTCCTGCTCACCGCTGCCATACTGCATGGAAATGGCCGCGCCGCTGCCCATGCACAGGCCCAGCAAAATAGAGGTGAGGAAGGTCATGAGGGTATAGGACGAGCCCACTGCCGCCAGCGCGTCTGCGCCGAGAAAGCGGCCCACTACCCATGTATCCGCAATGTTGTACATCTGCTGCAGCAGATTGCCCAGCATCAGCGGCAGAGCAAACAGCAAAATGCTGCCGGTGATGGGGCCTTTGGTCAAACTACGCTGCATTGTTTCCGATTCTCCTTTTTATAACGCTGTTTCAGCCGGTGCACTGGCTCTGCCGCCGTCCCGCCTTGAAAGAGGCTGCTCTCTTCCTGCAAACTTCTGACGGTACTCTCTGGGCGTGCAGTGCTTGATCTCCCGGAAGGTCTTTGTAAAGTAGCTGGTATCCGAAAAGCCGCAGTCGGCACCGATCTCGCCGATCTTCATGCTGGTGGAAAGCAGCAGCTCGGCGGCCTTTTCAATGCGGTACTGCTTGACATACTGGATGGGTGTGATCCCCAGCAGCTGCCGGAAGCTGCGCAGGCAGGCGCTCTCACTCAGGGCCACGCAGTCGGAAATGCGCTCCACGTTCAGTTCCTCAGCATAATGCTCTTCCACAAAACGCAGCATCTGTTTCATGCGCTGGGCCGCGATCTGCTCCTGCTGAGAGACCTTTGTTTTTCCACCCTCGCACTGCATTCCCAGCAGATGCACCGCCGCCGAAAGATGGTACCGCGCCTGATTCTCATAGTCAAAGACCTCTTGGGCCACTGCGTCCCAGACTTCCCGCAAATGGCAGAGCACGGCCTTCTGCCCGTCGTCTGCCTCGTCCAGCAGAAAGAACGCCGGTGCTCCCGGCTGAAGCAGCGGGTGTACGAGCTTTTGCCAGAAGATGGTATCCATGCCGCCGATCAGGCGCGGATGGAATACCCCGGAATGCAGCAGGGCATCCCCGGTCTCAGCCTGCTCCACCGCATGGAACACTCCGGAATTGACAAACACGCCCTGCCCGGTCTGCAAAATCAGACGGGCTTTGTTCACGTCCACCGCCAGCGGGCCTTTTACGGCAAGGATGTATTCAAACTCTTCATGCCAGTGCCATGCTACCGAATAGCTTTTGAGGTCTTCTGCATAGCAGGCAATGGGAAACAGTGCGCTGCCGTGCTGCACCAGCTCCCTGCCCTCGCTATCCGCCACAATATCCGGCGGGCAGTTGAGCCCGCCCGCTGCTGCACAGCTGGTCTGAAAAGCCACGATCAGACATCTCCTTTCGTTCAAGGTGCACATCCGCATCCGCGCCGGTTTTGTTGTATCAATCGGGCGTTTTTATCCTAACATTCAGCCCTGATGTGTGATATTATTACATCAGCAAAGCACACGATGCATCGCAAGTATAACACCCTTCCCGGAGGAACTCAAGGTTTATGGTACAGCTTCTGCTTCCGATCATTTACATCTCGTTCATCAGTCTGGGCCTGCCGGATTCCCTGCTGGGGTCGGCGTGGCCCTCCATGTATCCGGTGCTCGGTGTGCCGGTGTCCTATGCGGGGCTGATCTCCATGATCATCTCCTTTGGCACCATTGTTTCCAGCCTGAACAGCGACCGGCTCACCCGTGCGCTGGGTACCGGAAAAGTGACCGTCCTCAGTGTGGCCATGACAGCTGCCGCGCTGTTCGGCTTTTCGGTCTCCACACAGTTCTGGATGCTGTGCCTGTGGGCCGTGCCCTATGGGCTGGGTGCAGGCAGCGTGGACGCGGCCCTGAACAACTATGTTGCCTTACATTATAAAAGCCGCCACATGAGCTGGCTGCACTGCATGTGGGGCATCGGCACCATGATCAGCCCCATGGTCATGGGCCGGGTGCTGGCAGGCGGCGGGCCGTGGACATCCGGCTACCGGTACATTGCCCTGTTCCAGATCCTGCTGAGCGCAGTGCTCTTTTTCAGTTTGCCGCTATGGCAGAGCCGTACTGCAGGCACCGACACCGAAACTGCTTCGACGCAGGCGTTGAGCCTTGGACAGGTATTCCGTCTGCCGGGTGCCAGAGAGGTGATGCTGTGCTTCTTCTGCTACTGTGCATTGGAGACCACGGCCGGTCTATGGGCCAGCAGCTACCTCACACTGACGAAAGGCGTTGCCGCCGGCACTGCCGCCAGCTTTGCCAGCCTGTTCTACATCGGCATCACTGCCGGGCGCGCCGCCTGCGGCTTTTTGACCCTGAAATTCAACGATACGCAGATGATCCGCATGGGTCAGTGCATTCTGGCCGCAGGGGTGCTGGCTCTGCTGCTGCCCGGGCCGCAGGTCCTTGCCCTGAGCGGTCTTGTTCTGGTAGGGCTGGGCTGTGCGCCCATCTATCCCAGCATCATCCACTCCACGCCGGAACACTTCGGCGCGGACAGATCGCAGGCGGTCATCGGCATCCAGATGGCAAGCGCCTATTTGGGCAATCTGGCCATGCCGCCGCTGTTCGGCCTGCTGGCAAACAACATCACTCCGGCACTGTTCCCTTTTTACCTGTTGGCACTGCTGGTGCTCATGGTATTCATGCACGAACAGCTGGTGCGCAAAACAAGCTGCTGCTAATTCTGCCATTCTCCTATTTCATATACAGCAAAAGGCTCCCCGTCCGGTCTCGGGCGGGGAGCCTGCTGTTTTAAAGGAGTTATTTACAGGATGCACCGGCTGATGGCGTTGGCGACCGCAAACAGTTCCTGCTGGCCGATAAAGCCGAACTTTGCCTCGTGTGCGTCCGCAAAGCAGACGGTCAGCTGCGATGCCTGCATCGGGTCGCCAAAGCCTGCCGTCTGGATCCCGAAGTGCAGCACCTTGCGGTACGGCAGCACAAAGATCTGCTGCCGGGTTCCGGTAACGCCCTGCATATCCACCATGATGATGCGGTGGGTGGTAAAGATCACCTGATCGCGCACCGTCTTGTAGGCACCCACGATGCTCTCACCGTCCAGCAGCAGTGCGCGGGCATTTTTGCAGATGTCCTTTTCCTGAAGGCGGATGAGGTTTTCCATTGGCTTATCACGGAATTCCATGGTTTTTGTCCCCTTTCCTGCGTGGTTTTCTGCCCTTATTGTAGCATTCCTGCAGGCGGTTTACAAGATGTGCTCTCGCCTTTTGGGCCGGGCTGTGCTATACTGTATGCCAAAGAGATTCTTATAAAAACGAGGTAACTCCCATGGAGATCATCATTCATCAGGCCATTCTGCACGTGCTGGACACCACCATGGATGCGCCTGTACTCAGCGGCAGCGGCATGGAAATGACCGCCGAAAAGACCGCCTATTTCCAGTACCACATCGAAAAGCTGCTTGCCAGCGACGATATCCGCCAGTGCCGCCCGCTGCCGGATTCCGCCTTTAAAAACGAGCTGGAGCACAACCACGATTTTGTGGACCTCTCCTGCCGCATCGCGGGCGTTCTGTTCGACTACATGCACGCGCACACCACCATTCCGGGGGCAGACCTTGCCGTGGTGGATTTTACCCGCGATGGTGAGCCGTGGCTGGGCATTCTGAAGCTGAACTACAAAAACGGCTACACCCACTACACCGAGAATGTGGAGGGTGCCCCGGTGAACTCCATCATCCAGCAGCGGGCCTGCCTGCCCAGCCAGAGCGGCAAGGTGGAGGAAGGTGCCCTTGTCAATCTGACCGACTACTCCATGAAGCTGCTGGAAAAAAAGTTCGACATCGACGGCCACAAGGATTTTTACCTTTCCACGGTAGTGTTCCAGTACACCACCGCCCAGCCGGAAAAGAAAAAGCTGCAGGCCATTCAGGAAGCCGCCGTGCAGGCCGTGCAGGAAAACTACGCAGATCAGCCCCACGTAGAGGCTCAGGTCGCGATGCTGATCGCCAATCAGGCCGCAGACAACGACAATCAGGTATCCATCCAGCAGGTGCGTCAGCAGTTGGAAGAGGAATATCCCCTTGCCGCCGTGCCCTTTGATGATTATGTGGAAAAGAGTGATGTGCTGGAAGCGCCTGAGCAGCCCGTGACCGTGACCCCTGCGCGCATCCGCCGCATGGAGAGCCGCAGCATCCACACCGCCAACGGCATCGAAGTGAAGATCCCCACCGAGCTGCTGAACGAGGAATCCGAGGTGGAATTCCTGCACGACGCCGATGGCAGCGTGTCGCTGCTGATCAAAAATGTGATCCTGTAATTTTATCGGTCAGACCCCGTGTTCCCTCTTGCGGAGCGCGGGGTTTTGTGCTATATCTATGTTGTATTTATCGTTAAATGCAACACAGATGGAGGAACCCGCAATGGAACTCGCACAGATCACGGCCGGTCAGGTCGTCATGTTGTTTCTGCTCATGGGCACCGGCATCGCCGCTGTGAAAACCGGCGTGCTCAAACCGGAGGGCAAGCAGACCCTTTCCAACCTGCTGGTCTATCTGGTGGTGCCCGCCATGATCGTGAACTCCTACCGTATGGAGTTCAGTATGGAAATTTTGCACAACCTGCTGGCCGCCTTTGGGATGAGCCTGCTGGCCCTGCTCATCGGTACCGGCATCACGCTGGCCCTCACCGCCCGCCGCAAGGACAGCCGTACCCCCATCTTCCGGTTCGCCTGCATTTTTTCCAATGCGGCGTACATGGGTTTTCCGCTCATCTCGGCGCTGTTCGGGTCCGAGGGTCTGCTCTATGCCAGCGCCTATGTGACCGTGTTCAACATTCTGCTGTGGACCATGGGCTACGGCTTTGTGAGCGGGAGTTCCGACCCCAAAGAGGTCCTGCGCAGCCTGCTGCACACACCGGTGCTGTACGCCATGGTGATCGGCCTTTGCATCTACCTGCTGCAGATCCCGGTGCCGCAGCTCATCGCCCAGCCGCTGGAGCTGATGGCCAACATGACCACCCCCCTTTCCATGGTCATCACCGGCATGCTCCTTGCCGCCGGGGACCTGGGCTGCATCGTGCGCAGCAAGCCGGTGTGGAAGCTGGCCGCTGTGCGCATGCTGCTGATCCCCGCCGTCTGCCTGGCGGTGTTCGGGCTGCTGGGCTTCCGCAGCATGACCGCACAGGTCGTTCTGCTGCTGGAGTGCTGTCCGTCGGCCGCCATCACCTCGGTGTTTGCGGTGCAGTTTGGCCACGACGAGAGCTTTGCCGCCGGCAGCGTGGTCCTGACCACCCTGCTCAGCATCGTGGCGCTGCCGCTGTGCGCACTGGTGGTCACTCTGCTGTAACGTTTTCACCTCCTGCATTTTTTATGGCCTGTTCCGGCAGACGCAAATCTCCATTTGCACGAATTCTGCCCGTTTTGCCGTCTCTCGGGCCATTTGTGGGCAGTTTTGCCAATCGTTTTTCATTTTACAATGAAATTTTATTTCATCCATGCGTTTCCATCCTGAATGCCGCTCGGCGGTCTCTGCAACTTTTTATCGAAATGCAACAATAACACATGGTTTTTTGCGTTTGGATTTACTATTATAGAAGCAGACAGGTGCCCCGCTTCGCTGCGGGCATGGCACCGCTTATCCCGTGACCATCGCAAAAGGAGGATTTCTCATGATGAAGCCCATTTCCATCTGGAAGCAGGAGCTGTCTGATGGCGTGCACACTGCGCGTCTGGCATCGCTCTACTGCTGTGCTCCTGAACAGACCCCCGCACAGGCTGCCCGCTATGAGGCAGTGCTGAACGGACTGGAAGCCACCTTTGGCACCCACGCTGAGGCTGGCTTATACAGTGCCCCCGGCCGCACCGAGATCGGCGGCAATCATACCGACCACCAGCACGGCCGCGTGCTGGCCGGCAGCGTGAACATTGACATGATCGCTGCTGCCGCCCCCAACAGCCTGAACCAGCTGCGGGTACAGAGCGAGGGCTATGATCTGTGCGTTATCGACCTGGCTGACCTTGCTGCCCGCAAGGAGGAAGAAAACACCACCATGTCCCTGCTGCGCGGCGAGTGTGAAGCGTTCCGCCAGCGGGGTGCAGCCCTCTCCGGTCTGGACGTATACGTTGCTTCCAACGTGCCCAAGGGCAGCGGCGTTTCGTCCTCTGCCGCCTTTGAGGTGCT
>ERZ773269.2384-NODE-2384-length-14523-cov-90.534766_pt1 | contig 14523 bp, 13 predicted proteins | sample MGYA00511958_ERZ773269 | MGnify/ENA primary metagenome ERZ773269 (study PRJEB29015, sample SAMEA2737761) | human gut metagenome | biome: human gut; feature: human-associated habitat; material: faeces | place: China | collected 2012 ... | reverse complement strand
GATTTTTCTTTAAAAATGTTTCAATTTATGCTTGACAATATATAGTTGGTCTACGGATGCGGCTACGCTGTAATAAATTCATTATTGTATTACGACCGTATGCCATTAGTTATAAATTCCGGCTGCATACAGGATTCGTGCGGGACGTCGCTACGGCCGCCAAAACAGGCAGCTGTGGCTGGGCGGCCTGCTGCGAGATTTGACCACAACCTATTCTTGGCTAATGGTAGGCCTTTACGAACTACGATTTTTAATGAACTTGTGCTATAATATGAATTAGTCAGGTGATATATTCTTTATATACCTAACTTGTTTTTTGAAAATGAAAGCAGGACGATTCCGCCCCGCTGCCTTAAAATTCAGTTCTAAGCAATTTTTTGAAAATCATTTTCTTGCAAAAGACAAAAAATGATGAAAATATATGATCCGCCCCGCAAAATGCCATTTCAACGGCTTCATGAAGCCATTTATAAAGGGTACGGATAAGAACCATAATCCCCGCAAGGGGACGGAAACTGTGGCAGTGTGCCTTGATGATTTCGGCGTTTCTGCCAAGATAAGAACCATAATCCCCGCAAGGGGACGGAAACGATTGTAAAATCTGCCATAATGTTAATTTTTTTCATGATAAGAACCATAATCCCCGCAAGGGGACGGAAACATGACATCACTCTTCATTATTATACCATGACCGGCCTGGATAAGAACCATAATCCCCGCAAGGGGACGGAAACTCGTTGTTCCTTTATCCCGTTCATACGGATGGAATCGGTGGATAAGAACCATAATCCCCGCAAGGGGACGGAAACCTTTATAATCTGCCTTCATAATATCAAGCCTCCCATGAAAGATAAGAACCATAATCCCCGCAAGGGGACGGAAACGGATAGGTCGATATTCAGTTGTCAAGGAACGGTTACAGATAAGAACCATAATCCCCGCAAGGGGACGGAAACCACGCTTATAAGCCGTGGTACTTATCCTAAGTTCAAGGAGATAAGAACCATAATCCCCGCAAGGGGACGGAAACTAATTCCGGCAGCTCATACTTTTCAGCAAATGACTTTTGATAAGAACCATAATCCCCGCAAGGGGACGGAAACTTTTACTATTGTGGTTCACCATACAGATGGTGTTTTGGTGAAGATAAGAACCATAATCCCCGCAAGGGGACGGAAACGTATTCGATAAGGTGCTGTATATTCGTGGCCGTATCGTCGTGATAAGAACCATAATCCCCGCAAGGGGACGGAAACTATTTCTTTCGTGCAAGACTATTACAAGTGGGGATAATCATTGATAAGAACCATAATCCCCGCAAGGGGACGGAAACGTCTCATTAGGAGGCCGATAAAGAAGTAAAAAGGAGGTGGCGATAAGAACCATAATCCCCGCAAGGGGACGGAAACTGCTGCTTTTTAAACAGTATGTAGCGGTCGTGTACCTTCGATAAGAACCATAATCCCCGCAAGGGGACGGATTTGTGAGGTGATGCGTGATGAGTTTTGCTTATATTACCGAAAAGGGCGCTATGATTTCTAAAAAGGAAGGGCGCTTTGTTGTCGGGCGCAATCATGAAACTTTGTTGGAGATTCCTGAAGAAACTTTGGAAGGCTTGCTGGTTACGGATACGGTTCAGATTACATCACATGCGATGGTGTCCTTGTTGCATTTAGGGATTCCCGTTACATGGCTTTCTTCTCGGGGCAAATATTTTGGGCGTTTAGAGTCGACAAGTCATGTCAATGTATTTAAGCAAAAACAGCAATTCCTTTTGCAGGACCAGCCGTTTTCTCTGGAAATGAGCCGCCGCGTCTTACTGGCTAAAGTCCACAATCAGTTGACCTTGCTGCGCCGGTACAATCGGGACCGTCAAATCCCGGCTGTTATGATAGACATTCATAATATGATGACCATGGCAGACCACTTGAAAACGGCAGAGGATTGCGAATCCCTGATGGGGTATGAAGGGATGGCCGCTAAGATTTATTTTTCTGCTTTAGGAAAAATCGTAGACCCAGCTTTTTCTTTCGAGAAAAGGAGCAAACGGCCGCCCTTAGACCCGTTTAATTCTTTGCTGAGTTTTGCCTACACGTTGATTATGTATGAACTGTTTACAGCTATTACCAATGAAGGACTTCATCCCTATGTCGGCTTCCTGCATGCCCTGAAAGAACATCATCCTGCGCTGGCGTCGGACCTTTTGGAAGAATGGCGGGCTGTCCTGGCGGACTCTTTCGTCATGGCGTTAGTACAACATCATGAAATCAAGGAAGAACACTTTTGTCATGATGAAGAAAGTCGTGGTGTCTATTTAACATCAGAAGGGCGTAAAATTTTTTTCCGGGCGTATGAAAAGAAAATGCGTAGTACCAATCAATATATTGATGGAAAACATTCATTCCGGCGGTCGCTGAATTATCAAGTGGCCCAATACAGTCAGGCCTTATTGGCGCAGGAACCGAAGATTTATGAGCCGATTTGGATCCGGTAGGTGGTTTGATGAAAAATTCGCAGACAGAAAGTGTCGATGATAAAAAATACATTGTCTTAATCATTTATGACATTACCGATAATAAGACGCGAAATAAAATGGTCGCCTGTCTGGAAAAGTATGGCGTACGCGTGCAAAAATCGGCTTTCGAGGCCTATATTACCAAGCGGAAGTATCAGAAACTGATGCAGGAGGCCCCTTTTTTGATTGATACGGATACGGATTCACTGCGTATTTATCTATTAGATAGCTATATGGCCGTCCATTCATGGGGACGGGGAGATACGCATACAGAAGATGTCATTATTTTATAGATGAAGCAGGAATTTACGCTTGCATTATCGAATACTATATAAGATTATTCTTTTGACATATAGGAAGGAGCTGAGGTGATTGCCTGTCACTGAAATCGATTTAGAAAAGGCTGCACTATTACACGATATTGGGAAACTCTATCAACGAGCTGGGAAAATCCGCAAATCTCATTCCTTAGTGGGCCAAGAGCTCCTGTCCCATTTTTTTGATGCCGACCATCAAGCCATTTTGCGGGCTGTCGCTCATCATCGTCAAAATGAGTTACAAGCGGCACATCTTCCAGACGATGATATTAGCTATATTGTTTATGAAGCCGATAACCTGGCAGCTGCTTCCGACCGGCGCGCTTTGATGCCAGAAGGCGCACAGGAAGGGAGCGGGATGCATTTTGTATCGGATTTGCCGTTGAGCAGTATCTTTAATGTTTTTGACCGTAAAGGAGATACGGATGCAGCTGGTTACCGTTTGAAAACTATAGAAGAAAATGAACCGTGGGCTTATCCTGATCACCAGAATCACATCGCCGCCCCGGCCGCTAGTTACGAAAAAGTAGCCGCTGCCGTGACGGATATCTTTACACAGCGGTCTCCCCAGGCCATGACGCTGTCCGAATTATTACAGGTTTTGGAAAAGACTTTGAGCTATGTCCCGTCCAGTACGAATACGACTGAAGCCGCAGATATTTCCTTATATGACCACCAAAAATTGACGGCTGCTTTTGCTGTTTGCCTCTGGCATGTCTTTAAGGAACGGGGAATTACCGACTACAAATCATATTGTTATGGAAAGCGGCAAAAGGCCTTGCGGAGTGCACCGGTATATCGACTGGCCTCTGGAGATATATCGGGAATCCAGAAATTTATTTATACCATTCCCTCGAAAGGGGCCCTGAAAAGCCTGCGTGGCCGTTCGCTTTATTTGGATATCCTCTTAGAGCATATCGTCGATGAAATTCTGGAGGCCTGCCATGTCAGCCGCTCATGCCTTCTTTATACTGGGGGCGGCCATTTTTATTTATTGCTGCCCAATACGGATCATACGCAGTCTGTTCTGCAAAAAGCAGATAGCCTTATCAATGACTGGTTTTTGCAGCACTATGGAACAAAATTATATATTGCCCTGGCTTCTGAGCCTTGTTCTGCCGATGATTTTTCTGTTCGCGGTGGTGGCGCCGGGAAGGTTTTCCAGAAGGTCAGTCAGGCACTGGGCCAGAAGAAACTTTGCCGCTATGACGAGCAGCAGCTCACCGCATTATTCGATGGACAGAGTAGGTATAATAAGGACACAGATGGCAGCCGGGAATGTGCGATTTGTCACACTGCGTCGCCGGCAGCGGACTTGCAGCCTTATGGCGAGGATACCGGCGACGGGGCTGAAGAAGCCTGCGCTTCGTGTAATGCCCTGTTCCGATTAGGAAAATCGTCTTTGACGGCATCTATGTTCGTTATCAGCCCATCGGCCGGAAGGGAGGGAGTGCCCCTTCCCGGTTTGGCACAGCCTTATTATTTACAGGCTATCCGTGAAAAAGAATTGGCCACGATGGACAAGCCGAAACGAATCTATGTGAAGAACGAAATCACTTTGGGTCAGGCCGTGTCGACTCATTTGTGGATGGGCGATTATATCACCTGTAATGAACAAGGTCATGCCGTCGAATTCACCGAATTGGCACAGCAGAGCGGTGGCAGCCGGGAGGAAACGGGGATTGCCCGCATCGGGGTCTTGCGGGGCGATGTCGATAATTTGGGCGCCGCATTCATTGCCGGTTTCTCATCGTCTTATGATACGTTGTCCCGCAAGGTCACGTTATCGCGCAATTTATCGCTCTTCTTTAAACAGTACATCAAGGATATCTGTCAGGGCCATACGGCAGAAGGGACCCCAGGATTCACGCTCTTTACGGATGAAGTCAAGCGGGAACGCAAGGTCCATGTCATTTATTCCGGCGGGGACGATATGTTCCTGGCCGGTACCTGGGATGACATTCTGGAAGTTGCTGTCGATATCCGCCATGCCTTTCGGCGTTTTACCAATGGGAAATTGACCTTTTCTGCCGGCATCGGCTTCTTCCATCCGTCTTGCCCGATTTCTCAGATGGCAAGGGAAACGGGGAATCTGGAAGATTATGCCAAAGCCAATCCCCGTCACGATAAAGACAGTGTTTCTCTATTCGGCGAAGTATCCCGGCCGATGGGAAAAGACAGCGCTATGATGACCGCCCGATATTCATGGGATGAATTTGAACAAGGCGTCTGCCAGGATAAGCTGCGCTTTTTAGAGCGGAATATGACCTTGCAAAAGGAAGACCCGTCGAAACTCTTTGTCGGGAAAACAGCATTGTACCGCCTCCTGGACTTATTGCGCCGGGCCGAAGCCGATGGCAGCCATATCCAGTTAGCCCGGTTTGCCTATACATTGGCGCGGATGGAACCGAAACAGCGTGATTCCGGGAAATGGCGTTGTTATCAGGCATTGAGGAAGACTTTATACGACTGGTATCAATCGGCTGCTGATCGTCAGCAGCTCATGACGGCTATCGAGCTCCTGATTTATCATGTACGGGATAAAGAACAGAAAGGATGGGATGAAGGATGAGGGATATCGCCAAAGAAGCAGAGCAGGTCATTTTAAACTTGAAAGATCAGAATCATGGCAAGATTTATTTAAAGACGAATCAAATCCGGAAATTTTTGACGGCTGTCAACGCCATTACCAATAAGGTGAATGTCTATAAAGCCAAACACTTAGATGCGACGGAATTACCCGATGAATTAGCTGGAGAAATACAGTTCTTGAAAGTCAAAGCTGCCTATCAGGCGGGAAGGGAACGGAGCGTCAAAGACTTTATGGTACAGAGTAAGATGAAACATCGTATTGAAGCAATCGGGACCAGCATCTCGAAATACGAAGAATTTGCCCATTACGTCGAAGCGTTAGTGGCATATCATAAATTTCATGGAGGCGATTAATCATGGCACAAGAAAAATTATGCGGAAAACTGAAGATGACGGCGAAACTTCGCCTGGAAACAGGCCTCCATATCGGCGGGTCTGACGAATTTGCTCCTATCGGCGCTGTCGACAGCGCTGTCATCCGCGACCCTTATACGAAAGAACCGATTATCCCGGGCAGTTCTATGAAAGGGAAAATCCGCTCTTTATTGCGGCGCAATCAGGGCGGCTTGAATCTGGAAACGGAAAGCCCCGTTGTAAAGCGTTTGTTTGGGACCGCTGATAAACGGGAAGCGACACCGGCGCGGCTGCAATTCGTGGACAGCCGTATGGCTGAAGACAGCGTCAAAGCCATGGAACAGATGGATATGGATACGTATTTAGGCGAAATCAAGTTTGAAAATACGATTAATCCGCTGACCGGCGAGGCTAATCCACGGCAAATCGAACGCGTCCCGGCAGGGGCTATCTTCGACTTTCAGCTTGTCTATAATATCGCTGACGTCGAACAAGTAACAGGAGATTTACAAACCTTGGCCGATGGCATCCGTCTGCTGACCTGGGATTATCTCGGCGGTCATGGTTCGCGCGGCTATGGCCGGGTCACTTTTTCTCAGTGGGATGTCCAGGGATTTTCTGGGCTGGCTGATACGGATATCCAGCCTTTTGTTGCTGCCGCTTTGCAGTTTTTGAAAGAAGTGTAGCCTATGAAGTACGCTCTGTATCCTTTACAATTCGATACACCCGTTCATTTCGGCTGTGCTGAAAATGGAGGCAAGCTGGAGCAAAGTTCCTTGACCTACCGGGCAGACAGCCTGTTTGGCGCATTATGTTATGAGTTGTCGCTGCAAGGCGATGAAACGGGGCTACTACACCTACAGGAAGGGGTAGCAAAGGGAAAGCTTCTCTTTTCGGACCTCTTTCCGTACATCTATGATGAAACGGAAGGATTGCAGCTGTATGTGCCTAAACCTATCCTGACCATCTCCTCTGATGAGCGTCGGGTGACGGCTGATTATGATACTTTTCGTCAGCAGGCTACGCAGCAGAAGCGGCAAAAAAAGCTGTCTTATATACGAGTGTCCCAATTGGCTGATTTCATACAGGCTATGAAGTCTGGCAAAGCCTTTGACGGTACTGAGCCCTTTTTCGGCTGCGGCCAGTTACTGACACGGGTGAACTGTACGGAGAATGTCCCGCGGCCTTATTATGTCCACCAGATTCAGTTTACGAAAGAGGCAGGATTATACGGAATTATCGGTTATGAAGAGGATGAAGATCTGGATGGGCTCATCACCTTACTGGAATCGTTAGGCCTTTCCGGTATTGGCGGGAAGCGCAGCAGCGGCTATGGGAAATTCCATTTCCGGGAAGATCCTATTGAGATGGATGAACTCGGTATTTATGAAGATGATGGCATTTTATATAGAGCCTTGACCCTGACGGGTGCTTCGAGGTATATGTGTCTGTCCGTCCTGCTGCCATCACCATCTGAAGTGGCAGATGTCCAGAAAGGCCAATTCGCACTTTGCCGGCGAAGCGGCTTTTTATCGCCTGACGGCAGCCGGATGCAAAAGAAAAATGATATTTATATGATACAGGCCGGCTCCTGTTTTCCTGAAAAGATAGCTGGCTGTATGGCTGATGTAGGCGGACAGGGGATGACTCATCCAGTCTGGCGGTATGGCAAGGGAATATATGTGGGGTTGATGCTATGATAAATACAGAAAAATGGGAACATAAGACGTATGAGCTGACCTGTATCAGCCCAATTCACATTGGCAATGGCGAGCTCCTGAAACAATATGAATATATATTTACGAAAGACCGGAATCAGCAGCGTATTTATTTTCTCGATAAAGCCAAATGGATGGCCTTTTTGGTCCGCCATGACTTAATCGACGACTATGCCCAAAGTGTCTTTTCAGGAAGAATGAACTTGTACGGCTGGCTCCAGTCACAACGGATTGGCAGCCTGTCTGCTATTATCCGGGAAGTTTGCAGTGCTTCAGCCGATGTCTATTTAGTCAGAGAAAGGCAACAGCGGGTCAATGATATTTCCCGGCAAGTTAAGACGCCAGATGGGGTACCGTATATTCCAGGAAGCACCTTGAAAGGCGCTATCCGTTCTGCTATTTTATTCCATGATATTCGCCAGCATCCGGAGGCTTATCTTCCTTTCTGGAACCGTATCAAAGCGGCGATGGAAGCTGGGAATCGCAGACAAATGAGGGACTTGGCCCAGAATATAGAACGACAGGCCTTTACGCGCCTTAAACAACAGAAAAACCGATCTGATGATGCCTTGCAGAGCGTCATGAAAGGCCTTGCTGTTAGTGATGCCATGCTCGTCGGCCATGAACGGGATACAGTGATTTTACAGAAATACGATGTCTCATCTATTCGCCGGGAAGGATTGAATGGACATCCGCTGGCACTCTTTCGCGAATGTATTCCGACGGGCCGGAAATTCCGCTTTTCTATGACCCTGGATAAGGACATAGCCCGTCTTATCGGCATTACCTCCCTCGACGATGTCTGGCAATGGGTACGGGACTATTTGGCTTTTGGCTTAGCTCAGGAAAAAGGAGTCTTTGGACACGAATACAAAGGAGAGTTTGAAGAAAGCAAGCTGGCAGATATCCGCCTTGGCGGCGGTACGGGGTTCCTGTCTAAGACTGTCTATTATGCCTTGGCGCCAAAAGGTGAAGGAAGGACTGTATTGGCGAACTTCTTTGATGACGTGCTGTTTACACGGAGAAATTGCCATCACCATAAGACCAAAGATGACAGACTGACGCCGCGGACGCTGAAATTGGCCCGGGCTGATAACGACCGCTGGATACTGGGGCTGGCAGCGGTGAAAGAGGTGGCATCATGTTAAGGCTGACGGAAATCCCGTTGAAGATGCCGGAACACACCCGCATCCATCCGGCCATGGGGTCTATCTTTCATGGTGCCCTGATGAGTATTATTGCCCCGGCGAGTGCGGAAATGTATCACCATATGACCCTGCGCCCCTACAGCCAGGCAGTGTACTGGAATGAAGGGAAACACTGTGCTCTTTGGCGCATAGGGACCTTGACGGACGAAGCCTATGAGAGGCTGGTCATCCCTTTGGAAAAAGTGCCAGCCCTTTGGCTTAAACAAAAGCAATATGAAGTCACATTGGGACCAAGGCAGCTCATAGGGCAGACGAGCTTTGAAGACTTAGCCGGTCAGTTCGTTAAAGCCGATTCCGCTCCGGCCGGGGCGGAATGGCAGTGCCTCAGTGTCATGAGTTTTAAACAAGACGGGAGATACGTCATCTTGCCGGATATCCGCCTTATATATCATAGCCTGTTACAGCGATGGAATACTTTTTCGGATACGGTGAAATTGGAACAGGATGATTTATTAGAACAGCTGGTCAGCCATTGCCGTCTGACGAAATACCAGCTCCGGTCCCAAGTTTTTTCTGTCAATGGCAGCACTATCTATGGTTGTGAAGGCTGGCAGCGCTATTCCTTCTTTGGTTACGACATGTTGAAGCGGCTTCAAGGGATACTCGCGGCCTTGGCACCCTTTTCCGGCATCGGCGTCAAGACGGCGCTGGGTATGGGAGCCGTAGATACGACTATTTTGTAAGGAGTCATATATCATGAAAATATTGTTTTCACCCATTGGGACGACGGATCCCGTGCGTAATTGCCGGGATGGAGCCTGTCTTCATATTTTACGCCATTACCATCCTGATAAAGTCGTTCTTTATTTTACGGCTGAAATGGAACAACGCGAACGGAATACGCATATGTATACCCGTGGCATTGACCACGTCCAGCCGGGATGCCCTGTAGTGCCTATCTATTCAGGCATCGTAGATGCTCATTTATACGATGCCTATCTGCATCAGTTACCAGGGCATGTCCTGCAATTACACCAATATTATCCAGATGCGGAAATATTACTGAATCTTAGTTCTGGGACACCACAGATTAAAGTCATCTTGGCCATTATGAGTACCGAATATGCTTGGTGCCGTGGTATTCAGGTGGCTTCTCCGGAACGTCGTTCTAATGTGAATAACATCCCTGTCCAAGATGAAGAAGATGTGGAAGAAATGCTGCTTTGCAATGAAGACGATGAATCAGACGCTCCCAACCGCTGTGAAGAGCCGCACTTGGAAGTATTGCGGTTTTATCGTGAGAAATATGAAATCATGTCGCTCATCAATCAGTATGAATATATGGGAGCCTGGGCTTTTTGCAAAGGCAGTCATACCATTTCGGAGCAGACGAAGAAGCTGATTCATTTTGCCATGTATCGTGCCGATTTGCAGACCAAAGCGGCGCAACAGATTATGAGAAAATATCAGGGGAAGCAGTTGTTCCCCTTTGAAAAAGAAGGGGAAAGCCTGACGGAGTATCTGTTGACCATGCAGATTCATAAAGAAAAGAAACAATATGCCAGCTTTATGGTGCAAATTTCGCCCTTCCTTTATGAATTATTCATGACCTATGCCAAGATGAATCTGAAAATGCCCCTTCTCGATTATCGGGAAAAAGTGGCAGGGCGCAGACTCTTACGGCGGCAGACACTGCTCCAGAAACCGCAGGGCTCGGAGCTGATTGCCTATTTAGATAACGTTTGGCCCCAGCCCTTTTATGACAGCGAATTGTCCTTTATTTTGCTCTATCAAGTCTTCTGCTTTGCCGAACAATTCGACGGGGCCAAAGATGCGGAAAAACATCATGAATTTATGGCAGATCTGTTGATGGTTTCGACGAACCCGTACATGGATAAACTGCGAAAGTTACGCAATAACACAGCGCACGAAATCATTAACGTCACAGAAGAAACCATCAAGAAGCGGACAGGGCTGACACCAGATGACATCATGAAATCCTTTTGGCACCTTTTATCCGTACTATACGGACCAGGCGTAAACCGCCAACGCATGGCCTATAAAAGATTGAACCAATGGATTGAAGAATCTTTATTGACAAATATGTGATGCCTTACGAACATGTGTCATTCATCATAAATTTCGGCTATGCCTAGGATTCGCGCGGGACGCCCGCCAAAACGGACAGCAGTGGCTGGGCGGCCCGTTGCGAGATTTGACCACAACCTACTCTTGTCTAATGGCAGGCCTTTGCGAACTACGATTTTTAATGAACTTGTGATATAATATGAATTAGTCAGGCAAACATTATTTATGTGCCTAACTTGCTTTTTGAAAATACAAGCAGGACGATTCCGCCCCGCTGCCTTAAAATTCAGGTCCAAACGATTTTTTGAAAATCATTTTCTTACAAAAGACGAAAAATGATGAAAATATATGATCCGCCCCGCAAAATGCCATTTCAACGGCTTCATAAAGCCATTTATAAAGGGTGCGGATAAGAACCACAATCCCCGTAAGGGGACGGAAACAAAAACAAGGAGGCATATGTATGGTACTTCCTATCCTACGATAAGAACCACAATCCCCGTAAGGGGACGGAAACTCACGCTGTTCCTCAACCTGGACACGCAGCATGAAGGGTAGGATAAGAACCACAATCCCCGTAAGGGGACGGAAACTATTTTCGAAAGATAATCGAAAGATACGCAAAAGATACGGATAAGAACCACAATCCCCGTAAGGGGACGGAAACGTTGTTCACGCAGAAGTCTAACTGCTATTGATATTATAGATAAGAACCACAATCCCCGTAAGGGGACGGAAACGGAGGAATCCCGGCAGAGGTCAATAAGTGGCAGACGGGGATAAGAACCACAATCCCCGTAAGGGGACGGAAACGAGTACGGCGGGCGATGGGAAGGCCGGAAACGGGGAGATAAGAACCACAATCCCCGTAAGGGGACGGAAACGTTACAAGTTGGGATAATCATTCCACGATACAAGTCACTGTGATAAGAACCACAATCCCCGTAAGGGGACGGAAACACCATCAAAGTTTTGCACGTTGCTATAAAGGCGTACCGATAAGAACCACAATCCCCGTAAGGGGACGGAAACGAACTACAAGGGAGATATATAGGATTTCGAGAATGTCACAGATAAGAACCACAATCCCCGTAAGGGGACGGAAACTCGATGCCGTAGGCGTCCCAGCACCGGTTGATAGTGATGAAGATAAGAACCACAATCCCCGTAAGGGGACGGAAACCCTCATCCGTATGCCAAAGAAGCGCCCGCGCCCGAAACGCTGATAAGAACCACAATCCCCGTAAGGGGACGGAAACTTGACGGAGGGGGCCGTAGGGACTACCCTTTGTCAGCTCGATAAGAACCACAATCCCCGTAAGGGGACGGAAACTGGGGCAACCGTAAAGGGAAAGGAAGACACACACGTTATGATAAGAACCACAATCCCCGTAAGGGGACGGAAACAAGTCATAAGCATTTCCGTTCATACTTGCATATGAAGTGATAAGAACCACAATCCCCGTAAGGGGACGGAAACGTGCTAACTTGTGCCATTCTTCTCTTTCAGGTACGATAAGAACCACAATCCCCGTAAGGGGACGGAAACAGCTCGAAATGGTTTCAGCCATCTTGCCAAAGGCCGTAACGATAAGAACCACAATCCCCGTAAGGGGACGGAAACTCGGTGGCGTAGAGGCCTAAGACTTCGCCGCACCCCCAGTCGATAAGAACCACAATCCCCGTAAGGGGACGGAAACTCTATGCGTTCATAGACACGGGAAATGTCGTTATGGAAGATAAGAACCACAATCCCCGTAAGGGGACGGAAACTATCACCTGGATTGTTTCATTGCATTCTTTTAATGTTGCGCGATAAGAACCACAATCCCCGTAAGGGGACGGAAACTGCATCCACGAAAGCTTGTTTCTTAATAATCTTCCATAGATAAGAACCACAATCCCCGTAAGGGGACGGAAACGTCATCCACTTCCTCAGTGGCCTTCTTGTAGTCTTCTTGATAAGAACCACAATCCCCGTAAGGGGACGGAAACATGTCTGTAACATTTTCCGCTACGTTTTCAAAGAGGACATCGATAAGAACCACAATCCCCGTAAGGGGACGGAAACACCAGAGGTTGCAAGACATTCGTATTCAGTTGTCAAAGAGATAAGAACCACAATCCCCGTAAGGGGACGGAAACTACCCGGGTGCTCTGGATCATCCACTTTCAGCACGGTCCAGATAAGAACCATAATCCCCGCAAGGGGACGGAAACGCCAGAACGAGTCGAATAAATCATGACAGTACATCCTAGATAAGAACCATAATCCCCGCAAGGGGACGGGCAAGAAAAAAGCAGCTCAATCATCGCATTTTCCCTTGTTGGGAGAATGTTGATGATTAAGCTGCTTTTTTATTTTGCATAGTTAACGATAACGCAAGAATAGTCGTAAAGCCAGGGTGTTTTTGTATACAAAATAAGGGACTGTCGCATGAAGGCTTATGTCATCATGCGGAGCTCCTTCTCTTTATAGTTTGTAGTATGAAGTTTGTAGTTTGCAGAGAAAAGCTTTAAATTTAAAGTCATCCGCTAACAACTAACTGCTAGCCACTAATAACTTTAAAGGGGCTTGTCATCGTGCGTCAAGCCCCTTTAATCCTTTATGTTCTTCAATCAATAATCCACTCGACGTCGACAGATTCGCTTTCTGTTGTTGAATTGGCGGCCAGCTGGTTAGAGAGGTCTAAGGATTTGGGCTTTTCATATCTTAGCGAATCAGGCGCCAGCATATCACAATAACGGATTGAATCTTCGCTATAGTTATTCATAGATACCGATTTGATGCCAATGATTTTTTTTCCTACCGTAGCTGCGATGGCTTCTGCCCGATGTTTGGAATTGGCGACAGCCTGTTTGATGAGTTCATCGTGGATTTCCCGTTCATTTGATAATTTATAACTACTTTCGATAGCGATGTCATAGTTTTGCTGGCGGACGTGATCCAGTATCATGTTGATAAAGGGCATATCGAAACTCATGCGGATTACGATTTTTCTGGAAGCCGTGTAATAATATTCTTCATTATCTTCGTCATAATGCCGTTCCACTTCGTCCTGTTCCATAGAAATCTGATTTATAGGGACACCTTGGCTGTCCAGATAGGATAAGAAGGATTCGCACTGTGTCAAAACTGCGTCCATCGCCGCATTGGCCGTATTACCATCTTTATAGAACTCAATTTCAAGGGTTACCATGTCATAGGTGCAATTCATGCTAGCCTTGCCTCGTATCGTCAATTTTCCCATAAGACAACCTCCTCAGTGAAATTCCACAACATAAGAAAAATCTAACTACATTATACTAAAATTCCTTGCTTTTTCAAAATTTGGAGAAATAGACCGCGGTTAGTTCGGATTCAGATGCGGCTTTGCCGCGACAGACTCAAAGGCGGCCTGCCTACTCACCGTACTGTGTATTTGTCATTTGTGTTATAATAAAAAACATCTTCCTGTTAGCTGGCTTCCTCGAACCCATTATGACGTCTGCCGCCCTCAAGAGTCTCAGCGCCGTCGGCAATATCTTGATTTTTTGTGTCGGCACGAACCTCTTTGGGCTGCCTCACGTGCGCATTGCTAACCTTTTGCCAGCGCTCGTTATTGCCGTCGCCTGGGAGCTAGTTTAGGAGCTGCTAGCCAGCAACCACAAGTCATGGCTCTTTCCTGGGATTCAGATGCGGCGTTCCGCCGCGATAAACTCAGACTGACAACGACGCTTCGGGAAGCCCTTAGCGCGTAGACCAACTATATATTGTCAAGCATAAATTGAAACATTTTTAAAGAAAAATC
>ERZ773269.2366-NODE-2366-length-14647-cov-25.026453_pt1 | contig 14647 bp, 14 predicted proteins | sample MGYA00511958_ERZ773269 | MGnify/ENA primary metagenome ERZ773269 (study PRJEB29015, sample SAMEA2737761) | human gut metagenome | biome: human gut; feature: human-associated habitat; material: faeces | place: China | collected 2012 ... | reverse complement strand
GTCCACTTCCAGTAGAAGTACTTGAGTTGGATCCAAAACAACACTCAGAAGAAGCCATCAAAGCCTTCAAAAATACGAAGCTGAAGAGCTTGTACCATTCCGCCTCTTCTTGGAAGAAGAAGGGTTGCAATCACGCGCAATCAAATAACCCCTCTCGTCGAAAATCAAAGATAAATTTGTAGACTTCTTTATTAGGTTACTGCCGACGATTTCATCATTGAAACCTTAATTTTCAATGATGAAATCTAGTGCGGAGCCTAGAAAAAGTCCCAAAGGATTTTTCGTAGTTTGATGAGCAAGGATTTGCCATCAAACTTGGTTCCGACTTGTTTATTCTTTGATTTTCTTAGAGAGAAAAGTGAAAAGATCGGAGTAATCCGGTCTTTTTGATTAAAGACAAAATCTTCTTTGAAACTTTCCTTAGGTGATGACGAAGGTTGGGTGGACTGAGAAAAGAATGATAAAATAAAGATAAAGAAATGTAATCGTTCACACTGACTTGGTAATGTTCTACATATTTTCAGAAAATGGATTTTATCAGTTGCTTGTCTTTCGTTTGTTTGCTTTAGATAATAGGAGGTAGAGCTATGAAAAAGAAAATCTATCAATGTTTACTTTCGTTTCTCATACTATCTTTAGCCTTGTTTTTGACTGGTTTCAGAAAAATGAAGACTAGTGATTGCAACAAGGTCAGAGGGGTTATTGTCGAGAACTGTAATAAAGTAGGTCTGCATGGTAAGGTTACTATTACTAAATTGTATTGGACAGCCTTAGAAATACCAACTTACCACGTGACTTATACCTATTCTGAGGAAACTTACGATGACCAGAAAGTAGTATTAGAGCAAAATACGGCTATTCATGAAGAAGGATCAACTATTAAAGATAATTTTAAAGGCTTTGTTTTTTCAAAGCCTTTCTCTTACTTATTTAAAAATCTCTTGAGTATTTAGTCAAACTTTTTAAAAGTTAAGATGGTATCGAGGATTTTTCCTTTTTGGGATTTTCTTTGGTAGGCGATAGTGAGGTTTCGTGATTGCTTGCTGGCTAATACCTTGAAATGAAGATTGCCTTGTTTAGTTTGAAAGGGTGTATGAAGTAAATAGCCATTTTGGTAACTCTTCTTGACACAGTCTAGATGGCCTTGTATAATTTTAAAAACAACTTTGGAGGCAACAAATGATCTATAAACATGAGATTCCTATTTTAGAGTTTGATGATAATCCTCAGGCTGTGATTATGCCGACACATGAAGATTTAGATTTGAACTTACCGACTAGATGTGTCTACGCCTTTTTAGAGGGAGAAATAGAACGTTATGCGAATTCTGTTGGAGCTGAAAAAGTTGGCGAGTTTGTCTCGGCTACCAAGACCTATCCGATTTATGTCATGGAGCACCAAGGAGAGGAAATCTGCTTGGCGCAAGCGCCAGTTGGCTCAGCCCCTGCTGCTCAATTCATGGATTGGTTGATTGGCTATGGGGTGAAGAAGATTATTTCGGCAGGTAGCTGTGGCGTCTTGGTGGACATGGAAGAAAATGCCTTTTTGATCCCGACCAAGGCCTTGCGAGATGAGGGGGCTAGTTACCATTATGCGGCGCCTTCTCGTTATATAGAAGTGGATAATCGAGCACAGACCGCCATTGAAACCGTCTTAAAAGAAAAGGCAATTCCTTATCAAGAGGTCATGACTTGGTCGACAGACGGCTTTTATAGAGAAACGCCTGATAAGGTGGCCTATCGCATAGAAGAAGGCTGTAGTGTTGTGGAGATGGAGTGTGCTTCTCTCGCAGCAGTTGCTCAACTTCGAGGAGTTATTTGGGGCTTGCTTCTGTTTACTGCTGATTCCCTAGCAGATAGAGACGATTACAATCAACGAAATTGGGGTTTAGAGGCTTTTGATAAGGCCTTAGAGCTCTGCTTGGATATCATTGTTCAGATGTAATTTTGATTCGATAAAAAAAGCATGATTTTTTATCATGCACTTTTTTTAGTATCAAATTTTATTTCAAAATATCCCAGAGTTCTTGAGCAGTATCAGCTACAAAATCAGGATTTTCTGTCAAGAGGGTATCGTTTGTCCCGAATCCCCAAGTAACAGCCAAGGTCTTGATACCAACTGTTTTTCCGCCAATCATGTCATACTTGGTGTCACCAACAATGACAGACTGGTCCTTATTCGCATTATTTTCAGCAATAGCACGCTGCAAGACGTCAGCCTTGTGGAAAGCAGCAAGTGTGGCCCCATAGATGCCGTCAAATAACTCAGCGATGCCAAGGTACTCGCACATTTCCAGAGCGGTAGGCTCATTTTTGGAAGTCGTGATATAGATTTTCTTATTTGGATCTTGACTCAGCTTTTCGAGGACATCTTTGATACCGTCATAGAGATGGGCTTCAAATTGTCCTTTAGTCTCATAATAGTCACGATAAAGTTGAACAGCTTTTTCAGCACCTTTCTCACTGATTTCTTCTTTAAACGTCACTTCTAGAGGTGGCCCCATAAAGGTGCGAATTTCTTTATCACTAGGAACAGGAAGGCCTAGTCTTTCAAAGGTTTGAACAAAACCATTGTGGATGCCCTCAGAACTATCAATGAGGGTACCATCAAGGTCGAAAAAAATATGGGTAATTGGCATAAGATTCTCCAATACAATGTTGTTTGTTTATTATATCATGATAGAATGTCATAGTAAGTTTTGAGCTAATCGTCATTCCAAGCTGGACATGACTTTTTTGCGTGTAATGGTGCGGTCTTGCTTGTTACCAAGTGCCTTGATACGGGCCTCAAGTAAAATATGGCGTTCTTAATTTCACCGCACATGGTGATGTAACACTCCCAACGTAGGGAGGAGGAGCAGTCAAGGAGCCCATATTAAGGTTTAGAAAAGATTTTCTAAAGGTCTCTAGACTCGTCCACCACTCATTTCGCAGATGGTGGCACTCAGAAAATCATAATGTTCTTGGTCAGCAGTATCGTCCTCATCTTCAGATAGAGCATCTCCCTCAAGCTGATTCATAGCACTATGTAGTGCTTGATAGGTTGCAACGGAATGATTTTGGGTTGATTCAAGTCTTGAGATATTAGTTGGTCAGTTTGACTAACATCATTTAAAAATGCCTGTTTAATACGATCACCCCATTGCTTCCTGATGGTGACGGTCGGAACAAGAATTAAGCTAGGATTTCCAAAACAACTTATAAATTCAATTCCCAAAGTCGTCTTCCCTGATCCAGGTGCAGCTACTAAGTGAATTTTGCCATCAGATATATAAGTATCACTCTTGGCAAGAATGCGCCTTTGATACTGTCGCCATTGTCCCTTAAATGAAAGCTCATGTAACATAATTTCCCTCCAGTGTTACTTATCATTATAACATAGATTCAAGACCTAACTTGCCTTTGTTAATACTAATAAATCCCTAAATTGCTTACTGTTAACTTCTGTAGTGGAGCTAAATCAAAAATAGCCTTCTAAATCGAGATATTAGCCATTGACAGTAAACAAATTTTAAGAGAACGTTAAAGGTAATTGATAGACCTGATTACATTTAAGGAGTTTAAATGAAAAAAACAAATTTTCTCTATTTAGTAGCTATTCAAGCTATTATTTCAGGCCTTTTTTTATACTACTTGCCGAGTATGAACCTTGTCAAAAGTGCTCATGATAGTAAGAGCAGTCATACTTTTAAGGCTAAGACCATTGTTCATGATTTTGGAACAACGGAGTTGAAAAAAGCGCCAAATCGTATTGTTATCCTTGACAATCTATACGGTGAAATCCTAGAACCACTTGACCTCACACCTGTAGGTACCACAACAGAGCAGGAAGGGAGTCAAGAGTTTTCCACTCTCTTTAAGAAACACTATAAGGATGCAGATGTGGTCTCTGTCGGCTGGCAAAAGACTCCTGACCTGGAAAAAATCAAAGAGCTGAAGCCAGATCTTATCCTTATGACAGTAGACCAAGAAGGTCTCTATGACAAGCTTTCTGAAATCTCCCCAACCGTTGGTTATCGCCATTAATACAGATGAAAATTGGGATTACCATGAAACCTCGCTAAAGGTTGCCGAAATTTTTGATAAGCGTGATGAGATGAAAGATGCTCTCGATAGAATGGACGCCAAGGAAGTTGTTTTTGCCGAAAATGTTAAGCCAGCGTTTCTTACTTCCAAAGGCGTTCTACAGTCATATCTGTTTTGTAGACGCTCTTGAGAGTAAAATCGGATATAGTCTTTGATGGCATATCGGAGGGAGGCCTCATCTGAAATATCATATATCTGATATATTTCCGATTTTATAATTCCCCAAAAACCTTCTATTGTTCCGTTATCAATACAATGGCCTACTCTTGACATGTATTGAATCATATCAGTATTCTTCAGCTTTTTTTGCAAGTGCTTATTGGTATATTGAACCCCTCTATCGCGGTGAAATATAGGTTTAGCTGTGGTATTTTTTTCAATCGCTTTATCAAATGTTTTGAAGACTAGCCGATTGTTATTTCGACCACTTATGACAAAAGCAATAGGATAGCGGTCATATAAAATCAAGTATGGCACTAAGATACAGTTTCTTATGAGAGTTAGGAATCTTTAAGTTAAGCTTAATAGAAATACAGTAATTACAAGATTGTAATATTTTCTGTTATAGCTTTATGTGGCATGGGTATATATTGATATGACTTTTATTATCTATGGTATAATAAGATAAATTTGGTGCTGTAGAGGTGAGCATTTGGAAAAAAATAGACCTGATTTTAGAGATATAAAATCATTTGAAGAATTTAACAGATACTACTGGTATCGAGAAGAGCTTTCACAAATTTGTAAGTACCTTGGATTAGAATACAGATGTACAAAAAAAGAATTAAATCATATTATAGAACAATATTTTAAGGGAAATAGAGTAGAAAAAGTTTTGAGGAAAAGAAACAAAGATCAAACCGAAATAATAACCCTAAATACATCATTACTTGAATGTGGATTTTCCTTTAATCAGAAATTTCGTGATTATTTTTCAGCTGTAACAGGTGTTAATCCGTTTAAATTTAATGCTGATATGGCAACAGCTTGGCGTAAAGTAAAACGGGACAACAACATAAATTTTACAATCCAAGATATGATTAAAATATACTATGGAGAGTCAGACTATGCCAAGTATGATAATTCAGCTTGCCAATGGAATCAATTTCTAAAAGACTTTTGTGCAGATGAATTTAGCAATCATTACTCCAATAAGTTAAAAGTTGCGGCTATCCTTTGGAAAGAAGTTAGAGATTCAAAAAATAAAAAAATTTATTCACGACGACTTCTAAAAGAATATAGCTACACAATAGAGGAGTACTGTAAGTAAACAACTTCAAGTTTGTCGAACGGAATATAAAGTATTAAAGACGATAGAAATAAAAAATCTATCGTCTTTTTCATGCCTATTTTCAATTTATATTGCTATCAATAAATAGGGAAAACTCACAAGAGTTGCTAACTAGTATTTCAAATGCCTCTCACTAAATATATACACGACAAAATGCTAGTTCCCTTAAATATGTTACAGAAAGTAAAGGAGAAAAGATGATAAGGATCTTTCTCGTAGGGACTGAATCTCTCTCTTCTAGACATAAAAATACCTCTTAAGTAGATTTTAGGTATTTACCGTGTCTACTTAAGAGGTATCATATCATTGCGGTCGTTTTTCTGTGTTCAAATGAAAGCTAGGTGACAAACAAGTGTTTTATATGTTTCCGTAAGGCAAAATAGAGTTGAATGGTCATGGGAATCCAAATTAAGGGTTCACATAAGACAACGCCAAGGTAACCCAAAAAAGGAATAACTAAGATGACAAAGAGAATTTTACCAAAAAGCTCAATGAAACTAGATGTCAAAGGCGTTAATTTTTTTCCTAGTCCCTGTAGGCAATTCCTAAAAATGAAAAGCATCCCTAAAATGGGATAAAAGAGAGAGCTGATACGCAGATAGCGACTGGCATTTTCAATAATAATAGCCTCGTTTGACCCAGAAATAAGTTCTGCCATAAATGGACTAACCATATAGAGGATGGCACAAGCCATTAGGGACCAAGTTATGGAGACGAGGCAAGATTGTTTCAGCCCTGCTAGAATACGTTCTAACTGTTTGGCCCCGAAATTTTGTGAGGTGAAGGTCGTCACCCCAGCAGCAAGAGAGGTTAGAGGTAAAACAGCAAAAGACATGATGCGTCTTGCTGCCACCTGAGCACTAATGATAAGAGGACCAAAGCCGTTAATGGCATATTGCAAGGTGACAGTTCCTATAGATACAATGGAATTCATCAGTCCCATTGCCATCCCCTGCCCAAAAAGGTCAAGATAAAGACTTGAATCAAAAACAAAATCAGACTTGCTAGGAAGTAGAAAGTCCGCTCGTTTCTTGATGTAGAATAGACAGAGGATAGCCGAAAGCCCTTGTGAGATAATCGTTGCCAAACCAGCTGACTGAACACCAAGATGGAGCTGGGTGATAAAGAAAAGGTCTAAGATAATATTGACAAAGGCTGAAAAAATCAGAAAATAAAGGGCGGCTAGACTATCACCAACAGCTCTTAAAAGCCCAGCGCAAAGATTATAGCCCATAGTAACGCCCACACCGGAAACAATCATTGAAATGTATTGATGGGATTGATTGATAATCGATTTAGGAGTTCCTAAAAAGCTCAATAAGGGGTAGAGACCAAAATGTCCTAGTAGCATAACTAAGATACTTAATCCAAAAGCGATAACATAAGTAGCCACGACAGACTGACGAAGTTTGCTGTCGTTTTGTGCCCCATAGTAACGTGCAATAACAACCCCCATACCATTACCGAGTCCAAGGGCAAATCCGATAACCAAATCAAAGATAGCAGTAGAAGCGCCTACAGCCGCCAAGGCATCAGGCCTTAAAAAGCGTCCCACAATCATGACATCAGCAGTATTGTAGAGTTGCTGGAAAATATTGGACACTAAGATAGGCAAGACAAAGATTAAAAGAGACCTCAAAATAGGGCCTCGTAAAAGATCAACAGACGCATTTTTCATAGAACTATTATAACAAGATAGCAAGTGTGAGACAATCTAAAAAAGCCACCCTAGGATAACTTTTTCATAGCCTTTAAATAGCGACTGAGCGTTTGTGACATATGACTATAGCCAGCCGCAATCATTGGAAGTTGTAAGTAAATATAGGGAAGGATGTACTGGCTCTTGGTCTCAGAAATGAGATGGAAGAGAAGCCCTCCAAAGAGATAAAGAAAGGCATAAAGTCCAAGTGTTGCCCCATATCCCATTCGTCTATAGGCAAAGGCATAATAGAACACACCACCCAAGTAGAGGACTAGTAGGTAGCCTTGCATATAGGTTACGAAAAAGAGATGTAGGGTCCCATCATGATAAATAGATGTCGCAAAGCGATTCCACAAGGGTTGATACTTATCTTTACTAGGCCCATTCCAGATGGATTGAAAACTCCCTTCAGTCCAGGAACTGATAAATTTAGTGCTGAAAAACCAACTCGCTTCATCTGGACGATCTAAGAAATATTGCACTCGCTTGTCAAAGAGGTGATTGGCACTTTTCTCGATTTTATTAATATTACCCTTTTTCTTAGTATAGATTTTTCGAACGTAGCCGGTGTACCAGCCTGGCATACGTTTTGAGTCCGGCTCATCCTGCAAGCCCATTGCTAACCAAGCGATTTGAGGTGTGCCAGGAATTTTTTGATGGGTAGTTATTTCATAATAGCTAGTCGTCGCCTTATGCATAGCCATTGGAAAAGCGAATAAGGCTAGTATCAAAAGTAAATAAGAGTAGCGTTTTTCTCTAAGTATCAACAGTATTAGAATACCAGACAATGCAAGAATGAGAATAATATTATTACTTCGCACCCAGTAAGCCCAGGTTAGCATGATTACCGAAACTATAGCGTCTCTAGCCTTACCATGCCTCAAATAACGTAAAAAAAACAGAATAGCGAAACTGGAGAAAAACAAGCCATACATGAGCCCGTAAGCAAACATAATGTTGAAAACTAGAGGTAAAAAACCAAAACTCATGATGACAGACAAACGACTGATATGAGATCTATTAAAAAGGACCTCTGTGATTTTCCAAGTAGCATAGTTCATCCCAATGACCATTGCCAGATTAAGCACATAGAAAACAGAGATAACAGGTAGTGGAATCAGGTAAAGAATAAGCCTTTCAAAGCTAAGCATGCCTAATTGGTGGGGATAACGGTAGAAGTAAGCCCCAGGTTTAATCAAGGAGAAGTTACCAGCATTAAACTGCACTGCCCCTCGGAAAACGGTACCTGCATCGTCTCGCCCAGCAAAACTAGTCAGAAAAATCAAAACGAGTCCAAAACTTACAAAGCAAATTGTAAAAAACGTAAAGATTTGCTTGGTTGTATAGTTCTTTAAAAGCTTGGGCCAAAGAAGAGTCAAAAGCAGAATAATTCCACCCGAAATATAAACATACCACGGCACGCTACTAATCTCAGCCCACTCATAGTAACCAGTCATCATAGTGGTCCGAATAACCAAGGCTGTCACAAATAACACACCGAATAAGACGAGCCCCACGTAGCGACCTAACCACTCCAAAAAAGAACTGGTCCTTGACATAAGAGCCTTCATTGCAAGTCTCCTTTATATAGGTAATTACCTATATAGTTTAACATAGCCATTAGAAAAATGTCATGAAAACAAGAAGAAATAAGAGGTGCTTAGAAAAAATACATCAGTATTTTAGTAGCCAGTGTTGTAAAAATGAAAAAGACCGAAGAACGGTCTTAATGTTGAAGAAAAAGCCTCGGTAATACTGGATTCACATTCATTCTAGAGCTTTCTAATTGGTATTAGCTTAGCTTTCTTTAAAAGGTATACCAGTTTTATTCAATACAGAAACAGCACTTAAAATTTTATTTTTGTCAATGACTTCTATCTTAGACAAGAATAATCAAAAAACCACCAGATAGTTGAACTGGTGGTAGTGAGACGAACAATTTACTTCATCCGCATGCTATCGATTTTTTCATCAGTTGGTGTGACACGTAAGGTCTTTTGTCCAGTATAAGTTACAAATCCAGGTTTACCGGCTGTTGGTTTATTAAGCTTCTTGACATCAATCATATCCACTTGAACCAAGTTTGACAGACGAGCCTTAGAGTAGTAGGCAGCTAGTTCTGCCGCATCCGTTTTGACCTCATCAGTAGGATTAAGATTATCCTTGATGACCACGTGACTACCAGGAATATCCTTGGCGTGGAACCAGAGCTCACCCTTTTTAGCCATCTTGAAGGTCAACTCCTCATTTTGCAGGTTGTTACGACCAACCATGATAATGGTCTTGCCATCAGAAGCGAGATACTGTTCAGGTTTCTTGCGTTTGTGACGTTTGTCTGTTGAACGACGCTTCATAAAGCCAGCCTGAACAAGCTCTTCACGAATATCCTCTATCTCATCCATGTTGGCTTGAGACAGACTGAACTCCACACTTTCCAAATAATCAATGGTCTGTTTGGTTTCCTCGATCAAACCAGTCAAGTGCTTAACAGCTTCCTTGAGCTTCTGGTATTTCTTGAAGTAACGCTGAGCATTCTGGTTAGGCGTTAGAGCCACATTTAGAGGAATGGTAATCTTTTCGTCAGTGTAGTAGTTGTCTAGTTCTACACTATCCTTATCATTTGGCACCATGCTTAGGTAGGTTGTTAAAAGTTCACCTTTTTGACGGAACTCCTCAGCATTTTCAGTAGCAACAAGCTCTTTTTCCTGTTTAACAAGTTTCTTCTTGTTTTTTTCTAGTTCATTTTGCACACGATGGATCAAATCACTAGCCTGTTGAGCCACACGGTCACGCGCTACCTTGTCCAAGTAGTAGTAGTCCAAAAGCGCTGACAAGGTCTCAAACTCAGGTTGCTCCTGACTATCTGAGAATCTTACAGCTGAAAAAGCCTTAGAAGTAAGATTAGGTTCAACCTCACGATTAAAGAAGGCACGGAAATTCTTGAGTTTATCAGTCTCTAATAAGGCTGATAATTCATTGGCCGTGTCACGCCCCAACCCTTGGAAGAGTTTTTGAAGGTTTCTAGCTGACAAATCCTCCGTTTGTAAGATTTCAAAGAGCTTTTCATCTGGAAGGTCGAAAGGATTCTTAGCATCTGTCTTAGGCGGTGCGATGTAGGTTGATCCAGGCAGAATAGTTCGGTAACTATTTTGCGAGAAACCAACATGTTTGATAGATTCGATGATTTTGCTCTCGTTTTTGTCAATCATGATAATGTTGGAGTGTTTCCCCATGATTTCCATTACCAGAGTAACCTTGACGCTGTCACCGATTTCGTTTTTGTTTGATACGGAAATCTCAAGAACACGGTCATTTTCTACCTGCTGGATATCCTCGATAACTGCTCCCTGAAGGTATTTACGCATAATCATGGTATAAGTGTTTGGATTCTGTGGATTTGGCAAATCAGCCTTGGTCGTCTGAATACGCCCGAAGACCGGATGAGCCGAAAGTAGAAGTTTATAATTCTGACGATTGTTACGAATGGTCAACACCAATTCACGCTCAAAAGGCTGATTAACCTTCTGGATACGTCCATATAGCACCTGATCACGCAACTCAGCCGTCATATGATGAAGAAAAAAGCCGTCAAAAGACATGATGTACTTCCTTTCTTTTTTATTGTTACTGATTTATATTTTAGTTGTGATAAAGCATAAAATGCTTAATCATTATAGCATAAAGCCTGTAGAAATGCTTGAGGAGGGACGTGAATGATCGTAAATCTAAACTTATTATCTTAATGTAATATAAATTATCATGAAAAATTGTATGACATAAACAGTTAAAAATCATATCAAATTTCTTCATATATTCTTTTGAATTTATGTTCTAGTTATGGTATCATTTAATATGCTGAAAATTAAAGGGGCATTAAATGAACGATATAAAAAAGATTAGCAATGCGACTAATTTAAAATACCTAGCCTTTGCACTTATGTTTTTGGACCAAATCTATCAGATGTTCGGGAGTATGGGGGCACCTATATGGTTGACAATGTTGGGACGTCTGGTTTTCCCGATTTTCCTCTTTCTTGCTGCTGATAGTTTTCATTATACACACGATCGTATGGCTTTTCTCAGACGGTTGCTTTACATGAGTTGGTTTATGACCATTGGTAATGCCATTATTGGTAGTATTTTTCATAACGGTAGCATCGGTTTAACCAATAATGCCTTTTCAACCTTCCTTATCACAGGTATTTATATTTGCTCTTGGGATTTGTTGGTTAAAGGGCTTCGCGATAAATCATACAAGGAATTGATTCAGGGGATTGGCGTTTTTCTCTTGCCAGTTCTGTCATCTATTCCAGTCGTGGTGCTGACAGGTATATTCGAAATGCCACATACAAACCCAATCCTTGTACAGATTGTTGCCTTTATCTTGTCACTTGTTCCAAGTGTTATTATGGTTGAGGGTGGCTTTGCCATGGTTATCCTTGGTTTGCTCTTCTACATTTTCCGTAATAACCGTATCGCCCAGATTATTGTCTTAGCAGTTATTTCAGTGATTGCTCACCTCTTTGATTCTACGGGCGTTCAGTGGATGATGATCTTCGCTGCGATTCCTATGTATTTCTACAATGGTGAGCGTGGTAGTGGAAATAAAAAGTTCTTTTACATTTTCTATCCAGCCCATATTTATCTTTTGTGGATTCTAGCAAGTTTTTTCAGATAAGATGACAAGGACAGACATTGAGCTGTCTTTTTTCATTATTTAAAGGCATTTTTGTGGTTTGTGTCCTGCTTTTAAAACTGCTATAATTTATGGTGAAATATGATCTTGTGATAACTAAATTGGAGGTATATCATGACAAAAGTAGCAGTAGTATTTGCGGAAGGATTTGAAGAAATCGAAGCCTTGAGCCCAGTGGATGTTTTCCGCCGTGCAGGATTTGACTGTAGCATGTTAGGACTTGAAAGTGCGTCAGTGACTGGCTCACATGGGATTCAAGTTGCTATGGATGGCGTATTTGATGGCAATTTTGATGAGTTTGATTTGATGGTTCTTCCTGGAGGTATGCCTGGTTCCACTAACTTGCGCGATCACGAAGGCTTGATTGCTTCTCTTCAAGAAGCTGCTAGGGCAGGAAAATATGTCGCTGCTATCTGTGCTGCACCAATTGTTCTCGAACGTGCCGGATTGCTTGAAGGGCGTAAATTCACATGTTTCCCAGGTGTAGAGGAACAAATTGTATCTGGTGATCATCAAACTGACTTAGTGGTTGTTGATGGCAATATCATCACTAGCCGTGGTGCGGGAACAGCACTAGCCTTTGCCTATACCTTGGTTGATTTGTTGGGTGGCGATGGTCAGCAGTTGGCTCATACCATGGTCTACGACAGATTGTTTAAATAATCTTATTTTGAGAGTTTTATGATAAATTGTAAAATATAGTGCAACAAAAAAACTCATAGCGTTTCATTGGTGTAAACTGTAAGTAACCACGCAAACAGAACCCGAGGAAAAACTATGAGCTACTCCCATCTTATCATAACCGAATATCAGCCTGCTCTGGCTTATCCGCTTTAACCTTTTAGGGCATTAGAAAACGAGACTTTGATGTATGCAAAGCCTCGTTTTTTGATATTCTTTAATTCAAGTTTAATACCTGATTGATAAAGTTTATACACAATTTTTTCCAAATTGCTAACTCTTCATAGTCTGAAAATTCTGCCTGTGTATTTTGATTAATGACAGATAAACCGTGTTCTCCCATCGCAAACATGTGCAATTCATATAAAACAGCATTATCTTTTAGTTTTTTTGCATAGTCTAAGAGAGCATTGTTATAGATGCAGTCGTCATTTTGCATACCCCAAATAAAAGTGGGAACGGTATCTGCGGAAATATGTTCTATCGGGCTGTGTTCTTGCAGATTTTCTCTGATTAGCTCTTTGCCCACGACCGTTTTCAGAGCCCCAGTTAAAAAGTCTAGCTTGGGCATGGGAGATAATTTTGTTGGCCGCTGATTATCTGGATCCACCACAACACTATCATATTGATAGCTGAAGTCTAATAACGGATAAGATAAAATTACTAAACTTGGTCTTATTTTTTCCTTTGGATAGTTAAAATAGTCTTGCAAAATAGACTCCTTCCAGCGATTAGCCAAGGAAGCGCAGTGAGTAGCACCTGCTGAAAAGCCAATAAGAATAATTTTATCTGGATCAATATTCCATTGCTGCGCTTTTTCTCTTGTTACTAACAGCATTTTCGCTAGATCATAAAGGGGAGTCGGGTAGCTACTATCTTTGCCAACTGTATAATCAAGCGTGATAGCTTGAAAGCCTTTATTAAGAAAATAAAGTGCTACTGGTTCCTTCTCCCGGTCTGTTATTTTAAAGAAACCGCCCCCACCGCAGATAATCGCAGCTGGGCGTGGATTATGATTCTTAATATCTGGCGTTTCCTCCACTAAGTAGGCTGTATAAGTAACCGAGCTTTTATCAGCTCCTGACCAAAGTTCATATGTGTTAATTTTCATGAGAATTCTCCTTTAACTAAGACACAAAAGGGCGTAAAGAAAACCAAATAAAAATAGGAGAGTGACGGAGAGTCTGCAAAGACTCAAGGAGCTCTGTCTTTTTTACTAAGTTTTTAGCCCGTGTTCAATTACAAGATACAAAGGGCGTAAAAAGCGACTAGAATTTTAGGCAAGTGATGCTAACTGCTGACAGACAAAGCGAGGTCAACCAGCAGTGGTTCATTGGTGCTAAAGCACCTAATAAACTGTGCAAGGGAAAGGGGGCTTGGCATAGCCAACAAGTCTTACTCCCACCCACTGCGCTATTGGGATAGGTGGCCACATCATAATATGATTTCTTTTTCCCGAGCTTTTGATATCCTCAGTTGCTACGGTACTAAGACAATTTTTCGCTTTTCTTTTTTATTATCCAGTAATCGGTGGGCCTCTGCTGCCTCGTCAAATGATTTAATAACAATATCATCTTCTAAAAGCAAGTTGTCCTTAAAGGCTTTATTCAAAAGTCTTCCTGCCATTTGCAACTGACCTAAACTGGCCTGACTGATAACAAAACCTTTGATTTGCTGACAGTTCATATAGAGTTGCTGGGCATCAAAGGCACTCATCCGGGGAGCTGTTATGAGGGTTATGACACCCTTTAAAGCCAGTAAATCAATATTAGTCTGTAAAGCTATCTCCCCAGAAGTGTCAATAATATGATCAAAACCTGTTGAAAATTTCTCTGTCAGTTTCTGAAAAAGCCTGTCATCATGGTAATCAAAGCAGGCAGAACTCCCACTTTCCCGCAATTTTGAAAAGTCCTTACAATTCGAGGTAGTAACAACCTTTGCTCCTGCTTCATGGGCAAGACAAAGCAGTTTGCTGCCTACGTGGCCTGCTGCCCCTTCAATTAATAAGGTCTGACCTCTTGCTAACTGCATAACATCCTGCAAAATGATAGCCGCAGTTGCAGCAGAATGAACAGCTCCAATTAGTCTTACTGGATCAACCCCTCCAGGAACTGAGAAAAGCCTTTCTGCCGGTATCAAAGCATACTCACTAGTAACTCCCTGCCTGCCATCATAACCCATACTATTGGTCC
>ERZ773269.2351-NODE-2351-length-14736-cov-23.132825_pt1 | contig 14736 bp, 7 predicted proteins | sample MGYA00511958_ERZ773269 | MGnify/ENA primary metagenome ERZ773269 (study PRJEB29015, sample SAMEA2737761) | human gut metagenome | biome: human gut; feature: human-associated habitat; material: faeces | place: China | collected 2012 ... | reverse complement strand
AATCCAGCCAGCTACAGGGTCGTTCGCAAGAAATCTTATTTATTCAACAAAGCCCTCTCTTGCCTCCCGTGTTGTCCGCGAAGCAGAAAATCTGTATATCCCCGGCGTCAATCGCCGCGACAGCGCTGACGACGTGTTTGCCTGGTCCGTGCAGACTCAGTTTCCTTCTGACAGGCTCTTCGGCACACGGATTTTCCCGTCAACCGGCTGGTTTGAACGTCCGGATATGATTAAACATCCGGTGAAATGCTACTGCGTCTGCCTGCAGTACACGACTGAAACATTGCCATCCACACTGTATGCCCTGGTCGATGAGGCCGGACGGCAGGTGGTGAAGTCGTATATTAAAGGCGGGCACTGCCCTGGCTCAGAGGGCTATACCTTCTGCATAACCTCTTAATAGAAGTCAGTATCCGGCCTGGCCATCAATGGATCCGGGCATGACTGTAATCCTGTTTTGTGCCGGTGTATTTCCGCTGATTAATTTGTCCTTCCGACCCTAATACTTTACTGACGGATTAGTGCCATGAGTTTCAATGCCAAAGATATGACGCAGGGCGGTCAGATCGCCAATATGCGCTTTCGCATGTTTGGTCAGATTGCCAATATTATTTTCTACGTGCTGTTTATTTTATTCTGGGTGCTGTGCGGGCTGATGCTGATGTACCGGCTCAGCTGGCAAACCTTTGTGAACGGCTGCGTATACTGGTGGTGTACGACGCTGGGTCCGATGCGCGATATTATTCGTTCCCAGCCGGTATACACCATTCAGTATTACGGCCAGTCGCTGGAATATACCTCAGAACAAATCCTGGCTGATAAATATACTATCTGGTGCGGAGAGCAGCTGTGGACCAGTTTCGTCTTTGCAGCCGTGGTTTCTCTTGTTATCTGTATCGTGACGTTCTTCATCGCCAGCTGGGTGCTGGGCCGCCAGGGGAAACAGCAGAGTGAGGATGAGAATACCGGCGGGCGCCAGCTTTCCGATAAGCCCAAAGAAGTGGCCCGCCAGATGAAGCGTGATGGTATGGCCTCCGATATTAAAATTGGCGATCTGCCTATTCTTAAAAACTCCGAAATCCAGAACTTCTGCCTCCACGGTACCGTAGGCTCCGGTAAATCAGAAGTGATCCGCCGGCTACTGAACTACGTGCGTGCACGTGGCGATATGGCCATCATTTATGATCGCTCCTGTGAGTTCGTCAAAAGCTATTATGACCCGTCACTGGATAAAATCCTCAACCCGCTGGATTCGCGCTGCGCGGCCTGGGATTTGTGGAAAGAGTGCCTGACGCTGCCGGACTTCGACAACATCTCCAACACCCTTATCCCGATGGGTACCAAAGAAGACCCGTTCTGGCAGGGCTCCGGTCGCACTATCTTTGCCGAAGGCGCGTACCTGATGCGTGAAGACAAGGATCGCAGCTACGAGAAGCTGGTCGATACCATGCTGTCCATTAAAATCGACAAGCTGCGCGCCTATCTGCAGAACACGCCGGCAGCGAACCTGGTTGAAGAGAAAATTGAGAAAACGGCCATCTCCATTCGTGCCGTGCTGACCAACTACGTCAAGGCTATTCGCTACCTGCAGGGCATTGAGAAGAACGGCGAGCCGTTCACTATCCGGGACTGGATGCGCGGTGTCCGTGAGGACCGACCCAATGGCTGGCTGTTTATCTCCTCCAACGCTGACACCCATGCTTCCCTGAAGCCGGTTATCTCGATGTGGCTGTCAATTGCTATCCGCGGCCTGCTGGCGATGGGGGAGAACCGTAACCGGCGCGTGTGGATTTTCGCCGACGAGCTCCCCACGCTGCACAAGCTGCCGGACCTGGTCGAAATCCTCCCTGAGGCGCGTAAATTTGGTGGTTGTTATGTGTTCGGTATTCAGTCCTATGCCCAGCTGGAAGATATCTATGGCGTCAAGCCTGCCGCCACGCTCTTTGACGTGATGAACACCCGAGCCTTCTTCCGCTCCCCGAGTAAAGAGATTGCGGAGTTTGCTGCCGGTGAAATTGGCGAGAAGGAAATCCTCAAGGCCAGCGAGCAGTACTCCTACGGTGCTGACCCGGTGCGTGATGGTGTATCGACCGGGAAAGAAAAAGAGCGGGAAACGCTGGTCAGTTACTCCGATATTCAGACGCTGCCTGACCTGTCCTGCTATGTCACGCTGCCCGGGCCGTATCCGGCCGTGAAACTGGCCCTCAAATACAAACCGCGTCCGAAAATTGCCGAGGGATTTATTCCTCGCACTCTCGATGCGCGGGTGGATGCGCGGCTCAGTGCGTTGCTTGAAGCGCGGGAAGCTGAAGGCAGTCTTGCCAGGGCACTTTTCACGCCGGATGCGCCGGCATCCGGGCCCGCTGATACAAACAGTCACGCCGGTGAACAACCTGAGCCGGTCAGTCAGCCTGCGCCAGCAGACATGACAGTATCTCCGGCACCGGTAAAAGCGCCGCCGACAACGAAGATGCCGGCAGAGGAACCTTCCGTCAGAGCAACGGAGCCTTCCGCCCTGCGGCTCACGACCGTACCGTTGATCAAGCCAAAAGCAGCCGCTGCTGCCGCTGCAGCCGCAACAGTATCCTCTGCCGGTACCCCTGCTGCAGCTGCAGGCGGGACAGAACAGGAGCTGGCGCAGCAGTCTGCGGAACAGGGACAGGACATGCTGCCGGCCGGCATGAACGAGGACGGTGTCATCGAGGACATGCAGGCGTATGACGCCTGGCTGGCAGATGAGCAGACACAGCGGGATATGCAGCGGCGTGAAGAGGTCAATATCAACCACAGCCACCGCCACGATGAACAGGATAATGTCGAGATTGGGGGGAACTTCTGATGATGTCGATTGGCTCCGTTAAATCGGCGGGCAGTGCCGGTAATTACTATACGGATAAGGATAATTACTACGTCATAGGGAGCATGGACGAACGCTGGCAGGGTAAGGGGGCTGAGGCGCTGGGGATCGACGGGAAAGCCGTGGATAAGGCGCTGTTTACGGAACTGCTGAAAGGGAAGCTGCCGGATGGCAGCGACCTGACCCGAATACAGGACGGCGCCAACAAGCACCGGCCCGGTTATGACCTGACCTTCTCGGCCCCCAAAAGCGTGTCGGTCATGGCGATGCTGGGCGGCGATAAACGCCTTATCGATGCCCACAACCAGGCGGTAACCGAAGCGGTGCGGCAACTGGAGACGCTGGCCGCGACCCGGGTCATGACGGACGGTAAAAGCGAAACGGTGCTGACCGGAAATCTGATTGTGGCGAAATTCAACCACGACACGAACCGTAACCAGGAACCTCAGATACACACCCATGCCGTCGTCATTAACGCCACGCAGAACGGGGACAAATGGCAGTCTCTCGGCACAGATAAGATCGGTAAAACAGGTTTTATCGAGAACGTGTACGCGAACCAGATAGCGTTCGGGAAGCTTTACCGGGAGGCGTTCAAACCCCTGGTTGAGAAGCTTGGCTATGAGACGGAAGTTGTGGGCAAACACGGGATGTGGGAGATGAAAGGGGTCCCTGTGGAACCGTTCTCCACCCGGTCTCAGGAGGTCAGGGAGGCCGCAGGGCCCGATGCCTCCCTGAAGTCACGGGATGTGGCCGCGCTCGATACCCGCAAGTCGAAAGAAGCCATCGATCCGGCAGAGAAGATGGTGGAGTGGATGAACACGCTGAAGGAGACCGGGTTTGACATCCGGGGGTACCGTGAGGCCGCCGATGCGCGAGCCGCAGAGCTGGCCCGTGCACCTGCCGCGCCGGTGAACACTGACGGTCCGGATATCACGGATGTGGTGACGAAAGCGATTGCCGGTCTCAGCGACCGCAAGGTGCAGTTCACGTATGCCGACCTGCTGGCACGCACGGTCGGCCAGCTGGAGGCGAAGGACGGTGTGTTTGAGCTGGCGAGAAAGGGCATCGATGCCGCCATTGAACGGGAGCAGCTTATCCCTCTCGATCGCGAGAAAGGCCTGTTCACCTCAAACATCCACGTTCTCGATGAACTCGCCGTCAAAGCCCTGAGTCAGGAGGTGCAGCGCCAGAATCATGTCTCCGTCACGCCCGATGCGTCTGTGGTGCGCCAGGTCCCTTTCAGCGATGCCGTCAGCGTGCTGGCGCAGGATCGCCCGGTAATGGGTATTGTTTCCGGTCAGGGCGGTGCAACCGGCCAGCGGGAGCGGGTGGCCGAGTTAACCCTGATGGCCCGGGAGCAGGGGCGTGACGTCCATATCCTGGCGGCCGATAACCGCTCACGTGATTTTCTCGCCGGTGATGTGCGTCTGGCCGGGGAAACGGTGACCGGTAAATCCGCCCTGCAGGACGGGACGGCGTTTATTCCGGGCGGAACACTCATCGTGGATCAGGCGGAGAAGCTGAGCCTGAAGGAAACGATTTCCCTGCTCGATGGCGCGATGCGCCATAACGTGCAGGTCCTGCTCTCAGACAGCGGGAAGCGCAGCGGGACCGGCAGTGCGCTGACGGTGCTGAAGGACAGCGGCGTGAATACGTATCGCTGGCAGGGGGGCCAACAGACCACAGCCGACATCATCAGTGAACCGGATAAAGGAGCACGCTACAGCCGGCTGGCACAGGAGTTTGCCGTCAGCGTGCGTGAAGGGCAGGAAAGCGTGGCCCAAATCAGCGGGACGCGTGAACAGAGCGTACTCAACGGCCTTATCCGTGACTCCCTCAGACAGGAGGGGGTGCTGGGTGAGAAAGACACGACCATTACAGCCCTGACGCCGGTGTGGCTGGACAGTAAAAGCCGGGGCGTGCGGGATTATTACCGGGAGGGGATGGTGATGGAACGCTGGGATCCGGAGACCCGGACGCACGATCGCTTTGTCATTGACCGGGTGACCGCGAGCAGCAATATGCTGACCCTGAAAGACCGGGATGGGGTCCGTCTGGATCTGAAGGTTTCCGCGGTCGACAGCCAGTGGACGCTTTTCCGGGCAGATGCACTGCCGGTGGCAGAGGGGGAACGTCTGGCGGTGCTCGGGAAGATACCGGACACACGCCTGAAGGGCGGGGAAAGCATCACGGTGATGAAAGTGGAGGACGGGCAGCTGACGGTACAGCGGCCGGGGCAGAAAACCACGCAGACCCTGGCCGTGGGCGCGGGCGTGTTTGACGGTATTAAAATCGGCCACGGCTGGGTGGAAAGTCCCGGCAGGTCGGTTAGCGAGACGGCAACGGTCTTTGCGTCGGTGACGCAGCGTGAGCTGGATAACGCCACCCTCAACCAGCTGGCGCAGAGCGGAAGTCATCTCCGGCTGTACTCGGCGCAGGATGCGGCGCGTACGACGGAGAAGCTGTCGCGGCATACCGCGTTCAGCGTGGTCTCAGAGCAGCTGAAGTCCCGATCCGGCGAGACGGACCTGGATGCGGCCATTGCGCAGCAGAAGGCCGGGCTGTATACCCCGGCAGAACAGGCCATTCACCTGGCCATCCCGCTGCTTGAGAGCCAGGACCTGACCTTCTCCCGGCCCCAGCTGCTGGCGACGGCAATGGAAACCGGGGGCGGGAAGGTTTCGATGGCGGACATCGACACGACCATTCAGGCACAAATCAGGTCGGGGCAGTTGCTGAATGTACCGGTGGCGCACGGCTACGGCAATGACCTGCTGATTTCCCGTCAGACCTGGGACGCCGAAAAAAGCATCCTGACCCACGTGCTGGAAGGTAAAGACGCGGTGGCCCCCCTGATGGACCGCGTGCCGGCCAGTCTGATGACGGACCTGACCGCCGGACAGCGGGCGGCGACCCGGATGATTCTGGAAAGCACGGACCGGTTCACGGTGGTTCAGGGGTATGCCGGGGTGGGGAAAACCACCCAGTTCCGGGCAGTCATGAGTGCCATCAGTCTGCTGCCGGAAGAGACCCGTCCGCGCGTCATCGGTCTGGCGCCGACGCATCGCGCGGTCGGGGAAATGCAGAGTGCTGGCGTGGATGCGCGCACGACGGCATCGTTCCTCCACGACACGCAGCTGCTGCAGCGCAATGGCCAGACACCCGATTTCAGCAACACCCTGTTCCTGCTCGACGAGAGCTCGATGGTGGGGCTGGCCGATATGGCAAAAGCCCACTCCCTCATCGTCGCCGGCGGTGGACGGGCGGTGTCCAGTGGGGATAACGACCAGCTGCAGCCCATCGCGCCGGGCCAGCCGTTCAGGCTGATGCAGCAGCGCAGCGCCGCCGACGTTGCCATCATGAAAGAGATTGTACGCCAGATGCCTGAGCTGCGACCGGCGGTCTACAGCCTGATTGAGCGGGATGTGCACCGCGCCCTGACCACCATCGAGCAGGTCACGCCGGAGCAGGTGCCGAGAAAAGAAGGCGCATGGGCGCCGGGCAGTTCTGTGGTGGAATTCACGCCAAAGCAGGAAAAGGCGATAGAAAAGGCGCTGAGCGAGGGGAAAACCCTGCCGGAAGGTCAGCCCGCGACGCTCTACGAGGCGCTGGTGAAGGACTATACCGGACGGACCCCGGAGGCACAGTCGCAGACGCTGGTGATCACCCATCTGAATAAGGACCGGCGGGCGCTGAACAGTCTGATCCATGACGCACGGCGGGAGAACGGGGAAACCGGCAAAGAGGAAATCACCCTGCCGGTGCTGGTCACGAGTAACATCCGTGACGGTGAACTGCGCAAACTGTCGACCTGGACGGCTCACAAGGAGGCGGTGGCGCTGGTTGATAACGTATACCACCGTATCAGCAAGGTGGATAAGGATAATCAGCTGATCACCCTGACAGACAGTGAAGGAAAGGAGCGATTTATCTCACCCCGGGAGGCATCGGCAGAAGGCGTCACGCTCTATCGTCAGGAAAAGATCACCGTGTCTCAGGGGGACCGAATGCGCTTCAGCAAAAGTGACCCGGAGCGCGGCTATGTGGCCAACAGTATCTGGGAAGTGCAGTCTGTTTCGGGTGACAGTGTCACGCTGTCTGATGGCAAAATCACCCGTACGCTGACCCCGAAGGCGGAGCAGGCACAGCAGCATATCGACCTCGCCTACGCCATCACCGCCCACGGTGCCCAGGGGGCCAGCGAACCGTATGCCATCGCGCTGGAAGGGGTGGCCGGTGGTCGGGAACAGATGGCCAGCTTTGAGTCTGCCTATGTGGCTTTATCCCGCATGAAACAGCATGTTCAGGTCTACACCGACAACCGTGAGGGCTGGATAAAGGCCATCAAGAATTCACCTGAGAAAGCGACGGCGCACGATATTCTTGAACCCCGTAACGACCGGGCGGTGAAAACAGCCGATCTGCTGTTCGGGCGGGCAAGGCCACTGGATGAAACCGCCGCGGGCCGGGCAGCCCTGCAGCAGTCCGGTCTGGCACAGGGAAGTTCACCAGGAAAATTCATTTCTCCGGGGAAAAAGTACCCTCAGCCGCATGTGGCGCTGCCGGCATTTGATAAAAACGGGAAAGCCGCCGGTATCTGGCTCAGCCCGCTGACCGATCGGGACGGACGGCTGGAGGCCATCGGCGGAGAGGGACGGATTATGGGCAATGACGCCGCCCGGTTCGTGGCGCTGCAGAACAGCCGCAACGGTGAAAGCCTGCTGGCCGAGAATATGGGGGAGGGCGTCAGAATGGCCCGCGACAATCCCGATACCGGGGTGGTGGTGCGGCTGGCCGGTGATGACCGCCCCTGGAACCCCGGGGCCATGACCGGCGGGCGGATATGGGCTGATCCGGCGCCGGTGGCCCCGGTACCGCAGGCCGGGGCTGACATTATCCTCCCGCCAGAGGTTCTGGCGCAGCGGGCGGCAGAAGAACAGCAGCGCCGGGAAATGGAAAAACAGGCGGAACAGACTGCCCGAGAAGTGGCCGGGGAGGCGCGTAAAGCCGGCGAGCCGGCGGACCGGGTGAAAGAGGTTATCGGGGACGTCATTCGCGGACTGGAGCGTGACCGGCCGGGTACGGAGAAAACGACGCTACCGGATGATCCTCAGTTCCGGCGCCAGGAGGCGGCGATTCAGCAGGTGGCCTCAGAAAGTCTGCAGCGTGAACGTCTGCAGGCTGTGGAGCGGGACATGGTGCGCGACCTGAACCGCGAGAAAACCCTCGGGGGCGACTGACGCGCCTGCGGCTTGTCTGCTCCGGCAGCCTCCCCGATTAAAATCGGGCAGTCTGCCGGAGCGCTAAAAGGAAAAAAACATGAGAGCACAACACACATTTCCAGGTGCGACAGACCGCTGGCTTCATCGCCTGCTGACCTGGGCACCGGGACAAACGGATATGATTAAAACGGTCGCACTGGTACTGATGGTGACTGACCACACCGGCTTGCTGCTGGCCGGAAACAATGAAGTGATGCGCCTGCTGGGACGGGGCTGTTTTCCGCTGTTCGGTCTGGCATGGGGAATGAATCTGGCCCGGCACGCGGAAATACGCCAGTCGCAGCTCAACAGCCTGTGGGTCTGGGCGCTGGTCGCCCAGGTGTCGTTTATGCTCATCGGGTACCCGTGGTATTCCGGGAATATTCTGTTTGCCTTTGCCGTCACGGGCCAGGTCCTGCGGTGGGTCAGCCAGCCGTCCTGGTATTACACCCTCCCGGCGGCTGGACTGCTGGTCGCCTGGATACCCCTGTCAACCGCCAGCTACGGCATGGCCGGAGTGGGCATGCTCACCGCCAGCTGGCTGCTTTGTCGCGCACAGCATGCACAGGAACGGCTGGGATACGGGGTGCTGTGGGCCCTCATGGTGTTGCTGATGAATATGCATGACGTGAGTGAATCAGTGGCCGGGCTGGCGATTGCGCTGCTGACGCTGATGGTGTGCTCATCTGCCGGAGAACGTGTGAAACGCTTCTGGCCGCGGCAGTTCTTCGTGATGTTCTATGCGGTGCACCTGGCGGTACTCGGTATTGTCGTCTCGATGTAAAAAAAAACCGGACACAGGTCCGGGGGCGGGCACATTGCCCGTAAACGTGACAAAGGGGACATCATCGTTGTGTCCACTGCATTGCGAGGTGAAACGATGATACCGTTAGCGTATCGTATAGCACAGACCTGTAGCTTTTATTGATATGGCCCCTTATGAGTGAAGAAAAACGCCCTGTACTGAGCCTGAAACGAAAACCGGCGGAGAACAGTACGGCCCCCGCAGAGGCAACCCCTGCTCCTGGTGTGGTGCGCCGAAAGAAGGTCGTGGTGGTCTCGTCCCCGCCGGCCTGGAAGGCAAAAAAAGAGAAACTTGAGAAGGTTAAACAAGCGGCCGAAGCCGCCGCGCGCAACGCTGCGCCGGTGCCGGTTAACGCGGTAAAGACGCCACCTCCGGTGCGTTATCTTCGCCTGCTGCCGCCGGAACAGGCCATTATGACGCTGAAGGCATTCTGGCCACAGCTGTTCGACGGAAACTCACCCCGTCTGCTGGCAACGGGCATGCGCGAACAGCTGTTTGCCGACATTGTGAACCGTGACCTGCCGCTGTCGCATAAACAGGTGATTAAGTGCCTGAAGAGTCTGACCCGGTCTGCGGGCTATCTGTCCCGGATGAAGGAGGGAGCCGCCCGCTATGATCTGCAGGGGAACGCCGTCGCGACCGTCACTGCAGGGGAAGCGCAGTACGCCAGCGAGCGCATGATGAAAGAACTCCTGCGAACTGAGCGTATGCGGAGCCAGTCAGCTGGCTGAATACAATCGAGGAGAGGAAATGGATTTTGAAGCGCGGAAACAAAAGGCGCTGGCGATAATGGCCAGCCGTAAGATGTGGAAAAGCAATTATGCACCGCTTCTGATACGACTGTTGTGGCGGCTGGGGATAAACATTCCCCCGCTGCCGTTTGCTCCGTTCTGGCAGGTTTTTGGCGTGATGGCAGGCTCTTTCTCCGTCGGATACGGACTGTGGATGTACTGGATGGTGTGGCGGGCCCAGGGGATGCCACCCCTGTTCGCTTGCAAAATCAGTCTTATTGCGGGCGTGTTATTTGGCCTGACGATGGCACTGTTTCATCTGTGGCGCCGAAAGATGAATAAATTACCTGACTGGAAAGATTTATAACGGAATCAGAAGAACGCCGGAAACAGGACTTACCCTGGCTGAATGGCATGAATTTCCGCGCTATGCACTTGCGTGCATACTCATGCATGCCGTAAAAACAGCCCCTGCGCGTTTCTGGCGGGTTTTCGGTGTTTTGCCAGTTTCCCGTCAGAAACGCCCTGAGGCCGTTCTGGCGGTGCTTACAATTAAGGGATTATGGTAAATGGTGACTTGGTTAATCATAAACATCCTGGGGGATGGCATACACCAGCTGGATATCCGGTGCATCGTTGAGCCATCGACCTGATTTTTTCATCAGGTAGCCACCAATTTCTTCGGTAGTCAGCCGAGCATGAAACAATGCTTCATCATTGAACCAGCAGTCAGGGTGATAGATGAGATCCAGTGGGTTTGCCCTGAAATTAATCTCCAGTAACTGGAGTGCATAGCTGTGGTCAGATGCACTACCTTCTGCTTTGCGTATGAAGTTGATAACGTCGTTCAGTTCTGTCCATGTAAAGTCATCAAGGTATTTTTCCTGATTAAGCGCCATCCTGGTGAAATCTAGTGCACTTGTCCAGGATGGAAAATCACGAAAATCAGAGAACCCGCAGGGCATGACGACCTGTGCATTCCAGTCTGCCATCATCTGTTTTAGTTCTTCATTGTTTTCGTCCATCCCGTTATCGATGTGATCGAGAATGCCATTCAGCTGACTGACCAGTTCTTTCATCTGTTTACGGGTGACCCGTGCGGGTTTCATTCGCTCAGGTAATGGCATCAGAAATACTCTCTTTTTTATCGTGCACTCGGGGGAACTAAGTAATCTATCGGGCTATGAATCAGAGCTCAAATCGTTTTTTTTCTTTCTGATGATCCGCATTCTGCCTCGGGTCCACCTCTGCTGTTATTTTTAAGTGAATGAAAATAAATAAAAATATTGTTAACCACGACATATTGACAGAGCTGGTATATCAAGAGCAGCATCAAAATATTGTATATAAATACATGCTTTTATATGCAGTAACTGGCGTGGCAGAGAACTAATAACAGCCTCCGGATAGCTGTCCTGAAGCAATAAACCGCACGCCGTATTTCAGAAAATTGGAAAACAAAAAAAACAAAAGAAGGAAATGTGTGATTGGTGGATTTAACTATAACGGTGAGGGTGCTACGAGCTCAGGCCTTAGCTCTCCTTCTGCCAGTGATGTGGCTAATCAGTTTAATAGTTTTGGTGGGACGCAAATCCGGGCATCAGATGTCTCGAATATTCGCAGTGATGGTAATGGTGGGTATATGGCGGATATTTGGGGGCAGATTCACACTGTGTCCTCTGAGGAAGGCTCAACAACTGTCAGTGGCTTCGATGGTGTCCGCAGTTCTTCTACCGGTAATGGCGGAAGTCAGGGTGGGCAGGGGCCACAGGGACAGTCTCTTGTTATGCATAACGGGCAGATGGGATACTGGGAAAACCGATCATCCGGGGCTGGTAATAACGAACATACTACCCGCGCTTTTGTGGCTGTAGGCCCATCAGAAGCAGAAAAAGCTGCACGAGCGGAGAAGGTAGCTAAGGAAAAACAGCAAGCAGAAGAGGCTGCAAAAGCATTCGCAGCGAAAACAGCAGCGGCATCCGCCGCTGCTGAAAAAGAACGTCAGAATGCGATTTCTGCTGCGGCTGCTGCAGGTCAACATCAAACTGTTCCTGATGCGCGTAATAATCTGAATCAGGCGACTGCTGAAGCATCACGCCTGAAAACAGTGGCAGATAATGCCCTTAATACAGCGAAGAATAAGCGAAAGGAAGCTATCGATGCCGTACCAGTAGCAACTCAGGCTGAGAAAAAATATCAGGATCTGCAGCAAAGCATTAAAGGCCTCACTCTAAATAATAACGGCCAATACGGTACCCAAAAATGGGAGGTTATCAGTTCGAATAAAGAACATGACCACTGGGGATACCGGTTCTATCCATCTGGGATCACAAAAGCTCAGGTTGATGCAGCGCAGAATGATGCGGTGAACAAACGAAATGCTGCTACCAGTCTTGCCAGTCAGGCAACGGCCGCTGAGCAGGCCAGTCTGCAGGCATCAGCTGCCTATAATGCTGCAGAAACGCGCCGTCAGGCTGCCCAGGCTGCATTAGCGTCCGCAGAACAAGCCGCCGCTGCTGAACGTAAACGCCAGGAGGCGGAAGCAGCAGCCGCCGCTGCGGCAGAAAAAAAACGACAGGCTGATGCAGCAGCGAAAGCCGCTGAGGAGGCCAGAGCCATTGCTGAAAAAGCAAAAGCGCTGCAGGCCCGTTGTACAGCCGCAGATAAACTGAAATCTTCAGAGATTCAGGCTGTCAGGGGTATCCCGGCTACAGCGGCACCTTTTGCTATTCCTCTGACCTGGTCAACTGCGTCACGTGGAGGTTTTACTCTGTCGGCTGATGCTGCGGCCAGCCTGGGAGCTTTCATCAGCGAGGCTCTGGCGACGTTAAGTATCGCTGTGGTGGCTAACCCAGTAGCATTAACCATTGTCGGTCTTGTGTTATCGAAATCAGTTGGCGTCGGTAGTGATATGGTGCCCGGTCGGGATATCAGTTCGATGATGCCTGGCGATGCGTTTGGTCTGCCTGATACCGCGGCATTGAATAAAGCAGCAGATCAGAAAACATCTGTCAGTATGCCGGTTCGTGGCCGTCTGGTTATGAATGATAGCGGCATTCTGGATGTTCAGCTGGTCAAAACCAATACTGCCGGTGCCGTGAAGGTCGCTCGTGCTGTACTGGATAAGGAAACCGGCTACTGGGGCTATACTCTTCCCGCTGTCGCAGATGTACCGGCGCAAACTATTTTTGTCAGCCCGGCTGACGCACTTGGTGCAAATGGACCACTGACGCTAAGCGGGCCGGTACCACTACCGGAGCGTATTCTGCATACCGGTGATCAGATTTCGGCGCCACAGGCTACAGATAAAACCGTGACGCCGGTAGCGGATGACCTCGATTTTGACGATATTATTCTGGTGTTTCCACCGGAGTCCGGCCTAAAACCGCTGTATGTGATGTACCGTAGCCCTCGTAACATGCCCGGTACAGTAAGCGGCAAAGGGCAGAACGTTGGCAATAACTGGATGGGGGGGGGGCAGTACCGGGGATGGTGCTCCTGTTCCTTCCCAGATTGCGGATAAATTACGCGGGAAGACTTTCGGTAGTTTTGATTCTTCCCGTCGGGCGTTCTGGAAAGCGGTTGCTGACGATTCTGCACTAAGCAAGCAATTTAGTGAAGCTGATATTAATCAGATGAAAGCTGGAAGGGCACCTACTGCGGACTTTTTAGAATCAGTAGGGAAACGTGTTAAAATTGAATTACACCACGAAAAAGAAATATCTCAAGGAGGGGCTGTTATGGATGTCGATAACATTAAGGCGCTAACACCTAAAAATCATATTGAGACACATAAAGGAAAATAAAATGGCTGGTAATAAAATTTCAGATTTTACGGAAGAAGAATTTACTGCTTTTGTTAGTAAAATAATCGCTGCTGATTTTCCAACTGACAAAGAGAACGATGATGCTATTTATTCGTTCGCCCAACTAACAGAGCATCCTGCTGGTTGGAACCTCATCTTCAAGCCTAAGGTAGGCGAAGATTCTTCGGCGAAAGGAATTGTTAAAACCGTAAAGGAATGGCGAGCTGCTAACGGTAAGCCAGGTTTTAAAAAATCGTGATTGGATGTGCGGGTTCAGGTGATGAATCCGCACATTTTTAACTCTGAATTTGAAGAATAATTACTAGATATCCATTATTTTTTCCTGTCGCCAAACTGACCCCATGATGGATGGTTTCTGGGCTCTGTCCACGATACCGGCGACGGACCCGTCTGCTACTGGTTTCGGCATACCACAAAATCCTGACGCCTCCGCATGGCGTCGTTGTCCAACCCCGGGAACGGGGAAAAGCCAGTTTCCCCCGCTCCCGGCGTTTCTTAAACACCCGTTAAGGAAATACTGTGAAAAAAATGGACCGTACACTCCACAAATGTTGTCTGTCGGGGCTTATCAGCCTGGCTTTGTGTGCACCTGTTCCGGCCGTGTATGCCGCCAGCATCGAGACGGGATATTCTCCGGAAGGAACGGCTCTGCAGTTGGTCCTGAAGACTATTGATTCTGCGCAGCAGGAAATCCGACTGATGGGGTATTCCTTTACCTCGCCTGAAGTCGCCGGTGCGCTTGTCAGGGCAAAGCGGCGTGGTGTCGATGTGAAAGTGGTTCTGGACTGGAAAGCCAATACCGGCAAGCAAAACCAGGCGAGCCTGGCGGCCATGAATCTTCTGGTCAATGCCGGCATCCCGGTTCGCACAGTGTCGCAGTACAAAATCATGCACGACAAAGTCATCATTGCCGACGGCCGCAATATTGAAGTCGGGTCTTTTAACTACACCCGCGCCGCTGATCGGGTCAATTCAGAGAACGTGCTTGTCGTATGGGATGATCCAGTCGTTGCTCAACGCTATCTGCAGCACTGGTTGACTCGCTGGTCGCAGGGTACGGACTGGAAACGGGCTTATTGGGGTCCGCTTGGAAAACGGAATCTATGGTCACTCCCGTTTTTGCAACACCGATTTTGACGATAAATTGGCTTGCTTGAATCTATCCGGCGTCTGAATGGGATTTTATTCCCGCGCCTCGATGAGTTCCGCGCCTGATGAACCTCCAGAAAATATACGGCTTCAATGAGCCTTT
>ERZ773269.2341-NODE-2341-length-14776-cov-2.743632_pt1 | contig 14776 bp, 24 predicted proteins | sample MGYA00511958_ERZ773269 | MGnify/ENA primary metagenome ERZ773269 (study PRJEB29015, sample SAMEA2737761) | human gut metagenome | biome: human gut; feature: human-associated habitat; material: faeces | place: China | collected 2012 ... | reverse complement strand
CGGCATGGCTAACGTATGCAAGCCGGAGCAAATTCACGACAAGGAGATGGAGATTGTTCCATACGCTACGCTTGAGGCTAACCGCTGGGCACTCAACGGGCAGTTCAAGCTGTTTCCACTCCATGGGGCCGATCATATCGGCTTCCTGGGGGATACCCTGTCCGGCGCGGATGGGGTGTTTTCCCCAGCGGTGTGGGTAGAGGAGCATTTTTCCAATGTCTCCATCCTTCAGGCGTGCTCCATCTACTTCCCATCAGCGGATTGGGACGGAGTGCCCGCCGACTTTACTGTGGAGATCATGCAGGGCAGAACGGCCTACTACACCAAGACAGTGACCGGCAATACTGCGTCCAGCATTGCATTGGACGGATTCACCGTTAACAACCCGGACGCTATTCGGGTGACGGTGACCAAATGGTCGAAAGAAAGCCGCCGTATACGGATACCTGAAATTATTCCGGGCCTGTATGAGAAGTGGACAGGAAATGAGATTGCCGTGTTTTCTCTTAAGCACCAGGGGGACGTATCCTGTATGACACTACCGTATGGCACATGTACCATTAAAATGGACAACTTGAGCCGCCGCTTTGAGCCGCGAAGCAAAAATGGCGTATTCCAATCCATCGAAGAGCGCCAGGGCATCCCGGTCTCTATAGGAGTACGGCTTTCGGACGACACGGTAGAGTACAAGCCAGCCGGCGTGTTTTATCAGTACTCCGGCGGCTGGAAAACCGGCGACAACGGCCTGACCATGCAGTGGGATCTGGTCGATATTGTTGGCCTTTTGGCTGATCGTGAGTTTATCCCGCCGTCCATCCTGCCTACCACCCTGTCTGGCTGGATTTCCGCCCTAGTGGCCCAGATGGGAGAAAATTTCGCAGACATGTACGCGGTAGACCCAAACTACGCAAGCGCGGAGGCAAGCGTCCGCGCGGCTGACGATGTGGTTGGTATGACATGCGGGGATATATTGAGATATGTCTGCATGGCGACGGGTACGTGGCCCAGAGCGGACGCAGAGACCGGATACTTGACCGCCGAACCCATGTGGAACCAGGGGAGTAAAATCACCCTGGACAACCTAGCTGATTATCCGACCATGAAAGCCAACACCGATATTGCCGCCCTGTTTTTTACTCTGAACGATGGGAACGACACCCAGTATGTGGTATCCGGGAACTCCACTGCCTCCAACGAGACAAAATCCATCCAAAATCCGTTTATTAAGACGCAATCCCAGGCGCTGACTGCCGCACGGGCAATCTTGTCCACCTACGGCGGGAACAAACTGGAGATTGTAGGCCGTGGAGATCCGGCCTCTGAAATTGGGGATGTGGATACGGTCTGGTTGAATGAGAGCACCGCAACCACGGGCCGCAGAATACAGCAGGACTTATCTATCAAGGATGGAGTCCTCCGCAATTGCTCCAGTGTGCTGCTCCAGGCTGATGGAATCTTTCTTTATGATGGCATGGAGGTGATCACCTCCAGCGGCGTGTGGACAGCACCAGCCGGGGCCACACAGCTGCGGATTATCCTGGTAGGCAAGGGGGAGGGCGGAGGCCATGGAGAGCCTGGCACCATGGGCAGGCAGGAATCGGAAGACGGATATGGAGATAGTGAGCGTGGTGAATACGGCGCAGATGGTTCGGACGGCGTGGGTGGAAAGGTGTGGACAGCTACCATCGACATCAATCCACAACAGTCATTTGAGGTGTCTTTTGATGGTTTTAATACCATTTTTGGCCCTTACTCTAGCGCAAACGGTAATACATACCCACAGGGTTACTCTGATGTAGCCAGCGGCGAATCATACGCCCGCACCGGCGTAGCATCACCTAAGCAAGGTAGCGGAGATGGCGGAGCCGGAGGAAAGGGTGGAGCTCCAGGCTATGGCGTGTATAAGCATTACACGTGGGCGGGCGGTGGATCTACCACGTTTAAGGTGCTCGTCGAGCCAGAGCCGGGGAAACCAGGAGCGGCAGGAGCACAGGGCTGTGCTGTTATCTATTGGGACAAGGAGGGGTGAGTATGTCCGAAACATGGACACCTCTGGTTATTTCGGCCAGTTTTGCACCAAACCCCGTATCAGTCGGGCTGCCCACCGTCCTTTCTGTCGTCGTCATCGACGCCCAGGGCGGAGAGCGGGAGGATCTCTGGTACAGCGGCGAACTCCAGGCGGGGGAGGTGTAGTGCGTGGCGATTACCCAGGTGCGGGCGCAGTTCAATGGTCAGTGGTACACGCTGACCTACAACGAAGACGCCAGAGCCTATCAGACGGCTATCACGCCGGACACATTCTCCGGCGGTCAGCCGGACGGGTATTACGACGTAACGGTAGAGGCTATCAACGACAGCGGCGTGGTGGTGACTACAGACGGGGACAATCTGCCGGGCCTTCGGTTGGTGGTGCGGGAGACCATCCCGCCCATCCTGACCCTGGTATCCCCGGAGGCGGGCTATGTGACCACTAACACGCCTGCGGTGACGTGGACCGCCCAGGACAACGATGGCGGCTCCGGTATCGACCCGGACAGCGCCATAGTGAAGCTGGACGGGAAGGCAGTTCCGGCGGAGCAGGTGTCCGTCACGGCGGGCGCAGGCGGGACGTATACCATCACCTATACGCCAGGGACTGCTCTGGCGGAGGGGCCGCACACCGTCCAGGCGGGCATCAGCGACAACGATGGGAACGCAGCTACGATGGAGGCAAACTACATTGTAGATACCGTACCGCCTGTGCTGTCCGCGTTGCTGTCCTTCGAGGAGGTGGTAACGGATGCCTATACGGTTACCATTACGGGGCAAACCAACGATGCCACCGCTCCTCCAGTGACCATGACAGTGATGGACAACGGGGCGGTGGCGGGACACCCGGTCGTTGGGCCGGATGGACGATTTTCCATCCTCCTGAATCTGGAGGTTGGGGAGAACAACGTCACGGTCGTTTCCAAGGACGGGGCGGGGCTGACTACCACGGCCAGCTATTACATCATCCGCATGGTTACCGACCGGACACAGGCCGATGTGGACGCCCTGAACGACCGTGGGACATACAACGCCTCTGATCTCAACCGGGTCAATACGGCCATGGCTTATCTGAACGGGTGGCTTTCGGATGCGGGATACGTCACCGGATATGCCGGCCAGGGTATTGCCTGGGCTATAGATGACATCCCGCTACAGGCACAGATGGCGGACTACCTGTCCAACGTTGGGGCGATCGGTGGCACGTTCTCCCTTGCCAACGCCCCAGCGCTCCCGGCCTCGATGGAGCTTCTGACCCATGAAGGGGCCAATCACATTGAGCGGGTTTTGGTGCTGACCGACCAGATCCGCGCTCGTTTGAAGCGGTCGCCATTTGTGAGCGGCGAAATATTTTGTGGTGAGGTGTAACAATGCAAGATGGAATTATTGCTGGAAACGGAAGTAGCCGGTATTTGAAAACGGTGGCGGCAGCGCTTTCCCTGTATCCTAGCTATGAGGATTTTATCACGGCGCTGATCGCCGGGACATTTCCCATTGACCTGAACGGGATCAATGAGGCAGGGTGGTCGCGGCAGGGGACACCCCTGAACAAAGGAACCCTGTTAAGCGACACCACAGAAACCAAGATATGGGGTTCAGCCGGGAACCATACAGTTGACCAGGCGCTCGGTCAGATACTTGGCTCAATCGGATATAGTCTGATAAAGGAATACACATCGCCGGGGAGCTTTACCCATACGTTCGACCGCAAATATACAGATGTTTTTGTGGTTGTGGTTGGCGCTGGCGGAGGCGGTGGCGTTGGTGGAATGGGTAAAACCGGCCAGCAAAGCGGCAGAGGCAATGGCGGCGGCGGAGGAGGAGGAGGAGAGGTGATTGTTGCTCACTTTTTGGATACAGATAAAATCAAAAATAAGAGTATTATTATTGGCGCAGGAGGGAACGGAGGGATGGCAGTGAGCCCAAACGGTGGAAACGAAATCGTTTCAGGAAACAACGGGCTCAATGGAGACAGTACCAGTGCTTTCGGGCTTGTAGCACTGGGCGGAGAAGGTGCAAAAGGTGAGAATTTTGGCCTGCCAGGTAATTCTGTTGGTGCTTCTTATGATGTACCTGGGTCTGGAGGGAATTATACCCAGCCAGGAGAAAATGGCCGGTATGTAGATATCATTGGGATATATATGGCCGGTGGTGGTGGCGGTGGTGCCAATGGAGAAAATATTCCAAACAAGGAAAGAGGAGCAAGTGGAGGGAGTACCGGGGGAGGGTATGGAGGAGACGGGGCCAGCCAGTCTGCAAATGGAACTGATGGTGGAAATGGCAGCAAAGGCGGCGGCGGAGGCGGTGCTGGCGGCGGATGCAATTACACTTCTAACCAAAAGAGATCTGGAACTGGCGGACAAGGTGGCGATGGATATGTGGCGATTTACGCAAGAGGTATTTCTTGATGAAAACAGTCTATTTAAATGAGGATAACACTGTCCGCGAAATCATCCCGGAATATGCACTTCCGCCGGAGAAGTGGTATAGCGAGGCATTTGCACGGCGCTGTGTAGAGGTACAGGACGATGTAGAGCAGGGGTGGCGCTACAACCCCGAAACAGGGCAGGCCACCCCGGACACAAGACCGCCGGAGCCCAAGCCGCCCACTGTGGAGGACATCACCCTGGACATGCTGGCCGAGCACGAGGAACGACTTTGTATGTTGGAGCTGACCGCTAACTGAGAAAGGAGAACGCCATGACAACTGTATACAACCTTTGTAAACTGCTCATCCAGAAGAACCGAACCGACGGCCTCCAGGACAAGATGGATGTCTACCTGGCTTCCGACCGGCTCACCCCGGAGGAGTACCAAGAGCTGGCCGGGCTGCTTGCCCCGGAAGTGAGACAGTAATCAACGGCGAAACCGCCGGATAAAGGAAAGGAAGCTTATTATGAAAAACATCAACTGGAACGAGCTCACCCCCGCCTGCTACGCGATCGCCAACGCTAACGATGTAGATCTGGGCGTAGGCGGCAGCATGGTGCAGAACAACATTCGACACAGTAAGGCGGTGGACATCGGCGCGGAAAATCTGCCTGTAGCTTTCCGGCCTGACTGGGATGCCCTGGGCGCTGATGCAGATCTGGCTGCGGAAAATGACTCGTTTAACGTCTGGGTCAGGAAGCGCCAGGGTAACGTCAAGGCCCTGGCCGCCCTGTGGAACGCAAAGGACTATCAGGGCATGGTTGAGCTAATGGAGAACGCCGCCGACCCCGGCCCCATCAACGGTGAGAAGCTCGAAAACCATGAGTAAGTACATAGCGGTCATCACCAGGGCGGACATCACCCGCGCCGCCCTGGTGGAGGCCGGGGGGCGGTCTATGGAGCAGGTCAAGGCCGCCTGCGGGTGCCAGTATATCCTCAACGCCTGGTTTTATGACACAATCACCGGGAGGCCCGTTGGCAACCTCAAGATTGATGGCACGGTCAAGGCGGACGCCGGATGGAACTGCCAGGGCCTTACCTGGGACGCGGGCGAGGACATCCGCATGGATCTGATCCCGGACCGAGGCAGAGCGTCCTATATCAGCGGCGTGGAGCTGCTGACGCCCACCAGGGGGCCAGGTAAGGCACTCAGCTACTCCCCGGAGTACGGGGGCACACGGGGGCGCTCCGCCGTCCTGCTGGCCGGGGCGCGGGTGATCCTGTACTGCTCCGGCGACGGCACGGCAGACGCCAAGACACCGGAAGGGCTGCGAGACGAGCTGGTGAGCATCGGCTGCCGGTACGACCAGGCGGCCAACCTGCGGGCCCTGGGACTGGACGCGGGCAGCTCCTCAAACTGCGACTTTGGGGACGGCCAGCGCATCAGCAACGGCAAGCGGGTCAAGGGTTATCTGTGTATCTGGACAAAACAGGACGGCCAGGAGCCGCCGGAACAGGAGGACAAGCCTATGAGCAAGCACACTGTATGCCTCGACCCCGGACACGGGCCGGGCAACGTCAACGGATCCCCGGACGGCACCTACAAAGAGTGGGAGTTTACGTGGGACATGGCCCAGCGTATCAAACCGCTTCTGGAGGCCCAAGGGGTGGGCGTGGTGCTCACCAAGACCGCGGACAACTACCCCAGCCTGACGGAGCGGGCCAACATCAGCAATAAGGCGCAGCCGGATTGCTTTGTGAGCATCCACACCAACGCCGCCGGGGAGGGAGGCTGGTCAAGCGCGTCCGGGCTGGAGATCTACACCAGCGCCGGGCCCATGACGGCCCAGCGCAATGTGCTGGCCTCCAAGCTGGTCAACGCCTTCCACGCCGCCGGGGTGTCCCTGCGGAGTAAACCTATCAAGCACAAGCTGTATACTGTGCTTGCCAAGACCGACGCCCCCGCTTGCCTGATTGAGTACGGCTTCCATACCAATAAGACCGACGTGGAGTATCTCAAAGATACCAAGTACCGGGACAAACTGGCCGAGGCCACCGCAAAGGGCATCTGTGAGTTCCTGGGCGTAGCGTGGCAAGGCGAAACGGGAGCGGACAGCGCGGAGGACACCCCGGACGTTTGGGCCGCTGAGGCGTGGGAAAAGGCCAGAGACAATGGCGTACTGGACGGCACCCGGCCCCGCGATAATATGACCCGGCAGGAGCTGGCCGTCGTGTTGGATCGGCTGAATCTGATTTGATGGAGGTACATATCATGGACATTTCTTCTTTGGGTATCACCGGAGTGGCGGTTATCACTGTGATCTGCTTTCTGGTCGGCCAGGTGGTCAAGGCCACTGGACTGGACAATAAGTGGATTCCCATCATCTGCGGCGTATTTGGCGCGGCGCTGGGTATTCTCGGCATGTTTATTATGCCCGAGTTCCCGGCCAGCGATTACCTTACTGCCGCCGCTGTCGGCATTGTGAGCGGACTTGCGGCCACTGGTATCAATCAGGTTTATAAGCAGTTGACTAAGGAGGGCTGATGCCCATGGAGTGGGTAGGCCCACTGATTTCCGGGGCGGCGGTCGTCCTGGTGGCAATCATCGAGGCGGTCGCCGCCCGCGAAAGAAAGCGCATCAAGATTGACGACCAAAAAAGCGACGCCCTTATGAATGGGGTACAGGCTCTGCTAAGACGTGAAATCATTGCCGAGTACAACCATTATACTGAGCAAGGACATATCCCGATCTATGGTATAGAAAACGTGCTGGATATGTATAACGCATATAAGGCATTGGGCGGAAATGGCATGGCGACGAAGCTGGTAGAGGCCTTGAAGCAACTGCCCACAGAACCGCCGGAGGGCGAAAGGACGTGACTGAATGAGCGCAAAGGTGAATCTGCCGGAACCGTTAAATAAACTTTTGCGCTCTCAACTGGAAACCGCTATTTATGAATCTGCCCTCCACCGCGATGATGAATTGATTGCCCGGAGACGAATTATTGACAAGTGGGGACAGATTGATGTAGCAGCAGAACTTGGGTGGTATCGTGGAGCGGTAGCTGCTCATGAGAAGCACATATTTGAGCGAGTGTCCGAAGTTGCTAGACAGCTCTACACAAATCAAGCATAAATCGTGCATAACCCCGACTGGAACCGAACCCAGCCGGGGTTATTTTATGCGACAATATAGGCAAGGAGGACGTGAGGATACAGGGTTGGTACACGTCGCCGCCCTCCTCACGGACTCCTTATTTTATGGACAAGGACGTGTTGGATATGACTCTAATCGAGAGAATGGTAGCCGCTGGCATGTCCCGCGATTGTGCCGCCGAAACAGCGATGTGGTACATGGCACAGGGAGATGACGAGGGGCTGGAGGACTATGTAGCCAGCCTGGAGGAAAAATATGGCATACATACAGCACAATGAGAATCCAGACGGACGCAACGTGGGAGACTGCACCATTCGGGCGATTGCAAAGGCCCTCGCACAGAGCTGGGAGGAGACCTATGTGGGCGTCACCATCCAGGGCTACATGATGCGGGATATGCCGTCGGCCAACCATGTGTGGGGAGCCTACCTGCGCAGCCGTTGCTTTGACCGGGACATGATACCCAACTCCTGCCCGGACTGCTACACGGTGGCTGACTTTGCCGCGGAGCACCCAGAAGGCACCTATATTCTGGCCCTGTCCGGGCATGTGGTGTGCGTACAAAACGGAGATTGGATCGATACCTGGGACAGCGGCGGGGAAATACCGCTCTACTACTGGCACAAGGAGGCGTAACCCATGAGCTACCCTTACTATGGATACCAGCAGCCGCAATATTACCAGCCGCCCATGCCGGATCAGCTTGCACAGCTCCGTGGGGCACAGTTTCAGCCCATGCCCCAGCAGATGCCGCAGGCACAGCCCCAGCAGGCGCAGGCCAGCGGCCAGAGCATGGTATGGGTGAGCGGTGAGGCGGAGGCAATGGCCTATCTGGTGGCCCCTAACAGCGCCGTGGCGCTTTGGGACAGCAACTCACCCACTATCTATCTCAAGCAGGCGGATGCCAGCGGGAAACCGTCCATCAAGGTATATGACCTCGTAGAGCGCACCAGCGGGGCCAGAACAGCGCAAGCCCCCCAGGGCGTGGAGTTTGCCACAAAGGCCGATCTGGAGGCTCTGGCGGCCCGTGTGGACGCGCTGGCAGCCCCGAAAACAACTGCAAAGAAGAACGCGAAGGAGGATGCAGAATGAATCCCTTTTTCGGAGTCATGGGCGGCGGTGGCCGCCCCAACATGATGCAGCAGTTCCAACAGTTTATGCAGCAGATGAAGGGCAAAGACCCCAATGCTATCATCAATGAAATGGTCTCAAGCGGAAAAATCTCGCAGGAACAATTAAACCACGTCCAACAGCAGGCCCAGCAGATGTCGGGCATGTTTGACGGGATGCGGGGAATGTTCGGCAAGTGATCAAAATCCCGGCCGGGTTTTGAAAATAAAAACAAAGGAGAATTTACATGAGTCTTTCTTCTGACGGCGGCACCGTTATGACGATGCCGGTTCAGCCTGCCTATCAGGGCGGCAACGGCGGTTTTGGATGGGGCGGGGACTGGTCCAGTTGGATCATCCTGTTCCTCATCTTCGGCCTGTTCGGCGGTTGGGGCGGCTATGGCGGCTTCGGCGGTGGGAACGGCGTGAACGGCCCCGGCTTCCAGGGGTACGCTACCCGTGCCGATATCAACGAGGGCTTTGCCCTGAACGGCCTTCAGAACGGCCAGACCTCCATCCGGGACGCCGTGACCAGCGGATTCCACGGTGTGGACACCGCAGTGTGTAACCTGGGCTATCAGACTCAGGCGGGCTTCAATGCCTTGGGCGCTCAGTTGGCCTCCTGCTGCTGCGACACCCGGGAGGCGATTCAGGGGGTGCGGTACGACCTCGCCACCACCGCCTGCGCTACGCAGAACACCATCCAGAACACCACTCGGGACATCATCGACAACGCCAACGCCAACTCCCGGGCAATCCTGGACTTCCTTACTCAGGATAAGATTGCTACTCTGACGGCCGAAAACCAGAGCCTGAAGTTCCAGGCTTCTCAGGCGGCGCAGAACGCTTTCTTTACCGCCAACCAGGAGGCCCAGACTGCTGAACTGATCCGCCGCATCAACCCCATGCCTGTGCCGGCCTATCAGGTCCCCAATCCCTACGCCGGCTGCGGGTGCTATAATACCTGCGGCTGCTAAAATCCAATACATCAACTTCCGAGGATTCCTTGGATGTTCGGCCCCGTGCCGATTTTGAACCATGCGGCGGGGCAATAGCCTCGCCGCTTATTTTAACCTAGTCGATTTCGACCACTTTAGAAAGGACTGATTTTATGGCTGAATTTACTGGCGTATTTGTTCAACAGGTGGCCGCCGGGCAGAATGTGGCCTTTACTGAGACTCCTGTCAGTGGCTCTAACTGCATTGTCCACCGGGAGGGCGCTGGGATTGTCACCCTCCGGGGGCAGACAAACCAGTGCCGCGCCCGCTACAAGGTCGTGTTTGGCGGGAACATTGCGATTCCCACCGGTGGGGCAGTGGGCCCGATTTCCCTGGCGATCGCCGTTGAAGGGGAGGCCCTGGGCAGCGCCACCGCTACGGTGACCCCCGCCGCAGTAGGCGATTTCTTTAATGTATTCGCTGCGGTATTTGTTGAAGTTCCGCGCGGCTGCTGCGTGACGGTGGCAGTACGCAACATCAGCACAGAAACGATTGAGGTCAGCAACGCGAACCTCATTGTTGAGCGAGTAGCCTGAAAGGAGAGGATACTATGAAAGCACTATATGACCTGAAGGATAAGCTCCAGGACGAACTGGACGAGATTGCCCGCAAGCCCGAAATGTCTGCCGGTGATCTGGAGACCGTCCACAAGCTCACTGACACCATCAAGAATATCGACAAAATCTGTGCACTGGAGGAGGACGGCGGGTACTCTGAGGCCGGAGACTATGAGGGTGGTGCTTATGGCCGTGGCTCCAGTTATGCAAACCGTGGCAAGCACTACGTCCGGGGCCATTACTCCAGAGATGGGCGCGGTGGTTATAGCCGTGACGGGCGCATGGGCGGATATAGCCGCCATGATGCCAAAAAAGCCATGATGGAGCAGGCCCGCGATATGATGGAGAGCGCGACCAGCGAGCATGAGCGTGAGGCTATTCGGCGGTTTATGTCTGAGCTGGAGCGAGACTGATAGGGGGTGCCCCCTTTGCTTGACCGCAAGGAGATAGATATTGAGATAGCTCGCCTGGAGTATGGGGAGAGCAGTTACCCAGCCTATGCAAAGTTAGCCAACCTCTACACCATCCGCGACCGCATGGATCGCCAGGAGCGCCAAATGCCCTATGAGGTACCCTACTCCGCTGCTCCGGCAGCCCCCGAGAATTCCTCGGTAGTTGGGGACTATGGAGACAGTGATTTCCTGCGGGCCGCCTCCGGTGTTGACCAGCACGACGCCTGGGCGATCATGGATGACCTGATGGACACGTTGCACACCGTCAATCCTCGCGTGTACGAGGGTGTAATGCGCAAAATACGGGCACTATAAATCTAGGCCCCCAAAAGAAGGGGGCCTAGACTTTTTTGCCCACTCGAAAAGACCTCAAAGGCGGCTCTTTGATTATATACATTAAAATTCAGTTCAACGATATTTAAATGGTCGGAAAATTTCCACCACCATTTCCACCGCCTTATGTTCCGTAATATGCTGTTTTTTGCTTTTATGATTATATGTTAGAGAAAAATAAAAATCCATGAAACCCTTGCGATATCAAGGATTCCATGGATTTCTTCTTTCGCCCTACAACCGGGCGTTTTGGTGGAGACGACAGAACTCGAATCAGTTTGTTTTTTAATCCTCTCGCCTTAGAGCCGCAATGTATATAGTTTAGCCAGTTTTTCGACTTCCACCACTATTCCCACCAGTGCCATCTAAGAGCGCAATCCCGCTATGCAACACTGTTGCATCTGTATGTGTATAAATATTAGCCGTTGTTTGGATGTCCGAATGCCCCATAAGTTCCTTTGCTACATTAAGCGGAACACCTGCACGTTGTAGATCTGTGCAAAAGGTATGCCTCAGGCAGTATGGGGTCAAATCCTTTGATACAGGGCCTAGCGTCCCCAGCTCCTTGCGGAAGCTTTTCCATGCCCTGCGCATGGCGCTCTCAGTTTGGATAACCCCATTTTGGTTCGGAAAAACCAGGGCGAACGGTTCGCCTTTTGCCTCCTTAAGCCGCCAGCCGAGATCACTATGGATGGGGATGTCCCGTATACCTGAACTTGTTTTCGGGCCTTTTACATCTCTGGAGCCGCTCTCTTTCGCTGTGTGGACGTGTATCTCGTTATGCTCGAAATCTACATCTGACCAAGTAAGGGCTGCCGTTTCTCCTGGTCTCATACCAGTATATAGTAATGTGAGCACCCATAATCCGGCCCGATGGTGCTCAGCAACAGCCAAAATGGCCTTGCGCTCGTCCTCAGTGATAGAGCGTCTTTTCCCCTCGTGATAGGTGGGCAGCTCCAGTAGCTCGGCGGGATCGTATGGGATAAGACGGGATTGCCTGGCCCTGCGGAACATCTCCTGCAACACCATGCGCAGTTTTTTTACATGGGATGCAGAGCGCCCGGCCTGCCCGTTAAGGATGCGCTGGAGGTGCACGTCTTTAACATCCTTCAATTTCAAGTGACCAATAGCGGGCTTGATATAGTTATCGTACTTTTCATCGTACATTTTCAACGATTTAGCTGTGAGCCCTTTTGGCTCCTTGTAGAGCTCCAGCCATTGCTTATACCAGGCGTTGACAGTCATGGAGCCGCCTACGGTTTCCTCACCGCGCTTTGCGGCGGCCAGCTTGTCCGCTAGCTTTTGCAGTGCCTCCAGCTCCGTTTTCCCGGTAGCTTCATACTTTTTCCCATTGTAGCGAGCCGTTTTTCTGATGTAATCCATTGACTTTACCCCCCATTCTGGTAAAATAGAGGGGTGATATGGCGGCCAAACCTTATCACCCCTATGTGAGCCGTCCCTGGTGTTCCAGCACCGGGGGCGGTGTTTTTATTGCGCCTTTTTCAGTTTCTCCATTTCACGATTCAGCTTCTTCACCATAGCCTCCAGGGCGGTGATCCGAGTGTCCATGACCTCCATATCGTCCAAGCGCTCCAGTTTCTCCAGGATGGCGCTCTGGCCCTCTGCGAGCAAATTAAACCGCTTTTCAAATTTGGTTTCCATCATCATTACGGTGTTTTTGGTGATGCGCTGTTCAGCGTCCGCGATAATGGATTGGATTGCCTGCAAATCTTTTTCGTCCAGCATGCATAAAACCTCCTCGGGATTTAGTTATCAATGCTTTAATGCAGAGCAAATAGCTCCTGCTATCAGCGCTGCTGCAATCAAAAGGCCACATACTGCTGCGCCTATATTTGAAGGGATACAGCCAAACCCACCCAGCAAAAGAACAATAGTTAAAACGATATACCATGCACGCTTGTAAAAAGGTTTATATGGCTTTTGTATGGGGGCGTGCTCAGCAACCGAAGAGCGGGCGCTTTTTCTCTTGTGCTTTCCACCTATGCGGGAGGTGTAGGACATACCTGTACCAGGCGCAGAAACTCTCGTCGTTACTCCGGTTTTTGTGTTAATAGACACGCCACCAAACTTATTCCCAACACTGATCCCTGTGCTTTTCTTCCCCAGATTGAGCTTTACTCCTGGAGCTATTTTTATGCTCTTCCGAAAGCGGAATCCCATAAAATCACCTTACCTTACACATTTCTCGCAAGGAGTAAGGCCCATATCGGTAGCAGTCTGCATCGGCACTTCAAAATAAGTTCCTCCGTTGCACGTGCTATCATAATGGTACTTTTCGCCTGTCCGGGTGATATAAACCGGCCTTTCGGCGGCGGGAGTATCCAGGGTCACGGTAGACGTAGCACCATCCCATCCCACCTCTAATCCAAGCGTATCAGATACGGCGCGAACAGGGAGATATGTAGTCCCATCAATGGCAAACGGCTCTACAGCTTTCCCATTAGCGTCTACAAGAGTTACCCGCTTACCATCTAATGTAACTTTGATATCGTTGTAATCAAGAGCTACTGTTTTCTGTCCAACCGTAGCCGCCGCAGACCCAACTAACCCTACAACAGTAGCCGTAACGATGCAACCGGACACAAAACTTTTGATATTTCCCTTCATAATATATTCCTCCTCCTATCACCGCCCTCCAGCGGTTTGGCTACTAAAAATACAATTCTGTTTCTAGATTCCCATTCTGTTTGGCAATCGTAGGTTGATGTACCATATCATAAACACAGTCCAATAATCCGTTCTTCTCCAACGAAGCAATCTCTTGGCATATAGAAAATAAGCTGCCACAATTTGGTGATAACACATATTGCTTAAATAGAACTAACGTTCTATAATGATAAACAAGGGGAGCAAAATTCCCGACCAAAATATTGGTAAGGTACAAATTGGGAGGAGGGCGCGAAATGACGCCAAATGGAGAAAAAGTTGAAATGCTTAAAAAAGAAATTGAACTTGTCATGGAGCGGAACAGAAATGAAACATATCTGAAATCACTCCTTACGCGCGCCCTCGTCCTCGAAAAACTACATAATAAGTGATAAAAAAGGCTCCGGGAAACCGGGGCCTTATTTTTTTGTAAAGCCGTCTATCAGTTTTCTGATGGCGGCTTTTTCGTCGTCTTCCATAAACCAATATGCCTTAATAATCCGCTTAATCAGATCATCATCAGACATGTGGATCTGCTCCATGACTTCGAGGAATTCCTCGTCCTCGTCCCTCTGGATATGGGGATCTCCTTCCCCGGTACGTAGCCAGAGCTCGGAGATGTTAAATTCACGGCAGATGTCGGCAATGGTGCGATCGCTAGGAATGCAGTTTGGATCTTTTCCTAATTTGGAAATGTATGCTGGAGTAACGTTAATTTTACGGGCAAAATCACTTTTGTTTCCGCCCTTTTCTTCAACCACTTCCATAATTCGCTCAGCTATGGTTTTCACTATTTACACCTCCTACTCTGTACAACGAAGTATATCATGGAGATAATCAAAATGCAAGAGAAAAATTCAACTGGGTTGAAATAAATGCTTGACATTTAAACTTGGTTGATATATTATTGTACCAGGTTGAAAGCTTGTCAGGAGGTGAAACTATGCATGTGAATTTGGAAAACCTGGCCGATGCCCAGAGTATTGCCGACAACCTGGCCCTTCTCCCCAAAGAAGCGCTCCTCTATATCGCTGGATATGCTGAGGGGCGGCGGGACAGGCCCGCACGGATTTCAATCCACGCACCCCGCGAGGGGTGCGACGGT
>ERZ773269.2327-NODE-2327-length-14870-cov-5.020452_pt1 | contig 14870 bp, 10 predicted proteins | sample MGYA00511958_ERZ773269 | MGnify/ENA primary metagenome ERZ773269 (study PRJEB29015, sample SAMEA2737761) | human gut metagenome | biome: human gut; feature: human-associated habitat; material: faeces | place: China | collected 2012 ... | reverse complement strand
AGGGCGGCTCTGAAAAGAGCCGTATCCTGCATGAAATGCTGTATGCAGACCTCGGCATCAAGGACATCCGCATTACCGGCTCCAAGGACGAACCGATCATCTCTGCCCTGCACACGCTGGATTCCGGGGAGGGCACTTCCAAGGGATTCTGGCTTCCTCTGGGGCTGGAATCGGTCGGCACACAGCGGTTCTTCTCCCGCATCGGAATGTGGCTGGCTGCTCTGGAATCCGGGGCCGTGCTGGTTGTGGACGAAATCGAATCCAGTATGCACCCGCTTCTGACCCGGCATCTGATCGAGATGGTGCAGGATAGCACCATCAACACAAACCATGCACAGCTTATCTTCACCACCCACGATACCGGGCTTCTCGATCTGACGCTGCTGCGTCGGGACCAGATCTGGTTTGCAGAGAAGGATGAGAGAACGATGCAGACTGATGTTTATGCTTTGACTGAATTCTCCCCGCGGAAAGGCGAGAACATCGCCAAAGGCTATTTACAAGGTCGGTATGGGGCGATTCCTCACATGAAGAAAGAATTATTAAGGAGCGTATAAATATGGCTTACCTGAAGCTGATGTTCGACGAGCGGGAAATCGCCCATCTGAGCGAAGATGGACAGTATCTCTGCGCCAATGAGGGCGTGCTACAGTACGACCTGCCTTTGAACCTCTTTATTGGAAACAGCCGCAAGGTGCCGCTGATCGATGTAGTCGTCTGGGCAAAGAAACGCATTTTTCCCCGGAATCGGATGGACTGCAAAGAGATTCTGGAGATGATGGGCCTGCCTAATTACAACGCATGGGAAATTGTAAAGCGCACCAATGCCTGCCTGATGGAAGATCCTTTCTGGCTGCGCTTCAGCGAAGATGAGACTTTTGAGGATACAACCCGCGGCAGGGCAAGAAGGATTATGGCTGAATATCAGAAGTCGGCTGATACCAACTAATATCATTTGTATTAGTTCCATGGCAAAGCCTACTGGCCGTACATACTTGTCCTTCTTGGGCATCCGGCTTTTTTCAGAGCAGAATCCCTTAATCACCCTGCTTTTCCCTTAAAATGCGGCCAATTTTAAGGGAAAGCACATTGAGTAAGGGCTGAATCAGCTTTACTTGCTTGACTTTTTGGTTGGTTGCCAGTATATTGATATTAGTTGATATCAATTTATATCAGTCGCGAGGTGATCGGAATGGATGGGGCAAAATTCGCAAAAATGCTTTCTGACAAGCATCTGTTTGAGTTGGATCGGATGGAGTATAAGTATTCCGTTTCCAGTGTCAATGAATTTACAGAGCTACTCCGTCAGAACTTCGCTCAGTCTTTGCCGTTAGTCGATTTTTCCAGTGATGAACTGTTCTATCTGCCCAATCTAGCTCGGATTTCCACCAACGGCATGAAGCAGCTTCTTTCTGCTCCTGCAAGCAATCAGTCCTTTGGGTTGCAGGCCATGACTGAGGAGATCCATGCAACCTTCCAGATTGAAAGCATTCATTCCTCACGCAACAGCATCCGGCATATCCTGAATGGCTATGCCCCGCGCAATGAAGAAGAATCCCGAATCTATGGCATGAAGCGTGGTTTGGACTTCATTGCCGACCGCCAGAATACGATCACAGAAGAAAATTTGCATCAGCTGTACCAAATCAGCACCGGCGACTATCTGCCGGATGAAGACCGTCTGTTGCCGGACCATTTCTACCGCCACGATGTTGTCTATGTTGTAGACGGCGAAGAAAGCCGGGAGGGACTTCCGGCGCAACAGCTCCCGGATGCCATGAAACGACTGGTCGATTTCGCCAATGCTAAAGACGGCATCAACGAACTGCACAAGGCGGCGATCCTGCACTTTGCCTTTGCATACTATCACCCCTATTTTGATGGCAATGGCCGCACCGCACGGCTGCTCCACCTTTGGTATCTTGTCCAGCAGGGTTATCCTGCGGCACTGTTTACGCCGTTTTCCCGGTATATTGCTGAGAGCAAGGCAGCTTACTACAAGGCCTATGACCGTGTCGAAAAGAATGCTCTCATCTCCGGCTACACGGACGTGACACCGTTCCTGTCCTACTTCTGCAACGAAGTCTATAACCGTCTGCAAGTGGATGCGGCACCGCCGCAGGCTGATCTTCAGGTATACCAGACCGCTCTTGCAGAAGGAAAGATCACCGAGAAAGAACGCTTGCTCTGGGAGTATGTTCTGTCTGCCTACGGAACAGAGGAGTTCACTACCAAGCAGCTGGAGAAGGACTTCCGCAATGCCGCCTATGCCACGATCCGGACGTTCGTAATGAAGTTCCACGAGATGGAGCTTTTGGTAGCAAGAAAAACTGGGAATCGGGTGTTTTATAAAGTCAAGTAAGAAAAAGCCAAGTTTTTACGCGTCAATAGCACGTCAAATTCTTGGCTTTTGTCTTATCATCGCTATTTTCAAGAGCTTGTTGTCAGCCGAGGTTCAAACTTCTCAAACTAAATCTCAAACTTTTCAAACTAAACTCCATACAGCATACCGCCTGCTTCCAGTAGGTTTTACCAGACCTTCTTTTTTCATTTTTTGGAGGATATTAGATAACTTTCTGGATTTTTGTTCTGTGCTCAAATGTCCTGGCAATGCACCCACATCCAAAACTTCCAATAATTCGTGCTGTGTGGTGGGGGCATTTTTCAAAGCCTCCAAGATTAATTGTCTACAGATATTTTCATCCAACCCTTTGTTATGAACATATTCCGCCTTTTTCCCAACCATACTTGCAACTTTAAAGGACACATATATATTGGGATATCTTCCCTCAACAAGTCCTCTCTTTTTTAATCGTACGGCTTGTTCTTTTGTGATTTGAACGTGCTTTTGAATTTTATCCAGTAAAAAAACTGTTTCCAAATCAAGGCTTTCATTGTTCTTGTATAAAAGTTGTGTGTATTTTTCATCCAATATTTTGCCGTAAACAGTAACAGCAACTTGATTCACATTGGATAAATTATAATCCGGCAATGGGAAAAATTTTTCTTTTTGAATTCGATACACCTTTTTTATGCCACTAGTAGCAGTATCAATCATATGAAACTTAACCATTGCATCAGCTAAAAGTTGGTTACGATAAAAAGGTGGATTGTATGTTGGCTGTAGCACAGCTTCAACTGTTTGTGGAAGAAATGATCCAGGATTTGTAATCACAATGCTGTCTTCACATTCATTCACATAAATTCGCTCGCCTGATTGATAATAGGAATGTGCAATACAATTGTTTAAAAGTTCTCGAAGCATCCATGTATCATACTGTTCCGTTTCCATCGGGAACAAACTTTGTTGATTTGGCATATATCTATACGTCAAATTTCTAATTCTAGAAAAGACTCTGTCTGTAACTGTAATAAATGGAATTCCGAACAGTTCATAATCTTTTATATCTCCATTTGCAGCTATTAACCGCCACATCATATGCGGGGCTCGTTCAAATAAAACATCTCGATCTTCTTTACCCAATAAAAGCATTGCTGCATTGGTTATTTGACCATTTATAATTAGTTTTATCTTTGACAGAAAGTCAAAATCGGACAGTGAATCTATTTCCTCATTAATGTGAGGACGGTTCATTTTTTCTTTATATTTTATTCTTGCAAAATTGATTGCCCGTGGATCCAAATCATTGATTGTCGCGCCTACCAAAATTTGACGAGACCAATCTCTCCGTTCTTGATGGCGAATTATATCAATTTTATATTGTTGAAGTGGAATCAAACCTTCGCCGCTGCGCGCATAATATCGTGTTTTCCATTCTGTTGGTATACCAGCAACAGCTGCCGGTATTTTAAACATCAGCACTCGACATTTTTTCCCTTGATATATCGGTTCCAGCTCAATAATGTCCAAAAAAGACATTGCATCTGTTGTGGATTTTGAAATTTCATACTTGAACTTTTCAAGGAGAGAAGGATCACCTTTTTTAAAAGATGTTCCAACAGGATGCTTCGTGTGTTCCTCGCTGACGCCTAACACAAACCATCCGTATTGTTGGTTTTTCAGATTGGCTTCATTACTGATTGCAGAAAAGTACTGTCCTATTTTGTCTTCCGAATATCCTCCCTTTGCTTCTTTGAATTCTACAATTTCTGTTTCCCAGCGTTCCATCAAGACATTTAAAAGTTCATAGTATTCTGCCTGTTGGAAACTCTCATCGTAATCAAAAACAGCCATAAAATCTCCCAAATCTCAAATAAAGCCCTGCATTGGTGCAATTTTATCTTTTCAACTTGTTCAAAACTTCTTCCATGCTCATCCCATCATCCAGAAGTTGCTGAATCGCCTTGTCGATTTCTTCTTTCTGGGCTTTCCTCAACGCTTCAGCATCCTGTCGGGACTTTTTCCGTTCCAATGCTGCAATCTCCTTGTCAAGTGCTTTCAGTGCAGTCTTCTTCTCTTTGAGCTGCACCTTCAGCCCATCAACGTCGGCCTCCAGTGCTGTAATATCTGCTTCCAAGGTGTTTTTCCCTGAGATTTTTTCTCCAGTTCGGCTGCATAATCAATGATGACCACCGGAGTTTTCGCGTTATTCTTGCTTCCTTTGGGTCTTGGCATAATGACTGTCCTCCTTATCAGCTGTCTTTTCTGTGACGCATTTCCAAACTTGTTTTGAGCATACTTTCCAATTCTTCCAATGTTTTATCACGTTTTTCCGGACGCAGTTGGCATTCCCAGACAACTATCACATTCCAGCCTGCATCTTCAAGTTGCTTTTTCTTCCGGGCATCCCGTTCAATATTGGTTTTTATCTTATTATGCCAGAATTCCGCATTGTTTTTGGGCCAGATAAAATATCTGCACCCATCATGCCCATGCCAGAAACATCCATTCACGAATATAACCGTTCTGTACTTCGGTAACACAACATCCGGGCTTCCCGGAAGTCTTTTGTCATTTTTCCGGTAACGGAATCCCTTTGAAAATAAATATTTTCTTACAATCTCTTCCGGCTTTGTGTCCTCACCATGTATGCAGGACATATTATAGCTCCGGACAGCCTTACTGTGAACATCCATCGTTTTTATCCATCAGCTTATCAATCTGGAGAATCTGCCAGAAAACGCCTTCCAGCAATTTCACCGGAATGCTGTTTCCTGCCATCCGGATTATCTTATCTCTTGAAAATAATTGGTCACCTTTATGAAATGCGACATTATTGTTTTTCAACTTCCAATAATCCGTATCCTTGAATCCCATAAACAGCATACATTCACGGGGAGTCAAATATCTGAACTTTCCTTTTCCTTCAATTCCGCTGTCAAAATACAGATTACCGGAGTTCGGGTTCCTGTCCTGCTTGGTAGTGATCGTTCGGATTGTATCAATTTCCGGATTGATGATATTTCCTTCCAGAACAATCTGCGGATTATCTTCCCAGATTTTCCTTCTGGATACAGTATCGTTGGGAGTGCACTCCACTGCCTCCTCAAACCAAATCGGATTCCGATAGTCATTCCGAAGCAGATCACGGATTTTTATTGCTTTATAGTGCCCGGATGCATGGAAATCGTTCACGACATCCTCCGGACTGCTTTTTCTTGCAAAATAATCTTCCGTCAGCGATTTTTTGTTTTCATCGTCTCCGACATATACACTGATCATCAAAAGGCGGGGGCGGTTCTGGGGGAGGCCAAAAGACGAAGCATTCAGCTGGTAGTATTTGCTGACGTACCCCAACTTGCTCAGCTCGCCGATCCATGTTTCAAAATTTTTCTTGTGGCGCTGGGAGAGAAGTGTCGGGACATTTTCCATCAGCAAAAACCGGGGCAGCGTTTTTCCTGTATCCTTCATCTCTGTAAGTACTCTTCCTACCTGCCACAGCAAGCTGGATCGGCTGCCCGAATCCTTGTCTATTCCTTTGTTGTAGCCGTGGAATGCACCGACGTTGGAAAGATCCTGACAGGGAAAAGAATAGGTGAGAATATCTATTCCGTCCGGCATTTCCTTTCCTTCCAGAGCACTTATATCGACAAAGTTATGATTTCGCCTGATGCTGGTATAGATGTATCGCAGGGATTTCACTGAATATGTACGCAGAGCTTCATATTCCAGTGGTGCCTTTCCTGAATTGCTGAATGTATAGTGGCTCATTTTTTCAAGGAGTTCATCCTTGGGCATCCGTGCAATATCCGCCGGAATATCTGTTCCTCCATGAATCATATCATAGGCTACGATTGCATGGACATCCCACTCGCTTGTTCCGACTGTATTTATCTTTACACCAAGATTTTTCAGGGCAGCTGCCTGACTTCCGATGCCACTGAACAATTCAACAATATTATACGTTTTCTCCATTTGTGACTGATATTCCTTCCGACTCCAGTTTTTCCTTGATAGAAAGCACCGACCTGATCATGTTCATTGTCTTGTACGGCACCTTCCCTGAAGCGGAGACAGGAATATTTCCCGTCGATGAAAGCTGCACGACTTGCTTTAACAACGTCTGTTCCTGATAAGACAGCATTGAACGCCTGATACCCGCATCCATCAATTTGCTCCAATATCCAGGACCCAACGCAACCACACCCATCACAACCTTGAGGTCATTGGATTCCTTGGCTTCTTTTTTCGCAGAAGTTTCTTCCTCCTTGATAAGCGATACAGGAACCAGCTCGTCCATAAAGGCTACTGAAGGGGTATATGTTTTATCGGCCTTATAATCTTCCCATGTAGATTCTTTTTTACAGTATTCCGTGACAATCATACCATGGCTGTCGCAAATGAAGTCATTGGTCTGCTTGGTCACAATTTCAATTTCATGCATGAATGCAGGCGACAATGCCTGTTTCTGCCAGATTGTATTCCAGTTCAGCGAATATCCATCCGGAATCTTGCTGAGGATCTTTGCAATCGTATAGGGTACAATATTGAGCTTATAGCCGCCCACTTTGTACCAAAAGCCCGTCGGACGTTTTTCGCTGTCCTTATGACTTTCAAGGTAGTTATCAACAGCCCGGAAAATAATCGCTGCGCAGATTCCTTTTTTGAAGTAGAATTCATTGAAGGAATCATTGTTCCCACGGTATTCCTTGCTGATGTCATTTCCGAATTCCTTCATGACCCAGTTCTTACCTTTGGAAACGATGTGTGGCTTGCAGGCAACCGTTGTCAGGTACATACCCAGCTGCTCTTTTGTGATGACCTGATCCTTCGGGAATTTTTTCTGGAAACGCCTCAGTTCATCGCCGCGAAGTTTCACCTGTTCCTGCTGGTATTTCTTACGGGATCGCTCATAATACCAGCCTGTCGGGATCGTATATCTCGCCGGAGGTGCAAGGCACTTCTTCGACATCTTTTCCATCCAGATATGGAACGGGTCATTGGAGAACAGATCCGCCGCCGTGACCTTATTCTGGCTGTTGGCATAGCGGGCAATTGCCTGCACCATCTCGTCATAGAAGCGGACACCGTCCTCGTTTTCCGTTTCCCGGTCCTCGATCACAGTCAGCTTCATCGGGACATAAATGCCTTCCAGCTCAACGTTGGTCTTTTTCAGAACAGCATCCGCCAGCGTTGCGGTCGTCTGTCCGCCGTTGATGATCTGGAAATCCACTATCTTTGTAATCAGATTCTGTCCATTGATATTCTCAACTTCCACGCCCTTTGCGGTTGTTGCTATCCCATTATTATAGGTAAAGAACTTTGTTGCATCGTTGTTTATTGTTCTTTTTATACCATTGTTGACACTCTTGCTTCCACTGGTTCCCAGAAAGGCACGGACATTGCCTTCCAGTACCTTACTTCCGTAGGCAATGTATATCTCGGCCAGAAGTTTTCCCGGAATGATTGCAATATAGGCTTCATACCCAAGGTTCTCACCAATGTCGCCCTTTATGCACGGAATACCATGAACTCCGACTTCAGAAAAATCCTTCGGGATATCAATGACAACCGGCTCATTGCTGTTTGTCATTTCCATTTCATAGAAACGTTCCGGATACCACAGGTTGATTTCCAGCGGTTTCCCGTTAAAGTCTGCTTTCTTGATCTTTTTGGTTGTGCGGGTTTTCTTTGCGGCTCCCTTTTTCTTCCGGATCGTTGTTTCCAGAAGATTGGCATCCAGCAAGGCTGTGTCCAGTTCCTTATTGGTAAGAACATAGAACTTGATTTTCAGAATCAGCTGCGGGTCGTCGATATTGCAGGTCATCCGCTTGCGGAACATCCTTGCAACCCGGAGGATGTCATCCGAATCATCGAAGTAGTCCTCCATCCGACCATTGCAGACCTCATCCAGAAAATAATACAATCTCCAATACAATTCGTCAACCCTGCTTCTGGTGAGGTTGGCGGCATTTTCTGAATCCTGAAAGTCACTGATGAACAGAATCAGACTGTGATCCGTTTCATCAAAACAGTAACCATCTGCACGCATCAGGCGATTTCCGCGCCCTCTCTTGTCGCCCATACCAAAGCGGACAGGATCATTAACTTCATCATAGTCAACCAGAAGGCTCAATGTCCTGTTCAGGAATTCATCCTCCGTATCCGTCCCGTTGATGGCCGAATCGTTGCGCAGAGATTCCAGAAATTCCTTTTTATACGCCTGATAGTCCATTATACGGCCTCTTGATCTTTCAGTTTGTACTGCTCAATTTTCTGAAGCAGAATTTCATACGATGCCTTGCAGATTGCCTCTGGCAGCAACTCATGCGTCAATCTCGGAAAACCGTTTGTCACACGATACCGGTTGCAGCTTCTTATCTCATAGATGAAGTCATCGTAGTAGTCATTGTACACATATCCCTGAAGGGCAACCTTTGCCATAAAATCATTCCGGTCTTCATCCGATGCAAAAAGGCTTCTCGTCTCCAGAATCAGCTTGTTGAGATTCACACCATTGTAAGCGGCACTCATCTTTTCCAGAAAGAAAACCACAAGTTCTCCGTCCGTACTGCTTTCAAGCTGCTCGATGGAGGATATCTTCACTGCTGGTATCCCACGGTGAATGGTTTTCACCTCATACCACGAATCTCCATAGGAAAAGTCCTTATGCGTGAGTTCCTGCCCGCTCCAGCTCTTCAGCGCATTTTCCAGCCCGATCTGCTCTGCCAGTTTCCCACGCAGGAACAGGATTTCTCCGATCAGACCCATGATTTCGGGTTCTGTAAGGAATACATGTTTGGAACCCACAAACAATTTCTTCCACTGGAAAAAACGGTTGACAATGGTCTGATATCCTTGCCCCTTGTCTCCGATACTACGCGATTGTTCTATCAGATCATCACAAAATTTGAAGAACAGCCCTTTTATCTCTTCATCACACAAGGAAAAGCGGATTGTATTGTATTTTTCATTCTTATACTGGTTTACATCAATAGCCGATGTGCCCGTCACTTTTCGTGCTGTGAACCTTGCCCGGAGTTCAATGGCTTTGCGCCCTTTTTCGTCCAGACCAATGTACAATTCCAACGGATGCTGATTGTCCACTCTCGAAAAATATCCGGGTCTCAGAAAAGCCGCAAAACGTTCCTCCATGACACCTGTCATTATTCTTCCCTTCCTTCTGCGAGGATATCTTCCATTTCCTCCCGATCAAACCAGTTATAGACACGGTTGACCTTATAACGGGTGGATGTAAGCCCTGCTTCCTCATCATTGCGTGGCAGACCCAATGCCAGACCTACTGCCGGCGTATTTCCCATTGCAGCTTTGAATTCTGCTTCCTGTTTTTTCTGATTTTCCTCCGCTGCACCAATATCAATCAGATAAATCAGCAGAAGTGGTTTTCTGTCCTCAACAAAGCGGAACCATGTCTCCGATGGATATACCCTTGTCTTATCAAATGGTACTCCTTTTTCCTTTTCATAGAATTTACGGAAAGAAGCCTTGGCATTTTCAATGATTTCTTCTGCAGTTTTCCCATTGAAATCAACAATTCCCGTCAAACCATCTCCAGGGCCTCCCAATTTACCTTTTCTTCCGATACTCAATCTATCGAGTTCACTGTCGATAATACAGGTTTTTCGTTCGACACAGGTGATTTTCTGACCGCAGACATCTGCCACTTTATCCGGACTTTCTCCGTCCATAAAAGCAACATCAAAGACATCTATGGATGCGTCTGTGCATCCGCTCAGGAATTCCGAGATCTGCTTTGTGTTGAAATACGAGCTGTACTTCGATATGGAGAGTCTGTCAATGAGTTCTACTATCAATTCCTTCGGAACATCTGACAACACATACCGGCCTTTTCTTCCGGAACCTGTTGCCCTGCGTTCAAAGCTATATCCTCTGGAGAGACACTCGCTTACAAGATCTGTCACCGCCCGGAAGTTATTTTTCTGGGCTTCCACATCAAACCGGAGATATGGTGTTTCAACAATACTTCCAAAGTAGCTGCTCACATCAAACTCATCCGTGGCATTGCGCATTTTGTTATAGGCCGTGATATTGAGGTCTGTCGAGTTGTTCCGTACACGGATACCAAAATCACGCGGTTTTTGCCCCAGATCCCGCATCAACACCATATCTTCCTTTAGTTTTTCAGTCGCATCCGCGATTTCCGCATACCACTCCGCAGATGCCTTATGCGTCCAGATACGGAAAAGATCTTCATATCCGCGCCGGTATCCGAACCAGCGTCCCATCTGCATCAGAACATCATAGGTACAAGTATTCCGATAAAAATAGCTGATAATAAGTCCTTCCAGCGTCAGACCACGGGACAGTGCCAGACCGCCGATTGCAATCACACGCAAGGATTCATTTTTCGGATACTCAAGCTTTTCAGAAGATCTGGAGCTGTTCACAACCTTGATCTGGATTTTCTCCATCGCATCGAAAAGCGCTGCTGCAACTTCATCCCATGTAAATCCGCATTTTTCATACTGCGTCTGCCAGACCTTGTAAATCCGGTTCAGCACCGGGTCTTTCATGGACAGTTCAAAATCACTGCAAAGATTGTACTTCAGCGACCGGTATGCTTCTGCATGAATCCTCTCGACAACTTCCTTGATATACTTCTGGACCTTGACAAACCGGGAGATGTTGATCAGCATAGACCTATGCTCTCTTTGATCACCCCGCAGATCACGGATTGCATTCGCCAGATAAAAGGCATAGATGGCATCCGTCATGCTTTCCGGGAGTTTGCCTTTCCAGTCCTTTTTGTGCTTGAAATAGAAGGAGTAACCGTCTTCTTCTTCCCTGCCTGCATCCGTTATATAAACCAATTGCGAATGGAATTCTGCGTCCTTCGGAAAAATTCTTGTTGGTCCGATGTAGTTGCTGGGTGTCGGAAGTGCCACAATGAAATCTTCCGGGAAAAGGTCATGCGTTTCCATTTTCTCCGTCGTTTCCGGATCGATGAAAACGTTGGCAAACGGCGTGGCCGTGAACCCGACATAATTGGACTTTGTGAACACATCAGCCAGCTTCCGGATCAGCTTATTGATCTTGGTCGGATCCTCTTTGTCGGAACTTGTATTGATGGATGCGTTGTCCGCCTCATCGTCAATCATCAGCATCGGCATATCAATCTTGTGCGTCCGCGGATCTGCATTCAGGTCAATCAGCCATTTCGTCAGCTTAGTGAGCGTTGTGGTGTTCTTCTTGATGACAAAGACAACCGCATCCTTATCCTTGCCAAGCGACATTGCAATTTTATTGGAGTTCCCACGGAAATCACTTGCGCGGGAGGTCAATGCCATTGCATGTATCGGCTTGTTGTCGAGACCCACGCCAACGCGTTTTCCTCCGGTGGTATTGGCCGACATATCAATGCCGATAAATCCTTCTTCCACACGCTCCTGTGTCTGTTGCCGCAAGGATTCAATTGTGCCGGTCAGCAGAATGAATACTTTGTAGCCTGCATCTGCTGCTTTGCAGATGAAGCCGATATAGGTCGAGGTCTTGCCTGACTGTACATCGCCGATAATCAGACCTCGCTTCAGCACCGGCTTTCCGTAGTCAGCCTTCGGGTCCAGAATATAATTCATCAGCTTCTGATCCAGCGTGTCATTACCCAGCGTACTGACCACGTTCGGGCTGAAATGCTTTTCGTCAATCAGATAATTCTTGTATCGTGTCCAGAAATTCTGCTGAATTTCAGCTTTTCTGTCGTCATACCAGTTGGCTTGCTCATAATCTGCCAGAATGCTCTGGCCAGGACGTGCTTGTATCTGATATTTATAGGCAATATCCCGTTTGACGGCTGCAATTTCATCATCACTGTAAGGCACATCGCTGATGAATAATGCTTTTTGGATAAGCTCTTCAACAACACTTTCATCCAGCGCATTGTCCACATGTTTTATCTGTATCAGCTTATCGACCATACCTGTCAGCATGGCAACCTTCTCAATATCGAGTCCCATTTTATGCCTCCCTGAGCTTTTCCGCCAGCTCCGGATATTTGCAGAACGGTTCGGACTGGAACAGGCGTCCGATCACAGCATTGCGATCAGCTGCGCCCATATCCATGGACATCTTTATCAGAATTCTGGCCTTGCTCTCAATTTCAGCAATCCGTTCATCATCCACAGTATCATCAACGCGGTTCTGCGACTTGTCAATATAAATCTGTTGATAGGGAACCGAATTCTCGATTTCGTCCAGCACCATATCCAGCCGGTTCCAGGTTTCATCATCCACTTTTTCTTTCAGAAGGTCAAAAATCCGGGAATTCCGGTTGATCCTGTATACGAACTGGTTATCCCGTTCTTTTATGCGGTCCCAGATGTAGTCAACCTTTTCATCCACTTTCTCAACCCGTCCGCGATAGGTCTGTGCCTTCACTGCAAGATCCATTGCTTCGTCAACAGCTTTCGTCAGGCGGTTGCGGATAATCGCCGGAATTGTGGCATGCTGCTTCTTGATATCAATTCCCCAGATGTCATCCAGTGAATTCGGAATATCAACCTTGATCCGGGCATACTTTGTCAGCTCATCCCGATGTCTGCCAAACCATGTTCCCCAGATTATCAACCGTTTGTTCCGATAAATATAAAATCCCTGCTTTGCCCGATAATTTTCAATTCCTCCGGACAATCTCTTGTCTTCCGCACTCAGGTCTTTCTGGAAGGGCAGAACAAATGGCTGAACGCTTACAATCTGTTCCTTTCCTTCAGAATCCTTGATTGGAATTTCGATTTTTCTGCGGACATTCGTTTTTCTGTGATTTTCAAGGAAAGGGTCCAATCCTGTCAGCTTATAATTATTCACCATGATCGTCAGTGGATTCCGGCCCTCACCATTCAAATACCGGTGGAAAATCAAGGACAGATACTCTGCCGTTGCGTTCTGGTGTTTTCCGAGTTCTGCGTAGACATTTCCGCTCGACTTCTCAATAAGGTCAAAATTCTCCCAAAGGACAATCGTTCCGCTTTCTTTATCACTCAGGAAGTCAATGTATCGGATTTCCGCAATCTGCTCCTTTGAGCAGTCAACCATATACCAGTCTTTCTTTTCCTCAATGACATCCAGATCCCATACGTAGGCCGAAAGTTTGCAGTCCTTTTTGCTCGCAACAGTCAACCGGCGGCACTGAGACAAAGAAGCCGCTTTCATTCCGAGCCCGAATCTTCCAAGATCATCCTCGGAACGATTGGCGGATTTCAGCTGGCTGCCATATTTCATAGCATCCAGCAGTTCTTTCTTATTCATTCCGATACCATCATCGCAGACAGCAACGCAGCAATCGGATGGGTCTATCGGAAATCGCAGCACAATGTTCCGGGCTTGTGCACTGACACTGTTGTCCGCAATATCCGCAATCGCTGCCTCAAAGGAATATCCCATTGCACGCATGGAATTCATCAGGACATCCGCAGTCGGTTTGTTTGCTTTCAGTTTTGCCATGATTCCTCATCTTCTTTCTGCTAAGGACACGTAGTGCTTCGACAACTTATGATTTATTATATCAAAGTATACTCTCTGCCGCGTTCGCAGGCAATGCGTTTTGACTCAAAACACCAATCTCATTGTCTTTCCTGTATCTTTTCACAAAAAATCCAGTTTGCATTTGTTGATTGCTCCAGCATCTGCAAGCAGTGCCTTTGTGCGCACAAAGGCCAGAACACGCACGGCCTTGCAAATTTGCCGTGCGTGTTCTGCTTGTTGGGATGCAATCCCAATCCCTGCAAACATCACGTTCCGTGATGGCTGCGCACTCCTGCGGAGTGCTGAAAGAGCGTTTTGCAAAAAACGCGAAGCCTGCATCGGCACGATGCAGAACAATGGGTTTGGGCTGCGCCCAACAAGCTCTTGCAACGCAAGTGGTCTTTGTATATACAAAGACACTGCTTGCAAAAGCGATTGTGCCAGTCCGAATTGTCAATTCCGATCACAACTGCTATACTGGACTCATCAAAAATTTTTCAGGAGGCTGCTACAGTGACTGCACAGACAATGCAAATCGGGAGCAGACCTTGCCGCATTTATGGCACAGACTGCGCCGAATATCTTCTGCTCCAGATGACGGACGAACATGAATTGCAGAACATGGACAGCGAAGTTGAAGCCATTGCACAAGGCGCAGCGCATCCGTTTCTGTTTGCTGCAGTTCCGGTGAAAAACTGGAACGATGAACTTTCTCCGTGGGAAGCCCCTGCTGTCTGGGGAAAACAAGGCTTCAGTGGCAATGCTACGGACACGCTGCGCTTTCTGACGGAACAGGTCATGCCAACACTGAAACAACAGTTTGAACTCTCGGAGAATGTCAAAATCATTCTGGGTGGCTATTCGCTGGCGGGATTGTTTGCGTTGTGGGCCTCCACCCAGACTGATTTGTTCTATGGTGCCGCTGCTGCATCTCCATCGGTGTGGTTTCCGGGCTGGATGGAGTTTGAACAACAGCACCCGATACAGGCGCAGCGCGTTTATCTGAGCCTTGGTGACAAGGAAGAGCACA
>ERZ773269.2317-NODE-2317-length-14930-cov-20.626622_pt1 | contig 14930 bp, 10 predicted proteins | sample MGYA00511958_ERZ773269 | MGnify/ENA primary metagenome ERZ773269 (study PRJEB29015, sample SAMEA2737761) | human gut metagenome | biome: human gut; feature: human-associated habitat; material: faeces | place: China | collected 2012 ... | reverse complement strand
CACCAACAAGTGATCCTCTGTTTTTATGGGGGCAAATGGGTTTTGTCCCAGGCCCATATACTTTTTTTAGATTCAATAATAATTGACCAGTTCAAATCCTATCTTGGCTTCCAAAAGATGCCTGAAATAAACATTATAAAAAATCAGTGACTAGAAGCAGATGAGAGAACAGCTGCCGGTAGGCGATAGACGAAACACTAAATAAAATCTAAGGCTTACTTGGAGCAACCACCACGTACCTCTTAGGGTCATGACCTTCTGAATAACTGTCCACGCCTGAAATTTTAGCGATGGTCTTATGGATAATCTTACGTTCATCATTGGACATGCTATCCATACGATAGGGCTGGTCGCTGTCAAGGACACGCTCAGCAATCTTATGAGCAAACTCAATCAGAGTTTCCATGCGACGCTCAACATAGTCGTGCACATTGACCGTGACAGACAGGGAGCGGGAAAAGTGGTCGTGGAGATAATTCTGCGCTAAGACTTGCAGAGATTTGAGTACCTTACCATGGTAACCAATCACCCGACCAGCTTCTGGAGTCTCAATCTGAATGGTAATCTGACGGCTGGTATGGCTAGTATGTAGGCTAGCCTCTACATCCATTTCATAGATAATGGATTCTAGGTAGGCGGTCACAGAGCCGGTTGCTTCCTCAATGTTCTGCTTATCCATAGAAACTGTTACTTGGGCCTCGCTGGTCTCAGAATCTTGGACAGTATTGTTGGCTTCCGATGCTTCATGACTGGCTTGAGCAGAATCTTCTTGGTCAGCTAAAGCCGCTGTTACAGGTGCTGTCGCCATCTCTTGAGAGACAAGTTCGACATCAGCTTGGCCAGCACCTTCGTAGCTCTCTTCTGCCAATTCATCTTCCCAGTCAAGACCTTCCTTGTCCAGCTCTTCCTTCTTACGCCGATATTCCTCGACAATTTCATCTGGAAGCAAATCGCTGAGCACAGAAGTGATGGAACGTCTAGCATCCAGCATTTCTGATTTGACATTCTCATTAACAATTTGACCACGTTTTTCCAAATAATTGATAATGCTAGTCACCTTACGGGACTCAGCAGCCTCTTGTCTAAGGGCCTCCTCAGAAGCCTCGCGTTTGCTAAGAGCTTGAGGCAGGCTTCTGACAATATCTTGATCAGCTTGTGAAACCGTTGTCCGGCTAATAATTTCGACATCCACCTGAGCTGGTTTTTTACCAAAGCCCAAAAAGCCCTTCTTTCCACGAGATAAAACTCTAATGGAGGCTTTAGTACGAGTAATGCCTAAATCACTAAGACCTGTTTGAATTGCTTCTTCAACAGTGTCACCCGTGAATATTACCATAATATCTATACTCCTTGGCTAACAGTTAAATCTTTCTCTCAATCAAATCAAGGCCTCAATACCTTGACTGCTTTTAGAATCAACATTTTTTCTGTCGCGCTTACTTACGTTTTTTATGAGCCTTTTTCTTGGCTTTGCGGATTTTAGCTGCTCTTTCCTTTTCCAGCGCTTCTTTCCGTTCTCGTTCGGCAATAATCTTAAAAGGATTGTGGAAAACCAGGACTTGAGCAACCTGGAAGGCATTACCAACCGCCCAGTAGAGAGCGATACCACTAGTAAAGCGGGTACCAATCCAAAGAATAAAGAGGGGCATGATGATGCTAGTGGCTGTCATAAAGGCATTCTTTTCCTTAGTGGCCTTGTTGCTGAGCCACATGGACAAGAAGGTAAAGAGGGCCGCTAAAATTGGCAGGATAAAGGTGCCATCATTTTTCCCCAGATTCCAAATTAAAAAGTTACCCCGGCTGAGAGCAGGAACCCGAATCAAAGCCTGATAAAGGGCCATCATAACTGGCAATTGAATCAGGATAGGCAGAAAGGCCGCCCATTGGTTAACACCATTTGCCTTGTAGAGTTCCTGAGTCTTCAAATATTGCGTATTGCGATCATTCGCATACTCTTTTTGAATCCGCTTGAGCTCAGGCTGCAATTCCTGGATTTCCCGACTGGACTTCATTTGTCGATTGTAAAGAGGTACCAGGGCAATCCGGACAATCAGGGTAATGAGAATAATTCCAATACCGACCGAACCGCCGAAGGACAGCCATTGAATGGCACGCCCAAAGGCATAAACCAATTGATCCCAGCCGGTTGATGAGCTGCTTACAGAACTACGGCCGCAGGCCGATAGGACCACCAAGGCCGCTAGTGCTAGGCCGCTTAATCTAAGTTTTTTCTTCACAAAAATAATCCTTTCAAATAAGATACCACGGAGCAAAGCCACCATCTTGTCCACACAAGAGCTGACTAACTTCAACCAGCCAGTATTTTCGACTGGCTGGTTTTTGTGTCGCCAAGCCGTTAAATAACTCAAAGAATTTTAGGGAAATCAACGCAGGTGCTTGCACCTAGGTGATTTCATCTAAATTCACAGAGTTGTAGGAGGGTTAAATTCAATAAGTTAAGGAAATGGGAGTGAGACAAAAATCGTGATTTCTTCGAAATCGATTTGCCTCACTCTTTAGTTTCAAGATTCGGGAAGAAATAGTCTATCCTCAGACTATTTCTTTCTCACCCCCGCACAGTTTATTAGGAAGAACGCTGTCCCGAAGGGGACAAGTACTTTACTGCCGTTTCACTGGCATGTGAGTGACTAAACACTAAAGTGTCAAGTCACTCATCACAAATCAACCACTGCGTCAAACTGTTTGTTGATGACAAAAGTAACGAGGTGAGGACTTTTATCCCAGCTTCTATTTCCTACGGCAACCACTAGGGCGGCTTACCTAAACTTCTTACTAAGTCCAATAATCGAGCACTATCGGCCCTCTTATCTGACTGTCGCATCCTCTGAGGAAGAAGAGAGATTTAGTCTTGATAGAGACCAGCCAAGCTGAGAACATGCTTCAAATTCTGCTTGACCTCATGATAATTGAGCTCTTCTACACCTCTCCTAGCGATAACTACAAAATCATGCGTCGTTAGAAAGGGGGAAAATTCCATTAAGACATGCCGCAATTTGCGCTTAATCCGATTGCGAACCACAGCATTCCCCAACTTTTTACTGACAGATAGACCGACACGAAAATGTCCTTGCGTTTTTTCCAAACTATAAACAACGAATTTTCGATTGGCAACACTCTTCCCCTGCCCAAAAATAGCTTGAAAGTCTTGATTTCGCTTTACTCGATAGGTCTTCTTCAACTCAGTCTCCAAATCCTCTAAATTATCCCTTATTATATCATAAAAGACCAAAAAGCCCAAAACCGCTCGGATTTAATGCCTATTGACATCTCTAATTGACTTCTATCACCAAGTTATATTTTATCACTAGTTAGTCGCAAGTGCCAGCCGAATCGAACCCCAGCAACTAGATCAAGGTAAAAGGTAAGCCCAGGAAAATATTGACTGTTATACGATAGAAAATGATTATTATAGAAATAAAGTTCGGCTTTAGCACTTGTTCAATATAAATTCGCGTGCATAATAGTAATCGAAAACTTCATAGACGAACATTAAGAGGTGATAGGACAACTTATTGCATTGATATCGGGCTTACAAGACCCAACCCTGCTCTCCATTTTTGTGGCCGCCTATATCTTCAACAACTATTTAGCAAGGAGTTTCTCTATATCCAAATACTATCTCAGAAAAAGTGCCCTGGTCCTATCCCTGATTACAGCTGGGCTAGTTGCTAACCAAGTTCAGGCTAACGGTCAGGCCAATCCAGCTCTGAATCAAAATCAGACAGCAGCTAGCACTCCGACAGAGCACGCAACTGCGAATCAGACCAGTGACCAGACTAGCCCTTTAAACCAGGAATCTCCAAAGACTCCAGAGGCTGCTAGCGATGGCCAAACCAGCAAGCAAATTCCTGATTCAAACCAAGATCAAGACTCTAAGGGCTCTCAAGCAAGCACATCTGCTGAGCAGGCTCCCAATAATCAGAACCAGGCCCTGGCTCAGAACTCAACACCTCAAACTGCCAATCAAACCAATCCTGCTGATTTAAAGCCAGTTGAAGGAGAAAAGGTGGATGTTCAGATCCTTTCAACAACTGACCTCCATACCAATCTGGTCAACTACGACTATTATCAAGACAAGGCCGCTCAAAATATCGGACTAGCTAAGACCGCCCTACTGATTAATCAGGCTGAAAAAGAAAATCCCAATTCTGTTCTAGTTGACAACGGGGACACCATTCAAGGGACCCCACTTGGTACCTATGAAGCCCTCATCAATCCGGTCAAAAAAGGCCAACAACATCCCATGTATAAGGCCTTTACGACCCTACGCTACGACGCCGCATCCCTAGGTAATCATGAATTTAACTATGGTCTGGACTATCTCAATCAGGTCATTGACGCTGCAGGTCTCCCTATTGTTAATGCCAATGTCCTAGATGCCAAGACAGGAAAACATTATTTCAATCCCTATGTCATCATTCCGAAAACCTTTACCGATACCAATGGGCGACAAGTGACGGTCAATATCGGTATCACAGGTATCGTTCCCCCTCAAATTATGAACTGGGACAAGGCCAATCTCGAAGGCAAGGTCAAGACCATCGACGCCGTTCAAGCCGTCGAAGCGGTCGCTCAAGAAATGCGAGCCCAGGGGGCTGATATTGTTGTCGTCATGTCCCACTCAGGTATTGGTGACAATGATTATGTTCAGGGCGAAGAAAATGTCGGCTACCAACTGGCTAGTGCCAAAGGAATTGATGCTGTCGTTACAGGTCACGCCCATGCCGAATTTCCTTCTGGCAACGGGACTGGCATCTATGAAAAAATTCCAGGAGTTGATGGGGTCAACGGTAAAATCAATGGCATTCCCGTCACCATGGGTGGAAAATATGGTGACCACCTAGGGGTTATCCAACTCAACCTGCTTTACCAAGGTGGGAAGTGGAAGGTAGACCAAAGCCATGCCGAAATTCGAAAAATTGATGAGAATTCTGATGCCACCGACCCCACCATCCTCAACCTTGCCGAGCAAGCCCATGAAGGCACCATTGATTATGTCCGCGAACAAGTGGGGACGACTACTGCTCCCATCAATAGTTACTTCGCCCTAGTGGAAGATGACCCATCTATTCAAATCGTCAATAACGCCCAAATTTGGTATGTTAAAGACCAATTGGCCGGAACACCAGAAGCTAGCCTGCCTCTCTTGTCCGCAGCTGCTCCATTTAAAGCTGGCTCCCGCAACGATGCTTCTTCCTACACAGATATTCCAGCAGGTCCAATCGCCATCAAGAATGTCGCTGACCTCTACCTCTACGACAATGTCACTGCCGTCCTCAAGGTGACAGGTAAAGATTTGCGGGAATGGTTGGAAATGTCTGCTGGCCAATTTAATCAAATTGACCCAAATAAGACGGAAGCACAAGAACTGATTAACCCTGACTACCGTACCTACAATTTTGATGTGATTGATGGGGTCAACTATACATTCGATGTTACGCAACCAAATAGATATGATAGTGATGGCAACCTCGTTAATCCAGATGCCCATCGTGTCCAGGACTTAACCTACCAAGGGGAACCCGTCAAAGATGACCAAGAATTTATGGTCGCCACCAATAACTATCGGGCCAGCGGAAACTTTCCTGGTGTAAGGAATGCTAGCCTAAACCAATTGCTCAACCTGGAAAACCGTCAAGTCCTTATCAACTACATTACAGCCCTAAAGACCATCAATCCCACAGCTGATAACAATTGGCACTTGGCTGATACCATCAAGGGCTTAGATGTCCACTTCCGTACGGCCGAACGGGCCAAAAACCTCCTAGGCAACCGCCCAACGATTCAATTTATTGCTGCTGACCCAAGCAATAATGGCTTTGGCGACTTTAAGTACATTTACAGCGACCAAGTCAGCCAAGCTAGTCCGGTCACTCCTGAAACCCAACAAGTCCAGGGGCAAGAAACAAGAGGCCAAACAGGCTTGTCCCTTGAAGAGCGACAAGCCATCCTGCAAATGGTCACCGAAAATTATCAATCCTTACAAAATCAGACAAGGAGGCCAACTAAGACTAAAACCAATCAGAATGCTCAATTGCCAAAGACAAATGGCCAATCTATCTGGGGCTTGAGCCTGATCGGTTTGCTCATCAGTAGCCTTGCTGTAAGTCTCTTACCAAAATCAAAACGTCATTAAATTAAGAGCTTTCAAATTGGCTTGGGATAAAGCTATTTTTAGATTCGATTGCCTCTCTTCTTTTGTTGTATTTGAAGACTAACATAAAAGCTCCCACTAGCAATTCCCTAGTGGGAGCTTTTTGCGACTGAGCAACCAGACAACTGCCCCTCTTAAAGATTTTTCTTAGCTTCTTCAATCTGCCAGCGAACCTGATCGAAGCCAGTTCCGCCAAGAGAATTGCGACGTTGGACAGCAGTCTTGGATTGGAGGGTGGTATAGATGTCTTCCTCAATTAAATCGGAGATTTCTTGGTAGCGTTCCAGAGGGACATCTTGGAGGTAATGGTCATTCTTGGTGCATTCCAAGACCAGCTTACCAACGATTTCATGAGCCTGACGGAAAGGCAAACCCTTGACAGCCAGATAGTCGGCCAGTTCGGTAGCATTGGAGAAGTCTTTTTCGGTAGATTCAGCCATGTGGCTATCGTTAACGGTCATGCTGGACAGCATACCAGCCAGAATATCAATGGCCACCGTAATGGTTTCCACCGTATCAAACATCCCTTCCTTATCTTCCTGGAGGTCCTTATTGTAGGCCAGAGGCAGGGATTTCATAACGGTCAAGAGACCGGTTAAATTACCATAAACCCGACCAGTCTTCCCACGAATGAGCTCGGCCATATCAGGATTTTTCTTTTGAGGCATGATGGAAGATCCGGTTGAGAAGGTATCAGACAGGGTGATAAACTTGTATTCGTTGGAACACCAGTTGATAATTTCTTCACAGATGCGGCTCATGTGCATCATGAGAATGCTGGCATTGGACAGAAATTCCAAAATAAAATCACGGTCAGAGACAGCATCCAAAGAGTTGCTGTAAGGGGCATCAAAGCCCATCAAATCACTAGTCAGCTGGCGGTCAATGGGGAAGGTCGTTCCCGCCAAGGCTGCAGCCCCTAAAGGCGAGAGATTGGTGTGCTTTTGGTTGAAGTCAAAGCGTTCGCTATCCCTGGTGAACATATTGTAGTAGGCCATGAGGTGGTGACCAAAAGAAATGGGTTGGGCATGTTGCAGGTGGGTGTAACCCGGCATAATTGTGTCAACATGCTTATCCGCCAAATCCACCAGGCTCTTTCGCAGATTGTGTAATTTATCCAAAACCTCAGCCAATTTAGCCTTGAGATAGAGGTGCATATCGGTTGCAACTTGGTCATTACGAGAGCGAGCCGTATGGAGCTTACCAGCAACCGGACCAATTTTCTGGGTCAAAAGAGACTCCAGATTCATGTGAATATCTTCATTGGAAACATCAAACCCCAGTTGTCCTGCATGAAATTCCTGCAGGAGCTCTTCTAGCCCTGCCTTGATTTGACCAGCTTCCTCTGGAGCGATGATACCAGTTTGCCCCAGCATGGTCACATGGGCAATCGATCCCTTCAAGTCAAATTCTGCCATCTTCTGGTCAAAAGAAATGGACGCTCCAAATTCCTCCACCCACTTTTCCAAACCGGCCTCAAAACGACCGCCCCAGAGTTTATGATTTTCTGCCATAGTTTTACCAGGTTCGCCTAAGCAGCGAACATTCCCTTCCTTTAGTGTCACAGTTTTATGCAAGGCCAAACAGAATCATTTGCTTGCCTAGCTTTCTTCTTTCTTATCATATCAAAAAAACTAGCCTATGTCATAGCTAGTTTTGATGGTCTCACAGAACATTTTCCTGAAAGGAAGAAATCATCTCCCCTTTCAAGCCTGTCGGTTGGCTCACTGGACAACCTAGCCAGGTTATACTCTTGGAAAATCAAAATCTTCCGTCGTTAACTCACCTTGCCGTACCATAGTACTGCCTGCAGCTCGTTGCCTCGCCAACTTTTGATTTTCCTTGAGTATAAAGTTTAAAGAAAAGAGGTCCAGATGGGGCTCTCTGACCCCTTTTATCTGAAGATTTTTCTTGAATTCTAAAGGGTTTGTTGCACCCTACCGAGAATAAAATTATTTGTGATTAACTTGAGAGTTAACTTGAGTTGGTAGCCCCCAAAGTTTGATGAAGCCAACAGCAGCATCTTGGTCGAAGCTATCAGCTGTAGTATAGGTTGCCAAGTTTTCATCATAGAGAGAATTTGGCGATTTCCTTGCGACCACCTTAGCAGAACCCTTATAGAGTTTAACCTTGGCAGTCCCGTTAACCACCTTTTGCGTTTCCTTGATGTAGCCCAAAATAGCATCGGTTGCTGGGCTGAACCAAAGGGCATTATAAATCAGGTTGGACAATTCATTTTCCAGAATTGGTTTGAAATGAGAGACTTCCCGAACAAGAGTCAAATCTTCAATTTCCTTATGGGCTGTCAAGAGGGTGATGGCACCAGGACATTCGTAAATTTCCCGAGACTTGATACCAACTAGCCTATTTTCCACGTGGTCAATCCGGCCAACCCCGTGCTTACCAGCCAAGTCATTCAATTTTTGAATGAGGTCAGCCAATTTCATTTCTTGACCGTCGATGGCAACGGGTTTACCAGCCTTAAATTCAATATCGACAAATTCAGGCGTATCAGGAGCTTCTTCAACAGAATTGGTAATGCCAAAAGCTTCTTCTGGAGCTTGGTTCCAAGGATTTTCTAAGATCCCACATTCGTTGGCCCGACCCCAAAGGTTTTGGTCAACAGAATAAGGGTTGTCAAGGTCAGCAGGAACCGGTACACCATTTTCCTTAGCGTAGTCGATTTCTTCCTCCCGAGACCACTTCCATTCCCGAACTGGGGCAATAACCTTAAGTTCAGGTGCCAAGGCTGCAATAGCCACTTCAAACCGAACTTGGTCATTTCCCTTACCGGTACAACCGTGGGCAATGGTGGTTGCTCCAGTCTTGTGAGCAATTTCTACCAATTTCTTAGCAATAACTGGCCGGCTAAGGGCAGATACCAAAGGATATTTTTGTTCATAATAGGCATGGGCTTGCAGGGCTGGCAGAACGTATTCTTCTGCAAATTCATCCTTAACATCAAGGACGTAGGATTCAACCGCACCAACGGTCAAGGCCTTGTCGTGGATGAATTCCAAATCCTTACCTTCGCCGACGTCCATGCAGACAGCAACGACATCATAATCCTTTTTCAACCAGGTAATGGCAACGGAAGTATCAAGACCTCCTGAGTAAGCTAGAATGACTTTTTCTTTTGACATAATTATTTTCTCTTTTCTTTCTTTTTTGGTTGTTTTTGTATATCTCAACCTTACGAAACCCATTATAGGGTATTTTTATTCACTCGTCAAGGATTTTTTGTATTTTTTTTCGATTTTTTTATCTTTTTTTGATTTTTATTCATATTCCGACCGAATATACAGAAAAATATTCATTCTGATAAATGTGAGCTGACATCCTAGTCCAAATGCCTCCCAAGTTACCCATGTTAGTGCTGATGCCAGCAGGAGACCGTCTACCCGCCAACCCTGTCAACAAAAAATCAGATTAATCTCTTCAACGGCAGAATGAAAGGTCGAAATCTGATACCTTGTAGACCTTGAATTTTTGTTATCTACTAGAGTTAATAAAGAGTCAAAATATCAAGAACGGTTTTTCAAGACAAAAAAAAGAACCCGCCGTCGCGAGCTCCTTTCCATTTCACAGTATATTGGGAGAGAGATGAGAAATGGGTTTCGAATAAATAAGAAGTTCGGGATAAGTTTGCGTCTGTCTTCTACTAGTTAAAATTTTGGGAGAGAGAATCTAGTAGAAAACTTCATCCCTACGCCGATTAGTATATCTCAAATAAAAGATATTTGAACCAAAATATCTTGAATTGTCGTTTTTTTATCTTGAAATGTCAAATTTTTTCCTAAATGACATATTTTTGTCTTAAAATGCCATATTCTTTGCCTGATTGAAATCTCTTCAACATAAATTTTATCTTTGATAGTGACAAACTTCATCATAAAAAATTTCTACACCAACTGTGTAAAGATTTATGAACTATGTAAGTACCTTAGGTCTTGCCCTGTCTAGCTTCCCACTCCTTCATAAGCGCCTTCATCTTTAAACGCGATACTGGACAGAAGTCTCCATTTTCAAAATAGACCAGTAAGTTGGCCTTATCAACACGACTGATATTATCCAAATTTATCAGGAAGGAACGGTGACAGGAGAAGAGTTTGGAATTAACTTCAACAATTTCTGACAGACTACCATAAAACTCAAGCCGCTCATTCCTCGTAATCAACATAACCTTGTGAGGAGTTGGGGAGGTCGCAAAGTAGTAAATATCCTTGAAAGGGAGCTGAACACGCGCTTGGGCGGACTCAAAGGTAAAGACTTCATCAACTTCCTCAGAACGATGCATATTATTGGCCGTATAGGCGATGACCTCCCGCAAATCGGCTTTGAACTGCTCATCAGGAGCCGTCTTATCAATAAAATCAAGGGCAGACACCTTATACTTGAAGCTAATTGGTGCAAATTCTGAATGGGTAGTCACAAAAACAATAATAGCATTGGGATCAATCTGACGGATGTCCGCTGCAGTCTCCAATCCCCGCTTTTCTTCTCCCTTAATCTCAATATCCAGAAGAAACAGTTGATGATTCCCCTTTTCGACAATCGCATCCAATAAATTTTGCGATTTTGAAAAAACCTCAAACTGACGGGCGGACACGCCATCCTCCCGCAAAATCTCTGCCACCAGAGTTTTAATCCGCGTCTGCTGGATTAAATTATCCTCTAAAATAAATATATTCATAAACTTTTTCCATTTCTAGTCATCGCTCTATAACAGTTAATATTATATTATTTTACACTTAAAATTACAAAAATTATTTTCAATTGAAAATAAAAAAGCCTCCCAAAAACTTGGGAGGGCAATCGTATTCAGTGAACAGCATGTTCTTATGGCTGGCTATAGATGAGGAACACTGATTCGCACCCTGAGAAATCTCTCTCCCCCATTCTCAAGGACAGAGCTCCGTCGTCAGACCAGCTTCAACAGCAAGCAAACTTATCACTAATTCCTATCTAGGATATCATAACCTTTCCGTAATAGAAAGTAAAATGACCGTAAATTTAACAAAAACTTTCGGATTCTCCTTTTTGAGAAGCTGTAACAGTGAAAAAGCTTGTGCAATGGTAACAAAAGGCTATCCTTTATTCAAAAAAATTAATCAATTTGCCAGGTAAATAAGGCTGCCTGACGCTTGCTAGTTTTGACCTTCTGGTCGGTCTTAGTAAAAAAACGCTTGTGTTTACGCCAAAAATCTGTCGAATTCATCATCTTATACCCAGGCCAAAAGCAAGCGTAAAATTTCCGATAAGCTGACATGGTATTCTTAGCTGGCAAGATGGACAGTACTGTGGGCTGGTAGGAAAGACGTCCCTTGATGCGAAGCAGGGCTGTCTGCAAAATATGAAAGTGATCAAAGGCCAGATCCTCTTTGAGCAGGACCTGCCCATTAGCTTCCAACTGCAGCTCCCCTCTCTGATTCAGCCAAAGATTGACCCAGACAAGCTCGTCTGTCAAATTAGTCGGTACAGCCTGTTTTTGGCCAACCTGCAGATAAGCCAAAAAAGCCACAGACACCACCCATAACTGACTGTCTTGTTCAGGCTCCGAAAAGGTAGCCAGCTGTTCAAACTGGCTAGCTTCAAGCTGGAAACCCGTCTTTTCAAAAATCTTCTGGATAAGATTATCCTCTAGGGCTAAACCATTAGGCTGAAATCCTCCGACTAAGGCTAATTTCCCCGCCTGATCATCTCCGTCAAACCGTGCCGTCCGCCTTAAGAGCAGGACCTGCAGTTTTTCTTCATGATAGCGCAACAGAACACTGTCTACTGCTAAACTGGGACGTTCGTATTTCCATTTTGTTTTATCCTGATAGTCTTGACGACTGATCATACACTTCCCCCGTCTTTTTTGGCGGCCTTAGACCACTGGTACCAGCCGACCAAACTGTTGATGAGATAGATAAAGTATTTTCCCTGTATTTGCAGACTTTCTCCCCACCAAAGGTAGATGGAGAAAATATTGGTAGCAGCCCAGAAAATCCACTGTTCACGATAGACAGCAGTCATCAGGAGCTGGCCCACTCCATTGGTAGCATCAGTAACGCTGTCTCTGAAAGGCCGCCTAGCCCCGATAGACTGATAAATTAAGCCAAATCCCAGCCACCAGACGGCAGTAATCAGAAGGTACTTAAGCCAATTGCTAAACGTTAATTTACGGGCAACGAATTCCTGCTCCTTCTTTTTAAACTGGGATTGATAGATCCAGACAAAGAGACCAATGGGCTGCATGGCCGTAAAATAAAGGGTTGTCAGTACTTCACCATAAAATCCTTCCTGCAAAGCTAAAATCAGGTAAATGACGGAATTAATCAAGCCAAAGAAATAGTTGCTGGCCCGCCCCTCCGATACAAAAATGACACAGATAATGCCGGTCAGACTGCAAGTCATGCCGACCCAGTCCCTCACCTGATGATTATAATAAAGTTCTAACCAAAGCGGAAAACTGCCTAAAACAAGCAAGTAGAGCCATTGGGGCAGGCTGCGATTGGCAAAAAGGTCATCCCAGAAGAGCTTGAGGCTCTCTGCCAGAGGCCGCTCCTTCAATCCTTTAACAATCATCTGTAAGCCCTGTGACATTTCTTGCCAAGTTGTACGGATACCTTTGATTTTTCTTTCAAAATAATTCATGATTACTCCTTTTGTTTTTAGAGAGCCGTGTCCAGTGACTTGCGGATGCAACGCTCTATTTCTATTATATAGTAAATTTACTATTATTGAGAACCATTATAATCCTCGAATAAGCAGATGTCAATCGTTTATTAAATTTTTAACTAAATTTTCCCGAAATAATGTCATGGATGAATATTGAGAGCATGATAAAAGGGCTGAGCCTTCTTACTCAGTCCTTTTGGGTTTATACTCAATGAAAATCGAAATTAGCCGAGGAAGGGAGCAATGACATCAAGTCACTAAAGTAACTGATGTCAAACGGCAATCTCCATAGCGATTGCCTAGCTCTCTTACTAACCTCACAAAGTTGGTGAAATCGACCAACTTTGCTCCGCATCGCACGAACTGAAGACAGCTCAAAAGGTCTGGGAGACCTTTTGAGGTTGGAAATAGGGAAAACTTCGCTTTCCTCAGTAAGTACGGCAAGGTGAGTTAACGACGGTAAATTTTGATTTTCGAAGGGTATTACTATAAGCTTTTCAGCATATTTTCAATATGTTGGATTGATTTTTCCTTGCCCAAAAGATAGATGGTATCTGGCAATTCTGGACCGTGCATTTCACCGGAAACAGCAATCCGAATTGGCATAAAGAGGTTCTTACCTTTGATACCCGTCTCCTTTTGAACAGCCTTGATTTGCGGAAAGATATTTTCCACTTGGAAATCCGCATCTGACATAGCTTCCAGCTTGGCCTTGAAGGCCTCTAGGACGGTCGGTACAGTCTCACCAGCCATAAAGTCCTTTTCTTCCTGGGATAGTTCTGGGAAGTCTTCAAAGAAAAGATCGGTCAGAGGGACAATCTCATCAGCCGATTTGAGCTGAGGTTTGTAGAGTCCAACCAACTTTTCAGCCTTATCAGTCAAGCGACCAGCTTTTTCCAAGAAAGGCTTACAGAGGGTAAAGATGGTGTCAAAGTCAGCCTTCTTGATATAGTCGTTGCTGACCCAGTCCATCTTCTTTTGGTCAAAGGCCGCTGGCGACTTGCTGAGGCGATTTTCATCGAAAAGTTTAATCAATTCCTGACGGGAGAAGATTTCTTCCTCGCCACCGGGATTCCAACCCAAGAGGGCAATAAAGTTAAAGACGGCTTCTGGCAGGTAGCCCTTCTTGCGGTAGTCTTCAATAAATTGCAGGGTATTGGTATCACGTTTGGACAGTTTCTTGCCGGTTTCAGAGTTGATAATCAGGGTCATGTGACCAAATTGTGGAGGCTCCCAACCGAGTGCTTCATAAACCATGAGCTGTTTAGGTGTATTGGCGATGTGGTCATCCCCACGGATAACGTGAGAAATTCGCATATCGTGGTCATCAATGACAACGGCAAAGTTGTAGGTTGGATAGCCATCACGCTTTTGGATAACCCAGTCACCACCGATATTGTTACCCTCAAACTCGATATCGCCCTTAACCATATCGGTCCACTTGTAGATACCAGCCTCATTAACCGCCAGTCGGACAGTTGGAACAATACCAGCTGCTTCTCGCTCTGCGATGTAGGCAGCTTTTTGATCTTCACTCATGCCCAAGTATTCATTGACATAACGAGGAGTTTCGCCAGCCGCTTCTTGGCGTTCCCGCTCTGCTGCCAATTCTTCCTCGGTCACATAGGACTTGTAGGCCTTGCCTTCTGCCAAAAGCTGGTCAATATACTTTTGGTAAAGGTCTAGGCGTTCCGATTGCCGATAACGCTCGTGAGTTTCTGGGCTTTCATCCCAGTCTATTCCTAACCAACGCAGATTTTCCAACTGGGAGCGTTCGCCATCTTCGACATGACGCTTGCGGTCGGTATCTTCAATCCGGATAACAAAGGTTCCCCCGTGGTGGCGGGCATAGAGGTAATTAAAAAGGGCAGTCCTGGCATTCCCAATATGGAGCAGACCCGTTGGACTTGGTGCATAACGCACACGAATTTCATTAGACATAGTCTTTAGCGTCTCCTATTTTAAAAAGATTCAATCCTCATTATTATAGCACTAAATAAGGAAAATGGGGAGGGGCGGAAATTCCGATATTTTCTCGTATCATTCGAAAGTGATAATGTCTTAGTTAGGTCGAAGGAGAAAATGTCCCATC
>ERZ773269.2307-NODE-2307-length-14989-cov-114.133387_pt1 | contig 14989 bp, 13 predicted proteins | sample MGYA00511958_ERZ773269 | MGnify/ENA primary metagenome ERZ773269 (study PRJEB29015, sample SAMEA2737761) | human gut metagenome | biome: human gut; feature: human-associated habitat; material: faeces | place: China | collected 2012 ... | reverse complement strand
GTGGAATTTTTATATACGAAAAAAGAGACCATTGCATAATTTCGTGCAACAGCCTTTTCATATTTTTGATAAACGCTAACTTACTGACATTGCCCTATAAGGGGAGGCATAATGATGAACGACATCGCCGAAGGCGATAAGCCACGAACCACGAGCCACGAGCCACGAACCACGAGCCACGAACCACGAGCCACTAACCACGGGCCCTCGGCCCCCAAACGGAGAACAATCATGATAGATATTCACTCACATATTTTATACGACATCGATGATGGCTCTGAATCTTTGGACATGTCGCTGCAGATGCTGCGCATGTCTGTCGATTCCGGGGTCACCGATATTATTGCGACGCCTCATGTCAATCGACAAGGACACATTCCGTCCTGGCAGACGATTCTCGACAAGGCGGCAGCCCTTCAGGAAGAAGCGGATAAGGCTCAGATCCCTATCCGTATCCATACGGGGGCTGAAGTGGAACTCAACGGAGATACGCTGCGTTTCATGAAGGAAAATCACGATGATTATTGTATGGCCGGCAGCCGTTATGTCATGTTGGAACTGACCGACCAGTCTCAGCCGGATATCGTCGAAAAGATGATTTATGAGCTGCAAATGCGCGGGTTCCTGCCGCTTTTAGCCCACGTAGAACGCTATGAGCGCCTCATGGAGCGTCCGGAAACGCTTCTGGCATGGATGAATAAGGGCGTCCTGGCTCAATGCAATACAGGCAGTTTCACGGGCTATTTTGGATCGAAACTGCAGCAGCGCGTCCGCGACCTTTACCGCAATGGCATGATCCACTTCCTCGGCAGCGACGGGCACCGCGTGGAATTCCGCACGACCGATATCCGCAAAGCCCACGAAGAACTGGATCGCCTGGCCGCCAAGGATAAGCCGCATGTCAATCTTTGGAATACGGCGACGCGCAATGCCGAATATATCTTGAAAAACCGCGTCTTTTATCCCGATTTGCCGTCGCACTGGCAAAAAGAGAAAAAGGGCTTTTTCCATCGTCTCTTTGGTTGAACATAGGATGTGAATACAGATGTTAAAGAAAAGTATACTGGCATTGGCTGCCGTGACTGCTTTGTGGACCGGGACGGCCTGTGCTGAAGAGTATTATATGCGGCCTGGCGATGAGCTCAACATCGTCGTCACGCAGCAGCAGGACCTGGGCAATTCGTCATCGAATCAGTCGCCTTTCGTCGTCCGGCCCGACGGCAACGTGTCCTTTCCCTTAGTCGGGGAAATCCACGCCGAAGGCATGACGGTCTCTCAGTTTACCGACGTCCTGCAGCAGGGACTGGCTCGGTATATCGTCGACCCCGACGTATCCGTCAATATTTCCAAGTTAGGCCGCGTCCGGGTCTATGTCTTTGGTGAAGTCCGTAAGCCTGGGGCTGTAGAATTAGATAAAGGCCATACCGTCATCGACGCCATCGGTGCCGCCCAGGGCTTTACGCGGGATACGGCGAAGAAGAAGATTTTCCTCATCCATCAGGACCAGCCGAAATCGCTCATTCCCATTAACCTCAATAATATGCTCAAAACCGGCGATATGTCGCAGAATGTCACCCTCCGCGAAGGGGACATCCTTTACCTGACCAAGAACCATCGCATCGACTTTGCCCGCGATATTGCGCCGATCTTCAGTAGTATTTACATGATTACCGAAGCGAAAGACAACTTAGATAACAATTAGTATTTACCATACAGGAGTTGAACAGGGTGGAAGAAATAACCATTGATTTGAAAGACCTCTTTCAAGTCGTCATGGCCAACAAGAAGAAAATCGCAGCTATTACAGCTGGCTTCATGGTCCTAGGCGGAGCCTACCTGCTCGTCGCATCGCCGGTGTACCAGTCGACGTCGCTGCTGCGCATCAAGCAGGATAAAGGCTTAGGCGACTCGCTCATGTCTAAGGTATCTGGGGGAAATACCCTGGATGATAAGCAGCGCATGATGACTGATGCAGAAATCCTCAAGAGCCGCAATGTCGTCATGCCGGTCATCGAAAAGACGGAAGAACGCAACGATGATGGCGAATTGCCTGATTATGAAGGCTATGTTAAAAAGCACATCGTCACTAAACCGTATAAGGATACGGAAATCCTAGAAGTCGACGTCACCGGTAAGTCGCCGGAACAGGCCCAGGAAGCTAATACACTCATCGTCCAAGGCTTTATGAACCGTCTGACTGAATTGAGCCACGATGAACAGAAGCGGACCCGCGAGTTCCTGGAACAGCGGCTGGGTGCTTCTAAGGATGAACTGAGCAAAGCCGAAGACAAACTGCAGCAGTATCAGGCCGCCAACAAGATGTACTCTACCGACGACCAGATGAAGCAGCTCACGGATAAGCTGAACATCGTCGATAAAGCGAAAGCCGAAAACCAGCTCAACCTGGAAACGGCCCAGGCTGGCTTGAATAGCGTCAATGAACAGCTCAGCTCGGCTGGTGTCTCCATTGCCGACAGCCCGGCTATCCAGCAGTATAAGACCCAGTTGGCTCAGTTGGAAGCGACCAAGGCCAGTTACGTCGGCAAGTATACAGATGAACACCCGAAGATGCAGGAAATCAACAATCAGATTAATTCCACCCGCGATTCCCTGAATCAGGAAATCAGCAAGATCGTTGCCCAGCAGGCTCCGTCCAGCAACAGCGTCCAGCAGGGCTTACTGGCCGATAAATTCAAGAACGAAGCGGCCATCGCCGTCGCTCAGAGTAAGAAGACGGCCCTGGACCAGATGGATGCCCAGAATGACGCCATCATCGCATCGTTGCCGGAAAAGGAACAGGGGTTCGTCCGCGTCAAGCGTGATGCCGACGTTTCCAACGAAATCTACGTCATGCTGGCTAAACGTTTGGAAGAAGCCAAGGTCGCCGAAGTCATGGTACCCAATGAAGTTCAGGTCATCGATGCGGCTACGTTGCCGGAAAAACCGATTAAGCCGCGGAAAGTCCTGATCATGGCCATCATGACCTTGTTAGGCCTCATCGTCGGCATGGGGACGGTCATCGTCCAGTCCCTCATGTATCGCAAGATACGGACGGCCGAAGACGTGGAAAAAGAATTGGGCCTGCCTGTCCTGGGCATGATCCCCGATACCAATACCTTACAGGTAGAAACAGGCAGCAACGATGGTTTATGGTCAAAAATTAGGAGGAAATTATGGCGGAAATAGATTTCATCACCCATTATGACAGCCGGTCGCCGGTAGCCGAAGCCTATCGGGCTATCCGGACGAACTTACAGTTTTCTGGCGCCGGCAAGACCTTGAAGACCATCGTCTTTACGTCGGCCATTCCCGGCGAAGGGAAATCGACGACCGTCGCCAATTTGGCCATCGCCATGGGCCAGGACGATAAAAAAATCCTGCTCATCGACTGCGACATGCGCCGACCTGTCATTCACCGCCGATTCAGCTTACTGAACCGGGGCCTGAGCAACTGCTTTGCCGAAGACTGGCCGCTGAAAGAAGTCATCCAGGCCGACGTCTTCCCCAACCTGGATATCGTCACCAGCGGCCCTATCCCGCCGAATCCGGCTGAACTCTTAGGATCGAAGAAAATGGAGGCTTTGCTGCAGGAAGCAGCAGAAGCCTACGATTACGTTTTCCTCGACATGCCGCCCGTCCTGGCCGTTACCGACGCTGCCCTCATGAGCAGCCGGGCGGATGGTACCGTCCTCGTCCTGGGCAGCGGCGACATCAGCCCGGATGAAGGTAAACAAGCCAAAGAACTCTTAGAAAAAGTCCACGCCAACATCCTAGGCGTCATCTTAAATAAAGTCCCGCAGCACCACAAGAGCGGCTACTATTACTACTACTATTACGACGAAAATCATAATAAAAAACGGAAAAGACGTTAGCCTCGGGATACCCTCGGCTCGTAAAAAACGCCCCCTTTGGGGCTTGCGTAGGGGCCGTCCCGGAGGGCGGCCCGTTGCGAACAAGTCGGTCATATCCAAAACTGGTCAATGTGGCATGGTTTTCTCGGACTCAGATGCCGCTGCGCGGCGTCAGACTCAAACTGACAACGACGCTTCGGGAAACCCTCAGCGCGTAGCGGGTGCCCACATCATATTGCTGGGGCTGTACCTATGATTCACAGCGGGACGCCTTCACAGGACGTCCCCTACGAAATCGCAGCCAGGCGATAATAAATAATCCACGGCCTGTGGCCTCGTGCGTAGGGGCCGTCCCAAAGGCCTTTTTGGCCCGTCAGGTGCCGACCAATGGAAGGCGCAAGACGGTTGCCAAAACGGACAGCAGTGGCTGGCGGGCGGCCCGCCGTGAACACTTGGCCATACACTTGACGAGTCAATGTGGTATGATTTTCGCGAACAGCGGCCTGCGACCTGCGCGCCCATAAGGGCGCCTACGACAAACCAACCTCTCCGGCCTTTCAGGCCACCTCCCCTATAAGGGGAGGCATAACGATGAACGACCTACGAACTACGATGAACGACGGGGCCGAAGGCCCCATAATACAATGAAAGGAATGAAAAAAGGTCATGAAGACCCGTGTCTATCCTACGTCACGTAAACTTTTTGGTTTACTCGGTGACGTGACTATCATCACCCTAACTTACATACTCCTGACCTATCTGATCATCCCGCCGAGTGCGCGGGAAGTGCATCAGGCTTTATACTCGGGTATGCTGCCGATTGCTGTTATCTTTTCAGTCTTATTGTTCAGCATCAATGGTCTTTATACGATTGAACACAAGCGCTTCAGTGAAGTCCTGATCAGCCTGGCTGTCAGTCTCTTCCTGGTCCTCATCCTGGTCATGGCTTTGAGTTTTGTCATTCATGAATTCGCTTATTCCCGGGTCTTGATCGCTTCCAGTACGGCTGTACAGTTTGTCCTACTCGGTTTTTGGAAGCGGGCCGTCCAACGTTGGGAACAGAGCCTTCATCCTGTCCGCCAGGTCATGATTATGGGCAATGAAGACGAATGCCGTCATGTCTATTACCGCATGAGTGCCCAGCCGCAGCTCAAAATGAAGCTCCAGCACGTCATCATGAACCCGCAGACCGATTGGCGTCAGGATTTAGAAGCCTGCGACATCGACACGCTCATCATTTGTTCGGATATCCCCATTACAACCAAGGCGGATATCGTCAACTACTGCACGGATAAGGAAATCCAGCCGTACATCATTCCCGGCTCTTACGAAATCTTCTGCAATGGCGCGATGTTGCAAAAAATCGACGACGTCCCGGTCTTCCGGCCCAAGAGCCTGCGCCTCAGCGTGGAACAACGGGCCGTCAAGCGTACTGTCGACATCATCGTGGCCGGTATCGCTGCCATCTGTGCCCTGCCCTTCGCTATTCCCGTTGCCCTGGCTATCAAACTCGGCGACGGCGGTCCCGTCCTCTACAGCCAGGTCCGCGTCGGCCGCTTTGGCAAGGAATACAAGGTCTATAAATTCCGTTCCATGCGCGTCGATGCGGAAAAATATTCTGGTCCCCAGCTGGCGACGGAAGACGACCCACGCATTACTAAAGTCGGCAAATTCATCCGTGCCACTCGCCTGGACGAATTGCCGCAGATCCTAAACGTCCTCAACGGAGACATGAGCCTCGTCGGGCCCCGACCAGAACGGCCTTTCTTCGTCGAGAAATTCAAACAAGAAAACCCCGAATACGCTTATCGCCATAACGTCAAACCGGGCATCACCGGTCTGGCTCAGGTCTTCGCAAAGTACAACACCACGCCGTACGACAAACTCGTCTACGACCTGATGTACATCGAAAACTACAGCATCTTAGAAGACTTCATTATCATGATCCAGACCATCAAGATTCTAGTCACCAAGAGCGCCACCGAAGGCAAAGACGTCAGCGGCAAAGACCTGGACCTAAGCAAATTCCAGCGTTAAACTCCAGCCTCCCCTAATAGGGGAGGTGCCACGAAGTGGCGGAGAGGTTTCGCGTGGAGACCGCTTGCGATGGTAGGGTTCTTTCTCAAGACGGCTGCCAAAACGGAGAGCCGTGCTGGAGGTGCCACGAAGTGGCGGAGAGGTTCTTCCTATTTTTACAAAGGATGGATTATTTATGCCTGTCAATTATTCTGTTTTAATGTCTGTTTACTACAAAGAACATCCCGATTACTTACGGCAAAGCATGCAAAGTATTTATGATCAGACCGTCCCGACTGACGACTTCGTTCTCGTCTGTGATGGCCCATTGACGCCGGAACTGGATGCGGTCATCGCCGATATGCAGCAGCAATTCGGGCCGCGCCTGAACGTTTGCCGTCTTTTGAAAAACGGCGGCCTCGGTAAAGCCTTGAACTTTGGTATCGGACAATGCAAAAACGACCTCGTCGCCCGCATGGACTCCGATGACGTCAGCCGTCCCGACCGTTGTGAACGACAGCTTGCCGTATTTCAGGACCATCCTGAATACAGCTTGGTTAGTGGTATCGTGGAAGAATTCAGCGATACCATCACCAACGTTTCCGTTCGCCGCATCGTTCCCGAACACCAAAACGACATCATTGCTTTTGCTAAGAAACGCAATCCTTTCAACCATCCTTGTATTATGTATAAAAAAAGCGATGTAGAAGCTGCTGGAGGCTATCAAGACTTCTACCTGTTAGAAGACTACTACCTTTGGATCCGCATGCTCCAACAAGGCTTTATAGGCTACAATTTGCAGGAGCCGCTGCTATGGATGCGGGCCGGCAGTGATATGTATAAACGACGGGGCGGATGGAAATATTTTTTATCACAGCGTAAGCTGTTATGTTATATGCATCAATCTGAATTTATTACTTACAGTCAATACCTTATGGGTACATTCATTCGTTTGGGAATAGCTATGGCACCTAATAGTTTTCGGAGCTTCATTTTCAACCATATGTTAAGAAAATAAATAAAAGATAATATTTTATATGATATATGAAAGCGGTGAAATTATGCATAAAACAAGTGAAATAGAATCTGAAATATCAAAAAAAAGTAAGTATAAGAATCTTTATTTTCATTACGGTGGAGATATATTGCATAAAAAAATACAACCCGCCTATCTAAAAATGTTACTGGATTTCGATAAAATTTGCAAAGAAAATAATATATTTTATTTGATAACAGCAGGAACTTTATTAGGGGCTGTGCGTGAACATGGATGGATTCCCTGGGACGATGATATTGATATATTAGTTTGGCATAATGATTTTAAGAAAATTGGAATTGCTATAGAAAAAAGTGGAATGTCTGATAAATATCAGTATATCCATCCTGAAAATAGTTCGATTGTTACTGTTGATGGAAAATTTATGAGTAAAAATGTATCATTGGGAAGTTTAATGGGAGATATGGGGATTGGGCACCCTTTATATATGGATATTTTACCGATAGAGAATGTTCCAGATAATAAAGTTTTTAGGGAAATCAAGTCCCTTTTTTCAAGGGTATTAATGCTTTCATACAATTCTCTCCGCTGCTTAAAGGAAAATGACGAGTTACTGGATATAATGAGTAGGGATTCAATAGAGTTAAGAAATAATTTGAGAATAAGAAGATTCGCAGCTATTCCTGCTAGACTGCTGGGGCAGAAAAGGACTTTTAAATTATTGCAGTTTGTCAATAGTTATCCTTCGAAAAATACAAAGGCCGTTTTTGTTCCGTTAGGTGTGAAAATGTATAAGGGAGAAATAGTGTCTAGATCCGTTTTTGCTCAATCCACGTCTTTGTCGTTTGAAGGACATTTATTTCCGGGGCCCATTGGTTATAAAGAATATTTGAGTAATCGTTATGGCAATGATTATATGACTCCGCCTCCTAAGAATGAGCAAGGAATTAAGTGTTTTCAAAAGCGAGCAGATTGGAAAAAAATTTATTTAGATGATAGGAGAAAACGCTGTGAGAAATGAGCCGATGATTAGTGTTATTATTCCAGTATATAATGCTGGAGATTTTTTAAAGCCGGCTATAGAAAGTATTTTACATCAAACATATAAAAATTTTGAAATTGTTTTGATAGATGATGGTGCTACTGATGGTAGCGGTAATATTTGTGATGAATTTTCAGCAGAATATAGTAATATAACTGTAATCCATGAAAAGAACTCAGGGATAAGCGTTGCGAGAAATACTGGTATTATACATAGTCGGGGGCAATTTATTACTTTTTGTGATCATGATGATGAATATAGTCCTGAATATTTAGAAAAAGCGTTTAGTAAAATTTGTGCAAGTAATGCAGATCTTCTAAAGTTTAACTATAAAACGATTGAGATAGCTAATGGAAAAAGAGTGGAATCTACGATAAAAGGACGAGCTGACTTTATGACCATTGATTTATTGCTGCAAAATTATATGGCTTTTAATCAATGTATTCGGGCATTGTGGAATGGAATTTATAAAGCTGAGATCATCAAAAAAAATAATATTTTCTTTGATCCGTTTTATCGTACTGGAGTTGAAGATTATGATTTTAATCTTCAGTATTTACAACACTGTAATACAATACAGTTTCTTGATGATACATTATTTTTCCATTATAAAAGAGAAAATCAAAGTGCTGATACAAGATTTTCTGAAAATAAATTAGAATCATGGATAAAAATGCAAAAAAAAGAGAAACTATTTTTAGATAAATATGATGCTAATGATTCCATGCTTTTATATTCAAAAGTTACGTATTTATTGGCTATATTTAATTGTTTAAATACACCTGCATGCAAGTGGGGAATTTTACGCAAGAGAGAATATCTAAAAAAATATGCGAAATATTCAATGAATCACATTTCAACATCAAATAAAGCTTATGAAATTTTCAAAAAAGAAAATTTTTTTAAATGGATTGCATTATATCTTTTCGATAAAAGATTATTTATAACTAGCTTATATTATGTGAAATTTAAAACAATGATATGGAATTTAATTCATAAGAAAAGGTGAATATAGATGCTAATTTTTCTTTTACTCTTTTTTGAAATAGTATTACTTTTTATTTCTTTTTTTGGATGTGGAAGGGATCTATTGGCACCATCTGTGGTGTTTTGTGGGATGTTTGTACTTAGCACTATTTTTGCAACCTTGAATATTTTTACTTGGAATATTGACTATAGCATTGATGCAGTATTAATTATTTCACTTGGAATTTTTTCATTTATTTTAGCTGAAATTAGTATGCGACTGTTGAAAAATAGTTTTTGTCATAATATTGAACGAAAAGAGGAAAAATCTTTTTCCTTTCATCCTATTCATATTAAATGGGCTATTATGCTATTATTTATAGTTTTTAATATTCTTATTTCATTTTGGTACTATAAAGAAATAAGTCGGATTGTAGGCGCATCTGGATATTTTGAGGGATCTTTGTTACATTCTTTTCGTGTTGTTAGTACTGAGTCTTCATTTGCCAATAATGATTCGTTAGCATTAAATCCGCTATTGAATCAGTGTTTAAAGATAGTTGTTGCCAATAGTTATGTGTTTCTTTATTTTTTTATACGGAATTTTTTTATTGGCAAAGAAAAGAATGAAAAGGTCTATTCATTTTTATTAGTGTCTATCACTGCTTTAATTCCATCTATTTTAAGCGGTGCCAGAGGAAGTCTTCTTCAGTTTTTATCAGCAGCTCTTGTTTATTCATATATTACATGGCATCAAATTTATGGGTGGAACATTAATATTTCTAGAAAAATTATTTGTCGAGGAATATTATATTTTATAGTGGGTATTCCTGTCTTTTATTATTCTACTTTTTGGTTAGGTAGAGAGATTAATTTAGATTTATTTTCTTATATTTCTAATTATATCGGCGGATCCATTCAACTTTTTAATTTATATATGCAAGATTATGACTCTTTACCACAGTATTTTGGAGAAGAAAGTTTAATTTCTTTATGTAGTTTTTTAAATAAGTTTGGTGCAGATATTCCTATTATTTCATTACATTTGGAGCCTAGGGGGTTAACCATTGGGACTATAGGGAATGTGTATACTTTCTTTCGAAGACCCCTTCATGATTTTGGTATTTTTGGAATGATTACTTTTACATACATTGTTGGACTTTTATTCTCTTTTATATATGAAATTAAAGTTAAAGGAAAATTTGGAGAAAAAACGGTTTCTAGTATTCTAATATATGGATATTTATTTTACTGGGTAGTTATCGGTTCAATTGACCAATGGAGTCAAAGCGTTATTTCAATGACTAATTTGATGGAAATTATTTTTATGGTAATAATTTATAAAATTTTGACAAAAGTAAGAATACGTATATAAAGGATGAAAATATTTTATAGAAAAAAGGGGAGTTTTGGATGAATATAGCTATAATATTTGCCGGTGGCACGGGTAAAAGAATGAATACGAAAACGTTTCCGAAGCAGTTCTTAGAAGTACATGGAAAACCGGTAATTATTTACACCTTAGAACAATTTGAAAATCATCCGGAAATTGATCAAATTATTTTGGTATGCTTAGAATCGTGGATTGATTATGCAAGAAAAATTTTGCATAAATTTCAAATTACAAAAGTGGTTGCTATTGTTCCAGGAGGAGCGAGTGGTCAAGAATCTATTTTTCATGGGCTAGATGCAGCGTATCATCAGTCACACGATAAAAAAGATATTGTATTAATTCATGATGGAGTTCGGCCGATGATTGATCAAGTAACGATTACGAAATGCCTTGCTTGTGTACAAAAAAATGGAAATGCTATTACGACGACGCCAGCGATTGAAACGATTTTCGTTAACGGTCAAAATGGTCAGGTAGGAAAAATTTTTAATCGTTCAAATTGTGCTATGGCACGAGCTCCACAATGCTTTTATTTACAAGATATTTATGGGGCTCATCTCAAGGCAAGGTCTGAGAATCAAAATGAGTTTATTGATTCTGCTATGCTCATGCAACATTACGGCACTAAACTTTATATGGTAGATGGACCTGTAGAGAATATTAAGATTACGACTCCGACTGATTTCTATCTTTTTCGTGCGTTATTGGATGCAAAAGAAAATCTACAAATTGTAGGGCTTTAATGATTATAATTAACTAAAAAAGAGTTTTCGACTAATTTTTTTGTTTATTTATGAATCAAGAAAATAGCATAATGTTTACTAAAGGATGTTCCCATATTTGTGGCGATTAATGAGTTAATAGATGATAGCAAATATTATCCTTTAGAACTATATATGGATTTAGATACAGAACAATTCAAGAAGCTTGGATGGGAAGTAAAATATTGTTTGGATGATATGCTTTATCGAATGATATTAACTATGCTATGAAGAATTAAGATTGTAACTTGAAATATAATTATTAAATACTATGTTTGGGAGAATACGGAATGGGAAAAACAGAGAATATTATCATTCGTATGCAAGGTGGATTGGGAAATCAATTATTTCAATTAGCATATGGAATGTATTTAAAAAAAATATATGATGCAAAAAAAATTATACTAGATATTGAGGGATTTAAAAAATATCAAGTCCGGGATTTTGAATTGTCTCATTTTAATTTGGATAATATAAACATTTGTTGTGGAATTCACTCATATAAGTATAACATTAGTAGAAAAATATACCATATTTTGCAAGGTTTAAAAAGACACATATCTTCTCATGAGTTTGATATATTTTCTTGGCTAACCCGATGGGGATTATTTTATGCGGGAGTGAATGTTGGAAGAAACATGTATGCTAATAAATTTAAAAATATTTATCTATATGGCTATTTTCAAGATGTGTCATATGTTGAATGTGTTCGTGATGATCTATTACAAAAGATTAACATAAAAGAACCTTTGCGAATGCGGTATATGCATAAGCGTATTCCTGATGATATATATATTGCGGTTAGTGTTAGATGTGGAGCTGATTATAAAAAGGCCGGTTATTATATATGCGATAATCAATATTATACAAATGGATTAGATTACATTTTTAAACATATAAAAAATGAAAAACGAAAAGTGCATATTATGGTTTTTACAGATGACATTATGGAAGCACGTAAAATTATTAATCAAAGTAAATATTCTGTCGAGTATATAAAGAATGCTTCCCCTATTCAACAACTATTGATAATGATGGATTGTGATCACTTTGTCATTTCCAATAGTTCTTTTGCATGGTGGGGGGCTTATTTATCGAACAAGGGTAATAAAATTGTCATAGCACCTAAGCATTGGTTTCCATCACCTAAAATTGATACTAAAGATTCGAAATTGACATATAAAAATATGATTATTTTATGAACGGAATTTGCAAATAAAAATAAAGGATGTGATTTTTTTGAAAGGGATTGTATTAGCTGGGGGCAGCGGGACGCGGTTGTATCCGCTGACGATGGTGACGTCTAAGCAGTTGTTACCGGTATATGATAAGCCGATGATTTATTATCCGTTGTCGACGTTGATGTTGGCTGGAATTCGAGATATTTTGATTATTTCAACGCCGACGGATTTGCCGAATTTTGAACGGCTTTTGGGGGATGGGTCCCGTTATGGTATCCATCTGAGTTATAAGGTGCAGCCGTCGCCAGATGGATTGGCGCAGGCCTTTATTCTCGGCGAAGAATTTATCGACGGAGAACCATGTGCCATGGTTTTGGGCGATAATATTTTCTACGGCGCCGGTCTAACCCGCCATTTGCAGCAGGCTGCGGCCAACACGGAAGGGGCCACGGTCTTTGGTTATTACGTTGATGATCCGGACCGGTTCGGCGTCATTGAATTTGATGAGCAGGGCAAGGCGATTTCCATTGAGGAAAAACCGGCACAGCCTAAGACGAATTATGCCGTTACGGGGCTGTATTTTTATGATAAGCATGTCTGTGAATATGCCAAACAAGTCAAGCCGTCGGCGCGGGGCGAATTGGAAATCACTGACTTGGATCAGATGTACCTGGAAAGGGGCAATCTCAACGTCGTCACTCTCGGACGAGGCTACGCCTGGCTCGATACGGGAACAGTCAACAGCCTGAGCGAAGCCTCTAATTTCGTAAAAGCCGTAGAAACAAGGGCTGGCATCCATATTGCTGCCTTAGAAGATATCGCCTATCAACAAGGGTGGATTGGCTTGGATATGCTTGAAGAAAGTGCTAAACAGTACGGAAAAAGCCCTTATGGCCAGTATTTGAGAAAAGTAGCAGAAGGGCGGTTTTTGCCGGATTAGTGGGTAATGGTTCGTAATGAATGAGTGTGTATCTGCTAGCCACGAGCCACGAACCACTGGCCACTTATCGTATAAAGATAGTTCGTATAAAAGGAGCAAGCGATAGCATGAACATCATCATCACCGGCGGTGCCGGGTTTATTGGTTCGAATTTTGTGTTTCATATGTTGAAGGAGCATCCGCAGGACCGGGTGATTTGTTTGGATAAGTTGACGTATGCTGGGAATTTGTCTACGTTGGCACCGGTTATGGATCAGGATAATTTCTGTTTTATCAAGGCTGATATCTGCGATCGCGATGCGGTGTATCGGTTGTTTGAAGAGGAACATCCTGATGTGGTCGTTAATTTTGCGGCAGAATCGCATGTCGACCGGTCTATTGAGAATCCGGTGATTTTCTTGGAAACGAATATCATAGGGACGGCTGTGCTTATGGATGCCTGCCGCAAGTACGGTATTCAGCGGTATCATCAGGTATCGACGGATGAAGTTTATGGCGATTTGCCTTTGGACCGGCCGGATTTGTTCTTTACGGAAACGATGCCGATCCACACGTCTAGTCCGTATAGTTCCTCCAAGGCTTCGGCTGACCTCCTGGTCCTGGCTTATCATCGGACTTATGGCCTGCCGGTGACCATCAGCCGCTGCTCTAATAACTATGGTCCTTATCATTTTCCGGAAAAGCTGATTCCCCTCATGATCATCAATGCCCTGCATGACAAGCCGCTGCCTGTCTATGGGGACGGCCTCAATGTCCGCGACTGGCTCTATGTCGAAGACCATTGCCGGGCCATCGACCTCATCCTCCAGAAGGGCCGTGTCGGCGAAGTCTATAACGTCGGCGGCCACAATGAAATGAGGAATATTGACATCGTCAAATTGATTTGCAAAGAACTGGGCAAACCGGAAAGCCTCATCCATCATGTTACGGACCGTAAAGGCCATGACCGCCGCTATGCCATCGACCCGACGAAAATCCATGAAGAATTGGGCTGGCTGCCGGAAACGAAATTTGTCGACGGCATCAAAAAGACCATCCAGTGGTACTTGGACCACGAAGATTGGTGGCAGCCCATCATTTCCGGGGAATACCAGCAGTATTACCAGAAGATGTATGGGAGTCGAGGCTAGAAGCTTCGACGCAGTTCGCAGGTCGCAGTTCGCCTCGGACTCAGATGCCGCTATGCGGCGATAGACTCAGGGGTGATACATCACCTCGAGCAACCTTCGACTCGTAAGGAAAGAACCCTACCATTGAATTTGGCCCCAGTTTTGCGTAGGGGCCGTCCCAAAGGGCGGCCCGTTGCGAACAATTGGGCATATTTCCAAACTGTTAATATGGCATGCAGTATGTATGCCTCGGTATTCCGTAGGGGCGCCCCTACGAAATCGCATAGAGGCGATGGGAAAAGAACCTCTCAGTCAGCTGTGCTGACAGCTCCCCTTCGCAGGGGAGCTTTTCATCGCAGGTCACCGCAATCTTGCAGACCGTAAAAAATACAAGGCCCCAATCGGGGCATTTTTACGAACCGAGGGTTGCTCGAGGCGATGGTGTTACTTTGAATTTTTTGCCGCGCAGCGGCATCTGAATCCGAAGCGGCCTGCGAACTGCAGTCTGCGGTCTGCGTTTTTTTGATAGCGATGATGTAATAAGAATGTATGAAAGGGGAAGCTATTTTCATGAAAATATTTGTAACGGGTGTAAATGGTCAGCTGGGTCATGATGTGATGAATGAGCTGGCTTTGTGGGGGCATGTCGGTATCGGCAGTGATTTGGCTCCGGCTTATAGCGGTATGGCTGATGGGACGGCGGTGACGACGGCACCGTATGTGTCTTTGGATA
>ERZ773269.2304-NODE-2304-length-14995-cov-6.682530_pt1 | contig 14995 bp, 11 predicted proteins | sample MGYA00511958_ERZ773269 | MGnify/ENA primary metagenome ERZ773269 (study PRJEB29015, sample SAMEA2737761) | human gut metagenome | biome: human gut; feature: human-associated habitat; material: faeces | place: China | collected 2012 ... | reverse complement strand
TGGCGCAGAGGACGGAACTGGACTACCTCATCTACAACGATCCGCTGGGCTATGCGGATTTGATTCTGAACGGTGACCCGGAGAAATATTTGAAGAATGTGGCTGGAAGCCATGGGCTAGAAGATTAAGGGCAAAACAAAAAACAGGGTGCGCCCCTGAATAGGACGCCCCCTGCCAAAAGCCACAGACGATAGCGATATGGAACCAAAAAACGCGGGAGCTCCTTTCTGGAGACTCCCGCGTTTTTCGGTTCCTGTGCTCTGCGTGAAGCTTTTGGCTTTACAGCCACTCGCCTTTCAGCACGAATTTTTCGCGCTCGGCACCCGTGGAGACGAACTGGATCTCGTGGCCCAGCTCTTTTTCCAAAAACTCCACATAGGCCTTTGCTTCCTTGGGCAGCTCCTCCCAGCTCTGGCAGCCGGAGATGTCCTGATTCCAGCCAGGCAGCATGGTGACAACAGGCTCCACACGGTCCAGGTCGGACAGGGTATCGAAGCGGGGGACTTCTACCCCGTCCAGCTTGTAGCCGGTGATGACCGGGATCTCTTTCATGCTGCTCAGCACGTCCAGCTTGGTAAGGGCGATCTTATCCGCGCCCTGGCAGGCCAGACCATAGCGGCTGGCCACACAGTCAAAGGGGCCCACCCGGCGGGGACGGCCGGTAGCGGCACCATACTCTCCGCCAGCCTTGCGCAGCTGCTCGTTCCAGTCTTCCCCCATGGCGTTCTCAGCCGCAAAGGGGCCTGCGCCCACGCAGGTGGAGTAGGCTTTCAGCACGCCCACCACATGGTCCAGCTTGCAGTTGGGGATGCCTGCCCCCAGCGGCGCGTAAGCCGCCAGCGTGTTGGAGCTGGATGTGAACGGGAAGATGCCGTAATCAATATCCCGCATGGCGCCCAGCTGGGCCTCCAGCACGATCCGCTTGCCGCTGTCGTGGGCCTGCTGTAAAAACGCGCCCACATCGCAGATGTAGGGGGCAAACTTTGCAGCCTGCGCCTCACACCAGTGGAACAGCGCGTCGTAGGACATTTTTTCCTGATGATAGCAGCCTGCCAGCTCCATGTTCTTGGAGTCCAGGATCATGTGCAGGCGGTTCTGGGTGCGTTCCTCGTCCAGGTGGAGCAGGTCGCCCAAACGCAGGGTCTTTTTGCGGTATTTGTCGCTGTACGCGTAGGCAATGCCCCGCCGGGTGGAACCAAAGGCCGTGCCATTCTTGGCCAGACGGTCTTCCTCCAGCCCATCCTGTACTTTGTGCCAGGGCATGGAGATGGTGGCCTTATCCGAAAGTTTGAGGTTTTTGGGGCTGATCTCCACACCCCGCTCCTCGATAGCGGCCATTTCGCCCGCCAGATGGTCCAGGTCTACCACCATGCCGGTGCCCAGCACACAGGTCACCTCCGGGTGGAGGATGCCCGAGGGCAGCAGGTTCAGGATGAACTTGCCTTTCTCGGTGACAACGGTATGTCCGGCGTTATTGCCGCCCTGATAGCGGGCGACGATATCAGCGTTTTCAGCCAGCAGATCGATGACGCGGCCCTTGCCCTCATCGCCCCAGTTGATGCCAGTAACTGCGGTAAGCATACGATGCTTCGCTCTCCTTTTTATCTGTTTCCGGCACAGGGTCGGAATTTCAGCTTGATTTTTGGGTGCGGTATGATTATACTAGCAGGCAGAAAATGTGTAAAACGTATCTTGTACATAGCTGCAATGTAATTTGCGTATGGCAGAGGAGGGGTTCCCCATGTATGTGGATTGGGAATACTACAAAATCTTTTACTATGTAGCAAAATATCAGAATTTCACCAAGGCGGCCCGTGTGCTGGGCAACAACCAGCCCAACATCACCCACTCCATGAACCGGCTGGAAAGCCAGCTCAACTGCGTGCTCTTCATCCGCTCCAACCGGGGCGTCACCCTGACGCCCGAGGGGGAGTTGCTCTACTCCCGTATTGCCTCGGCGGCAGTGCAGATCCAGGACGCAGAGGAAGAGCTGAGTGCCAGTGCCACCCTGGAGCATGGAGCCATCAGCATCAGCGCCACGGAAACGGCCCTGAACATCTATCTCTCTGAAAAGCTGCGGGCGTTCCACACCGAGTACCCCGGCATCCGGCTGCGCATCTCAAATCACTCCACCCCGCAGGCCGTGCAGGCCGTGAAAAACGGTGAGGTGGATTTTGCGGTCATTTCGACCCCGGCGGAAGTCGAGTCCGGCTTGAAAATGGTGGAGCTGAAACCGTTTTACGAGGTGTTGGTGGGCGGCAAGACGTTCACCGCATTGGCAAGCCAGAACCTGACTTTGAAGGAATTGGGCAATTATCCCCTCATCTCCCTGAGTGACGAGAGCATGACCCGGAGCTTTTACCGGCAGTTCTTCCTGGAGCATGACGCGGTGCTGAAGCCCGACACCGAGGCCGCCACCACCGACCAGATGCTCACGCTGGTCAAAAACGAGCTGGGCCTCGCCTTTGTGCCGGAACCCATGGCCAAGGATCCGTTGGAACGCGGCGAGATCGTCCAGCTGCATCTGCAGGAGATCATCCCCACCCGTTCCATCTGCCTCGTCTACGACCATCACCGCCCGCTGAATACGGCGGCCCGGAAGTTCCAGCAGCTGCTGACGGCTGCCGACCATAAATGCTGAAAACAGCCTGGCTCCCTGCTGTGATACAGGGAGCCGGGCTGTTTTGATCCTTTTTCCTTTTTTGGTTTTGTCGTTATACTCGCTCGGCCACCAGCTGGAAGCCTTCTTTGGTAAGCTCCGTACGGATCTGCTCGATCTGTGCGTGGTCACGAGTCTCAAGAGCCAGCTTGAGGAAGCAGCTGGAAATGGGCATGTTGGGGTCGGAACCGTCGTGGAGGACCGACACCACGTTGCTGCCGCAGCGGGAAACGATGGCGGCCACCTTTTCCAGCTGGCCAGGCTTGTCCTCCAGGGCGATGGTCAGGTTGGCCTTGCGGCCACTCATGACCAGACCACGGGTGATGACACGGTTGAGGATGTTCACGTCAATGTTGCCGCCCGAGATGAGGCAGACCACCTTTTTGCCCTCGATGGGCAGCTTGTGGAACAGGGCAGCAGCCACCGGCACCGCGCCGGCACCCTCGGCCACCAGCTTCTGGTTTTCCATCAGGGAGAGGATGGCTGCAGCCGTTTCGTCCTCGGTCACCGTGACGATATCGTCCACATACTCCTCGCAGATCTGGTAAGTCAGCTCACCGGGCGTCTTGACCTGGATGCCGTCCGCAAAAGTGGAGGCTGCTTGCAGGGTCTGATACTTGTGCTCGTGCAGGGAGCGGTACATGCTGGGGGCACCCTCGGCCTGCACGCCGTAGACCTTGACGTCCGGTTTGAGGCTCTTGAGCGCAAAAGCCACGCCCGAGATCAGGCCGCCGCCGCCCACCGGGACGATCACCGCATCCACATCCGGCAGCTGCTCCAGAATTTCCAGGCCGATGGTCCCCTGTCCTGCGATCACCTGCTCGTCATCGTAGGGGTGGATAAAGGTCATGCCCGTCTCCGCCTGCAGCTCCACAGCCTTGTCGTGGGCGTCGTCATAGGTGCCGGGCACGAGGCAGACCTCAGCGCCCAGATTCTTGGTGTTTTCCACTTTCATGATGGGGGCACCATCCGGCATACAGACAATGCTCTTGATGCCGCGGCGGGTGGCTGCCAGAGCCACGCCCTGGGCGTGGTTGCCCGCCGAGCAGGCAATCACGCCTTTTTCGCTCTCTTCCTTGGAGAGCTGGCTGATTTTATAGTAGGCACCGCGCACCTTGAAGCTGCCTGTAGCCTGCAGGTTTTCGGTTTTGAGGTAGAGCTGGCAGTCTTTCGACAGCTTGGGTGCCTCGATGAGGTCGGTCTTGCGTGCAACGTCCTTAAGAACAAAGGCGGCGTGGTAGATCTTATCCAGAGTCAGCATGACAACTACTTCCTATCCTGTTTTTGTAAAATTTCGTGTGATAGGAAATAGTATAGAATACCAAAATTGTTTTGTCAAATGAAGATATTTCACAATTTGACGCGGCAACAGGAAAAGAGTCAACACCGCCGGGGGGCCCCCCGATGATGCTGACTCTTTTCTGCTTTCCCTTTTTAAATTTCTGCAAGAATGGCGTCGCCCATGGCGGTGCAGCCCAGGCAGGTGCAGCCATCGCTCATGTTGTCGGCGGTGCGCAGGCCCTTGTCCAACACCTTGCTGACGGCGTTCTCAATGGCCTCGGCCTCTTCGGCCATGCCAAAGGAGTAGCGCAGCATCATAGCGGCAGACAGGATGCAGGCGGTTGGGTTGACGATATCCTTTCCCGCGATGTCCGGGGCAGAACCATGAATGGGCTCATACAGGCCGCGGGTACCCTCGCCCAGAGAGGAGGAGGGGATCATTCCGATGGAGCCCGTGATCATGGAAGCCTCATCCGAAAGGATGTCGCCGAACATGTTCTCGGTGACGATGACGTCGAACTGAGCCGGGTTCTTAACGATCTGCATGGCGCAGTTGTCCACGAACATCTCGCTGTACTCCACATCCGGGTACTCGGCCTGCAGGCGGTGCATGACCTCCCGCCACAGGCGGCTGGTGTCCAGCACATTGGCCTTGTCCACGCAGCAGAGCTTCTTGCGGCGCTTGCGGGCCGTCTCAAAGCCGATGCGACCGATCCGCTCGATCTCATGCTCGGAGTAGGGCATCGAATCGACGGCCTGCTTCTCGCCATTTGCCAGCGTCTCGGTCTTGTGCTCGCCGAAGTAGACGCCGCCGATCAGCTCCCGGACAATGAGGAAGTCGATGCCCTGTGCCACGATCTCAGGCTTGAGGGGGCTGGCGGGAGCCAGCTGGGGCCAGATCTTGGCGGGGCGGAGGTTGGAGTAGAGGCCCATGCCGGCACGGAGGCGGAGCAGGCCTTTCTCGGGGCGCTTATCGCCGGGCATCCCCTCCCACTTGGGGCCGCCCACGGCGCCCAGCAGGACGCTGTCGGCGGCCAGGCACTTGTCCAGCTCGTGCTGAGGCAGCGGGTCGCCGTACTTGTCAATGGCCTCGCCGCCCATGGCAGCGTCGGTATAGTGGAACGTATGGCCATACTTTTCGGCCACCTGATCGAGAACACGGAGGGTCTGCTTCACGATTTCCGGGCTGGAGCAGTCGCCCCAGATGACGGCAATATTTTTCTCCATTCGTTATCTCCTTTATCAGTTCTACTTCGTACAACCTCGAAGCACCTTTACTTCTTCGTCAGCGACTTCATCAGGCCGCCATCGGCGATGATCTTCTGGATGAACGGCGGGAACGGCTCGGCCTGGAAGACCTTGCCGGTGGTCACATCGGTGATGACACCGGTGTCAAAATCCACGGTCACATTGTCCCCTGCATGGATGGCGTCCACGGCCTCCGGGCACTCCATGATGGGCAGGCCGATGTTGATGCTGTTGCGGTAGAAGATGCGGGCAAAGCTCTTGGCGATGACGACGGAAATACCCGCCGTCTTGATGGCCAGCGGGGCATGCTCGCGGGAGGAGCCGCAGCCGAAGTTCCAGCCGCCGACCATGATGTCGCCGTCTTTCACGTTGTGGACGAACTCTTTGTCGATGTCCTCCATGCAGTGGGTGGCCAGCTCCTGGGCATTGGGGGTGTTCAGGTAGCGGGCTGGGATGATGACGTCGGTATCGACGTTATCGGGGTATTTGAAAACAGAACCGTTTGCATTCATGGCAGTATTCTCCTTTCGTCAGACCGTGCGGGGGTCGGTGATGTAGCCCGTCAGAGCGCTGGCAGCAGCGGTGGCGGGAGAGGCCAGGTAGACCTCGCTCTTCACATGGCCCATGCGGCCCACGAAGTTGCGGTTGGTGGTGGAAACGCAGCGCTCACCCTCGGCCAGGATGCCCATGTAACCGCCCAGGCAGGGGCCGCAGGTGGGGGTGGACACGATGCAGCCTGCATCGATGAACGCCGTAGTCCAGCCGCGGAGGATGCACTCTTTATAAACATCCATGGTGGCGGGGATGATGATGCCGCGCACACCTTTGGCAATGTGCCTGCCCTTGAGGATGTTATAAGCGGCCTCCATGTCTTCCAGGCGGCCATTGGTGCAGCTGCCGATGACCACCTGATCGATCTTGATGTCCTTGCCCTCGCTGGCCTTGTGGGTATTCTCGGGCAGGTGGGGGTAGCTGACAGTAGGCTCCAGCGTGTCGAGGTCGATCTCAATGGTCTTCTCGTACTCGGCATCGGGGTCTGCCTCATAGAAGACCGGCTCCCGCTGGCTGCGGCCCTTGAGGTACGCTTTCGTCACCTCGTCCACCGGGAAGATGCCGTTCTTGGCGCCGGCCTCAATGGCCATGTTGCAGATGCTCAGGCGGTCGTCCATGGTCAGGGCGGCCACACCCGGGCCGGTGAATTCCATGGATTTGTACAGCGCACCGTCCACACCGATCATGCCGATGATGTGGAGGATGAGGTCCTTGCCGCAGACGCGGGGACCGAACTTGCCCTTGAGGACGAACTTGATGGCGGAGGGCACCTTGAACCATGCCATGCCCGTGGCCATACCGGCGGCCATATCGGTGGAGCCCACACCGGTGGAGAACGCACCCAGTGCACCGTAGGTGCAGGTGTGGCTGTCCGCGCCGATGATAAGCTCACCGGGAGCGGTCAGACCTTTTTCCGGCAGCAGCGCGTGCTCGATACCCATTGCGCCAACGTCGAAGAAGTTTACGATGTTGTACTTCTTGGAGAACTCACGGCATTCGAGGCACTGCTCAGCGGACTTAATATCCTTGTTCGGTGCAAAATGGTCCATTACGAGCGCGATCTTGGTGTTGTCGAACACCTTGTCGAAGCCCGCCTTCTCCATCTCTCGGATGGCAACCGGACCGGTGATATCGTTTGCCAGCGTGAGATCTACGTTTGCCTCGATCAGCTGACCTGCCGTTACGCTTTCCAGACCCGCGTGCTTCGCGAGGATCTTCTGCGTCATTGTCATACCCATAACAGCGTTCCTCCTGCTGAATTAGTCGTTAAAATACTTGTTAATGCCGTTGATGTACGCCTTGATGGACGCCTCCATAACGTCAACCGATACGCCGCGGCCGGTAACAACCTCGTTGCTGCCGTCTACGCGGATCTTGACAATAGCCTCGCTCTGTGCGTCCTCGCCGTCGGTCAGTGCGCGCAGCGAGTAGTCCTCCAGAACGATTTCCTTGCCGATGATCTTGTCGATTGCATGGAACGATGCGTTGATCGGGCCGTCGGAAGCGGCAGCGCGCTCAAACATCTCGTCGCCCTTCTTGACACGGATAACAGCGGTAGAGGTAATGGTGTTGCCAGAGTTGATGACAAAGCGGTCGAGCGTGTAGCGCTCCTCGCCGGAAACCGGAACAGCACCGATCAGGCCCTCGAGGTCGCGATCCTTGATGACCTTCTTCTTGTCAGCCAGAACCTTGAACTTCTCGAATGCCTTCTCGAGCTTCTCATGGTCGAGCGTGTAACCCAGCTCATGCAGACGTTCCTCGAAGGCGTGACGGCCGGAGTGCTTGCCGAGCACGATCGCGTTCTTCGGGATACCGACGGATTCCGGAGTCATGATCTCGTAGGTTTCCTTGTTGGCCATTACGCCGTGCTGGTGGATGCCTGCCTCGTGTGCGAACGCATTTGCACCGATGATCGGCTTGGTCGGTGCAACAGCAACGCCGGTAATGGTCTGGATCATGCGGCTTGCACGGTAGATCTGGGTGGTCTCGATGTTGCAGCCGATACCGAAGTGATCGGCACGGGTCTTGAGCGCCATGACGCACTCCTCCATGGAGGCGTTGCCTGCGCGCTCGCCGATGCCGTTGATGGTGCACTCGATCTGGTCAATACCGGCTTCAACGCCTGCCAGAGAGTTTGCAACTGCCATGCCGAGGTCGTTGTGCATGTGGCAGGACAGGATTACGTTCTCGATACCCTCGGTGTGCTCACGCAGATACTTGATGCGGGATGCGTACTCCTGCGGAATCATGTAGCCGACGGTATCCGGAATGTTGATGGTAGTAGCACCGGCCTTGATGGCGGTTTCCACAACGCGGCACAGGAAGTCGAGGTCGGAGCGGGTTGCGTCCTCAGCGGAGAACTCGATATCCGAGCAGAACTTCTTGGCGAAGGCTACGTTGTGCGCTACGGACTCGAGCACCTGCTCCGGCGTCATCTTCAGCTTGTACTCCATGTGTACCGGGCTGGTTGCCAGGAAGGTGTGAATGCGGGCAGACTCTGCACGGCGGATAGAGTTCCATGCCGCCTCGATGTCCTGCTCACGGCAGCGTGCCAGCGAACAGATGGTAGCGCCGCGCACGGTATCAGCGATTGCTGCGATGGCAGCAGCATCGCCGGGAGAAGCAGCCGCAAAGCCTGCTTCAATGATATCAACCTTGAGGGCTTCGAGCTGCTTTGCAACCTCGATCTTCTCATTCAGGTTCATGCTGCAGCCGGGAGACTGCTCACCGTCACGCAGCGTCGTATCAAAAATCTTAACTGTTCTTCCCATGGTATCTTGTCCTCTCCTATTCAGAATTTTACCGGGTTTACAGGGACAAAAAAAGCTCCGTCCCTTAATCCAATCATTAAGAGACGAAGCGAAAGCTCCGCGGTACCACTCTTGTTGCCGCAGTATGGTGCGACCCCTCTATGCACATCTGACAATGCGCTCCCCCTGTAACGGTGGGTATCCGTTCCCTCCTACCGGTCCGAAGGACTTTCAGCGGACAGCTCCCGGGCGAGTTTCACTGCTTCCTGACGCTGCCTTACACCAACCGGCAGCTCTCTGCGGACAGGGGTGACAATTACTTTACCCGTTCATCACCTTTATCAATATGTTTTTATATTAGACCTCTGAGCCGCTGTTGTCAAGACTTTTTTTGCTTGAGACTGCGACGGCCGGCCTTGCTGCACCGTAAACAGATTTGACAAACCTTCTCCAATATAGTAAAATAACACTGTATACAGGAAAACGCTGTTTTCCTGAGCACATCTGTTAAAAGCTGTGAAGAGAAGAGTACGCAGTGAAGTACGTCAAAGCGAGTTCCGGGCGGTGAAAGCGGAACGCGGAGGGCACTGCCGAACATGGTCTTGGAGCTTCGCACCGAACTTACTTTGTAATAGTATGCAAGGCTGCGGCGGCAAAGTCCTGCCGTTATCGGGGACGATGGGTAGCATCCTACCCGCTGAGGCGTTCTTCCGCGAGGAAGGCGTAAAGCAAGGTGGTAACACGGAAGGTTTGTCCTCCGTCCTTGCAGTGGCAAAATACAGGCCATTGCAGGAACGGAGGATTTTTTGTTCCCTGTTCCCCGCTGTTACGCATAAAACATATTTATATATGTAAGGAGAGAATACACGAATGGACAAGAAACCCTATTATATCTCAACGGCGATCGCCTACACCTCGGCGAAGCCGCACATCGGCAACACCTACGAGATCGTGCTGGCCGACGCTATCGCACGCTACAAGCGCATGACCGGTTACGATGTTTACTTCCAGACCGGCACGGACGAGCATGGTCAGAAGATTCAGGAGAAGGCCGAGGCAGCCGGCATCACGCCGCAGCAGCACGTTGACAAGGTTGCCGGTGAGGTTAAGACCATCTGGGATCTGATGAACACCACCTATGACAAGTTCATCCGCACCACCGACCCGATGCACGAGAAAAAGGTGCAGAAGATCTTCAAAAAGCTGTATGATCAGGGCGATATTTACAAGGGTGCGTACAAGGGCAAGTACTGCAAGCCGTGTGAGTCCTTCTGGACCGAGAGCCAGCTGAAGGACGGCTGCTGCCCGGACTGCGGCCGCCCGTGCGTAGACGCCGAGGAGGAGGCATACTTCTTCCGCATGAGCAAGTACGCCGACCGTCTGATGAAGCACATCGAGGAGCACCCCGAGTTTATCCAGCCGGAGAGCCGCAAGAACGAGATGGTAAACAATTTCCTCAAGCCGGGTCTGCAGGACCTGTGCGTTTCCCGCACCTCGTTCAGCTGGGGCATTCCGGTAGACTTTGACCCGGGCCATGTTGTCTATGTTTGGCTGGATGCGCTTACCAACTATATCACGTTCTGCGGCTACGATCCGGACGGCAACCACGATGAGCACTACAAGAAGTTCTGGCCGGCTGATGTGCACCTGATCGGCAAGGATATCATCCGCTTCCACACCATCTACTGGCCGATCTTCCTGATGGCGCTCGGCGAGCCGCTGCCGAAGCAGGTATTCGGTCATCCGTGGCTGCTGGTCGGCGACGGCAAGATGTCCAAGTCGCTCGGCAACGTTATCTACGCGGACGACCTCGTCCGTCTGTTCGGTGTGGATGCCATCCGCTACTACGTTCTGCACGAGATGCCGTTCGCAAATGACGGTGTGCTCTCCTACGAGCTGATCTGCGAGCGCATTAACTCTGATCTGGCAAATGTGCTCGGCAATCTGGTCAACCGCACGATTGCCATGACCAAGAAGTATTTCGGCGGCATTGTTCCGGCGCCGACCGCACCGGAAGCGCTTGATGACGAACTGAAGGCAGTCGCACTCGGTCTGCCGGCAGCTGTTGAGAAAAAGATGGACACCCTGCACGTTGCAGACGCCATCGACGAGGTATTTGCACTGCTGCGCCGCTCCAACAAGTATATCGACGAGACCATGCCGTGGGCGCTCGCCAAGGACGAGAGCAAGCAGGCGCGTCTGGGCACGGTGCTGTACAACCTGCTCGAAGCGATCCGATTTGCCGCTGTTGAGCTGAAGCCGTATCTGCCGGACACCGCCGACAAGATTTTCGCACAGCTGGGTGTTGAAAACAAGGGCGTCGAGAGCCTGACCTCGTTTGACGGCATGCAGCCGGGCCAGCCGGTCGGCGAAGCCTCCATCCTGTTCGAGCGCATCGACATTCCGAAGAAGCTCGCTGAGATCGAGGAGGAAAAGAAGGCTGCCGAGGCAGAGCAGAAGCCCGCAGTTGAGTTCCTGCCGGATATCCCGTTTGACGATTTCTGCAAGGTCGATATGACGGTCTGCAAGGTCCTCGCGTGCGAGAACGTCAAGAAGAGCAATAAGTTGCTCAAGTTCCAGCTGGATGACGGCTCGGGCACGCCGCGTCAGATTCTGTCCGGTATTGCCAAGTATTACAAGCCGGAGGAGCTGGTCGGCAAGACGGTCGTCGCCGTTACCAACCTGCCGCCGCGCAAGATGATGGGTCAGGAGTCCAACGGCATGCTGCTTTCCGCCGAAAAGGGCGAAAAGCTCAACCTGCTCATGCTGGACGACAGCATTCCGGCCGGCGCGAAGCTGTGCTAAAATAAACACACTTTACAACGGATTCCGCAGGGCGGGGTGCCCTCACCCCGCCGCACATAAACAGGAACACTCGGTTGCAACGGCGGGCTGAGGGCAGCCCGCCCTACGAATGGGTTAACAGATGTGTTATCCCATGTATAATTTCGCACACACTACAATCAACAATTTAGGAAGCGAAAATTATGACAAGAGGGCGAAATGCAATGTGGATCATTTATGCGCTGCTCTCTGCGGTATTTGCCGCACTGACAACGATTTTAGCCAAAATCGGCGTGGAAAACGTGGACAGCACGCTTGCTACTGCTATCCGAACCGCCGTGGTGCTCGTGATGGCATGGGGCATGGTCTTCCTGCTGGGAAAACAGGGCGGCGTAAGCGCAATCGGCGCCAAAAGCTGGGTATTCCTTACCCTGTCCGGACTGGCGACCGGCGGTTCGTGGCTGTTTTACTACAAGGCCCTGCAGATGGGCGAGGCCAGCCGTGTGGCTCCGATCGACAAGCTGAGCGTTGTTATCACGATGATTCTGGCGTTTGTTGTCCTGCACGAGACTGTGACGGTCAAGGGCGTGATCGGCGGCATTCTGATTGCGGCAGGCACGCTGTTTATGATTCTGTGATATATTTTAAGCAAAAGAGTTAAGAACAGAGTGGAGAGTGAAGAGTGGAGATTTATGTTTTCTGCACTCTCCACTCTTCACTCTGTTATTGAGGGTTTTACATGCACAAAAAATACTTCTTTTTTGATATTGACGGCACGCTTTCCACCGGTCTCACCACCATGATGCCGGAAAGCGCAGTAAAGGCACTGGCGCAGCTTCGTGCTAACGGCCACTTTACCGCCATTGCGACCGGACGGCTGCAGGCATCTGCGGCAGCCGTTGCCGCGCGCTACGGCTTCACGGACATTGTAGCGGACGGCGGCTGGAGCGTAACGCACAACGGCGAAATTGTCGAGATGGAGTCGCTGCCGGCGGCCGACTGCATTGCGCTGATCGAGCGGCTCGAGCAGGCCGGTATTCCGTGGGCGGTGTCGCCGGAGAATGAGAAACTATGCGTAACAACAGATAAAAATTATCTTCCGTATGCACCGGAGAACTACTTCCCTGTTCTGTGGGACCCGCATTTTGATTATCACAGGCTGGAGCATCTGTACAAGGTTTACTACGTCTGCACGCCTGATGAGGAGAATCATATTGACGCGGGCGGTCTGCCGCTTGTGCGGTACAATCCCCATGTGATTTTCGTTGAACCGAAGGAAAAACAGCGAGGTATTCGCTATTTTCAGCAGCTTTTATCCATTCCGGATGAGGATATTGTGGTGTTTGGCGACGGCATGAACGACATCTGCATGTTCGGTCAGGGATGGCTGTCTATTGCGATGGGCAATGCCCGCGCCGCGCTCAAGGAGAAAGCGGATTACATCACAACCGACGTGGATAAGGATGGACTTTGGAACGCCTGCAGGCATTTCGGCTGGATTTGAGGAAGGTTTACTATGCTTTTTGATACACATGCACACTATGACGATGAACGGTTCGACGAGGACCGCGATACGCTGCTGGCTTCCATGCCCGAGAACAATGTCGGCCTGATTCTCAATCCCGGCTGTGATGTGGAAAGCTCGCGCAAGGCGGTCAGCTACGCGAATAAATATCCATTTGTATATGCGGCAGTCGGTATTCACCCGGAGAACATCGAGGACGGCTGGGAGGCTGATCTGGAGACCATCCGCGCACTGGCACAGAACGAAAGCAAGGTTCGCGCCATCGGCGAAATTGGTCTTGACTATTACTGGGAAAAAGATGAGCGTGCGCGTGCGCGGCAGCAGGTTGTATTTGCCCGCCAAATGGAGCTGGCGCGTGCACTGCACCTCCCTGTCATCGTGCATGACCGCGATGCGCACGCCGACAGCATGGAGATCACCCGTCGGTATCCGGATGTGATCGGCGTGTACCACTGCTATGCCGGTCACGTCGAAATGGCACGCGAACTGCTGAAACTCAACTATTATCTGTCATTTACCGGTGTTATCACATTCAAAAATGCCAAAAAGGCGAAGGAAGTCATTCGCGAAGTGCCGATGGAGCGACTGATGATCGAGACCGATTCGCCCTACATGGCACCCGAGCCGTTTCGCGGCCGCCGTAATTCCTCGCTGTATGTGCATCGCATGGCTGAGACTATCGCGGAAATCAAGGGCATAAGTGCCGCAGAGGTTGAACGGATTACAACCGAAAACGGCAGACAGCTGTTTGGTATTTCCGGGTAAGATAGAACAAAACAGGGACAAGAGGTAAAATCTCTTGTCCCTGTTTTGTATGGTGGAGACGGTGGGGATCGAACCCATGACCTCTTGACTGCCAGTCAAACGCTCTCCCAGCTGAGCTACGCCCCCGATTCGGCTAATAAACTTTGCATAAAAATTATAACGCAACGAATCGGTTAATGTCAAGCACAGAGTATCTGGCAGTATCACCGAAATCGCAAAGCAAAAATTGGTAGTGCTGCCGAAAATTTAGGCGGAACTGCCAAGTTTTATCCTCTCCTGTTAGCTTTGCAAACCGCTTTCTGTTATACTGTTTGCATAAGGAAGTGACAGCTATGTATTTCGCGTACGGACAGACCGAAACCGATTATCTCAAGGCCAAAGACAGCAGACTTGCCGCTGTCATCGACCGGCTCGGCCATATTGACCGAACAGTGGACACCGACCTGTTTTCCTCGGTCGTGCACCATATCATCGGGCAGCAGATTTCCACAAAAGCACAGGCGACCATCTGGCAGCGCATGCAGGACGCGCTCGGCACGGTAACCGCCGACAGCATCGCCGCAGCCGGTGTTCCCCTGCTGCAGTCGCTCGGCATGACCTTCCGCAAGGCGGAATACATCACGGATTTTGCCGAAAAGATACGCAGCGGCGCTTTCAATCTGGAAAGCGTGAAGCACATGAGCGACGCGGATGCAATCCGCACACTCAGTTCGCTTAAGGGTATCGGCGTATGGACTGCCGAGATGATCCTGCTGTTCTGCCTGCAGCGGCCGAACGTGTTCAGCTACGATGATCTGGCGATCCAGCGCGGACTGCGCATGGTATATCACCACCGCAAAATTGACCGCAAACTGTTTGAGAAATATCATCGGCGATTCAGTCCGTACTGCAGCGTGGCCAGTCTGTATCTATGGGAAGTCTCCGGCGGTGCGATACCGGGTATGCGCGATTATGCGCTTGTAAACAAATAAAAATCCGTTCCGGCTGCTTCTTCACGGAACGGATTCATCAGAAAATGGAGTGTTGACAGACACCTGCTTTTCCGTTGTCTGCACATATATAGTAGCGATATTTTTCGCGTTTGTCAACCTTTTCAGCGTTTTTTGTGCAACGTTTTAACCCGATTCGTCAAAATTCGCAATTCATCGACCGAATCAGAAAATTTTCGGTTAAAAATACCATATAGAGAAAGTCCCGGACAGCCTTCCGCTGCCCGAGACTTGGGGTGACTTTATGTTTCTTGGTAAACGAATTATTCCCACTCGGCAAAATTAGCGTAAGTATAGCTATACGCCTTAAAATCCAACGCAAAATATTCGCAAATATGTTAATGCTTTGCGTTCGTATCTCAAGCACTTGGTTATCTCAGTATCAAAATCACGCAAGAAATAATACTGCTGCGAATATCGCTCCAGTTTCTTTAACTCATCG
>ERZ773269.2293-NODE-2293-length-15082-cov-7.288081_pt1 | contig 15082 bp, 13 predicted proteins | sample MGYA00511958_ERZ773269 | MGnify/ENA primary metagenome ERZ773269 (study PRJEB29015, sample SAMEA2737761) | human gut metagenome | biome: human gut; feature: human-associated habitat; material: faeces | place: China | collected 2012 ... | reverse complement strand
CCGGAGGGAGATGGCGCTGCAAGCGACAGAGGGAGGATGGCCCTTGGCAGGCCGGTTTTGGTTGTTTTTTGTCGCCTGCGGCTCTTGGGATACAATGCCCTGCTGCCGAGGCAAACACCATGAAAACGAGGGTTTTCCATGAAATTATCCTTTACCAAAATGCAAGGCTGTGCCAACGATTACATCTATCTGGACTGCCGGGAAAGCGGCGTGCCGGAGAACATCGTCCCGCTGGCGCGGGACCTGTCCCGGCGGCATTTTTCCGTGGGAGCCGATGGCATCATCTGCATCTGTGCCCCCGTTACCCCCGGGGCCGATGGCCGGATGCGCATTTTTAACGCGGACGGCAGCGAGGCACAGATGTGCGGCAACGGCGTCCGCTGTGTGGCCGAGTGGCTGTACACCCACGGAGTGGAAAAGCCGCGGCTGGCCATTGATACCGGTGCCGGCTGCAAGACGGTGACCCGGATGGGAGAGCGGCTGTGGCAGGTGGAAATGGGCGAGTACACCACCATGGCCGCGGCCCTGCCTGCCGTGAACATGGGCGATGGCCCGCTGGTGGACTGCCCGCTGGAAGTGGAGGGCAAACGCTGGCAGGTGACCTGCATCGGCGTGGGCAACCCCCACTGCGTGACCGTGGTGCCGGAGGTAGACAGCCTGAAGCTGGAAGAGATCGGCCCTGCCTTTGAAAACCACCCGAACTTCCCGGAGCGGATCAACACCGAGTTTGTGGAAGTGGTGGACGCCACTCACCTGAAAATGCGGGTGTGGGAGCGGGGCAGCGGCGAGACCTGGGCCTGCGGTACGGGTACCTGTGCCACGGTGGCGGCCTTGACCGAGCTGGGCCTCTGCCCGGCCGGGGAGGATGTGCATGTGGCACTGCGGGGCGGCGAACTCATCATCCGGGTGCTCCCGGGCAGGAAACTGCTCATGACCGGAGCCGCTGTGACGGTATATGAGGGCGTAGCAGAAGTATCAATTTGAAATGAAACCTCTCAGGCCGCGCTTTAGCGCGGCCAGCTATCCTCCTTCTGTCGCTGGCGCGACATCTCCCTCCGGCCGGAGGGAGTCTGTCCTGGCAGGGGAGCCAAAGAGAGGAACAACAAAAGCGAGGGAACAACGATGAAAATGAATCATCACTATGGGGAGCTGAAAGCCAGCTACCTCTTTGTGGACATTGCGCACAAGGTGGCTGCCTACCAGGAAGCTCACCCCGAAAAAGAGATCATCCGGATGGGCATTGGCGATGTGACCCAGCCGCTGGCCAAGTGCGTGGTGGAGGCCATGCATAAGGCAGCCGATGAGATGGGCACCAAAGAGGGCTTCCACGGTTATGGCCCGGAGCAGGGCTATCCGTTCCTCAAGCAGGCCATCCAGGGCTACTACGCCAGCCGCGGAACCAAGATCGAAGAGGATGAGATCTTCATCTCCGATGGTGCCAAGAGCGACCTGGCCAATATCCTGGGCCTGTTTGATGTGGACAACACCGTGCTGGTGCCGGACCCCGTTTACCCCACCTATGTGGACGATAACGTGACCGACGGCCGCAAGATCATCTACAGCCGCACCAGTGAGGAGAACGGCTTCCTGGGGATGCCGGACGAGAACGTCAAGGCGGATATCATCTATATCTGCAGCCCCAACAACCCCACCGGCGCTGCTTACACCCGTGAGCAGCTCAAGGAGTGGGTGGCTTACGCCAAGAAGAACAATGCCATCATCCTGTACGATGCCGCTTACGAGTGCTTCATCTCGGACGGCGCGCTGGCCCGCAGCATCTTTGAGATCGAGGGTGCCCGTGAGTGCGCCATCGAGATCTGCTCGTTCTCTAAGATCGCAGGCTTTACCGGTACCCGCTGCGGCTACACCGTGGTGCCCAAGGAGCTGGAGCGCGAGGGCATGAACATCAACAAGCTCTGGCTCCGCCGCCAGACCACCAAGTTCAATGGTGTTCCTTATCTCGTGCAGCGCGCGGCTGCTGCTGTCTTTACCGAGAGCGGCATGGCGGAAATTCAGGCCAACCTCGATTACTACCGCCGCAACGCGAAAGTCCTGGCCGACGCGCTGGACGAGTGCGGCGTTTGGTACTGCGGCGGCAAGAACAGCCCCTACATCTGGCTGCGCTGCCCCGGCAACATGAAGAGCTGGGAGTTCTTCGACTGGCTGCTGGAGAACTGCGGCGTGGTCGGTACCCCGGGCGTTGGCTTTGGTGAGTGCGGCGAGGGCTATTTCCGCCTGACTGCATTCGGCGATGCCGAGAAGACCAAAGTGGCCGCCGAGCGCATCAAGAACGCCATCAAGGCCCTGTAACATCTTTCATACACGCAAAAACTCCTCCGGCAGCTGCCGGAGGAGTTTTTATGTTTAACGGTCAAATGTCGTGGAAAGGGTCGTCTCCCACTGCTGGCCGGGGGCCAGGCAGGCGGTGGCGGCACGCTCGCTCCATGCCTGCGGGTCGGTCTCGGCCCCGGGCAGGGCGTGCCAGGGCTCAATGCAGACATACCGCACGGGCTTGGCGGGAGCACTCCAGATGAGAGCATAGGGATAACCGGCGACATTGCAGACCACGCTGCGGCCTGTGTCTTTTTCGTAGATGCCCAGCGTCTTGGTGCGCAGGCCGGCCATGCAGAAGCTGTCGTTGGCAAACAGGTCATCCGTCAACTGGATGGCACTGGCGTTCTTCCACTGGTAATAGCACCTGCCGCTCAGCAGGCCGTTGGGGGAGGCGTCCAGAATCATGGGGCTCTCGGGCTGGTCGAACCGGAATTCGTAATCCTCGGTGGTGTGGGCGCTGTCAAACGGGACGTTGAACGCCGGGTGATAGCCGATGCCGAACCGCAGCTCCTGAGCGGCCTCGGCGGGGTTCTGCACCGTGAGGGTGTGGTGGACCGTCTTGCCCTCCAGCCGGAACGTGCTGGTCAGGACAAAATCAAAGGGGAATCGCTGGGCCTTGATCTCGGAATTGGAGCGCAGCTCCAGCTGGATGGTATCGCCCTCGGCCCTGAGCAGGGTGTGCTCCATATCCCGGGCAAAGCCGTGCTGGCCGCCCTTGTAGGTCTTGCCGTTTGCGGTAAAGGTGCCGCCTGTCAGCTTGCCGGTCCAGGGGAAGAGAATGGGCGCGTGGCGCTTCCAGATGGCCGGGTCGGCCTGCCAGAGCATCTCTTCACCCGCCGCGTTTTTCAGGCTGACGGCCTCTGCGCCGTGGGTGTCCACCGTCAGGGTCAGAAACTCATTATGGATGGTTGCCTGCATGGTCATGCACTCCTTTTGCACAATATTTTCTGTGCCCAGTATACTCCTTTTGGCGCCAAAAGCCAAGGAGAAAAACGGACGTGGAAATGCCGGAAAGAAAACAGTAAAACTTTTGCAAAATGGGTTGCAAAATCCAGCCCGGCGTAGTATTATAACGTGGCCGAAAAGCAGAATTTTTCAAAGAACGGAGGAGAAGCTTCCCGTATGAACAGCGACAGTAGCGATCACCCGAAACCACGCTTCTCCTGCGATGTGGACATGGCAAGTGTGTCTGCCGCGTCCTGAATTGCATGTGTCCTTGATACACCGCAGGAGCCTTTGGCAAGACGCGGTGTATTTTTTGTGCCCATTTTCAGGGGCGGACAAGGAGGCAACCCATGCAGAAGAAAAACTATGTACAGGAAATTCTGGACATCATCCACAGCGGCCTGCCGCAGGCAGAGCTGGCGGAAAAGCTTTCCGATTACCATGAAAACGACCTGGCCGACGCACTGGCCGACCTGACGGCGGAAGAGCGCCGGAAGCTGTACGCCATCCTGGGCGTGGAGCAGGTGGCGGAGATCTTCTCCTACTTGGACGACGCGGAGCCCTACCTGAAAGAGCTGCCGCCGGAAGAGGCCGCGCAGGTGGTCTCCCACATGGACTCGGACGACGCTGTGGATGCTCTGGACGACCTGGAAGAAGAGGACAAAGAGAAGATCGTCCACCAGATGGACAAAGTGGATAAGGACGCCGCCGATGACGTCAAGCTGCTGCTCTCCTACGACGAGGACGAGATCGGCAGCTGCATGACCACCAACTACATCTACATCCGGAAAGATATGACCATCCGGCAGGCTATGAGCGAGCTGGTGAAGCAGGCGGGCGAGAACGACAATATCTCAACCCTTTATGTGGTGGATGAGAACGAGCGCTTTTACGGTGCCATCGACCTGAAAGACCTCATTGTGGCCCGGGCAGAGGATAACCTGGAAAAGCTGATCGCCCGGTCTTACCCCTATGTGACGGACCACGAAAAGATCAACGACTGCATTGACCGCATCGTGGACTACGCCGAGCGCAGCCTCCCCGTGCTGAACGAGAGCGGCAAGCTGCTGGGCATTATCACCTCGGCGGACGTCGTGGAGCTGGTGGACGACCAGATGGGCGATGATTACGCAAAACTGGGCGGCCTGACCAGCGAGGAAGACCTGAACGAGGGCGTGTTCCAGAGTGTGAAGAAGCGTCTGCCCTGGCTGGTGGCGCTGCTCTTCCTCGGGATGCTGGTCTCCTCCGTGGTGGGTGCCTTTGAATCGGTGGTGGCGGTGCTGCCCATCGTCATCTGCTTCCAGTCCATGGTGCTGGATATGGCAGGCAACGTGGGCACCCAGTCGCTGGCCGTCACCATCCGGGTGCTGGTGGACGAGAACCTGACCACCAGCAAAAAACTGCACCTGCTCTTCAAGGAAATGCGGGTGGGCCTGGTCAACGGCGCGCTGCTGGCCGTGATGGCGCTGGGCTTCCTGGGCGTGTATATCCACTTCTTCAAAGCGTATGCCTGGGGCGAGGCATTCCTGCTTTCGGGCTGTGTGGGCATCTCGCTGATCGTTGCGATGGTCATTTCCAGCCTGGTGGGTACAGTCATCCCGATGCTGTTCCACAAGATCCACATCGACCCCGCCGTGGCCTCCGGCCCGCTCATCACCACCATCAACGATCTGGTGGCCGTGGTGGTCTACTATGGCCTTGCCATGATCGTGCTCATTGATATGTTCCATCTGGGATAAAAACAAGATAAAGACAAAAAATAAGGCGCTGGTGCATAGAAAACGTGTACCAGCGCTTTTCGTTATCGGGATTCAGTCGTTCTGGATCCAGTACCGCTGGGTCAGCATTCCGTCCGATGAGTCGAAAAGCTCATCTTCCAGCACACCGCCGTTGGCGCGGATGGTCCGGGCAGAGGCGACATTGTAGTGGTCGCAGCAGATGCGCACTTTTTCGATGCCGTGTTCCCTGGCCTTTTCCAGGGTCAGGCGGAGCATCTGAGTGGCGTAGCCGTGCTGACGTTCTGCCGGGCGGACGCTGTAGCCGATGTGCCCGCCATAGTTCAGCAGATAATCGTTGAGGTAGTGGCGCAGGTTGGTCATCCCTACAAGATGGTCCTGCTCATCCAGGGCCAGGTACTGGGTGGCGGGCACGAACCCCGCCGGGGTGGTGGCAGGGTCTTTCAGCTTGCGGACAGCGGCCAGCCAGGCATCAAAATCCGGGTACTGGTCCAGCGCTGAGGTGCCGTCCATCCGGGAGCCCAGGGTCAGAAATTCGTCCCGGTAGGCCATCACCTGTGCTTTGTCGCCCTCGTCCGGTTCCCGCAGGTGAATCTTCCGGGGTGCGGTGTGCCGGGTGGCATTCCGGAAATCCGGGGCTTTCATCAGGCCATGGCGGTTGCAGTAGAAGTAGAGCACCCCGGAGCCCCGCAGCGGGAAGCGGGCCGTGGCATCCCCCTCCGGGTAGAGCCTGACCAGCTGCAACTTGTCTCCCGTGAGATAGGCGATGAACGAGATGAAGTGGTCTTTTGTCATGGGGTGATGGAGCGTGACAAAAAGCTCGTCCTCCACCCGCTCGATGGTCAGCTGGTGGTGCTCGTCGGCGTCCTCCGCTTCCGCAATGTTCTGCGGGGGCAGGGCCACGCCACAGCAGCTGACCACGGCCTGCCCGGTGGCGTGGAGCACATTGCCGCAGACGGGGCAGACATAGAGCTTGGAACGCAGGAGGTTGGCGGCCCGGTTCCGGTTGACCACGGGCTCCCCCTGCATCAGCTCCAGAACAGAGACGCCCAGCGCAGCGGCCAGGGGCTCCAACAGGGAGATATCGGGCAGGCCCTTGGCCGTCTCCCATTTGGAGATGGTCTTGGCGCTGACGGAAAGTTTTGCCGCTAATTCTGCCTGGGTGAGGTGTTTGGTTTCCCGCAGCTGTCGGATGGTGCTGCCGGTGACGTAAGTGTTCATGGGGCTATTTCCTCCTTTTCCTTGCACCCAGCGTACCATAGAAAAACACTCCGCGCAACCTACGCTGCGTGGAGTGGAGAAGCAAGCGGCGGCTGTCTGCGATCAGGGAGTTGTCAATTCTTTCAGTATCCGCAGGCTCTCATGGATCAGAGAAAGATTGGGGCTTTGCGGATAATAAGCATAGTAACATTTGCGGGTATCCGGAAGCCCGGGAACCGAGCAATAGAGAAGGCGCTGCCGTTCCTGCTCTGTCAGGAACATCGACAGAGACGCATTGGGGGTCAGTAAGCCGCCGCTGTACAGATACCCTAATCCATGCGCAACCATCCGAAGAGCAGTTACCTGATTCGAGGTCTGGATTACACGCCGGGGAGACAGATGAAGCCGCTCTACCATGTCCATGTAATTGATATAGAGTCCCTGTGTGCTAGCCGGCGCAATGACAGGAAGCCCTTGAAGCTGTTCTGGCTGAAGCTCATAAAGGTTTTCCGGTGAATTCTGGCTGCGTTCTTCCGCAGACAAGTTTAAAAAGCTGTCCGGCATATAAAGAGAGAGCCGTTCAGTACTCAGCTCGCCGGAAAGATATACGGTTGAGCCGATCTGCGCATGACCAACAAAGAGGTCGATCTCACCTCTTCGTAGCATATCCAGCAGGATCGACTCTTTGCTTTCACAAAATTGAAGATTGAGACCCGGATGCTGTTCGATCAGCTTTTCCGCCAAAATCGGTGAAAGCATCTGGCTGTGGACCTGACCTATACCGATCCGGAATTGAATCCGTGACTGCGCTTCGCAGCGAAGCTTTTCTTTCAGCTCATGCTCTTCACGAAGGAGTTTCTGCATCCCGTCGATATAGTGCTTTCCACTTGCCGTCAGTGTGACGGGCGAACTCTGCCGGTCGAAGATCCGGAAACCCAGATCCTGCTCCAACCGGTTCAAAAAGCCTGTCAGCGTAGGCTGCGTGATATAAAGCCGCCGGGCCGCACGGGTCACGTTCTGTTCCTCTGCAAGAACAAGCAGATAGTTTAATTTGTCTTGTGTCATTGCCAGCCTCCATTTGACGCTGTGCGATAGTATAGAAGCTATTACAATATCAGATAAATGCGATTTCCAATCGGATTAAAACTATTATATACTAAAGGCGCGAAGCTCGTCAATAACTTTTGGGAGGTAATGATATGAAAATCAGCCGTGTTGAAGTTTTGTGCGCAAACCGGGCTGTCTATGCCAAAGTCTACACAGACAATGGACTGTATGGCATCGGCGAAAGCGGCGCATGGGGTCTGCTGGCAGCGTCCGGTGAAGCAATCAAGATGTTCGGTGAGTATCTGGTGGGGCAGGATCCTCTGGATATCGAGCATCACTGGCAGTATATGTATCGTTTCAGCCATTTCCGTGGCGCAGCCGTGATGGGCGCGATCTCTGCTCTGGATGAAGCACTCTATGACATCGCCGGTAAGTTCTATGGTGTTCCAGTCTATCGTCTTCTGGGCGGAAAGTGCCGGGATAAAGTGCGGGTCTACAACCACACTGCCGGACGTACTGAAGAAGAGCTGATTGAAAACGCGATCAAGGGAAAAGAAGAAGGCTTTACCGCGCTGGGTCATCTGAACCCCTATCTGGATGAACCCCGGAACCAGCCGTTCCACGATAACAATACGCAGATGCTGTACAATGCGGAACGCCGCATCGCACGGGTGCGGGAAGCAGTCGGCGAAGATACCGACCTCTGCCTTGAGCTACACCGCCGTCTGGAGCCGGGGCTTGCCGTACAGCTCAGCGCGCGGCTTGAGCCTTACGCTCCGATGTTCATTGAGGATCCCATCCGTCCGGACAACTTTGATGAGATGGCACGGGTTGCGCAGCAATGCCAGATCCCGATCGCAACGGGCGAGCGGATCAACAGTCTGTTTGAATTCGAGATGCTCCTTGAACGGGGTGCTTGCAGCTATGTGCGCGCTTCCATCGGTGTCTGTGGAGGCTTTACTGGCATCAAGAAGATTGCGGCCCTTGCAGAGGCCCATCACAAGAGCCTTGTGCCCCACAATCCGCTCAGTCCGGTCACGACCAATGCGCTGCTGCAGTTCTGTGCAGCGACCGACAATATCGCAATTTGTGAATACCCGGATCCGTATGCGGCGTCCACTGCCGATCATCTGACCGGGAGCGGCTCAAAACTCCGTCAGGTCGATATGGTTACCCAGATCCCGAAGTTCGAGAAAGGTTATGTGGAAATTCCGGAAGGACCGGGACTTGGCATTGACCTGATCTCTGATGTGGAAGAACGCTTCCCGTTCCGGCCGCACGCTGTCGGTACACGGCTAAATCTGGATGGCTCGATTTGCGACCAATAAGATAATTCTGATATACTGATACGGATGTGGAAATCCGATTAGGAGGAACAAAAATGTCAACGATAACAATCGCAATCCTGATTTTTGTTGTCACATTGATCCTGTACGGTGTGAACAAGTTCTCTATGGGAACGGTCGGTATGATTACGATGGCTGCCCTGCTGGTAACGGGCTGCCTTGCGCCCAAGGATGCTCTGGGCTATTTTGCCAACAAAAACGTGATCCTGATGCTCTCGATGTTTGTGGTCTCGGCTGGATTGAGCCGCACAACGTTTCTGGACGCTTTTTCGGATACGATCGTAAAACTGGCAAAAGGCTCGTTCAAGCGTACTTATCTTTGTTACATTGTAATGGCGGTGATCTTGACCAACCTGCTGTCTAGCCCGCTGGTTGTGTTTACGATCCTGCTTCCGCTGGTGGACAGTATGTGCAAGCGGTATGAGATCAGCCCCTCCAAGGTAATGTTCCCAATCGGCCTGTGCTGCGTTGCCTGCTGCTGCATCATGCCTTTTGGCGCAGCGATCGGCCAGTCGGCTCTGTACAACGGTTTTCTGGAAAGCTACGGATATGACATCGCCTTCACTCCGCTGGATTTCTTCAAGGGCAGATGGCCGTTCTTCCTGATCGTTCCGGCATGGGCATTTACAATGGGTTATAAAATTGCGCCGGAAAAGCCCATCACCGATGTCGCAAGCGTGGTGGCGTCCGGAAAGACCAAGCAGAAACTGAACAAATTTGCAGATATTGCGGGCGTTGTGATCTTTTTTGGTGTTGTTGTGCTTTGCTGTGTCAGTGATAAGATCGGCGTTGAGACTTGGGTGATCTGTCTTGTAGGTGCAGTTCTGGATCTGGTATGCGGCGTTCTGACAAGCAAGGAAGCAATTGCAGCTCTGCCCGTCAGTCTGGCTTGTATGTTGATCGGATCTCTGGCGATGGCAGGCGCGCTGACCGCAACGGGCGCAGGCGATGTCATCGGCGGCTTCCTGTCCAATGTGGTCGGTGGTATGAACAACGCCTATGCGCTGGGTGCCGTGTTCTTCCTGCTGCCTTTCATTCTGACCCAGTTCATGCAGAATCAGGCGGTCATGGCAATGTTCGTTCCTATCTGCCTGATGGCCTGCCGCAACCTGAACGCAAACCCGCTGGGCTTTATGGTGCTGATCACGGCCGGTTCGCTGACTGCATTTATGACTCCGATGGCAACCAGCTGCATCCCTGCCGTGATGGGCGCAGGCGGATATGACATCAAATCGCTGGTAAAACAGGGAATCCTTCCCTCTGCGATCTTTGCCGTGATCTATATTTTCTATACCATGACGGTCATGCCTGTCTGATGAGGCAGAAAGGGATTTTACGATGAAGATCACAAAAGTCTATTGCGAACACTACCGCTGGCCGAAGGAAAAGCCTATTGCAAATGGAAAGCACGTCTACACGCATAACGAGCTGAATCGTGTCTGCGTTGAGACCGATGAGGGGATCACCGGTTATGGTTCCAGCTGGACGGTACATAACATCGAGGAGATCGCGACTCCGATCATAGGCGAAGACCCGCTGAACACGGAACGCCTGTGGAGCAAGCTGTATGTGCCCAAGTTCTTGGGACGCCGTGGAAACACGCTCTGGACGATTTCTGCCATTGACATTGCGCTGTGGGATATCCGTTCCAAGGTGACAAAGCTTCCGCTCTATCAGCTTTTGGGCGGCTACCGTGAGAGCATCCCGTTTTACATTGCGGGCGGCTATTATGGCCCGGATAAGGGGATCCCGGAACTGCAGAAAGAGATGGAGCAGTATGTGAGCTGGGGAGCAAAGGCTGTCAAAATGAAGGTCGGCGCGCTTTCCATCAAGGAAGATGCCGCGCGTGTCAAAGCTGTGCGGGAAGTCATCGGCGAGGACGTCAAGCTGCTGCTGGATGCCAATTGCGCCTATCGCCCTTATGAAGCGATCGAGTTTTCGCGGCAGGTGGAAGAATATTGCCCGTTCTGGTTTGAAGAGCCGGTGGATGCCGATGATTATGAGGGCTACAAGAAGGTTGCGGCCAAAAGTGCCATTCCCATTGCGGGCGGCGAAAATGAAAGTACCCGCTATGGTTTCCGGGATCTGATCAATACGCAGGCTGTCAGCATCCTGAATCCGGATGCGACCTGTACAGGCGGTGTGACGGAGTTTTTGAAGATCGCAAGCCTCGCCAGCGCAAACGGCGTTGCCATGAGCCCGCACGGTCAGCAGCAGGTACACATCCATCTGGACTGCGCAGTTCCCGGTTCCATTCTGGCGGAATTCTATCCGCCGCAGTATGATGCCAAAGTTTACGAAGCATTCAAAAATCCAATCATCATGAATGCCGATGGCACGATCAGCCCGGGCAAAGAACCCGGCACAGGACTTGACATTAACGAAGAAGTCCTGAAGGACTACCGGATCGGTTGATTTATAGCAAACCAACTTTTTAATGCAACAGCAACAACGTTGGTTTGCATATCGCAGATATGTTGTTCCTGTTGCGCTAATTTCTAGCCTTGCGATAGACATATTCCTTTCCTGATTATAGAAAACAGCAGAGTGGATGTCCCGTTGTTCCGACGTAGTTGGGGATGGGGCAGCCACTCTGCTGTTTTTTGAAAATAAAAAACTCCACGCAACCTACGCTGCGTGGAGTGTCCTGACTTAAAAATTATTCGCTTTCTTCTTCCGGCTCATCCGGGTCCAGTGCAATGGAGAAAACGGCCTTTTTCAGCTTGCCGCAGCCCTGGGCCTTGAGGCCGGATTTGTAGGGCTCCCCGGCCAGATAGAGGGCAAAGCGGCCCTCGCAGAGCATTCCGGCAATGCTGGTGCCGGCGCTGCCTACGGTGATGTCCGCAGCCTCGTCAGCGGGTTTAGTGGGGGAGAACTCGCCCAGCGAAACTTCAAACAGCTCGCTGCCCTCGAGGTCGGTCTCAAGGGTCAGGTGGGCGTCGTGCCGGACGAACGGCGCTTTCTCGCTGGCCTGCGGGGTGATGATGCTCACGGTGACGAGGGCGTTGTCGCCGTCGATGCGGGTCTTGCCTGCGGGCAGGGTGTTGATGTCCCGGGCCATGATGTATTCGATCACGGTGTCCAGGTTGTCGCTCATGCCCAGATAATTGGGGAGGTTGTTCAGGGTATCGTAGATCATAGGTTACTCTTCTTTCCGGGGCTCGGTGACGAGCTCCTTGATGGCGGGCACCACGCCGCCCAGGTTCTGCAGCTCGGAGGGAATGATGATCTTGGTGGCCTTGCCGTTGGCGACCTTGGCCAGTGCTTCCAGGCTGCGGAGGGCCAGCACCTTATCGTTGGGCATGGCCTCGTTCAGCAGGCGGATGGCGTCGGCGTTGGCTTTCTGCACCGCCAGAATGGCCTGTGCCTCGCCCTCGGCTTCCAGGATGCGCTGCTGCTTGACGGCGTCGGCCCGGAGGATGGCGGACTGCTTCTCGCCCTCGGCCACCAGGATCTGGGACTGCTTCTGGCCCTCGGCCTGGAGGATGGCCTCACGGCGCTCGCGCTCGGCCCGCATCTGCTTCTCCATGGACTCCTGGATGTCCCGGGGCGGCATGATGTTCTTCAGCTCCACCCGGTTGACCTTGATGCCCCAGCTGTCGGTGGCCTCGTCCAGGATGGAGCGCATCTGGCCGTTGATGTGGTCCCGGCTGGTGAGGGACTGGTCCAGCTCCAGGTCGCCGATGATGTTGCGCAGGGTGGTGGCGGTGAGGTTCTCAATGGCGGACATGGGGTTCTCCACGCCGTAGGTGTACAGCTTGGGGTCGGTGATCTGGAAGTAGATCACGGTGTCGATCTGCATGGTGACGTTGTCCTTGGTGATGACGGGCTGGGGCGGGAAGTCCACCACCTGCTCCTTCAGGGAGATATTTTTGGCCACCCGCTCAATGAACGGGATCTTGAAGTGCAGGCCCACGCCCCACACGCCCTGGAAGGCGCCCAGGCGCTCGATGACGAAGGCGCGGGACTGGGGAACCACTCGGATGTTGGCGGCCAGAACGGCCAGGACCAGCAGGATCAGGATGACGGGGATGATCATACTTATAATGTTTTCCAGCATAGTTATTCCTCCTGTTCTGTCGTATGACGGTAGGATCATGGGGATCGCGGAATGCGGGGGTACGCTGGGGAAACGGCTGGGTCAGTGCTCGGGGCCGCCGGACTGGACCGGCTCCACCAGGACCTTGACGCCCTGGATCTGGGTGACGCGGACCTCCTGGCCTGCGGGGATCACAGCGCCCTCTCCGGCGCTGCGGGCGCTCCATACCTGCCCGGCGATGTTCACCAGGCCGTGACCGGCCAGGTTGTCGATCTCCTCCGTGACCAGGCCGGTGGCACCAATGACCCGGTCGGCGTTGGTGGGGGAGTAGCCGGGCCGCAGGAACTTCTTGGCGAAGGGGCGGACCAGCAGCATGGACAGGGCGGAGAGGACGATGAAGGTGATGATCTGGGGCCAGAAGCCCAGGCCAAGCTGGCTGACGATCAGCGCCCCCAGGGCGCCCAGCGCGAACCAGATGGACGTGAGCCCCACGGTGACTGCCTCTCCGATCCCGAACAGGACCAGGATGATCAGCCAGATGATGGGTTTCATAGATGGCTCCTTTCTGGATCGAGGGATCGATCCGCGTTTGGTAAGGTGGATCAGGGCTGCTCAGCCCAGTGCGGGGTGCTCCGGAGCTTGTCACGGCCGTGTGTCCCGCCTGTTTGGCTGTGGCATTATCATACCACAAGCGGCTGGAATTTTCTACACTGACATGGGACTGTTTTCGGTAAAATTCATCAATCTGCACCTTCTGTGGCCGCCCGGGCTGGTTCCCACGCATCCGCGCTCCTCCGCGCGCGTTTTTTTGCGCCCGCACGGATCCGGCATGGACGGAAGGTGTTGCGAAATCCGGCCGGTTCCGATATACTGGTTCTGATAAGGGCCGCCGCCCCGCCCGGGAACCGGGCGCGGGACCACCGGACAAGGACAGCCGGCGGCCGGGGAGGTTTTTTCACATGAATGAAACATTGACCTTTGCCATCCCGACTCTGTTCGGCCTGGAGAGCCTGGCTGCCGATGAACTGCGCCGTCTGGATCTGCCCCAGGTGCGGGCGGAGAACGGCCGCGTCCTCTGTAGTGGAACGCTGGGGGATATCCCGCGGCTGAATGTGAACCTGCGCACCGGGGAGCGGGTGCTGTTGGTGCTGGGGACCTTCCCAGCCGGAGACTTCGACGCACTCTTTGAGGGGACCAGAACGCTGCCTTGGGAGCGATTTATCCCCCGGGATGGCCAGTTCCCGGTAAAGGGACATAGCCTGAACTCTGCCCTTCACTCCATCCCTGCCTGTCAGGCCATCGTAAAAAAGGCGGTGGCCGCCCGCCTGGGGGCCCAGTACGGGATGAACACCCTGCCGGAGACCGGGGCCCTCTATCAGATCCAGTTCTCCATCATGAAGGACACCGCCGTGCTGATGCTGGACACCTCCGGTGCCGGCCTTCACAAGCGGGGCTACCGCGCCCAGGGTGTGGCGGCCCCCCTGCGGGAGACACTGGCCGCCGCTATGGTGCTGCTGTCCCGGTACCGGGGCCGGGATCCCCTGTGCGACCCCTTCTGCGGCTCGGGCACCATCCCCATCGAGGCTGCCCTGATCGCCAAAAACCGGGCTCCCGGCCTGAACCGAAGTTTTTCCGCCCAGAAGTGGGCCTGTGTGGACCGGGAGCTGTGGCTCCGGGCGGCAGACGAGGCGATGGACAAGGAGTTTGACGGGGATTATGAGATCTGGGGTGGAGACCTGGATCCGGCGGCGGTGGATCTGGCGCGGCGCAATGCAGAATTGGCCGAGGTGGACGACATCGTAAAGTTTGAAGTGGCAGATGCCCGCACCTTCCACTGGGGCGGAATGTATGGCCGGATCGTCACCAATCCCCCCTACGGCGAGCGGATCATGGAGCGCCGGGAGGCGGAGGAGCTGTACCGTTCCTTTGGAAAGGCATGGGCCAAGTTCCCGGAGACCTGGAAGCTGTATCTGCTGTCCTCCCACACGGAGTTCGAGCGCACCTTTGGGAAGAAGGCGGACAAGAAGCGCAAGCTATATAATGGTATGCTCAAGTGTGACCTGTTCATGTACCTGGGGTAAGAAAAGCTGGGGCGGGGGAGACCCTGCCCCGGACTGCGTTCTGCCGGGCCGGAGGGCAGTCGAAATTAGCACTTGGCGGTTTTGTTTGTGAACAAAGGGTAAATTATCCTTTCGGACCCTCAATTTTTTTGAAATTGGGGGTTGATTTTTTTCTTGGCAGAGGGTATTATGATAGTCGTAGTTAGCACTTAGATAAAAAGAGTGCTAAAACCTAACCTTGTTTATTCCAATCATCATATAAGGAGGAACCCATTATGAAACTCAAACCCCTTGCTGACCGTGTTGTTGTCAAGCTGGTAGAGGCCGAGGAGACCACCAAGAGCGGCATCATCCTGACCGGTAGTGCCAAAGAGA
>ERZ773269.2284-NODE-2284-length-15141-cov-6.330770_pt1 | contig 15141 bp, 7 predicted proteins | sample MGYA00511958_ERZ773269 | MGnify/ENA primary metagenome ERZ773269 (study PRJEB29015, sample SAMEA2737761) | human gut metagenome | biome: human gut; feature: human-associated habitat; material: faeces | place: China | collected 2012 ... | reverse complement strand
GCCATTGCTCACCCAATGCGGCAGCGTTAGCGTCGTTGTCCATCGTCAATGGCAAACCAGTTCCAGCTTCGATTTGCTCACGAACGTTTTGTGTTTCCTTCCAGTTCAAGTTGAAGGCACCCTTAACAGTACCGTTCTCAAGATCAACCGTTCCTGGCGTACCCATTCCGATACCAATGATGCGATCCTTGTCCAATTGGTACAAGTCCAAGTGGTGGTTAATTGAATCAATGATATCAGGCACGATGTGTGACCCTTCATCCAAAATGTTTGTACGGATTGACCACTTTTGTTGGATTTCTCCTTCGGCAGTCAAAATGGCGAACTTGATAGTCGTACCACCAAGGTCAACACCAATTAGCTTATCTTTAGCCATGATTTTTCCTCGTCATTCTCACAAAAATATTTTGTAATCGCTTTCTTATCTTTCAACATTATTTATTATAACGAATTTCTGAATTAAAACAAGTGTTTTATTGAAAACGTTTTCAATACTATTATAGCAGTCTTTCTTGCTTCTCTTCTAACTCGTGCTCATGCCGTAAGACCAGCTTGATTTGCGCATATTCTTTTGCATCAAGTAGGCCAGCCTTATACATATTATCGATTTCAATTGCCGCTAACTCAATATCCCATAGGCGCTTTCCAACGTGAATGTAGATATCATATTTCTTCAACAAGTTTAGGACATCTAAAAATGTTTGCATATCTATCTCCTATTTTCGTAACAGTGCAATACCAACCAAAGCGGCAATCAACACAACATACATCAACAACGCTAATGCTCGTCGACCACCACCGATTTTGAATAAGCCTGAATAGTGGAAGCCTGAAATGAAGACTGGCACAATCAAGAAACCACCAATCAGGCCACCAATATGGGCTGCCAGATCAATTCCTGGTGTAAACAGTGCTGAAATGACTGACAACAGTACAAATGCCGTCATCAATTTTACCTGACTACGCCAATACGCTCTACGTTTGTCCATCAACCCCAGCCTAACAATGGCGCCGAATAGACCGAACACACCACCAGACGCGCCGGCTGAAATAACATTCATCGCACCGAATGCTAAACTCATTAAATTCCCACTGATAACCGTTGTGAGGAAAAGAATCAGAAAACGCCAAGGCCCAATTTCTAACTCTAATAATCGGCCAATAAAATACAACGTAATCATATTAAAGATTAGGTGTGACGCGGTAACGTGCAAAAAGCCTGCCGTCAGCAAACGCCACCATTCGCCATAATGGAGAACAATTGGTCCAAATTGCGCACCTGTTTCATACAAAACACGTGAACTGATGGTAAAACTCTGCGCAATCAAAGCTTCCCAGAGGTACACCACGACCATAAACGCCACTAGGGCGCTGGTCGCTGGTGTCGCTTTAAAGGCGCGTTTAAATTCTGCTATCATACTTTTCTTCCTTAAACAGGTGGCAAAACAATTACCTTATCTACCTGTTGATCTGTTTTTTCAATTTCCCAATTTGGGGTCGTCACGTAATTATCTGGAATCGTCACGGCAATTTTTGCACCGGTCGTCTTTGGTAACCAACGATCATAGTAGCCGCCACCGAAGCCTAGCCGATCGCCTGCTGCCGAAAAGGCCAACCCAGGCACCAAGATAAAATCAAGTGTCGTCACATCCCCAAGCGGTTCACCAATTGGTTCTAGCATACCAAATCTGTGGCGTTCATACTTGGTTGACTCATCAATCTGAATAAATTCAAGCTGTCGTTGTGGCGCTACTTTTGGCAAATATACTTTTTTACCTTGCAATAACGCTGTCTGAATTAAAAGCTGCGTAGGCAACTCAACATCTTGTGACAACGTTAAGGCGACTGAAGATGCTTCCTGCCAAGCTGGCAATGCTGTCACTGTACTTGTTATTTGTTGCATCAACGTCGCGCGTTGCATATCAGACAGCTTCGCCAAATTACTCTTAGCTATCTCACGAGCTTCATTCTTATCCATCATACAGTCACCCTCTCTAACAAAAAACTGACACCTAGTAATAGGTATCAGTTTAGCATAGTTACTTTGTTGCAGAACCAGAATCTTGCACGTCCTTCCAGAACGCTTCGTAGATTTGGATTGCAATTTGTTGGTTAACGTTTTCGTCTGATTCGTAAACCGATGGCACAACAATGGCCACGGCAACATCAGAGTTAGGCACGAATGAGATCAACGAACTGGTATACGTTGAAACACCGTTAGTCGTTGTTTCGGCCGTTCCAGTCTTAGCGTAAATACCGGGTTGAACATTCTTCATACGCGTTCCAGTCGCATAACCAGAACTACTGTGAACAACTTCTTCCATACCCTTCCAAATCAAGTTACGCTCTGCTTCAGTCCAGCCGACCGTTCCCAACACTTCTGTTGGCACAGTTGTTTGCGTCTTAACGCGGTTCGCTTCATCACGTTGTTCAATAGAAGCAACAATGTGTGGACGAACACGGTAACCACCGTTAGCAACAGTTGCGGCGTATTGGGCAAGTTGCATCGTCGTAAACGTGTCGTACTGTCCAAATGATTCGTCCAGCGCCTTACCAATGTCTTCACGGGTCGTTGAACCCTTCACACCAGTAATTTCACCTGGCAAATCAATACCAGTCTTAACGCCTAGACCGAAACGAGCAATCCCATCACGCATTGTTTGGAACACACTGGTTGGCAAAGCTCCCAAGCTCATACCTGGGAAGTAGTTCAAGCCACCCATCTTCAACATCAATTGCATAACGTACGAGTTAGATGACACCATCAAGGCCGTGTCAGCAGTCAAAGGCATGCTACCACTTCCGTTACGGTTAAACCATGATGACTTCGTTGCCGTACCAGCAACCGTAATCGGTTGGTCGGTAATGGTATTATTTTCGGCCGTAATCGTACCGTTCAAGAATCCGGTTGTAATCATCGCTGGCTTAACAACAGATCCCACAACGTTCGCTTGGTTAACAGTCGAAAGGGCATCCGGCGTCGTCTTACCCGTTTCGTTATCACGGTTAACACCTGCCGTTGCGTAAACACCACCCGTCTTTGGGTTGATAACAACGGCATACGCACCAGTTGTCATCCCCCCTGGAATGTTGTTCTCCAAGATGCTTTGCACATCATTTTGGAACTTTGAATTAATGGTCAACGTCAAACTATCACCAGCTTGACCGGCGTACGTCGTCTTTTCAGTCGTCTTGCCGTCCTTGTCGGTGGTAACCTCAACTTGACCCTTCGTTCCCTTTAGCGCATCTTCGTATTGCTTTTCTAGATATGACGTTCCGACAATATCGTCACGTGAATACCCTTCCGTTAGCAACTTGTTGACACTATCTTCTGGCAACCCAGACTTAGAAGTTGACGTTGAACCAACCAACGCCTTGATTGAATCACCTTGTGGATAGTCACGCGTGTAGTAAATACCAACACGCACACCTGGCATCTTTGATTGACGCTCACCGATGTTGGCTATTTCTTCTTGCGTGACACCCGTCTCTTTAATGTAGACCGTTGACAAAGAATACGCATTTGCCATCTTTTGGAAAATCATGGCAGCATTCTTTTGCTTATCACTCAACGGGAACTTAGCCTCGTGCTTTTGTACGTAAGACTTCAAGGCAGCTACATAATCATCCGTACCTGGCACAGTCTTCGTACCGCTTGCCTTAACAACCTTCGCCGCACGCTTCGTATCTTGAATGTAATACGTCGCATAATTTCCTGATGACAATTGATCAGTGTCAATTGAAATATACTTTGCAACCTCATTGGCAATGTCGTACATCTCAGCCTCGGTTACGCCCTTTGGCTTCGTATACGTAATCGCTTGTGATCCCTTATTAGCGACCAACACTTGACCAGTACTGTCGTAAATCATGCCTCGTTGCACGTTCACCTTTTCAGTACTTGATTCAGCACTATTAACGGCTGACTTGTACGTCTCGCTATCTGTAACTTGTAGGGTAACTAATCGCCAGCCCAATAATCCGAGCATCAAAACCACGATACCCATCAGCACATTCAAACGTGCTGGAATTCGAGCTAATGATCCATTCTTTGACCGACGATTGCCACGTCGCTTTGGTGACTGCATAACTTGACCCTTTCTTCCATAATCTAATTGTTTAATTGTAGCATAAAACCAGGACAACAAACCTTAACCCTTGTCGGATTTTAACTAAAAGCCACCCTAATAAACGACTGCAGAATATGGTTTAATAGAACTATCTGAATTTCAGGGAGAAAACAACTATGTTCGCACGTTTTAATCCACTAAAATGGCGGTCATCAACGCAAGCGCTATGGGTCAGTTTCTTACTACCCCTCTTGATCATGACTGTCTATTTTGGCTTTCGTCACATGGCCCCATTCGGTTCAAGTTCCATCTTGACCGTCGACTTAGGGCAACAATACATTGATTTTTTTGAAAATTTCCGTCAAGCCATCCTCCACAATCCCACGAGTATTTTCTATAGCTTCGCAAAGGGGTTGGGTGGTGAAACGTATGGTGATTGGGCTTACTATTTATTCAGCCCAACGAATTTACTTCTCCTACCATTCCCGAACACAATGTTGCCAACCGCAATCTTGTTAATTACCGTTCTGAAATACGGTTTGGCTGGGTGGAGTTTCAGCTATGCGTTGCGCGTGATGCGTTGGCAAAATGGCTGGCGTTTGCCACTTTTTGGTGTCACGTATGCCATGATGGGCTGGTTTGTCGCGAATGATTTAAACCTGCTTTGGTTGGACGCAGCGATTTTACTACCGTTAATCATTGCTGGATTTGAACGCTATTTAGATGGTAAATCGTCGTGGCTATTTATCGCCCCACTAACCGCCATCTTTATTATTAACTACTACATGGCCTACATGATTGGCCTATTCCTAGTTTTGTACGTCTTCTGGCGCTTGTTCTGGCAACCGTACACCTTACGTGAACGTTGGACCATCGCTAGCAAGTTCATTTTCGGTAGCATCATTAGCATTGGCCTTTCAACTATCGTTTGGTTACCCACTGGTTACACGTTGCTCAATAGCAAGGGCCAGCACATGTTGGATAATCTGACTTGGAAGTTCGAATACCAAGCGCCTGATATACTCGGCAAGTTGTTCTTGGGAACATTTAACTTCGAACAAATGCCTTCAGGTTTGCCAAATATTTTTATTGGTAGTCTGCCAATTATCATTCTTTGGTTCTTCTTTACCTACCGATTGATCCGTTGGCAAACGCGTCTAACTGCTTTGCTCGTAACTGCCTTTCTAGTTGTTTCCATGATGTACGCCCCATTGGATTTGATGTGGCACGGGTTCCAATTTCCAGTTTGGTACCCCTATCGTTTCTCATATGTCTTTAGTTTTTGGGTGCTTTGGTTGGCAGCCTCAGTCTGGTCACCAACGCTTCGCTTCTCGTGGACGCAAATTGGAACATTGGTTATCTTGGCAATTGCGACCGATGTTTACCTCTACTTCCGCCTCGACAGCCTAAACTTTTTGACATTGAACCAATTATTAGTAGGTAACGCCTTCTTTATTTTGATTTTGGCATTACACGCGTTGTCACATCGATCACGTTGGTGGTTGGGCATCTTGAGTCTGCTAGTTATCGCTGAAATGACTGTCAGCACCGTTTGGACGTTGAATAATTTCAGCTACCTCACGAATACTGAGTATCAAACTTACATCAAGAGTTTGAACAAGATTACCCAACACTTGCCAAGCCAGAAAGATAACTTCTACCGTGTTGCGCAATCATTCCAACGTACGAAGGGCGACCCACTACAAGGCAATTACAACGGTGCCTCAACCTTTAGTTCCGCCTTGGAACACCAACAAAGTGATTTCATGGCAGCAATCGGTCAACCCGAAGGCGATAACTACATTGCTTACAGTAGCGGAACATTGTTAACTGATAGTTTGCTTGGTATGCGTTACCTCTTGCAACCATCTGGTGTGGAGCCGAATACGCCGGGTACGCCAACTAACATGCAGACCTACCAGCGCACTGATACCAATGGTACTTATCAAATGACTAAGTACACCGGGATGGCAATTTTGTCTGAGAACCCTTACGCACTGCCAATCGCATTTGCAGCGAACACAAATGCACTTAACGTGACGTTTAAGGACAACGATCCGCTCCGCAATCAAAATGATTTTTGGAACGCCTTAATTGGTTACCAACACGACGACATCTTTAAAAGCGAAAACTTCGATAGCTCGACCGCTGCCAACGTTCCTGCACCAGCAACGATTACCGGTGCTTATCTGAAGAAGGAAAACAAAAAGCAAGTTGCGTCATTGACCCTAACTTACACGCCAACGACTGATAATCCTTATTATCTAACGCTTGGCGATGCAGTTAATAATGACAATGTGGAAATTCAATTGAACGGTAAGGCTTTGCCAACGATGCCGAGCCATCGCCACACAATCGTTGTGCCACTGCCGGCTTACCAAAAGGGACAAAAACAAACCCTGACGTTCGTTCTAAAGAAGGATGATTTGTGGTTACAAAACGTCTCACTTTACAGTGCTGATAAGGATTTGATTAAGTCACAAGCCCAGTCACTTCAGGAACATGGTCTACAAGTTAAGAAAGATACTGAAACTGAAATCAACGGTAAGATTAATATGCCAAAGGGCCAAGGCTTGCTTATGACGACCATTCCAAACGCTGATGGTTGGCATGTTTTGGTCGATGGTAAAGAAACCGAAACCGTAACGGTCGGGAAGTTCTTTATTGGTGTACCATTGAAACCGGGTGAGCATACAGTCACCTTTAAGTTCGCTGCCCCATACTTCAAGATAAGCGCAATTGTCAGCTTAGGCTTCTTGCTCTTCATGCTTGGGTTGGGTTGGTCAGAGAATGAAAAGCGACGTCACTCATTGCATTACTAAATCTTAGCGTTGTGAACCTTTACACACGCGTATACCCGTGGTAATGTAACATTTGAAACCTTCGGGTATACACACTTATTAAACTAATAAAATTTAATTGCATAGGAGGCCAGAAACATGGCTGAAGAAAAGACATTTCCAATGACGGTCGAAGGAAAGGCCAAGATTGAAGAAGAACTAAACACGTTGATTACTGAGACGCGTGCCGAGATTACTGGACGTATCCAAATCGCCCGTAGCTTCGGTGACTTGTCAGAAAACTCAGAATACCAATCAGCTAAGGACGAACAAGCCTTCGTTGAAGGACGTATCAACACGTTGCAAAACATGCTTGATAACGCCATCATCATCGATTCATCAGAAATTGCTGACGACGAAGTTTCAGTTGGTAAGAAGGTAACGTTTAAGGAGTTGCCTGACGAAGAGCCTGAAACTTACGCCATCGTTGGTGCCGTTGAAGCTAACCCACTTGAGGGTAAGATTTCTAACGAATCACCTATCGCGGTTGCTTTGATGGGTAAGAAGGTCGGCGACCAAGTTGAAGTACCACTTCCAAACGGTGCTTCAATGGAAGTTGAGATCATCGCTGTTGAAGTTGCTTAATCATTAAAAATTAAAGGGTCGCCTAGACTTGCATGTTGCAAAGTCTAGGCGACCCTTTTTCATTATTTACTTTCAGCAATGACGCGTAATACGTCAGCGCCATAACGTTCTGCTTTAGCTTCACCAATTCCCGAAACGGCCATCAACTCCGCATCGTTAAGTGGTTGCTGTTTAGCCAATTCCACCAAAGTCCGGTCATTAAAAATAATGAACGGCGGAATTTCCGTCACCTGTGCCAGCTCCAAACGCCACTTACGCAACGCTTCAAAGACATTCCGCTGTTGCTCGTCCAAGTCCTCACGCGTGCTTGGCGAACCCGCACGCACACGATCATCAATTGAGCGAATATCTTGGCGTCGCATCACCTTGCGCTCACCCTTCAAAACAGCCATCGCATCCGGTGCCAATGTTAACCCGGCATATTGACCAGTCACGCGCAGATAACCTTCCGCAATCAGATAATCAATAAGGCTAATAATGTGAACGCGTGGCGTACCGCGCAAAATACCAAATGTTGGCAATTGATCCAAATTCGCCCACGCAAAGTTATCAGGCACCTTACCACGCAGCGTTTCAGCTGTAACTGTCTTACCGAAGCCGTTCTCACCACCGCGTGACTTCAACATGCGGACAACGTGGCTCAACACTTTTTGAGCATCGGTTGTAATATCAACCGCTTCACGTGTGTCCAAGCAGTTTGAGCATCGACCGCAATCCGGTGTATCCTCACCAAAATAACGAGTGATATAACGTTGCAAACACATTTGCGTCGCCCCGTAATTCGCCATCTCTTGCAACTTTACGCGCTGCAGGTTTTGATATTCCGGTGTTTGATTATCACTGTTATCAATAAAGAAACGTTGCGTCTGCAAATCAGCCGCGGCATATAGCAAAATCGCTTCAGACGGCAAGCCATCACGACCCGCGCGGCCAATTTCCTGGTAATACGCTTCAACCGAACCCGGAATACCATAGTGAATGACATACCGTACATTCGACTTGTTAATTCCCATACCAAACGCATTAGTCGCGACCACCACATCGGTACGATCATAGATGAAATCATCCTGAGCTTGCGCACGTTTTTCATCTGACATCCCCGCGTGATAGCCAACGGCATTGATACCCGCAGCCGTTAGCGATTCAGTGAGTGCATCGACGGTTTTACGTGTCGGCGCGTAAATAATACCCGATTCACCACGGTGCTCTTTGATATACGTCTTAATGAAGTCCTCTTTACCCTTTTTATTCAGGCCCTTTTCCATGCGAATGGTTAAGTTGTCACGTACCACACTCGTTCGGACAGTATGCTGAATATGAAGCATCTCTTCCAAGTCGGCCTGAACGCGTTCTGTCGCCGTGGCCGTCAACGCCATTACACGTGGCGCTGATTCCAGATTGTTAATTAAACCAACGGCCGCCAGATAACTTGGTCGAAAATCGTGACCCCATTGCGAGAGCACGTGTACTTCGTCAATGACGACCAATGAAATTGGCAAGCGATTCAACAAGTTATACGTCCCTTCACTACCGAGACGTTCTGGCGCCATGTACAGCAACTTGGCTTCTTCATTCAACAAGCTGTTCATTGCTGCACGGTGCTCATCATCATTTTGCGTTGAATTTAACGTCACGGCTGGCACACCAGCCTCGTGCAGCTCATCAACCTGATTTTTCATCAATGATAGCAACGGTGAAATGACAATTGTAATGCCTGGCAACATCAAAGCTGGAATTTGGTAAGTTAGTGACTTTCCGCCACCCGTCGGCATAATTCCTAGTGTTCGTTCGCCGTTCATTACGGCATTAATGATTTCTTCTTGCCCATCACGAAAGGACTCATAGCCAAACGTTTGTTTCAAGGTTTCTAGCGCTGTCGCCACTCAGGTTGCCTCCTTTAAATCTCTTCGAAAACAAATTTCTCTATCTGCCATTATGGTCAGCTTTGCCTCACTTTGTAAAGCACGAAAAAGGAGTGAATCGACTAACTTGGTAGGCGATTCACCCCTTTCATTACATCTTATGATTAATCGTTCTTCTTACGTAGACCGAACCAAGCACCCAAGGCCAAGGCGAGCAAACTTGCTGAAATTTCGGCAGCCATCGCAGCCTTAGAAAGATCAGTTTCTCCTGTCTCACCCGTCCCATTCGTTGGCTTCTCCTCATCGGTACTGATTGATACCCCATGAAGATATGTGATGCGTTGTCCGTTTGCGTATGGCAATGACAACGGCGTCGCTTGTCCACTGGTTGAACCGAGCGTGGTGCCAGCACCTGTCACCGCACCAGTTCCTGCCGTGGTAACGGTTGACTCGTATGGCGCACCATCTTGGCCGTCTGATACAACAACGTTTCTAACGACCACATTTTCGCCATTAGCATTGTCGGCTTCCGTCACAACTGAGGCTGCCTGATCAGCGGCACTGGCAGCTTCACTTGCAACCTTTGCCGCGCTTGTGGCAGCGGTCATTGCTTGGTCAGCTGCCAAGCTGGCTGATTGAGCGGCGACGCTCGCCTGTTCGGCCACCTTGGCAGCACTTGCGGCCTTAGCAGCGAGTTGATCAGCGACAGCCGTGGCACTCGACGCTACTGCAGCTAATGAATCCGCAGCTGTTTGGGCTTCACTGGCCGTTGTCGCATACGATGCAGCCGTGGCTGCGGCGGATGTCGCTTGATCACCCAAGCTCTTAGCAGTGGCTGCGTATGAAGCGGCGGCACTTTGGTCACCACTAGCAGCGGCACTTGATGCTGCTGCTGAGGCAACTGCGGCGGCATTGGCGGCTGACGTTGCAACATCATTCGCTGCGCTAGCGGCAACCTTAGCAGCTTGCGCAGCCGAGTTAGCCGACGCAACGGCAGCAGCAGCACTTGCGGCCTTCTTAGCAGCGGAGCTGGCGGCCACCGATTGACTGGCAGCCGTTGATGCGGCGCTTGCAGCAAGTTGCGCAGCGCTTGAAGCTTCCTTAGCCTTTTCCTCAGCAACTCGGGCAGCTGAACTAGCGACGGCGGCGGCTGACGCAGTGGCAGAATCACCAGTGCGTTGTGCATCAGCAACTGCTTGAGAAGCCGCTGTATTAGCGACATTCGCATTTGACTGAGCAACGTTTGCCGTCGACTTCGCAGCATTAGCTGTTTGGGTTGCTTGAGAGGCTGCACTTGACGCGGCTGTCTTAGCTGTCTCAGCAACCTTAGAAACAACGGCCGTTGATGCAGCGACTGACGAGGCCTTATCGGCTGCTGACTGCGCTACTGAATTTGCCTTGGCAGCAGCACTGGCACCACTCGCAGCCGTTGAAGAACCAGCAGCTGCACTTGAATTAGTTTGGGTTGCAACAGCATCATTAACCGCACTGGCAGCGCTACTTGCGGCTGAGGCAGCCGTCTTAGCAGCTGCGTTCGCATTAGCTGCGGTTGTGGCAGCTTCTGACGCAACTGACTCTGCCGATGCAATTACTGCAGCAGCACTTGATGCGGCTGAGCTGGCGGCGGCAACAGTATCGGCCGCCGAACTAACAACTGTGGCGGCACTACTTGCTGTTGCGTTTGCCTGCGTCGCGTTGCTGTTTGCATTCGCTGCGGCACTGGCAGCTGAGCTTGCCAACTTCGCATATGAAGCGGCAGCGGCTTGATTACCGGCTGACATAGCTGATTGCGCAGCTTCTGCTAATGACGATGCAGTTGCTGAATCGCTCGCTGCTACACTGGCATATGAACTTGCAGCTTCCGCCGCACTTGAAGCGACCGCATTCGCTGAAGAAGCAACTGAGGCAGCTGAGTTAGCAGCCACTACAGCTGAAGATGCCACAGCACTGGCCGATTGGGCCGTTGCATTAGCACTAGAAGCAACCTTGGCGGCACTTTGTGCAACCGCAGCTTCTGATGATGCAATCGCATTTTGCTTAGCTGCTTCTGATGCACCACTTTGAGCCACTTGGTTGTCAGGGTACAACTCACTCGCCGCCGTAGCAGCTGAAGTGGCGTCTGACGCTGTCTTAGCAGCACTCGTTGCTTCTGATGCGGAAGACGATGCAGCGGAAGCATAACTTGCTGTATTAGTTGCGCCCTCACTTGCAGTGGCCGCATCAGACTGCGTGCCGGCTTGATCAGCAGTCGCTTGTTCATTCTTCGCGTTTGCAGAATCCGCCGTCTCGCCTGCTTCACTTGCTTGTGTTGCGGCGTTAGACGTTGCGTCTGCTGCATTACTTGTCGCAGCAGTCACCATGTCACCGGCTTGTCCAGCAACCGCCGCGTTCACAGCATCAGTTGCTGTAGCAGCAGCGGCGGCTGCTGAAGAGGCAATAGCCGCATATGATGCAGCGGCACTTTGATCTCCGGCAGCAGCAGCACTACTTGCAGCTGTTGCGGCACTGGCAGCCTTAGCTGCTTCTGATGACGCAGTGTTTGCAGCTTCTGATGCGGCGGCATTATCTGCGTATTCAGCGGCTGCGCTTCGAGCTTCGGCTGCATCCGCGGCAGCCTGTGTTGCTGTTGTTGCAGCACTAGCAGCGGTGCTTGCAGCCGTTGCTGAATCGGCAGCGGCGTTCGCTGCTGAGTTAGCAGCTGAAACAGTCGCGTTCATTTCGCTGGCTGCACTAGCCACAGAACTAGCAACCGCCGCTGCACTACTTGCTGCAGAAGCAGCGGCACTGGCAGCTGCGGAATCCCCAGCCATTGCGGCGCTACTTGCTGCCACGGCGGCTGATTGTACTGCGCTGGCAGCTGAACTTGCTAATTCATCAAATGTTTGTGATTGTGCAGCGGCTGAACTTGCCAAAGAGTTTGCTAACGATGCAGCTGAACTAGCAACTGACGCAGCACTACTTGCCTTGGCGGCTTGTGAGGTTGCCATTGATGCAGCTGATTGAACAGCGCTATCGTCCGGATACTGCGTTGCCAATGAGTCAGCCTTCGATGCATTCTCACTCGCATTTGACGCGGCTGTTGAAGCAACGTCCGCTTGGCTATTAATATTTGCCACTGCTTCAGCTGCTTGACTAGATGCTGCGGTTGTCGTTGCCAAAGCAGCATTTGTATCAATTTCGTCAGCTGCGGCTTGCGCAGCTTCTTGTGCAAGTGTTGCCGTTGACGCTGCTGAGCTGGCTGTATCAGCGGCTATTGAAGCCGTTGTAGCTGCTGTCGAAGCATTCTCACTAGCCGTCGTTGCCGCGGCGCTTTGCTGAGCAGCTGCAACTGAAGCAGTTGATGCTAATGCGGCATATGATGAGGCAGCACTGGCATCACCAGCTGAGGCAGCACTCGCAGCTTCTGATGCATATGAAGCAGCTGAACTTGCCAAATCAGTCGCGTTTGAAGCGGCCGTCGATGCAGCAGTCGCATAACTAGCTGCATCACTGGCAGCACTAATGGCCGTTGACTTAGCGTCTGAAGCAACTGTTGCTAGGCTACCTGCTGCACTAGCAGCACTCTTAATCGTTGCATCTGATGCATATGACGCATTAGATGCTAAGTTATCAATATTTGTCTTAGTTTGATCAACTGACTCGCTCGCTGTTGTGGCCCGTTCAACAGCGTCATTAGCATCTGACGCTGCTGTTTGTGCGCCTGCAGCATCGCTTGATGCACCGGCTGCGTCACTAGCAGCATTTGAGGCATCTTGACCAGCTTGATCACCAGTTGCGGCTGTTGACGCTGCACTCATCGCCGTTGACGCGGCTTGAGAAGCTGAGCTTGCCGTTTCATTGGCCGTTGAAGCAGTTGACGCGGCTTTGCTAGCAGCCTTTGCGGCATTGCTTGCAGCCTCACTGGCGGCTGTTGCGGCGGCGGCAGCTGAACTAGCGGCAGCAAAGGCACTCGCCGCAGCGGCTGAATCTCCAGCGGCAGCAGCGCTACTTGCGGCGGCAGCGGCCGATTGGGCAGCTGATGCCGCGTCGCTAGCAGCTCTAGCTTGCGTAGCAGCCTCTGATGAAGCCGACTGAGCGACGGCGTTAGCTGAACTAGCAACCGCAGCAGCAGAACTAGCAACGGCGGCTTCACTAGCAGCAGTACTTGCGACTTCAGAAATCTTAGCATTATCAGCGTACTGAGATGCCAATGACGCGGCCTTGCTTGCAGCCTCACTGGCGGCACTGGCTGTTGAAGCCGCGGCGGTTGAGGCTGATGCAGTGCTATCGGCGGCTGTATCAGTTGCGGCGGCACTCTTTGCGACATCCGCATTTGCTGAATCAGCGGCACTGGCATCTTGCGCAGCAGCAGCGCTGTCGGCTGAAGCTGCTTCCTTATTCGCAACAGCCGTCAATGACGTTGCTTGATCAGCTTGCGATTGTGCAGTTGCTGCAGCGGTTGACGCAGTAGCGGCAGCCTTAGCAGCACTTTGGGCAGCAGCATCAGCGGCAACCGCAGCTTCACTAGCAGCCTTGGCGGCTGATGATGCCGTTGACGCTGCCGAAGCTGCGTCACTGGCCAACGATGCAGCTGCTTCGCTTTGTGCCTTCGCAACTTCGGCAGCACTACTTGCAGCTGATGATGCGCTTGCAGCGGCTGTGGCGGCTGATTGGGCAGCACTCGCAGCTGATTGCACATCAGCGTTATCTGCATATGGTGAATCACTGGCAGCCAATGAATTTGCAGTTGTAGCAGCCACTGCCGCATTTGAAGCAGCGTCTGACGCGTCAGTCGTTGCTTGGTTGGCGGCTGTAACGGCATCTGCAGCTGATTGGCTTGCCTCATTGGCTTCATTTACCGAAGCATTTGCAGCCATTGAATCTACTGTTGCTTTAGCTGCATCATTAACGATTTGTGCTGTTGATGCAGCGTTCGAAGCGACCGTTGCTGCCGACGTCGCAACGTCAGCGGCTGACTTAGCCAATTCTGCAGCCGTTGAAGCTGCTGAATTTTGTGCATCCGCAGCACTAGCAGCTGATGATGCCTTAGCAGCTAGGTCAGCGGCTGATGACGTCAAGCCGGCAGTCGCGGCACTACTTGCAGCTGCTGCATATGACGCAGCATCACTCGCGTAACTTGATGCCAAGTCAGCTGCATTTGAGGCAGCCGTGCTTTGCGCATTTGCTTCACTGGCGGCTGATTGTGCTGTCGTATTAGCTGATGACGTTTCACTTGCTAATGAATTTGCAGCAGCTGCTGTTGATTCAAGAACCGCATTACTTGCGTATTGTGAATCACTCGTCAAAGAAGCCAAGGCGTCAGCAATGCTTGTCGCCGTTGTATTGGCTGATGATGTTACTGCAGCCGCAGACGTTGCAGTCTTAGCAGCCGATGATGCTTCGCTAGCATAACTTGAAGCTGACGTAGCAGCACTACCTGCATTCTCAGCATCTTGGCCCGCTTGATCAGCACCAGCAGCATTTGAAGCTTGTTCGGCCGCTTCACTGGCGGCGGTTGAAGCTGTATGGGCAGCAGTTGATGCTACTGCAGCATCGCTAGCTGCGTTTGAAGCTGTTGTGGCAGCATTACTTGCGGCTGTGGCAGCTGAAGATGCGGCCGCAGCGGCTTCGATGGCAGCCTTAGCAGCACTACTTGCGGCAATTGAATCACCGGCAGCGGCAGCACTACTTGCAATGGCAAGTTCGCTGGCAGCCGTACTTGCAGCACTGGCAGCGGCGGCTGATTGATCTGCGGCTTCCTTAGCAGCGCTGGCAGCGGTTGAAGCTTGTTCAGATGCAACGGTT
>ERZ773269.2279-NODE-2279-length-15187-cov-3.957573_pt1 | contig 15187 bp, 14 predicted proteins | sample MGYA00511958_ERZ773269 | MGnify/ENA primary metagenome ERZ773269 (study PRJEB29015, sample SAMEA2737761) | human gut metagenome | biome: human gut; feature: human-associated habitat; material: faeces | place: China | collected 2012 ... | reverse complement strand
GGAAGATCTTCATGGGTGACACAGGTAGTTTGACCGTTGGCATGATGCTCTGTTTCCTCAGTCTCAAACTGACCATGTGCGGTCTAGACGATAATACAGGAAATGTACATCCGATGGTGCTGGCCTTCTCACCCTTGCTGGTTCCATGCTGCGATGTGGTCCGGGTCTACCTGCATCGGGTACGCAACGGGAAGAACCCGTTCCTGCCGGACAAGAACCACATCCACCATAAGCTGCTTGCTCTCGGAATAAAGCAGCGCAATGCCATGATTATCATTGTTTCCGTATCAACAATATTCATACTGCTCAATATTCTTCTGTCCCTTTATCTCAATGTGAACTGGATCGTGCTGGGCGATATCCTGATATGGACTCTTGCCAACATCAGGCTGACGAAATCTATCGGACAACTTCAATCGGAACAGAAAACCAACAAATAAAAATCAATGAAATATGAAAATCAGATACATTTTATTCTTATTGACCGTGGCTTTCCTGCTGGGATCATGTGCCACGCCGAAAGTCGCTTATTTCACGGACCTGAAACGGGGTACCGCAGAACAAGTCTTGAACCCGCTGGAAATCCGGGTGCGTCCCGAAGACAAGATCTCAATACTGGTCAACAGCAAGGACCCCTTGTTGATGAACCTTTTCAACCTTCCGATCATATCCAGACAGATCGGTACGACATCGGGAACATCCAATAGCCAGGGGATATCAGGATATACGATCAACAAGGATGGAGATATCGATTTTCCAGTGTTGGGGCATATCCATGTGGCGGGAATGACACGCGAGGAAATCGCCTCGTATATAAAAGAGGAACTGGTTTCGAAGAATCTCGTGAAAGACCCTGTCGTTACAGTTGAGTTCATGAACCTAACCGTTTCCGTGTTGGGTGAGGTTGCTAGCCCCGGACGCTTCAATATCGATAAGGACAAGCTGACGCTTTTGGATGCTTTAAGCATGGCCGGAGACCTTACCGTCTACGGGAAACGGGAGAATGTGCTGGTACAACGGGAGGAAAACGGTAAACAGACCTTGTATCAGGTTAACCTGAATTCAGGATACGACCTTTATGCCTCTCCCGTGTATTATTTACAGCAGAACGATATAGTTTATGTGGAACCTAACTCAATGAAAGCACGGCAGGCGACTGTCAACGGCAATAACGTCCGTTCTGCTTCTTTCTGGATGTCGTTGGCCTCGCTGCTGACTACCATTACCGTGTTAATTGTGAAATAAATATAAAATCAGATATGGCCATAAATCAAAAGAATATAAAACCGGGACAGCAGGATGATTTCCTGCGGATACAGGATCTGTTGTATCTGTGTCTCGCAAGGTGGAAGTGGTTCGTCTTGTCTTTAGTGGTAACGGTCGGTGCCGCTACCGTTCATCTGTTACGTACCCCTGCCGTTTATACACGTACCGCTTCGGTATTGGTCAAAGAAGATTCCAAAGGTAAGTCGTTTTCCTCGGATCTGGAATCCTTCTCGGAGTTCGGGTTGTTCCAATCCGGTACAAATGTGAATAACGAACTTATCACCTTTCAGTCACCGTCTTTAATGACTGAGGTAGTTAAACGGTTGCGTTTGGATATGAATTACTTCGTTCCAGGAAAATTCCACCGTCAGGTGGCCTATGGACTGACATTACCAGTGGATGTAACGATAAATGACTTGCCTGAAAATGAATCAGCCGGTTTCACGCTGGAAGTGCAGCCGGACGGCACGTTATTCCTATCCGACTTTATACGTAACGGGACGGATCTTGACGAAAAGGATATAAAGGGAAACTTGCTCGACTCCATTCCTACACCATTGGGGAAAATCATTATCAATACAACACCCAATTACGTGAAAGGCAAGGCATATACATTATATGTAGGCAAATCCAATTTGTATAACGCTGTAAACTCCTGCTCATCCAATCTGTCCGTTTCATTGAATAACGAGAAAGCGTCGGTTATAGACCTGGCATTCAAGGATAACTCTACACAGCGGGCGGAAGATATATTGAGTATGTTGATTTCCGTTTATAACGAGAACTGGGTGAAGGACAAAAACCAGATTGCTGTCAGTACCTCAATGTTCATCAATGAGCGTCTGGGAGTAATCGAACAGGAGCTGGGGAACGTGGACGAGGATATTTCCTCCTACAAGTCAGAACACCTGTTACCCGATGTGCAGGCGGCATCGAGCATGTACATGGCCCAAAGCAGTGCGACCAACGCACAGATCCTGGCCTTGAACAACCAGCTTTACATGACCCGTTACATCAGGAACTATTTAGCCAACGATGCCAACCGTACCCAACTGCTTCCGGCCAATTCCGGTATAGAGAGTGCCAACATCGAATCGCAGATTGCCGAATACAACAAACAACTGTTGCAGCGTAACAGCCTGGTTGCGAACAGCAGCGCAGAAAATCCGCTGGTCGTGGATATGGATCAGGCTCTGGCATCCATGCGTGGGGCGATAATCAGGTCTATCGACAATCAGATAGTAACCTTGAATTCGCAGATAAAAAGTTTACGGCAGACGGAGCAACAGACAACATCACGTATAGCGGCCAACCCTACACAGGCCAAATACCTGCTTTCGGTGGAACGCCAGCAGAAGGTAAAGGAGGCTCTTTACCTGTTCCTGCTGCAAAAACGCGAGGAGAACGAACTCTCGCAAGCATTTACGGCCTATAATACCCGCATTGTCACTCCACCGCACGGCAGTATGTTGCCGACATCCCCTGTACGCAAGAACATCTTTATGGTCGCATTTGCTCTGGGGCTGCTCATTCCGATAGTCATTATCTTCATGCGCGAGAATATGAATACCCGTGTACGGGGAAGGAAAGATCTGGAGAGTGTGACCGTACCGTTCATCGGCGAGATTCCGCTGTTTACAAGAAAGAAGAAAAGAATATTCGGGAAAAAGCCGCAGGAAGTCAAGGCCGTTGTCGTCAAGGAGGGCAACCGTGACATCATCAACGAGGCGTTCCGTGTATTGCGTACCAATCTGGAGTTTATGACCGGCAAGGACAAGACATCGAATGTCATCATCGTGACCTCATTCAATCCGGGCAGTGGCAAATCGTTCCTGACCATGAACATCGCCGTGAGCTTTGCCATCAAAGAAAAGAAAGTGCTGGTAATTGACGGTGACCTCCGCCACGGATCTGCGTCATCCTATATCGACTCTCCTGCCAAGGGATTGAGCGACTATTTGGGAGGCCGTATCGATAACCTGAACGAAATCATCGTATCCGATCCGAAGCAAAAATCTATGGATATACTACCCGTGGGGACGATTCCTCCCAACCCAACGGAACTATTGTTCGATGAACGCCTGAAGCAGGTGATAGATACCGTAAGGGGGCAATACGACTATGTGCTGATCGACTGTCCGCCCATCGAATTAGTAGCCGACACGCAGATTATCGAGAAGCTGGCAGACCGTAGTATTTTCGTGGTTCGTGCAGGATTGCTTGAACGGAGTATGCTTGCTGAATTGGAGAAAATCTACGAGGAGAAAAAATACAAGAACATGTCCCTGATCCTGAACGGAACCGAGGGAAGCGGTGGTCGCTACGGATACCGTTACGGCTATCGCTATGGTTATCACTACGGTTACGGCTCGGGCTACCATTACGGCTCCGACGAAAAACATAATTAGCTATAAATAGCTGTCTATCAAATAGTTATCAACAAATCCTTTTCAAACAAAATCTTTATATCATTGTGTGGCCGTTCAGGAAATGCATACCATTGAAAGATAGCGGTATATTCGAAGGTTTTACCGACTGGCACTCACACATCCTGCCGGGTGTGGACGACGGGGTGCGAACTGTGGAAGAAGCGTTGGAGATACTGCGTCTGTATGAAGAGCTGGGCGTGAAAGCCGTGTGGTTGACGCCGCACATCATGGAGGACATACCCAATACCACGGCACACCTCCGGGAGCGTTTCGCGGAACTACAAGCCACCTACACCGGCCCGATAACGCTACATCTCGCGGCTGAAAATATGCTCGACAATCTCTTTGAGGAGCGTTTGGAAAAGAATGACTTGTTGCCTTTGGGCGAGAATGGAAACCACCTGTTGGTGTAAACCTCTTATTTTAGTCCTCCGATGGGATTGAGCAACATCCTGTTCCGCATCAAGGCTAAAGGTTACCACCCTATCCTTGCCCATCCGGAACGGTATGTTTATATGGGTGAATCAGATTACCAACACCTAAAAGACATAGGTGTGAAGTTTCAACTCAATCTTTTTGCATTAATAGGTTCATACGGATTGACTGTCAAGAAGAAGGCAGAGTGGTTATTAAAGAATAACCTCTACGACTTGATAGGTAGTGACACCCACTGTCTTACAATTTTAGAGGAAGCCATATGTATGGAAAAATTATTACAAACCGACTATGTATTTATAAGATCTGGGAATATATCTCGGTTTCTACAGATGTGACATTAATCTTTAAATATAATAAAATTTCAACAATGGAAGAAAAATATTTATCTACATTCCATAATATGGATGAAAATGACATTCAAATTATTGCAAATCAAATGAAAGAATACTTCGGAAATGAAAATGAAGAACTTTTGAATGTCATAGCCCAAAAGTTGGATACACATCCAGAAATAGCGAACAGTTTCTCTTTGCATATTTCCAAACGTGAATGGGAAAGGCTAAATGTTGAAAAACTAAAAAAGCTATTTGCTTCTGATGAAAAATTGTTAGAGGCTTATACCAATCTACAGATTGAATTAATAAAAATAGCAGGAGACAGACTGATAGCCTCCAAGCTACAACAATATGCAGGCGAAAGAAGTGTGCAAGCAATGCAAATAAAAACCGCATTAACAGAGTTTGCCCAAATGAAGATTAATCAGATGTCTAACACTTTTCAAGAGAGCATAAGGAAATTTGGACTAAGGAGAAAAGAGCAACTAAATGAAGCGAAACAATATGAAGAAGATGCATTCTACTATGATATGCTAAGAAAAAATCTGGATCAAGAGGCTGCATTCTTTTTCAAAATGATAGAAGAATCTCGCAAAGGTTTCATTGCAGCAATGAGCGAGAAAGCACAAAAACAGCAAATTAGCTAATGATATTTAGCTATAATAACGATAGAATAAACTGTGAACGTACTAGAAAAAATTATCTGTTATATTGGTGGAGCAGATATAGATGTATTAAAAACATGCCCCATTGATAAACAAAAGTTCATGGTATTGGGTATTGGAGTGCTGAATACATCCATTTTATCTATGTTTACCATGGGATTTGCCATTTATTCTGTCACAGATATTTCAGGTAAAGCGGCATTTTATCCCTTGGTTTTTATTTTATTTTGGGGATTTATCATATTGAGTATTGATTGGGGACTACTCTCCACAATACATAAAAAGAAGAAATATGATATATTATCCATGATTAAATTTATCATTACAATTCTATTTCGACTGTTTGTGACTCTAATCATATCGTTTACAGTTTCCATACCTTTAGAAATTATCGTATTTAAGGATTATCTTCCTATTGTAAAGCGAGAAATGCAAGTCAACTATGAAAACAAATTAGATGATCAACATTTGTTAGACAAAGCAGAAAAAAGCAGAGAACGCTTAGAAGCAATAGAAGATGAAATATTAAAGTTGGATACAGAAAAATTATATCAAGAGGATTTTCTACTGCAAACTTTATCAACAGAAAAAGAACAACTCACTGCACAATATTCATCACTAAAGAGTCGATATGATGAACTAATCAATTCTTCGTTGGCGAGAATAGCAGAAGCTAAACGCAAAATATCAAACATAGAGAAAAAAATAGTAAATTCAGAAGAAGTAGAAGAAACAAATAATCGATTAGAGAAAGCCAGACATGAATATACAGAAATACAAAAAAATGAGAATAATGAGATAAAAAGACGAAATGCAGAACTTGAAAGAATAAATCAATCCATACAGGAGAAACAACAAGAAATCCAACAAAGAATACGATCAATAAGTTCCTACAACATAAAGTATTCTGAATTGGAGAGAATTAGAAACAGGTCGCAACAAGAACACAACACTCTTGTTGATGGTGTGAAAAATAATAGAGAACAAAACAAGGAGATATCCGGCATATTTTGCCAAGACAATCTCATTTCAAATATAGTAGCAATGAGCTATATAAAAAATGGGAACAAGACCCTGATGCCGACCTTGGAAAAAAAGAAATTGCAAAAAAAATCTCTTTTGTCAGTTTGTTGTTGACAATTCTAATTATGGTGGTAGATACAGCACCTATCATAATAAAACTCTTGATAAAGAGGGGATGTTATGAAGAAGAGAAAGAAAGAAGAGAACAACTAAACCATTTCAAATGTGATATTAATTCTAAGATAGAAGAAAATGCTTATTCATTTAAAATGAACTCAGTCAGTGAATATCAAAATGGTATAGAAAGACTGAGAAACATCGAAAAAATGCAATATGAGTTCAATGAAATCTTGAAACGAGTTACATTTCAAACATTTGAAGACATGAGACAAATAGGCAAAGAAACGAGAACGGAAAAGAACAAGATAATAGAAAATTTGCAGTACAAACTTATAAATCAATTGGATAAGACAAAAGAAAAAATGTTTGATGTTTGTAATCAATTTATGCAAAAGCTATAGAATAGTATATTAAAAGGCTTTTGTCACCTTCATAGATTGAACGATTATATTTTATGCACTGATAAGGACAATTATTCTAAATTTATCAAGGATAGAAAATATGAAGCAAATAAAGATTGCCGTAGCCGGAACAGGCTATGTCGGGATGAGTATTGCCACATTGTTGGCGCAACATCATCCAGTGATAGCCGTGGACGTTGTTCCCGAGAAGGTGGAGCTGATTAATCAGCGGAAATCACCTATACAGGACGAATATATCGAAAAATATTTGGCGGAAAAGCCATTGAACTTGACAGCTACTCTTGACGGTGCGACAGCTTATCGCGATGCGGACTTTGTGGTTATTGCCGCTCCCACCAACTACGACCCGGGAAAGAACTATTTCGACACCTCGCATGTGGAAGAAGTCATTGAGCTGGTAAAGAGCGTTAATCCCAATGCCATCATGGTCATCAAGAGTACCATCCCGGTTGGCTATACCGAAAATGTACGAAAAAGGCTTGCTACGGAAAATGTCATCTTCTCTCCGGAGTTCCTGCGAGAGAGCAAGGCTTTGTATGACAACCTCTATCCCAGCCGTATCATTGTGGGCCGACCGAAGGGGGATACCCGTTTGGACGAGGCGGCACATACTTTTGCCGCCCTGCTGCAAGAAGGGGCGATAAAAGAAAATATAGATGTGCTTTTCATGGGTCTGACCGAAGCCGAGGCCGTGAAACTTTTTGCCAATACTTATCTGGCTTTGCGTGTGAGCTACTTCAACGAACTGGATACCTACGCCGAGATGAAGGGGTTGGATACACAGGCCATCATCAACGGTGTGAGCCTCGACCCTCGTATCGGCACACATTACAACAATCCGTCATTCGGCTATGGAGGTTACTGCTTGCCCAAAGACACCAAACAGTTGCTCGCCAATTATGCGGATGTGCCTGAGAACTTGATACAGGCCATTGTAGAGAGCAACCGCACTCGCAAGGATTTCATAGCCGATAGGGTATTGAACAAAGCCGGTTACTACGACTACTACAATCGTGGCGATTTCAATCCTAATGAGGAAAGAAAATGCGTTGTGGGTGTCTACCGCCTGACTATGAAATCAAACAGCGACAACTTCCGCCAATCGTCCATTCAAGGTGTGATGAAGCGTATTAAGGCGAAAGGGGCTACGGTGATTATTTATGAGCCGACATTGGAAGACGGGAGTACTTTTTTCGGTAGTAAAGTGGTGAATCGTTTGGATGAGTTCAAGCAAATTTCGAATGTGATTATTGCCAATCGATATTCTTCAGAACTATATGATAGCACAACAAAAGTATATACTCGTGACATCTTTCAATGCGATTGATTTGAGTATAGCTTAAGCAGTACTTTTTAATCAGGCAATTAATAATCCTTTCTATTATTCTAATTTAATTTATTGCTAATTCTTAATCGGCATTAGTCATTCTTGTTATGACAACCAATAATAATAGGCGAATAGCAAAGAATACATTGTTCCTGTATTTCCGAATGATTTTGGTTATGGGTGCAAACCTATATATTTCAAGAATCATTCTGGTGGCATTAGGAGTGAATGATTATGGTATCTACAGTGTTGTAGGTGGCATGGTTACTTTGTTCAGTCTAATTTCAGGTTCTCTTTCGGCTGCTATTGCAAGGTTTTTGACTTTTGAATTAGGAACAAAAGATAAAGAAAAGTTGAAAATTATATTTAGTACATCTTTGAGCATACAATTATGCCTTTCGGTGATTATCATCTTTTTATGTGGCACTGTAGGGTATTGGTTTTTAAATACCAAAATGAATATTATCCCTGAAAGGATTTCGGCCGCAAATATTGTCTTACTCTGTTCGACACTGACATTTGCAGTCAATCTTATCAGTGTTCCATATAATGCTCTTATAATTGCTCATGAGAAGATGTCGGCATTTGCATATGTGAGTATAATCGAAGTGGCACTAAAATTTGGTGTTTCCTTTTTAATCTTATTTATAACAAATGATCGGCTGGTAATATATGCCATCCTAATTTTTATGATATCTCTCATAATAAGATTTCTGTATGGTTTGTATTGCGGACGACATTTTGAAGAGTGTCACGTACGACTCACATTCTACCCCAAGATATTTAAAGATATGAGCCGATTTGCCGGATGGAATTTTATTGGTGCTGCCTCCGGTGTGTTAAGGAATCAAGGAAATAATATAATTCTCAACCTCTTTTGGGGTACAGTTGTCAATTCTGCATATGCAATCAGTATGCAAGTCTGCAATGCAATATCACAATTAGCAGACAATTTTATGGTTTCTGTCAATCCTCAGATTACGAAATATTATGCGCAATCTAAATTTCTGGAAATGAGCAAATTAATCTTCCGCAGTTCGAGATTGTCATTTTTTTTGACATGGATGTTGGCTTCAGTTTTATTACTTAATACCTCCTACGTAGTCCACCTGTGGCTAAAGGAAGTACCAGAATATACAATTGTGTTCATACAACTGATTCTAATATTTATGCTTATAGAGTCCATTTCAAAACCGATAATAACAGCAATGTTGGCAACGGGTAATATTAAAAATTATCAAATTGTTGTAGGTGGACTTCAACTGTTAAATTTGCCCATAAGTTATATTATGCTGTACAGTGGTTTCGGACCTATATCCCCTTTGGTTATCACTATATGTATCTCTTTTGTTTGTTTAATTGCGAGAATGATTATGATAAAGAGAATCGTGCCAATTGATATTTTGGACTTTTTTAGGTTGGTCTGTCTGAAATCATTATTGGTTTGCATCGTGTCCTTATCAATACCATTGCTTGTCAAATTTCTTGCTTTGTCAGTCGATATGTCACTGTATAAGTTTATATGGGAAAGTCTTATTGTTCTGATGTGGACAGGCATTACAATATTTTTTGTAGGTTGTGATAAGAACGAAAAGCAATTTATTATGGACAGAGTTAAGGCTGGTTTAAAAAAGTTACAAAAAGTATGATAAGCATAACTGATAAGGCGAAATGTTCTGGTTGTACCGCTTGTTTTTCAATTTGTGGCAAGTCTGCAATCACTATGAAACCAGATGTGATGGGGTTTATGTATCCTGTCGTTGATATGGATAAATGCGTGAACTGTGGCCTATGCGAAAAGGTGTGTGCTTTTAGCGATAATTATAAAACCCCCGACAACTTTGACAAACCGAAGCCGTTTGCCGCAAGGCAATTGAATATTCAAGAAATAGAGAAAAGTAGGTCCGGGGGAGTGTTTGCTGCTCTAAGCGATTGGGTTTTAGATGAAGGTGGTGTTGTCTATGGCGCAGGTTTCGATAAATCTTTCCGTGTTTTGCATAAACGAGCTGATACAAAAGACGGAAGAGATGAATTTCGTGGTTCCAAGTATGTACAGAGCTACATGGGGGACATATTTTGTCAGGTAGCAAAAGATTTGAAAAATGGTCTAAAGGTACTTTTTTCAGGTACACCATGTCAAACAGCAGGGCTTCTTAGTTTTATTGCTTTAAAAAGAATTAATGGTGTAAACCTTTTTGTTTGCGATATTGTGTGTCATGGTGTTCCAGGACCCAATATATGGGATGATTACCTTAAATATATCGAAAAGAAAAAAGAGAAAAAAATTACCGGGGTCAACTTTAGGGATAAACTTAGATTTGGTTGGAGGTCTCACAGAGAATCTTTTCAATTGGACAATACATATGTATATATACCGGCTTATACATTCTACCAGCATATAATGTTTCGTCATTCATGTGGAGAATGTCATTATACCAATTTAAGGAGAACGGCAGATATTACACTTGCAGACTTTTGGGGATGGGAAAAAATAGACAATGAGATTAACAAAGATGATAAAGGAGTGTCATTAATTTTAGTGAATACCTTAAAAGGAGAAAAACTTTTTTCCGAAATTAAAGACAAATTATGGTTAATCTCAACAACAATAGATAAATGCATTCAGCCCAATCTACAACATCCAAGCACAGTTCATCCATTAAGGATGAAATTTGAAGAAACCTACTCAAGGCTTGGATTTGAAAAAACGATGAGAAAATATGGACTTATGGGTTGGAGATTTTATTTGAAAAGAGAACTTCATTATATGAATGGAGTGCTAAGACGCATGAGTCATCGGATATGGAGGCTGATTGGAGATTGATTGGTGTTAACTTCTATTAATATGAAAATCATGGTGTGTAGAAACGCCATATTAATGAAAAACTGAATGAAAATTGGGATACTAACGTTTCACGATGCATTGAATGTCGGGGCAGTGCTTCAGGCGTTTGCTCTTCAGGAATACATTGAGGGTCTGGGATATAATATTGAGTTTATCAACTACTCATGTCGCCCAAAATTTACCGTAAAAAGGATTGTCGGACGAACTCTAAGTAACACGATTGCAAAAATAAAAGACTTTGCGAACTATACTCTGTATGGAATGAGAGGAAAATATAACAAGGTTTTGCATGTAAGCAAAGTGGAATATTCTAACAAAACGTTATCCGAGGCGAACTCAGAGTATGATATTTTCATAGTCGGAAGTGATCAGGTTTGGAACTTCAATCGCAAACTTAACTATGCTTATTTATTGAGTTTTGTCAATGAGAAAAAGAAAAAAGTGGCGTATGCTGTTAGTATGGGGCAATGTAACATTCCTATACATTTACACGATGAATTGAAGACTCATCTCCGTTCCTTCAATTATGTCAGTTGTCGTGAAGAGAATGCAACTGTATTTCTCAATAGTCTAACCGAAAACACACTCTCTGTCAGACAATGTGTTGATCCAACATTGCTTATTTCTCCAGTATTATATGAAAATATAGCTGTAAAGCCCAAAAGAGAAAGGTTTGCGGTCTCATATATTCTTAACCAACTGGATGCAAAACAACGTAGAGAAATTGTAGCATTCTGTAGAAATAAAAAGATACCATTGGTGAATCTTAGAAATCCAGACACGTGTATTAGGTTGAAATCTGCTGAAAATAAAGTGGTACCCCCTTATGAATGGTTAGGATATATTATTGATTCTGAATATGTGGTTTGTGGCTCTTTCCATGCAACTGTTTTTTCTCTGATTTTTCATAAACAGTTTGTTGTAATAGAATCTGAAGATATTTATGCTTCAGGAGGAAATCAAAGAGTGCGTTCTTTATTGCGCCCTTTAGGGCTTGAAGATAGATGCATTTGTCATGAACATATTTCTGTTGTAATAGAACGTGAAATAGATTGGCAATCTATTGATAAACGACTGGATGTGATACGCAAGGATTCAGAGTGTTTTCTGAATGAAGTTTTTTCTTAGTAACGATTATGATTTCTGTAGTAATTCCTTTGTATAATAAGGCACACACAATCAAAAAAACGCTTGATTGCGTGTTAAGACAAACATATCGTGATTACGAGATTGTGATTGTCGATGATGGTTCCAATGATAATGGAGTACAACTGATAAATGAAAAATATCAGGATTCGCAAATTAGAATAATATCCCAAAAAAATCAAGGTGTCAGTGTTGCACGTAATACTGGTATAGAAAAGGCTCGTGGAGAATGGATTTCTTTTCTTGATGCCGATGATCTGTGGGATAGCCAATATTTGGAATATGTCAATAATGCAATCCTTAAATTTCCAGATTCAAAATATATCCTTGGAGGGAGAAAGGTTGTGAATGTCACCGACGGTTCTTCATTCAACTTTATTCCCGCCAAACTCCACGGGAGGATAGAAAAAATAAACTTTTTTGAGAATCCGCATGTCTATGCGCATATAAGTGCTTCAACAATCAATAAAAGATTTATCGAAGACAATTCGCTTGGATTTATAGCAGGTCAAAAGTTCCACGAAGATTTTACTTTTATCTTTCAAGTCGCCTTATTGACACAAACTTCCTACATTGGTTTACCTCTTGTTGCATATTGTGGTGGAGTTGCAGGACAGGCTACTTCAAGTCTAAATTGTGATGTTCGTCTGGTTGACGGCTGTCTATTTCGAAATGTCGTTACGAATAGGTGGCTTTGGACTGAGAAACGAGATAGATTGTTCCCTGTTTTTATGAAGTATGAGATGAGACACGTCTTAATGAATAGTCTTAAATCCGGCGATGCGCAACTGGTCAGGACTTTACTTGGTGGGCTCTCGGACGAATATAAATCCACGCTTTTTTCCAAGGCTGAACTGAAGCTCTATGAATGCTCTTTTGCTCGACTAATTTTGATAAATTGGATAAGGCTGACTAAATTAATATGGCGGATGCACGGCTTTCCCAGAGTTGGTGGTAAATAATAGAGTTTATGGTAGTGTGTCTTTAATGCACGCATATATACAAAAGAAAACCATAGGAGTCTGAATATAATTGTTTTTGTAAGTCATGTATGAAAAGTCTTTGAAATATAATATTTTGTTTCGTTTGAGACAAATATTTATTCATAGTGCCTCTAAGATGGGTATGCCATTTCTGCCATATCTATCATACTGGCACATAAAAATCACCCCCCCTATGTTGTATAATACTGATAATCAATATTTTGCAGCGATTCCTAATCGAGGAGCTGGCATCGGACATCAACTTGCTAATTGGATTGCTGGCTATTGGTTCGCAAGAATATTCGAGTTAGGTTTTGCTCATATACCATTTTCTTCAGAAAAATGGGAAAATTTCTTTGAATTTGGCAAAGGCGAAGTTTTACTTGATAATTTGGTGAAACAAGGGTATAAAGTAAGGCGATTGCCAAAATTTGAAGAAAATAATATTGAATCACTGGCTTTGATAAAACAGATTATTGCCTCATATATTGGAAAGAAGGTGGTTTTTGTAGCCGAACAGGATCAGTCCTATCAGGCACAATACGGCGTTATGAATGTAATAAAAGATAAATTTTATTGCTCCAGTCATCGACTTCAAGAACGTCTTCAATATAATAGTAACAATTACAATATTGCTATTCATATTAGGCGGGGAGACATAATGAGTGACCCGAATAATCCTAATTTGGCGATGAGATTTCTTGCGAATGACTATTATGAGAAAATTTTACAGCAAATCATAAAAAGGGTAACTACCCCTAAAGCTATTCACATATATTTGTTTTCTCAAGGATCTCCAAAAGATTATGCAGAATTTGAAAAATTCGACAATCTCCATTGGTGTCTTGACATGAGCCCACAGGATAGTTTCGCACACATGGTCTTCGCCGATTTGCTCATAACATCAAAATCTTCATTTTCATATAATCCGGCTTTGATATCAAACGGAATCAAGGTATGTCCTAAGAATTTCTGGCACTTATATCCTAATACATCCGACTGGATATTTGCCGATGATTATGGAAATTTGTTAAACTAAAAAATCATCATGAAACATATAGTTAGAAATCAACACATAGATATAATGAAAGGATTTGCAATCCTTTTAGTTCTTCTTGGACATAGGTTCATGACCAATACTGTTGAAGGAGCACAGCACCCTGTATCTATTATAATATATTCATTTCATATGGCATTCTTTTTCTTCATAAGTAGCTATGTTAATGAAATCACTCATCAACTTGAGCGCAAAGGAATTGTGAAATTTATATATGATAAGGTCAGAACACTGATGTTACCATTTGTAGTATGGACTTTGATCTGTTTTTGGATTGATGGTGGTAATTCTCTGAATGGATTTGTATCTTCTTTGAATTTCTACCCAGTTAATGGCTATTGGTTTTTGCCTGTATTATTTGTTTTTTATCTATTTGATTACCAAGAAGATACGCACCTTTGGGGTAATTTTTATTATATTATTCATTATTCTCGGTTTACTTATAAAGCAGGTATTCCCAATATGGTATGCCAGTTATTTAATCACGTTTCTATTAGGAGGATATATGGCAGATGTGGATATTGAGAAGAAGTTAACGACCAATCATGCGTATGGCATATCTGCTTTAGTACTTGTTATGTGCTGGTGCATTTATCCATTTGAGGCTTCATCTTTGGGAAAATCCGGTAATCTCTTTCTAATATTTGTTATAGCACTTGTGAGTTGTATTACATTCTTTAATTTTAAGAAAAAAATACAATTACCAGAGTTCTTAGCTACTTATTTTTCTGAAATTGGGAAATACACCCTTGTGCTGTATCTTGTACCCGTATTGATTTTGCCTGCAAAGACTTTTGTTCTTAATGGTCAGGTAACATTCGCTTCTGAGAGCCTTATCATACTTTCCATAGCCGTACTTCATTCATTGGTCAGCTATGTCATTGGTCGTATTATATATGAGATTCCTTATTTGAGATTAATTTTATTTGGTAAAAAATAGAAGATATATGTCACTATACCATAATGCATTATTATTGGTTAGGCGAGCCAGATGCAGGCTTATACCTGACAATTCTTTTTCTAAAATAGATACGGATATATCAGGAGCGGATCTCGCCTCAGCCAAAATATACGAGGGGATAAAGAGCGGAAAGCCATTTATGGTGGCTCGTTATGGCTCAACCGAACTCG
>ERZ773269.2278-NODE-2278-length-15188-cov-7.457543_pt1 | contig 15188 bp, 15 predicted proteins | sample MGYA00511958_ERZ773269 | MGnify/ENA primary metagenome ERZ773269 (study PRJEB29015, sample SAMEA2737761) | human gut metagenome | biome: human gut; feature: human-associated habitat; material: faeces | place: China | collected 2012 ... | reverse complement strand
ACTTTTCACGCAGTTCATTCAAACCGGTCCATTGCATAGGTTTTCTCTCCTCAATTGTCCTTGGCGTTTGCACGTCAGTTTTTATGATGTTATGGCAGAGGGGCGGGCAGGCGCAAAAACAAAAACAGCCCCATCCCAAAAGGGACGAGGCTGTGTAAAACTGCTCCGTGGTACCACCCAAATTGCAAAGGATAAAACTGCTTGTCCCCTGCCGCTTTCGGCGCGGTAACGCTGCGCTGCGTCCGACTTGTTTCGCCGGAAGCTCCGGGGCGGCACGAAACGAGACCTGCCGGAGCGCCTTGCAGCTGGGAGCGCTCTCTCTGGGCGGCGGTGTGCATTTCTGACCCCATCATTGCCATCTGTCATAATTCACGTTTTGCCGCAAAGGCGCATATCCGCCCCTTGCGTACACTTAAATTATAGCATGGGCTCTGCGTTTGTCAACTCTTTTCCGGCAAAAACCTTTCCTCATAGACAAGGCAGGCCAGCGGCAGCGCCTGAGAAGTCACGGCACCCAGATGCGGCGCACCTCCTGCACCTTGCCGCCCTGCACCACCAACGTGGTATTATACACCGTCCAATTGTCCGGGTCCGCATTGATGGCAGCTGCCACGGCAGAAGCGCCGGTGGTCTCCACCGCTTCGGCCTGCGGGTCAGCAGAGCTGTCCTTCAGCACCACGTCCTCTGCCAGCGGCAGCGTCTTTTCGCCCATCTCATAGTAGACAGGGTAGTCGTCAAAGGTCATCGTGCGGTAGGTGTCATCGTCCAGCAGCAGGTCAAGACCGTCCTGCTCCTCCATGCCGCCGTTGATGCTTACAAGATGGTACTGGTCATTCTTCTCGATGCTCTTCACTGCAACGGTCACAAACTGGTTCCATGCAGCCCCCTCTTCGTGGAGGGTGATTTTGTCGCCAACAGCAAGGTTTTCAACATCTTCTTTTTTATAGAGGTCATAGCTGAAGATCTTTGCGGTCAGGCTGCCATCCTGCACACCGGAGGTGATCTCCGCCGGAATAAAGGTGACCGTATCCTCCCTGTCGAGGTCATCCAGCGTCCACGTCAGCATGTTGATGGGCTCCGTGACCCCTTCCTCTGCCACATGGGAGGAGGCCGGCACTGCACTGGATGCGGGGGTGCTGGCGGGGGCACCGGAGCTGCCGCAGGCCGTCAGCGCGATCCCCACCGCAAGAAGCACAGTCAGGGGCAGAATTTTATATTTCAGGCTCATAAAAGTACCTTCTTTCTTGACTCAGCGTTTTGGTTCCGCTACAATAAAAACGATTCAAAGACACATTCTATTTCAAGATAGAGAGGAAAATTTCCGTGAAAATCTTAAAAGTAAAATGTCTGGCCCCCACCCGGCTCGACAACTATCTGATGCAGCAGTTCCCGGCGCTGAACCCGGGCCGCCTGAACAAGGCCCTGCGCGAAAACAAGATCAAACTCAACGGCAAAAAGCAGCCCCTCTCCACCCGCGTCATGGCGGGCGATGAGATCAAGCTCTTCATTCTGGACGAAGTGCTGGACGCCGACAAGCGGGTGGAAGGTCCCGCCTGGAAGAACGCCCGCGGCCCCGCGCAGGTGGTGTATGACTGCCCGCAGATCCTCATCGTCAACAAACCCGCCGGCCTTGCCGTGGATGGCCCGGAGGACGACACCCTGCTCAACCGTGCCCTGCTCTATCTCAACCAGCAGGGGGAATACAAGGAGAACAGCCTCTACACCCCGGCCCTCTGCCACCGGTTGGACACCGGCACCAGCGGTCTGGTCATCATCGCCAAAACGCCCGAGGCCGAGGAGCTCTTCCTGGCTGCCATCAAAAACCGCGATGTGCAGAAAACTTACCTCTGTGTCACCTTTGGCCGCCCCACCCCGCCGGACGCCACGTTGGGCGGCTACCTGCTCAAGGACGCTGACCGCGGCATCGTCAAGATCGTGGAGGACAAGCAGCCCGGTGCCAAGGAGGTGGAAACGCAGTATGAGACCATCGCCGTCTCTGGCCGTCTGGCCCTGCTCAAGGTCAAGCTTATCACCGGCCGCACCCACCAGATCCGCGCCCACATGGCCAGCATCGGCTGCCCCATCCTGGGCGACAGCAAGTACGGCAACAACAGCGCCAACCGGGAGCTGAAGCTGAAGTATCAGGCTCTCTGTGCCTGGGAGCTCACCATGCCCCGCTTCACCCAGCCGGACTTTGCCTTCCTCAGCGGCAAAACGTTCCATGCCCCCAAGCCCTGGTACTATCAGCAGGTGCTGGACGGAACTTTGAAGTAACACTCATACTCAATGAAACAGCGGCATCTCTCCGTAAACACGGAAAGATGCCGCTGTTTTGTTACATTCTATATTTTTCCTGAATATTTCGGTTGTGTGTTTCTTTTTCTTCAGGGGATACTTCAGTATACGGCAACAACATCCTGTAAAGATTGTCAATATCTTCATTTGACAGCACTCTGCCGTAATACATTGCATTTTCTAAAACACTTTTTAAAAGTTCTCGACGCTGAATCACATAATAATTTGATTGACTCAATCGAACGTCCTTTAATGTGCAATCGTTTCCAAAAACAATATAGGAATAAATATTCACGTTCTTATCCCGTAGAATTTTCTGCAGCACTCGTATGTGAGTATCATTTTGCCACAGCGGGTTATAGAACTTATATTTCTTCGTTCCACCCTTTCGATCAGAAAAACTTTGCGTCCAGTACTTCTGATTCTCACTGCCAAATATCCAGCCACTGTAATTTTTAGATTCAAAAACATAAATACCGGATTCGTGCAGAAAAATCAAATCAACTTCCGCCGTTTCTCCATTACCTTTCGGAAGATAACAGTTCGCCAGGGTAGCTTTATAGCCGTCCACTTTTTGAAGGATATCATAAATTCTATCTTCGCCGTACTCACCTTTTCCTTTTACACTAAATAGTGCTATCAGAACGAGTATCAAGACAACTACCAAACACCCCCAGACCATAATCTTTAAACTCTCACCATATCCCGGGTGATCTCACTCAGGCTGTGTGCCCCGCACATCTGCATGGTGTCGGCAAGCTCACCTGCGATCTTATCAATGTAGCACTTGACGCCCTCTTCGCCGCCGCCATAGACCGCCGTGACGAACGGACGGGCGATGAGCACCGCATCGGCACCCAGTGCCAGTGCCTTGAAAACATCCACGCCGGAGCGGATGCCGCCGTCCACCAGGACTTTTACGCCGCTGCCCTTAAGAGCTTCCGCGATCTCCGGCAGGACTTCTGCAGTCGCAGGGCACTGGTCCAGCACACGGCCGCCGTGGTTGGAGACGACAATGGCGGCCGCTCCTGCTTCCTTGGCCTTGAGGGCCCCCTTGACGGTCATAATGCCCTTGACGATGAACGGCTTGCCCGCCAGCGCCACGATCTCTTTCAGCTCCGCCACGCTCTTGCTGCCGGCCGGAGGGGTCATGTTCTTGAGGAACGGCAGACCGGCCGCGTCCACATCCATGGCCACGGCAAAGCAGCCGCTCTCTTTGGCCTGCTCCATCTTGGCCTTGATGGTGTCGATGTTCCAGGGCTTGATGGTGGGCACGCCGCAGCCGTTCGCCGCTCCGATGGCCTTGGTGGCCATGGTCATCACGTCGGGGTTGGTGCCGTCACCCGTAAAGGCGGTGATGCCGTTCTCCGCGCAGGCGCGCACCAGCACATCGTTATAGGTCATGTCGGTGTAGGCGTCCGAGTAGTGGAGGCTGACCGCACCCACCGGGCCTGCAAAGAACGGGTATTGGAAGCTCTGCCCAAACAGCTCCACATGGGTGTCCGGGGTGCCGTTCTCGCACAGGGTGTCCATGTTCACCCGGATGTCCGCCCACTTATTATAATTGCGGATGGCTGTGTCGCCCACGCCCTTGGCACCCGGGCCGGGGACCTGGTTTTTGCAGGCCACGCCATTGCACACCGGGCAGGCCTTGCAGTATTTGCCGATACACTGCCGCGCGTTGTTTAAAACATCAGAATAATTCATTGCATTTTCCTCCCTGTTCGTTCCTGACCCTGCGTTTTTACCAGGGTCCGCACTCTCTCTGCTCTCATCATAGTCTTTCTTTTTCCCCGCGTCAAGAGGTTTTGCAGGCGTTCGGGAGTTCCGTTCAAAAGTCATACTACGCACCATCGTCCTTTTTGAAAAAATACAAATTTTTTTGAAAAATTGCTTGACAAAACCCCTTGTTTCAGGTATTATAGTGGAGCGCTGAGGGCCACGGCCCGAAAGCAAAACAGAAGATGTGGAAAGATGGCTGAGTTGGTCTAAGGCGCACGACTGGAAATCGTGTAACGTGTCAAAAGCGTTCTGGGGTTCGAATCCCCATCTTTCCGCCAAAACGCCCGGAACTGAAAAGTTCCGGGTTTTTGCTTTATGTGAAAATTTGAGAGGATGATAAAATGTCCATTACGATCGCCATGCCCCGGATGAGCGCCGACCCGGAGCTGACCACCGCACAATCCAAATATGTGGAAAGTCTGGCCCGGGCGGGTGCTTCCGTCCGCTGGGTGGAGCTGGCTGACCCGGACAAGGCCGTGGCCGTGGCGCTGGAATGCGCCGGCCTGCTGCTGCCCGGCGGCGGCGATATTGAGCCCAGCCTCTTCGGGCAGGAGCGCATCCCGGCCTGCGGGGAGCCCAATCCCCTGCGGGATGCCGCTGAGCCCAAGCTGCTCCATGCATTCCTTGCGGCGGGCAAGCCCATCCTCGGCATCTGCCGGGGCATCCAGGTGCTGAACGCGTTCCTCGGCGGGGAGCTGTATCAGGACATCAAGCCCCTAGAGCATGTGCCTCACAACGATCACTGGGCTAAAATCCACACCGTGACCGTCCGCCGGGGCACCCTTCTGGCGGAGATCTTAAAGCAGGACACCGTTCTGGTCAACAGCCAGCACCATCAGGCAGCCAGCCGGGTGGCTCCGGGGCTGGAAATTGCCGCCCTCAGCGAGGACGGTTTCATAGAGGCGCTGGAAAAGCCGGATGCAAAGTTTTGCCTCGGGGTCCAGTGGCACCCGGAGTGGCTCAGCGAGGCCGACCCCCGCCAGCAGGCCCTGTTTGACGCTTTTGTCAAAGCCTGCCATTAAGAGGTTTTTTATGAAAATTGCGATTCTGGGCCTCAGCGGCAGCGGAAAATCCACCCTTGCCAAACAGCTGGGCAGTTTTTATCACGCTCCGGTCCTGCATCTGGACGCTGCGCACTTTCTGCCCGGCTGGGTGGAGCGCGTTCCGGGAGAGGAGGAGCAGCTGGTCACCTCGTTTCTTGACACCCACAGCAGCTGGGTCATGGACGGAAACTACACCAAAACCTGTTATGCCCGGCGGCTGGAAGAGGCAGACCAGATCATCGTCCTTGCATTCAACCGCTTTCTTTGCCTCTGGCGGGTCATCCGGCGGTGGTGGGCCAACCGGGGCGCTGTGCGGGATTCCTCCGCGCCCGGCTGTATGGAAAAGATCGACGCTGAATTCGTCTGGTGGGTCTTATATCAGGGCCGCACACCTGCCCGGATTGCCGGATACCGGCAAATTGCCCGGCAATACCCCGAAAAATTTATTTTGATCCAAAATCCCCGGCAGCTTGCACGATTTTTAAGTTCTGGTTCGTATTCTCAATAAAAGGAGGCGTTCTCTATGGCATCTTCCCGCAAAAAGCGTTCCCGTGCCGTTGTCACTCTCCTGCTCTGCCTTGCGGCAGTCTGCATCGTGGCGGCTCTTGTCCTTTACGGCCTTGCAAACCGCAAGCTGAAAGCCCTGCAGCAGGGCGCGGATTTCGAGTTCACTTACGCTGTCACCTCCCAGGGCGGCACCACCCACCCGGCCCTTTACTCCATTCTGGACCAGGCCGGGGCCACAGAGGGCCGGATGACCGGCCTCTACTCCCCCGGCCAGCTGCAGCTTTATCTTTACTCCCGCGATGCCGCCACCACCGAGACCAGCGGCGACAACTTTTTCACCGATGTCTATGTTGATGCAGACCAGACTCTGTTCAATGCCGGGAAGCTTTACCGGACCCTGCGGGATTCCGTCGTTTCCAGCTACCCGCTGGTAGGGACATTCTTCCCCGAGTGGTCGCTGCCCAATTACGTCTCGCAGGCGCAGCTGGCCCAGATGCTGGGCGTCCCGGATTCTCAGGTGGCCATGCAGGACATGTCCGGCTACACCCTGAAACTGAACCCCAAATGGATCGTCCACCCGGACTACGATCCCCAGGGCTTTACTTATTTTCAGTTCCCGTCGGAGGGCGTTGGCTCCCCCACGCTGGTGCTGGGTCTGCCCCTCAAGTCTCTTCTTTTTGACGACAGCATCCCGGTGGACATCCATCTGGAGATCCCCGCCCATGATGTCTCTGTGACCCTCACGGGCTCTGTGGCCCCTGTTGTCAACAGCCTCTCGGCCCCCACAGATCTCATTCAGGACAGCGACATTGCCTCGTTCGTCCAGCTGCGGCAGACGTTGGAACAGATCGCGCAGCTCGTCCAGAGCACTCTCAACGCCATCCAATAAACACACACGCCAAAACGGCAGGTTCCCCTCTAAATGGGGGCACCTGCCGTTTTTCTTCGTTTCTCTCTTTTGATCCGATCACGCGCTTCTCAGCGGTCCAGAATTTTGCCGTCCACCGAGAATGTGACCACCTGCCAGGGGATCATTTTGCCGCTGTTCTGCAGGGCCGTGACCACAGCCCGCTCCAGCCCGCCGCAGCAGGGCACTTCCATCCGCAGAACGGTCACGCTCTTGATGTCGTTCTGGCGCAGGATCTGGGTCAGCTTTTCGCTGTAATCCACATCGTCCAGCTTGGGGCAGCCGATCAGCGTCACTTTGCCCCGCATGAACTCCTGATGGACATTGGCATAGGCATACGCTGTGCAGTCTGCCGCCACCAGAAGCTTGGCCCCTGCAAAGTAGGGGGCGTTCACAGGCACCAGCTTGATCTGGCAGGGCCACTGGGCCAGCTGTGAGGGCTGACATCCCGGAGCAGCCGCGGCAGGAGCCGCTGCCTCCTCCCGGTGGAACTGGTGCATCCGGCTGCCCGGGCAGCCGTGAAATGCCGAGGCTGCGGGCTGGGCAGGAGCTGCCTGTGCAGCCTCTGCTTTTTTCTGCTTGTTTTCCAGCACAGCCTGCTCATCGTAAGCAGCGGCCTCCCGCTCGGTGAATGTAATGGCACCGGTGGGGCAGCCGGGCAGGCAGTCGCCAAAGCCGTCGCAGTAATCGTCCCGCAGCAGCTTGGCTTTGCCGTTGACAAGGCCGATGGCTCCCTCGTGGCAGGCGGTGACACAGGCACCACAGCCATTGCATTTTTCTTCGTCTATGTGAATGATTTTCCGGATCATGATAGACCCTCCTTTTGAAAGTTAACACCAGTATACCACATCTGTCAACCCCCCGGCCGTTGCCATGGCAACAGTTTCGACCTTATTCCGTTCTTTTTTTCCGGCACCAGTGTCGTTACCAACCGGACCATGAGAGGCGTCAGCGGCAGCCAGATCAGGGTACAGAGGGCATTGAACAACGTGTGTGCGTTGGCGATCTGCCGCGCGATAATTTCCAGCTCTTCTCCCTCCGGCGGCAGCAGCTCCACCAGCCGCACGAACCACGGCAGGGCCAGCAGGCAGACCAGTGATCCCGAGAGGTTAAAGCAGCAATGGGCGGCCGCCGCCCGTTTGGCGTCCCGGGTGCCGCCCGCCGCCGCTAAAATCGCCGTAATGGTCGTGCCGACGTTATCCCCCAGCAATACCGGAACGGCCCCGGCCAGCCCCAGCAGGCTGTGCACCCCGTCCGGCCCGGCCTGCTGTGCCACGCCCTGCAGCACGCCGATGGTAGCCGAGCTGCTCTGCACCACCAGCGTCATCCCCAGCCCCAGCAGCAGACCCCAGAGCGGCTTTTCCCGCACCTGCGCCATCCAGGCCTCAAACTCCGGGCGGAGGGCCAGCGGCTCCACCACGCTCTGGATCTGCTCCATCCCCGCAAAGAGCAGCCCGAATGAAAACATCGCCGTCCCCATTTGCCGCCCCCGCTTTGTCCGGGCCACTGCACAGAGAAAAAAGCCCCCGAACAGCACCAGCCCCAGCATTTCCTCCACCCGGAATGCCAGCAGCTGGGCCGTGACCGTGGTGCCGATGTTGGCCCCAAAGATGACTGCCACCGCCTGGGGCAGCTCCAGCAGCCCGGCGCTGACAAACCCAATGACCATGACCGTGGTGGCCGAGCTGCTTTGCACCACTGCCGTGACCACCATCCCGGCCAGCGCCCCGGTCAGCGGGGTGCGGGTCAGGGCTGCCAATGCCCGCCGCAGCCGCTCCCCCGCTGCCTGCTGCAGTGCCTCGCTCATCCGGTCCATTCCAAACAGAAACAGCGCCAACCCGCCAAACAGTGGTAAAATCTCTGTCCTTTCCGTGATCCTCCCTCCCTTTTGGGTTCTGGTGCCATTGTATGGCCCGGGCGCATAAAAAGAACCGGGAGCGCTTCTCCATCCGGAAAAGTCCTCTCGGTTCTTTGTCTTTCCTGCATTATTTTGCAAACAGGCCCATACTAACAGCCCGGACCAGCAGGCCCAGCACCACCGCCGCCACCAGCACCACGGCCATTTTGCGGCTGTAGTGCACCCGGCGCTGCTTTTTGCGGCCGCTACTGCGGCTGCGGGAGCCATTGCCCCGGCCCGCACTCCGCCCGCTGTTTGTGCGGCGGGCATTTCCGCTGCGGGAACTTCCGCTGCCGCGGCTCTGGCTGCGGGGCTTTGTGCCATTCCGGTTTCGCGTGCTGGCACGGGGCTCTTCTTCCTCTGCCTTGGCCGAAGCCAGCGGCTTTTTGGCCCCGCAGCGGCTGAGGAAATCCTCCGCCATCCGGTAATACTTCTCGAGGTCGCCGGTGGTCAGGGCCGTTCCCTCATAGCCCGCTTCCAGCTCCTCCACGGCCTCGTTGAACCGGATCGCCGCCTGTGCGGCTGCGGTCCTGTCGGAGGCGTGGGCGGCCTCGTTGCGGGCCATCCGCACTGCGTTGCAGGCGCGGCGGGCCGCTGCCGGGTGGGGCGTACTGCCCAGCAGGTCGAGGGGCCGGGCAGCGTCCCTTTCCGGGTCCAGCAGGACACGCATACAGAGGGTGGTATCCAGCTGCTGCCAGCCGGTGCGGCCATTCAGCTCCGGCAGACGCTCGTAGTAGTCGGGGCTCTCCTTCTGGCGCTGGGCCAGATGCTTCAGCAGAGCGTCCACGCTGTGAGCGCCGGGCTTTTCCTCCCAGTGCCAGCGCAGCAGCTTCCGGCTGATGTCGTCACAGGCCGCTTTGATCTCGAACGCGGCCTGCAGATATTCTTCTGACATAACAATTCTCCTAGTTTTCAGCTTCCTACTAAAGCCTCTCCCTTTGGGAGCAACGGCGACGACCACCGCCAGTGGCGGAAGCAGGGAGTCGCTGTTGGGGCAGCGGCCAGCAAGATGCAAGCAAAGCGCAGCGGATGCTGGGTGCCGCAACCCGGGCAGTGGCACCGCAGGTGACGGAGAGGGCAAGCCAGTCAGGGCAGAGTCACCAGCACTGCGATAAGCAGCCCCTCGGTCAGGGCGATGCTGTCGCTGCGCCTAAGCCTCCCGGCAAACATCCTTGCCCTCTCAGGCGCTCCGCGCCAGCTCTCCCAAAGGGAGAGCCTTTTCGCAAGCAAAACAGCGGAGGAAGCCTCTGCCTCCTCCGCCGTACATCCTATTTTACATCATGAACTGAGAATACACGAAGCCGCACAGGGCGATGCCCGCACACACGATGGCGGTGATGGGCGGCACCCAGCGGATGAGCGTCTCAGCGATGCTGTCACGGGGGTCTTCCTCTTCGCAGTCGTCCTCCTCGTCCAGCGGCTTTGCCTGCAGGCGGGACGGCGCGGCGGCGGGAGTCGAGGGTACCACACGGGTGCCGTACTTCTCCACCTCTTCGTCCGGCGCAAAGGACCTGGCCGGGCGCACCGGCTCCGGCTGGCGGGGCAGGACGCAGGTCGCCTCCTGCTCCGGGGCGCAGGACACCACGCGGGTCGCGTCCATCTCAGCGGCAGGTGCATAGCCGGGCGCAGGCTGCGGCTCGGGCTGGCGCACCGGGGCTTCCGGCTGCAGCAGGGTGTTCAGCGCGTTCTGCAAAAGGATGCGGTCGCTGCCGCACTCGGAGCAGTAGACGGTGTCCTCTTCCTTCGGGTGGAAGGCACCGCAGGCGCAGTACCAGCCGTTCTCGAAGACCTGGGGCATGAACTTCATGCCGGTGCGGTTCATCCGGGCTTCAAGGGCCTTCTGCATCTCGACGCTCAGGCGGCGGGGGGCCGGCAGGCGCACCCGCTTGATGCTCTCGAGGTGGACGACCTTCCTGCCGCTGTAGACATTGCGCAGGGTAACGTCCACACTGGTGATGGCCTTCTGGGTGACAAAGACGGCATCGTCCATGCCGAAGCTCTCGCCGGGCTTTGCGGTAAGGTCACGGTACTCGAACTCGTCCTCACAGAGGATGACGCCGTCCACGCCCTTGCACTTGAAGTGGATCTCCAGTGCCGTCAGGGTCACGCGGGAAATGTTCTTAAAGGTCAGACAGACCGCGTGTTCGCCGCTGACTTCGCCCTTGAGCAGCTCCACGCAGACGAACTGCACCGGGCTGCCCGGGGTGTAATAGTTGGCCCGTGTCCGCGCGACCGGTTCAAAATTTTCCTCCACAACACTCTCCCCTTTCTCTTGGTTTACTGGTTGGCTTCGCCTTCATCCGGCGTTTCGGGGGCCGGGGCTTCCTGCGGGGCGGCATCCACTGCCTCAGCAGGTTCGGCAGGCTCCGCAGCCTCTGCGGTCTCGGCCTGTTCCACAGGCTGGACAGCGGGCTGAGCCTCGGCGGGCTTTGCGTCGGGGTCCTCACGCTGGGGCAGGGTCTCGCCTGCCATCACGGCGTTGAACTCCTTCTCGTTCAGCTTCTCGCGCTCCATCAGGGCCTGTGCCAGCGCATGGAGCTGGTCGATATGCTCCGTCAGGGTGCGGCGGCAGGTCTCGTAGGCCTCGTCGATGATGTCCCGCATCTCGCTGTCGATCTCAGCAGCGGTGGTCTCGCTGTAGCCCTTGCCCTGACCGAGGTCGCGGCCCAGGAAGGTCTCCTCCTGCGAGGTGCCGTAGACCACAGGGCCCAGGCGCTCGGAGAAGCCGTACTTGGTGATCATCTGGCGGGCAATGTTGGTTGCCTGCTGCAGGTCGTTGGAGGCACCGGTGGAGATATCCTCCAGGATCAGCTGCTCGGCCACACGGCCGCCCAGGCTGGAAACGATATCCTCGAACATCTCACCCTTGGTCACATAGCTGCGATCCTTTTCAGGAAGATACATGGTGTAGCCGCCAGCCTGGCCGCGGGGAATGATGGTGATCTCGTGCACGCGGGGGTGGTGCTTGCAATAGAAGCCTGCCACGGCGTGGCCCGCCTCATGGTAGGCGGTCAGCTTTTTTTCCTCGGCAGTCACAACGCGGCTCTTCTTCTCAGGGCCTGCCATGACCTTCATGGAAGCTTCCTCGATGTCCTCCATGGTGATGGCCTTACGGCTGCGGCGGGCAGCCAGCAGAGCGGCCTCGTTGACCAGGTTCTCCAGGTCAGCACCCGCAAAACCCGCAGTGCGCTGTGCGATGACTCTCAGGGAGACATCGGGAGCCAGAGGCTTATTCTTGGTGTGGACCTTGAGGATCTCCTCGCGGCCCTTGACATCGGGCAGGCCAACATAGACCTGACGGTCAAAGCGGCCCGGACGGAGCAGTGCCTTATCCAGAATGTCGGCACGGTTGGTGGCTGCCATCACGATGACACCATCGTTGGCCTCAAAGCCGTCCATCTCGACCAGCAGCTGGTTCAGGGTCTGCTCCCGCTCGTCGTGGCCGCCGCCCAGACCTGCGCCGCGCTGACGGCCCACGGCATCGATCTCATCGATGAAGATGATGCAGGGCATGGTCTTTTTGGCCTTATCAAACAGGTCACGCACACGGGACGCGCCGACACCGACGTACATTTCCACGAAGTCGGAGCCGGAAATGGAGTAGAAGGGCACCCCTGCCTCACCGGCGCAGGCACGGGCCAGCAGGGTCTTACCGGTACCCGGAGGGCCCACCAGCAAAACGCCGTGGGGGATGCGGGCACCCAGCGTGTTGAACTTGTCGGGGCTCTTGAGGAACTCCACGACCTCCTTCAGTTCTTCCTTTTCCTCGTCCTCACCGGCAACGTCGGCAAAGGTCGCGGTCTTTTTGTTCTCGTGCTCGTCCTTCACCTTGGCCTTGCCCACGTTCATAATACCGCCGCCGCCAGCGCCGCCGCGCATCATGGAGAAGAGCAGGAAGCCGGTGCAGCCCAGCATTCCCAGGTAGAACAGGATCTCCATCCAGGGGATGGACTCCTTCAGGGTGGTGTAATCGTACTCCATGGGCGCGGTCGGGTTGGCTGCGTCGTAGGAATCGATATACTGCTGGACGTTCTCGATGAACACATAGGCGTAGGGCAGCTTGTAGCGCACCGTCACCGTGCCGTCATCGTTTCTGGTTGCCCCCACGGAAGAGGTGGAGGAGGAGAACATGTTGCTCAGCAGACCGCCGGAGGCCTGTGTGGCAGCGGTGGCACCTGTGGTTTCGGGCAGCTCCTGCTTGCCCTCCTTCAGCGTCAGGGTGATGATGCTGGTGTTGCGGTCCAGCGTAAAGGCTGTGACCTGATTGTTCTCAAAGTAGTGCACCACAGTCGAGTAGCTCATGGTGGAGCCGCCGGTACTGCTGTCGCTGGTGCCCAGCACCGACCAGATCATCAGAACACCGGCCAGTGCCAGCGCCAGGATCAGGGGATTAAAGCGAGGTCGTTTCGGTTGCAAAAGGGATCAACTCCAGTTCTAATTCGTTTTTATTATGCGTAGATTTCCGGTTTCAGCACACCCACATAGGGCAGGTTGCGGTATTTCTCATCGTAGTCCAGACCATAGCCCACCACAAACTCGTCCGGCACCTGGAAGCCCTCGTAATCGGGCTGGATGTCGGCCTTGCGGCGGCTGGGCTTGTCCAGAATGGTGCAGATCTTCACGGAATTCGGGTTGCGCATCTTGAGCATGGGCACCAGCTTGGAAAGGGTGACACCGGTATCCAGAATGTCCTCCACGATCAGCACGTCCTTGCCGGACAGGTCGCCGTCCAGATCCTTGATGATCTTGACCAGACCGCTGGTGGTGGTATTGCTGCCGCCGTAGCTGGACACGACCATAAAATCAATGCTGCAGGGGATGGTCACGGCCCGCATCAGGTCGGCCATGAAAACCACCGAACCCTTGAGGATGGAGACGAGGACAAGGTTTCTGCCCTCGTAATCCCTGCTGATCTGTGCACCCAGTTCGGCAACCTTGGCTTTCAGTGCTTCCTCACTGACCAGGATGTTCTTGATATCGTCATTCATGCTCATGGATTGTTCCTCCATTTTCCAATTCCAACTGCAAGATCTGTACAGTCTCCTCGTCCGGGGCCAGCCCCTCGGCAAAGCCCTCCCCACAGACCCACAGGATCTCGCTGCCCGCCGCCAGCAGCGGCAGGCCCTCTCGTATTCCGGCAGGAATGCCTGCCTCATTCATCCATTTGCGCAGGGGCTTGCTCAGCCCCCGCCCCGCAGGCCGGAACCGGTCTCCCGGTTGACGGGTGCGCAGCGTAAGGGCAGAATATAACAAGGTTATTCTAGCATAATCCGCCCGATTTTTTAAGTCTTTTTTATGAACACCCTGTGTTTTTTCTCGAAAACCGCTTACAAAAAGCCGTGTTTTCAGGGTTTGGCCCCCGGGCAAGGCAAATTCTGCCCCATCGGCAGGGGCAAACGGCAGCGAAAACGCAGGGGCCGCAGCCGCTTCCGGCCGGCTCTTTTCCTGCCAGAGCATCCCGCTGCCTGCGCAGAAGCGGACCGTATCGGTCAATTGCACCGCCCCGCTCCCCTGCTCCACCAGCTCTGCCAGCAGGCGGATGTACTTTTCCTCGGCATCCCGCACCGGGGCAACAAGGCTGTGGAGCGCCGCTTCCAGAATGAGCGGGTCCGCGCCCTGCAGCGGCTCCAGCCGCCATGCTGCCTTGGCTTTCGGGGCCTTGCGGGCAGTCTGGGCTGCATCCAGACGCGCGATGGAAAGCAGCTGTTCTGCCTGCCTGGCAAAGTAGGCATCCGCGCGGGCCGCCTTTTTACAGAAGCGGGCCAGATTTTCCTCTGCCGCAGCGTTGACGCTGCGCAGGGCCGGAACGGCCCCATGGCGCAGGCGGTTGCGGGCGTAGGCATCGGACTCGTTCGTCTCGTCCGTCACCCAGCCCTGCTCAAAGGCGGCGCAGAGCGCTTCGGTCTCGGCCCGGGTCAGGCCCAACAGCGGGCGGCAGTAGCCGGGCCGCCTGGGCCGGATGCCCCCTGCCCCGTGCAGCCCGGTGCCCCGGGCCAGCCGGAACAGCAGGGTCTCAGCCTGGTCAGTAGCAGTATGGGCCGTTGCAATGCAGTCTATCCCGCCTGCCAGCAGTTGGGCAAAGCAGGCATAGCGGAGTCTGCGGGCCCAGTCCTCCCCGGCATGGGGCGGCACAGTCATTCCCACATCTGCCGGGTGGAAGACTGTCAGCGGCACCCCCAGCCGGGCACACTCGGCCCGGACAAAGGCTTCGTCCCGGTCCGCAGTCTCACCCCGCAGGCCGTGGTTGACGTGGCAGGCCGTAAGGGGATACCCAAAGGTTTCCCGCAGTTCCAGTAGCACCCGCAGCAGCGCCATGCTGTCGGCCCCGCCCGAAACGGCGGCGCACAGGTGCAGAGCCCGGCCCGGCTCCACAGGCGCAAACAGCTGCTCCTGCCGGGCAAAGCGTTCTACTTTTGTGATCAATTTTGATGTTTCGTCGTTCATCAGCGTTTGAAGTCCACATCCATAAAGCGGGTGTGTGCGCCATCCCAGCCCAGCGGCACCGTGCTGGTCTCGCCGTGGCGGTTCTTTGCCACGATGCACTCCGCGGTATCGGCATCCACCTCTGCCCCATCGGGGTTCTGGCTGGCGTAGTAGGAATCACGGTAAAGGAAAAGGACGCAGTCAGCATCCTGCTCGATAGAACCGGAGTCACGCAGGTCCGACAGCTGGGGCCGGTGAGAAGAGTTGTTACCCTGCTTCTCCACCGCACGGGACAGCTGAGAAAGTGCGATGATGGGCACATTCATTTCCTTTG
>ERZ773269.2275-NODE-2275-length-15213-cov-18.621388_pt1 | contig 15213 bp, 10 predicted proteins | sample MGYA00511958_ERZ773269 | MGnify/ENA primary metagenome ERZ773269 (study PRJEB29015, sample SAMEA2737761) | human gut metagenome | biome: human gut; feature: human-associated habitat; material: faeces | place: China | collected 2012 ... | reverse complement strand
CTGGAACCGGAATTGATGACAAGGACGGTTTTCGCCATTGTGGGCATCCTCCATGATTGATACGTACCGCGAAACACGGCTTTCCATCTGATAGATTACTCGCTGCTTGCTACAAATCAGCGCCGCAGGTTTCGCCGAGAGCCACCAAAGAGAAAAGCCCCGCTGACGGGCTGAGCCGTGAAGTAAACAGCGGGGCTGGTTATAGGTGAAGAGCGAACGACAGATTGCACGTGCCCCGTTGGCGGGGGCTGTCGCGAAGCGACTGGGGGCGGTCGTAAAGAGCGGCTGTATCGCGTGGAGACCGCTAAAACACCCGCGTCACTGGGCCTCGATGGCGGTCAGTGCGATGGTGTTGATGATGTCCTGCACCGTCGCACCGCGTGAGAGGTCGTTGACGGGCTTGTTGAGGCCCTGCAGCACGGGGCCGATGGCGAGCGCCCCGGAGGAACGTTGCACGGCCTTGTAGCCGATGTTGCCGGAGCACAGGTCGGGGAACACGAACACGTTGACGTGTCCGGCCACGTCGTTGCCCTTGGCCTTGGTGGCTGCCACGTCGGGCGACCATGCGGCGTCGAACTGGATGGAGCCGACGACGGGCAGGTCCGGAGCCTTCTCCTTGACGATTCGCGTGGCCTCTTCGACGATGTCCACGTCCGGCCCCTTGCCGGAGCCGAGGGTGGAGTAGGAGAGCATGCCGACCTTGGGCTCGATGCCGAACGCCTTGGCGGTCACGGCGGACTGCAGCGCGATCTCCGCGAGCTGTTCGGCGTCCGGGTTGAGGTTGATGGCGCAGTCGGAGAACACGGTCACGTGGTCCTTGAAGCACATCAGGAAGGCGCCGGAGACGAGCCTCTGCCCGGGCTTGGTCTTGATGACCTGCAGCGCCGGACGCACGGTGTTTGCGGTGGAGTTGACCGCGCCGGACACCAGACCGTCGGCGTAACCGAGCACGACGAGCATCGTGCCGAAATAGCTCGCGTCGGTCAGCTGCTTGCGGGCCTGCTCTTCGGTCATGCCCTTCTTGGCGCGCAGCTCGCACAGCTTGGCGACCATGGGCTTGAGGATGTTCTCGTCGTCCATGGCCTGGAAGCGTGCCTTGCCCAGATGGGTCAGACCGAGTTCCGCGCCCCGGGCGAGGATCGCGCCCTTGTCGCCCACGATGATGAGGTTCGCGATCTCGCGCTCCAGCAGGTAGTCGGCCGCCTTGATGATGCGGTCCTCTTCGCCTTCGGGCAGCACGATCGTTTTCTTGTTCGCTTTGGCGCGGCCGAGCAGGCTGTACTGGAAGGCGTACGAGGTGATCGGGAAGTCGATCTCGACGTTGATGGCCCGCAGGACCTCTTCGGTTGGCACGTTCGCCTGGAAGGCGGCGAGCGCCGCATCGGCCTGCGACGCCTCGGTGAACGGGATCTGGGGGATCGTCCACACCGGCAGCCCGAAGTCCGCGAGCGTGTCCTTGACCGAGACGGAGTGGCGCGGCTCGCAGCCCGTCACGAAGATGCCCAGCACCTTGTTGCCGGCGGCCTCCATGCCTTCGATGGAGAGACGGACGGTGTCCTTGAGCTCGTCAGGCCAACGGTCGATGGTGCACACGGCGAGGAAGACGCCGGCCTGCAGGTCGGCGGCGATGTTCGCGTTGAACTCGTAGGCGGTTGGGTCGTTGACGTGTGACTTGTCGGTGCCGACGATGAGCGCCGCGTCCGCGCGGGACACGTTCATCGCGTCGTTGAACGCCGCGACGATGTCGCCGCGGGAGCCTTCCTTGTCCTTGCGCACCTGGTGAATGTCCAGTCCGGTGGACAGCGCGACGCCGAGGCCGGCGTTGGAGGCGTTCAGCAGGATGGGGGTGAAGTGGTCGTGATTGGAGACCGCGGGGCGGAACACGGTGGTCTTGAATTTGGTGGTCAGCGCCTTGAGCACGCCGTATGCCACGACGTTGCGTCCGTTTGCGCCTTCAGGACTTGCGATGTAGATGTTCGTTGTTGTCACGTTTGTCTCCTCGTCGGGGATGGTACTGCTCGTGTGACCGCCTTGTTTCACACTTACTGACATTGTAGTACCCGATCGTTCGCTGCCGGGCGTTGACATGGCGGTAAACGCGGCCGGGGCGGTTCGACCGGGCGCGTGCGTCATTTGTGATACAGGCTCAGCCGCTCGTATTTCGGCTCGCAGCATACGTTGATGCCGAGTTTGCGGTACAGCTCCTCGTCGGTCGACGAGATGATGACCGAGAAGAATGCGTCGCAGCCGCGCAGCTGTTCCAGCCCGCCGATGACGCGGGCCGCGGTCGGGCTTTGCGCGCTTGTCAGCGACAGGGCGATCAGCGTTTCGTCGGAGTGCAGGCGGCGGTTCATGCTGGACAGGTGCTCGGTTTTCAGCCGGCAGATCGGTTCAATGGCGGATTCGTCGATGACGCGCTGGTTCTCGTCGATGCCGGTTACGGCTTTGAGCGCGTTCATCAGCAGCGCGCTTGCCGCGCCGAGCAGTTCGCCGGTCTTGCCGGTGACCACGCGCCCGTTGGGCAGTACCATAGCGCCGGCCGGTGCCCCGGTCGTCTCCTCCTTGAGCAGCGCGGCCGACCGCGCGGGCGACAGGTCCTTGTCCACTCCGGCCTTCTTCATGATGGAGCGAAGCCGCTCGACCTGGTCCTCGCCGGTGCCGGTGCGCCTGAGATGCACGGTGGCAGCGAAGTAGCGGCGCACGATCTCCATGCGGGCGGCATCCCGGCACGCCTCGTCGTCGACGATGGCGTAGCCTGCCATGTTGACGCCCATGTCGGTGGGGCTCTGATAGGGGCTTTCGCCCATGATCCGCTCCATCATGGCCTTGAGGACGGGGAACGCCTCGACATCGCGGTTGTAGTTGACCGTGGTTTTCCCGTACGCCTCTAGGTGGAACGGGTCGATGATGTTGGCATCGTCTAGGTCGGCCGTGGCGGCCTCGTAGGCGATGTTCACCGGGTGATTGAGCGGCAGGTTCCAGATCGGGAACGTCTCGTATTTCGCATAGCCGGCGGCGATGCCGCGCTTGTTCTCATGGTAGAGCTGCGACAGGCATGTGGCGAGCTTGCCGGAGCCGGGGCCGGGCGCGGTGACCACGACCAGCGGGCGCGTGGTGACGATGTAGTCGTTGCGCCCGTATCCGTCGTCGGAGACGATGTGCTCGATGTCGTGGGGGTAGCCTGCGATGGGGTAGTGCAGGTAGCAGGTGATGCCGAGCTGGTCGAGGCGCCGGCGATAGGTGTCCGCGGCCGGCTGCCCCGCGTACTGGGTGAGCACGACGGAGCCGACGTGGAATCCGCGCGAGCGGAAGATGTCGATGAGTCGCAGCACGTCCTCGTCGTACGTGATGCCGAGGTCGCCGCGCATCTTGGCCTTCTCGATGTGGTTGGCGTTGATGGCGATGACGATCTCCACGTCGTCGGCGAGGCTTTTGAGCATGCGGAATTTGGAATCCGGCTCGAAGCCGGGCAGCACGCGTGACGCGTGATAGTCATCGAACAGCTTGCCGCCGAACTCCAGATAGAGCTTGCCGCCGAACTGCGCGATGCGCTTTCGGATGTTGGCGGCCTGTAGCTCGATATATTTCTCGTTGTCGAATCCCTGTCGCATGTGCAGTGAGAGTCCCTTCCGAACGGAGCGCTGTACCTGCACGATTATACCGGGTTCTTTACGAGGGCCACCCCCCACCAGTCGCGAAGCGGCTGGGGGTCTTACAAGAATCTGCGAGTGAAATTCGGCGATGTGCGCGGCCTCTAGGCGCACCGAAGGAAGCTGTACAAAGGTACCGCGACTGAGGAGCAACGACGAGGACACTCCGTTATTCCAAATTCACTCCCATTCGATGGCTTCAGTTCTGCCGTCACGTCATTCCAGTTGCCTCCAGTTTTCGGCGCCGTCTCGAGCCGAGTGCCGCCAAGTAACACCGTGTCGTGTTTCGTCGGCCTCGGGGACAAAAGTGGGGACAACTTTTTTCAAACTCAGGGCTTTGAGTTTTTTTGTTTTTGTCCCAAAGCGCGCGGCGGACCGCCTTTGAGATTCCGCTGACGTCCGGATACGCTTCGATCTCCCTTGAATTTTCAGACAGCATATGGTATAAGGTAATTGGTTTTCCGTTAGGAAGGCTTCCAAGTGCCGGGGACGTTTTCCCCGGCTTTTTTCTTATCCAGGAGAACAATGCGAGAACTCAGCATCTTCGTCGACGAGTCGGGAAGCGACGGTCTCTCCGACCGCCACTACCTGCTTACCGTCGTCATGCACGACCAATCCGAGAGCATCGCGGATTCGATCGCGGCATATGAGGGCGCCCTTCGCGCCAAGGGGCTCCCGGACATACCCTTCCATGCGTCGCCGCTCATGAACGGCAAGGACCAGTACTCGGGGCTCGACTTGAGGACGCGCAAGATGTTGCTCGGCTCGTTCCGAGTCTTCTTCCGCCACATGCCCGTGAGGTACCACACCTTTGCATACGTGACCAAACAGTTCGCCTCGCTCGACAAGCTCGTGGGGACGATGCGAAGGGACCTCGTGAACTTCCTCTTCGACAACCTCGCGGAGCTGCAATCCTACGATATGGTCAAGGTCTATTACGACAACGGCCAGCACTCTATCGCCGAGTCGCTCCATCGCGCGGTCGAGTACGCGCTGTCGAAGGACGCCGTCGTCTACCGATCGGCGCAGCCCTCCGAGTACCGGCTTTCGCAGGCGGCGGACTACATCTGCACCATGGAACTCACGGCGATCAAATACGCGGAGCATACAGCCACCGCGACGGACGAGAAGTTCTTCGGCAAATGGTCCGATTTCAAGAAGGGCATATTTAAGGAGACACGCAAGAAGTTTCTCTAGAAAGGCGGCTCGCCATCGGGGAACGGTTTCCGACAGGGGGGGGGCTCGCTGCGCGGGAGGGGCCCTTGGCGGCATCGCTGTGGGTAAGTACTGGGAGCTCGAGGAGATAACCGCCGAAGAGGCTACAGCGGTCATCGGAAAGCGCGAAGAAGAAATGGCCCCAAAGGAAGAAACCCAAGAATCCGAGAAGCGCCCCCAAATGGGAGCGCTTCTTCGGAGACGCCAGCTCGCCCTGACGTCAGATACCCCGGGCAAACCCAGCTACGGCCTTTTCGGCACGTGCAGCAGCTTAGCCCCGCAGGAAGAGCAGAACGCTGCTTCACCGGACGCCTTGACACCGCAATAGGGGCAGAAAGCCGCGCGCACAATGCGATCCGTCGGCGTCCAAGACCTAATCCCCTTGGCGATCGGTCTGCCACGCGTTCGGCTATGCCCGAGCCGTCGTTAGAGCTCGCTACGGTGTAGTCGCTCGTGAGGTGGCCCTTGTAGTCGAAGTCGATCACGAACTTCCACGAACTGATGCCGCTGAGCGAAGCGACGGTCCCGTAAACCTTGTGCCCGTTCACGGAAAGGGACTCGAGCCTTTTGACGGATCGCCCTGCAGCCTCGACGATCTCCTCGAACCTCTCTTGGGTCACATCGTCCCTGAAACACTCGCTCGCACGGTCCCACTCGGCTTTTGCCTTGACCTTCTCGAGCTCGATCTTCCGCTTATCCTGCTTATCGCATGCGAACAGTATGATGCCGAGAAAAGCAAAAGCAGGAAATAGGGTCGTCAGGATGTTGGCCAAAGATTCCGTTCAAGGTCCCCCTAAACAAGCCCAGCGCCGTGGGCAAGAAGAAACAGCGCGACGTGGAGGATGATGAAGGCAGGCAGCCCCACCGCGAAATACCACTTGGACGTCTTATGGTGGGCGACGCGCATCCCGGCGATGCCTCCAAGGGCCCCTCCCGTGAGCGAGAGACCAAGCAAAGTGGATTCGGGGAACCTGCTGCCGTGGTCAATCGCCCTCTTCTTGTCCAGGCAGAAAACGGCGAACGTGATGACGTTGATGGCGAGAAGGTATGCACCGAGAGCGACGATGACGGGCGCGTTGAACGAAGCGCCCGGTTCCAGATCGACGACGATGACGCCGGCCCAAACGAGCACGACAAGCACCCACACAATCAAGAAGACTATGGCGCTGAACCACCAGGCGATGTTGTGCTTGTTCATGTGGTTCCTGGTGAAGATCATAAGGGCAAGGAGCATCCCCAGGGCGCCGCCCGCTACGGCGAACAGGGTCAAGATCCTGCCGTCCATAAGGCCGGTATCCTCGTCCTGGTTGTAACGGGCTATCGCGTAGTCGATCGCGAAGAGAATGAACGTGAGGGCATTAATGCCCGCAAGATAGATAACGAAGGGGTGAACGCCCTGGACAGCACCGCCCAGGGCAGATAGTGCCTGCTCCATAAGAAGAACTCCTTCCCGAACAATATGCCGCCATTATACAGGTAGATTGAACGCCCGATGCGCCTGGTCCCATTGATGCTTCGGGTATGGCGAGAAGAGCCTTTCCGCGGCCCAAACCGCATGGCCAGCCGCAGGCCGCGCTAACCTCTCGCGCCGTTCGTCTGCTTTCGCTCGTCCGAAATTACAACCGCAGCAGGCCGTGTCCCAACGGATGGGTACCATTTGTCTGGGTGCATCTGGGGCAACGGGCCGTCAGGCCCGCGCAAGGTCGCTCGCAGAACACGCAACATCAAACACGACAGAAGAGACGAACGACAGATGCCGGACCCCGGACGACAGCACCGCGGAAGACGAGCATTCCGACCACAACCGAACGAACTTCGATCCTAGGCAGGCGCCCGCACGGGCGCCTTTTGCTTTTCGGGGACTTAGCTGCCAGCTAAGGCGTACGGCTCATGTCCGTTTCGTGAAGGCCCGACCAGCTCGACCCACCTCGACCCATCTCCGCTCCTGTCGGGCGTGTCAATCGCCGTCAGGCGGTTCAATCGTCGCGCAGACGTAAACGCACACGGGACCGCGCAGACGCATCGCGCGGAAAGATTGGAGGCAACCATGGCGCACGCTACGAAATGCGCCGCGCCCGAGGTCAACCGGGGCCGCGACGAGTGGATGACGGTGATCGAGATGCAGGAGTACATGGGGCGAGCCGGAGTAAGGCATACGACCTCATCTGGCCGGGAGAGATCGACTCGTACAGGCTCGGAAGGAAGCTCCTGGTTTCGAGGGCGTCGGTGGACGCCTACATCGAGTCGAGGAGCGGCAGGAAATGACGGCGGCGACCGCCCTGGGAGCCGCCCGCGGCCGGGCACGCGAGGGAGCCTTGAGACGAGAGGGGCTCGAGGACGACCATGACCAAGAGCATTAGCAGGAGCCAGGTGAGGCTCATCGCATCGACCAACGCGATATTCGGCGCCGACGAGGCGTGCGCGATGCTGCGCATCAGCCGCGACGCCATGTACCGGCTCGCCAATATGCCTCAAACATGCTGGAACTGCCACAAGGCCATCAAGCCACAACACAAAGGAAGTGCGCTTCTCGTTGCTCCACACTGTTCTTTAATAGGGGAGAACGAAAAGCAATCAACAGCAAAGCGCCGGGGCCACCGATGGCTATATGGAAGGAAAATGCCTATTTTCGATTCCAAAGGTCGGCATCACTGGTAGGCATATCATCATCCTCGAATTCGCCAAGGTAGGTGTAATGGTGATAGCGTTCCCCATCATACTCGTACCCAGTGTAGTCATAACCTCTCTGAGTAACCCCGTGATAAGGCTTGAACTCCGCCTCAGCCTCTTCTTTGGTGTAGTGGTCAGCATCGAACCAAACGCCCTCGGTCTTATCATCGCCCCAGCCGAGCTTTTTGCCCTTGAATACGTGTCTCATGGTATCCACACTTTCACTAATGACTCCCGTTTAGGCTATTGTAGCACTCTCCCATTCAGCTCGTTCGTCTTTTCGGCATATCCAACCAACTGTCTTGTCTTCAGATGCCCGACGTCCCCACGGCGTCCATCCCCGTCGTCGCGAAGCTGATGCCCGAGCTTCATTTGGTCCCATTTCCGCTCATAAGTACCTTGAGGCTACGGAACGTGCCCGAAGCGATAACACCGCTCAACGACAACTCCCGCGAAGTGACGGCTGTGGCCTCCTTCAGCGCCGAACGCGAGTTGAACGCGTGTTACATCCGCGCCGTGCGCCACAACGCGCTCATGCCATCCACCGGCGCAAGCGCCAAGAACCCGTAAAACCAATAGCTCGTGCACGGCCACGAACCCGCGCCCACGTCGCCTCCGCTTACGACGAGCCTAGCTTGCTTGGCGGGCATCCACCCAAGACACGCATTGGACGGCGTTGCACTAACAGCAAGCAATAACCCAGAGGCGCTCCTCATTTGCATTATGCCTAATGAAGAGCGCCTCTATTTGGGTTAAATGCAATATGCGATAACGAAACCCCCGAAGTCAGTGCTCATTTCCGACGTCTATGAACACCAGCCAATCGATACTCAAAACGTCGTGAGTACAATTTGAGTACCAACCTGAGCGATCCCTTGCGAGCAAAAGCAATCTGCCGGTCAGCATTAATTTGAAATGAATTGATGGCGTTGCTTCGGTAATTGAAAGCACTTTAAAACGTACCAGTAAACAATTATCCCAGCTAAACAGTTTGAGAGATTGCGTAGCTGGTTTGTATATACCATATACACCACAGTCCGCAGACACCCATGGCATGTAAATAAAAAAAGAGGGAGGCTGTTTCCGACCTCCCTCGCAAAGGGCTATCTACTATTCCCACTCGATGGTTGCTGGGGGTTTGCTAGTGCAATCCAGTACCACGCGGTTGATCTGGCGGCACTCGTTGGTGATGCGGGTGGAGATCGTGGCGAGCACGTCGTAGGGCACGCGCGACCAGTCGGCGGTCATGGCGTCCTCCGAGCTGACCGGTCGCAGGACGATGGGGGAGCCGTAGGTGCGCTCGTCGCCTTGGACGCCGACCGAGTGAACGTCGGCGAGTAGCACGACCGGGCACTGCCAGATGTCGCGGTCGAGGCCGGCGCGGGAGAGCTCTTCGCGGGCGATGGCGTCGGCCTCGCGCAGCAGGTCGAGGCGTTCCCTGGTGATTTCGCCGATGATGCGGATGCCCAGGCCCGGGCCGGGGAAGGGCTGGCGCCAGACGATCTCGTCGGGCAGGCCGAGCTCGGTGCCGATGGCGCGCACCTCGTCCTTGAAGAGGGTACGCAGCGGTTCGATGAGCTGGAACTTGATGTCCTTGGGGAGCCCGCCGACGTTGTGGTGGGACTTGATGTTGGCCGCGCCGTCGCCGCCGCCGGATTCGACGACGTCGGGGTAGAGGGTTCCCTGCACGAGGAACTTGACTTCCTTGCCGCGGGCGCCGGCTTCTTCGAGGACCTGACGCTGGGCTTTCTCGAAGGTGCGGATGAACTTCTCGCCGATGATCTTGCGCTTGCGCTCGGGCTCGGAGACGCCCTTGAGCGCTTCGAGGAAGTCGTCGGCGGCGTCGACGGTGATCAGTCGGATGCCGGTGGCGGCGACGAAGTCGTGCTTGACCTGCTCGACCTCGCCTTTGCGCAGCAGGCCGTGGTCGACGAACACGCAGGTGAGCTGGTCGCCGATGGCCTTGTGGACGAGGGCGGCGGCGACTGCGGAGTCGACACCGCCGGACAGGCCGCAGATCACTTCGGCGTCGCCGACCTTCTCGCGGATCTTGGCGACCTGGTCCTCGATGATGGAGGAGGCGTCCCAGTTGTCGGGCAGGCCGGCGCACTGGTGGAGGAACGTCTCGATGAGCTTCTGGCCGAGGGGGGTGTGCTTGACCTCGGGGTGCCACTGCACGCCGTAGAGCTTGCGGGACTCGTCCTGCATGGCGGCGACGGGCGCGCCCTCGGTGTGGGCGAGCACTTCGAAGCCGGCGGGCGCGGTCTTGACGGCGACGCCGTGGCTCATCCACGTGTCCTGCTCGGCCGGGGAGCCGGCGAGCAGCCCGTCCGTCTTGTCGATGGTCGTGTCGGTCTTGCCGTATTCGCCGAGCGCGGCCTTGTCGACGTCGGCGCCGAGCGCGTACGCCATGGCCTGGAAGCCGTAGCAGATGCCGAGCACGGGCACGCCGGCGTTGAACAGCTTGGGATCGACGCGCGGGGCGCCGGGCTCGAATACGGATGCGGGGCCGCCTGACAGGATGATGGCCTGCGGGTCCTTGGCGAGCATCTCGTCTACCGGCATGGAATGGGGGACAAGCTCCGAATACACGTTCGCCTCGCGCACGCGACGGGCGATGAGCTGCGCGTATTGGGCGCCGAAATCGACGACAAGCACCGGGCCGTTAGCCATGGGACTCCCTTCATGCGGCCGCGCGCGATAGCGGATACATAGGTATGGGCGATATCGTTGATTGCGGCCATTGGTATTGTGTGGACTTCTTACAGTATGTCACATCAATTGTGGCGATTCGAGCCGACATTGGCGTGTGTGATGGGCGGGTGTCGTCCGGGAGCGACGCACCGTTTCACAAAACCGAACAATTAACGCTGTTAATATGAACAACACGCCGCATGTTCTGTTGCCTGCATGAACACGCGGCGTGCCGGTAGATCGCTGAAATCGTTGGAAAATAAGAGTTTCTCATTGGATGGAGCCGTAATATAACCTGTGAGGACGCCGGTTATTCACTCATAATTCATACAATTAATCTAACATTTTCGAACACACATGCAAAAAAGCTGCCAAAAGTCTTGCTCTCAACGTACCATGATGAACGATTGGGATTGGGCAACCGCGAAATCGCAAGGCTTCGCGAGAGTCCATGACCGAACGATAATGATCAATTGCACATCACTGTGCAGGAGTACAGGAGTACACATGACGAGTCCTGTTATTGGCACCCCTTGGAAGAAGCTGAACGCTCCGGTTTCCGAGGAAGCTCTTGAAGGCGTGGACAAGTACTGGCGCGTTGCCAACTACCTTTCCATCGGCCAGATCTATCTGCGGAGCAACCCGCTGATGAAGGAACCCTTCACCCGTGAAGACGTGAAGCACCGTCTGGTGGGGCACTGGGGCACCACCCCTGGCCTGAACTTCCTCATCGGCCACATCAACCGCTTCATCGCTGACCACGGCCAGAACACCGTGTTCATCATGGGCCCGGGCCACGGTGGCCCCGCCGGTACCTCCCAGTCCTACCTGGACGGCACCTACACCGAGACGTACCCCAACATTACCAAGGATGAGGCTGGCCTGCAGAAGTTCTTCCGCCAGTTCTCCTACCCGGGCGGCATCCCCTCCCACTTCGCTCCGGAAACCCCGGGCTCCATCCACGAGGGTGGCGAGCTGGGTTACGCCCTGTCCCACGCTTATGGCGCGATCATGGACAACCCGAGCCTGTTCGTTCCCTGCATCGTCGGCGATGGTGAGGCCGAGACCGGCCCGCTGGCCACCGGCTGGCAGTCCAACAAGCTCGTGAACCCGCGCACCGACGGTATCGTGCTGCCGATCCTGCACCTCAACGGCTACAAGATCGCCAACCCGACCATCCTGTCCCGCATCTCCGACGAAGAGCTCCACGAGTTCTTCCACGGCATGGGCTATGAGCCGTATGAGTTCGTCGCCGGCTTCGACGATGAGGACCACATGTCCATCCACCGTCGCTTCGCCGAGCTGTTCGAGTCCGTGTGGGACGAGATCTGCGACATCAAGGCCGCGGCGAACACGGACAACATGCACCGTCCGTTCTACCCGATGATCATCTTCCGCACACCGAAGGGCTGGACCTGCCCGAAGTACATCGACGGCAAGAAGACCGAGGGCTCCTGGCGCGCCCACCAGGTGCCGCTGGCTTCCGCCCGCGACACCGAGGCCCACTTCGAGGTCCTCAAGAACTGGCTGGAGTCCTACAAGCCGGAAGAGCTGTTCGACGCCAACGGTGCCGTCAAGGACGACGTCCTGGCCTTCATGCCGAAGGGCGAGCTGCGCATCGGCGCCAACCCGAACGCCAACGGTGGCGTGATCCGCAAGGATCTCGTGCTGCCGGCGCTCGAGGACTACGAGGTCAAGGAAGTCAAGGAGTTCGGACACGGCTGGGGCCAGCTCGAGGCCACCCGTCGTCTGGGCGTCTACACCCGCGACATCATCAAGAACAACCCGGACTCCTTCCGTATCTTCGGACCGGACGAGACCGCTTCCAACCGTCTGCAGGCCGCATACGACGTCACCAACAAGCAGTGGGACGCCGGCTACCTGTCCGCTCAGGTTGATGAGCACATGGCCGTCACCGGTCAGGTCACCGAGCAGCTCTCCGAGCACCAGATGGAAGGCTTCCTCGAGGCCTACCTGCTCACCGGCCGTCACGGCATCTGGAGCTCCTACGAGTCCTTCGTGCACGTGATCGACTCCATGCTGAACCAGCACGCCAAGTGGCTCGAGGCTACCGTCCGCGAGATCCCGTGGCGCAAGCCGATCTCCTCCATGAACCTGCTCGTCTCCTCCCACGTGTGGCGTCAGGATCACAACGGCTTCTCCCACCAGGATCCGGGTGTCACCTCCGTCCTGCTGAACAAGTGCTTCAACAACGATCACGTGATCGGCATCTACTTCCCGGTGGATTCCAACATGCTGCTCGCCGTGGCTGAGAAGTGCTACAAGTCCACCGACATGATCAACGCCATCATCGCCGGCAAGCAGCCGGCCGCCACCTGGCTGACCTTGGACGAAGCTCGCGCCGAGCTCGAGAAGGGTGCCGCCGAGTGGGAGTGGGCCTCCACCGCCAAGTCCAACGACGAAGCACAGATCGTGCTCGCCTCCGCTGGCGATGTCCCGGCTCAGGAGATCATGGCCGCTGCCGACAAGCTCGATGCCATGGGCATCAAGTTCAAGGTCGTCAACGTTGTGGATCTGGTCAAGCTGCAGTCCACCAAGGAGAATGACGAAGCCATCTCCGACGCCGACTTCGCTGACCTGTTCACCGAGGACAAGCCGGTCCTGTTCGCCTACCACTCCTATGCCCGCGACGTGCGTGGTCTGATCTACGATCGCCCGAACCACGACAACTTCAACGTCCACGGCTACGAGGAGCAGGGCTCCACCACCACCCCGTACGACATGGTGCGCGTGAACAACATCGATCGCTACGAGCTCGTTGCCGAAGCTCTGCGCATGATCGACGCTGACAAGTACGCCGACAAGATCGACGAGCTCGAGGCCTTCCGCAAGGAAGCCTTCCAGTTCGCAGTCGACAACGGCTACGATCACCCGGATTACACCGACTGGGTGTACTCCGGCGTCAACACCAACAAGCAGGGTGCTGTCTCCGCTACCGCCGCAACCGCCGGCGATAACGAGTGAGCCTAGGCGTTACAGCCTGATCGCTTGAATAAGACCCCCGAGGGACTTTGTTCCCCCGGGGGTCTTTACATTGCGCACGTAAGATGGACCCCGACACCCCGATCCACATAGGTGCACTCATAATCGTTCACGCATTACAATTGCTGATGGTGTGAACAACGCAGTCACCCATGCATATGAATGAAGGAATAGGAGACACCGTGAGTCTTACCAGCGTCACCATCATCAGCCCTGAAGCCGCGAACGGTCGCAATGTCGTGGCCCTAGGAGTCGTCACAGCACTGGCGTCCATCAAGAAGACCGCAGTGTTCCGCCCGGCCGTATGCCGCAAGGATACGTTCACCGACATCCTGCTTGAAGCTAGCAACGCCGGTCTGACCCGTGAACAGTCCGTCGGCGTCTGCCCACGCCACGCCCGTGAAGACAAGGCAGGTTCTCGCGCCGACATCGTCGCCGCATATACCGAGGCCATTGAGGCCGCACAGCCCGAAGCCGTCGTCATCGTGGGCACCGACAAATCCCCCGTCAATGATCCCGCTCTTTTTGCATTCAACGCCGATGTCGCCGCCGACCTTAAGGCCCCCGTTCTTTTGGCCGTCTGTACCATCAACCGTACTCCGGAACAGGTGAGGTTCACCGTCGAAGCTTCCACCGCCACCATCGAGGCGGCCGGCACCAAGGTCGTCGGCGTGTTCATCACCGGATGCAAAGACGATCAGCCGGAAGCCCTGCATGCTGAATTCGCGGATTATCCGGTTCCCGTATGGACGCTTCCCGCAGTCGATTTCAGCGAGGAAGGTGCCGTCGCAAAGGCCTCCGAAGCGTTCTCCTTCAACGTCGACACCGCCGACCTTCTGGCGGCAATCGACGCACCGTTCGAGGTGCCGACTACGCCATATGCCTTCCAGTACAGCCTACTAGGCAAGGCCAAGGCCGACAGGAAAACCATCGTACTGCCGGAAGGCGAAGAGGATCGTATCATCAAGGCTGCCGATTACCTACTGGAGCGTGACGTCGTCGACCTGATCATCTTGGGCGACGAGAACGCGATTTTGGCCCGAGGCGAGGAACTGGGTCTGAAATCCCTGAGCAAGGCGAAGTTCCAAGCCATGGATGATGAGGAAGTGCTCACGCCGATGGTCGCCAAGCTGTGCGAACTGCGCGCCAAGAAGGGCATGACCGAAGATCAGGCGCGCAAGCAACTGACCGATGCCAGCTATTTCGGCACCATGCTCGTGGTGCTCGGCCTGGCCGACGGTCTGGTGTCCGGATCCGTCAACTCCACCGCCAACACGGTTCGCCCGGCATTGCAGGTCATCAAGACCAAACCGGGCACCTCGTTGGTTTCCGGTGCGTTCCTCATGTGCTTCAAGGATCATGTGGCCGTATTCTCCGACTGTGCCATCAACCTGAATCCGAACGCCGAACAGCTGGCGGAAATCGCCATCCAGTCCGCCGAAACCGCCAAAGCATTCGGTTTGGAACCGAAAGTCGGCATGCTCTCATACTCTACGCTCGGCTCCGGCAAGGGCCCGGATGTCGATTTGGTCGAGGCAGCCACCGCAATCGTCAAGGACAAGGCTCCTGAACTGGCCGTGGTCGGTTCCATCCAGTTCGATGCCGCCTGGTCGCCGACCGTAGCCGCAACCAAGGCTAAGGGCGATCCGGTTGCCGGACACGTTAACGTGTTCGTGTTCCCGGACCTGTGCGCCGGCAACATCGGCTACAAGGCCGTGCAGCGCTCTTCCGGCGCGGTGGCGGTCGGTCCGGTGCTACAGGGGCTGAATCGTCCGGTCAACGACCTGAGCCGTGGCGCCACCGTGCAGGACATCATCAACACCGTTGCCCTGACGGCCATCGAAGCCCAGTAATACGGCATTTTGTAGCAAGCAACGAGTAATCTAAGGTTTTGGAAAGTCGCGTAAGCGGCACATCGATATAACACATGGAGGATGCCCACAATGGCGAAAACCGTCCTTGTCATCAATTCCGGTTCCAG
>ERZ773269.2273-NODE-2273-length-15218-cov-13.017609_pt1 | contig 15218 bp, 11 predicted proteins | sample MGYA00511958_ERZ773269 | MGnify/ENA primary metagenome ERZ773269 (study PRJEB29015, sample SAMEA2737761) | human gut metagenome | biome: human gut; feature: human-associated habitat; material: faeces | place: China | collected 2012 ... | reverse complement strand
AAGCTAGCTCTGGTATGAAATTAACGATAAATAGTGTGGAAGATTTTAATTATGATGGCGTAGCCTTGGGTGCCTTTAGCAATATTCCAGAACAATACGTTGATGTAACTTCGGGTGATCCTAAATATGTTGTAGGTAATTATATTTTTAAAGAAACTTATGGTACAGCTTATGAAAAGATTAATCTTCATATGAAATAAGATACATAAGTTTATTTGAAATACACAGATGGAAGATAACTAGGTATTATACAAATCCGCCAATTGTGGAACGCTCGTATCAACGCAGCGGCACGCATCAATGGCACAACTTACAGGTGTTTCAACGCTGATTTAGCTAAAGCAGGCGTTGAAGTTAACCGTAAAATGTTGGCTTACTAACAGTTAAATTATTTTATAAGGAGAGAATTTTATGACAGGACAAATGGAATCTCGATTTGAAGGCTCTGTACTTGGATATATCGGGTATACTTTGGCAGCGTTTCTGATTACGGTATGTACCTTCGGCATTGCATTCCCTTGGGCGGAGGTTATGTTCCGGAGCTGGATTTGCCGTAATACGATTATTAATGGTAAACGACTTTACTTTGATGGAACTGGTACACAACTATTTGGTAGTTATATTAAATGGTGGTTCTTCACCTTTATCACTTTTGGTATCTATAGCTTCTGGTTGTTTAATAAAATGACACATTGGCGCGTTAAGCATACACATTTTGTTGAGTAATAGTATAGAAATATATTTTAAGTATTAAAGCCTATAGTACATATTCAGTACTATAGGCTTTTATCGTATTCGATATATTATTTTCTATACCCGCCACATCCTCTTGGATTAGAGTTTGGGCTACAATAACTTTGGCTAGTATTGTTACAAGTTGTATTGCTAATGTTATTACAGTTATATTGTGTATTAGTATTACAATTGGCTTGAGTACCATTGCATACGTAATCGTAAGCAAATCCTGTAGACACAGCAGCAGTCACGGCTAAAAAGGTCATGACGAGCATACGTTTTGTAAACTTCATAGGTATCACCTCCTTAACGTTATAATTATATTGTACTACTATAAGTCAAATAAAATATGATATTCTATATATATATATATATATTCTCTCTATCTAGATATAGAATATTTGAGAGCATTAAGGGGAAAGTAAATAAATGAAAAAGTTATTATTTGCACTATTAGCTATTAGTACAATTGTTTTTAGTTGTCAGGCAAGAACATCTGAGCTAGTTGGTAAAGGCGCGGGCTACGGTTCTTATAATGGTTGGGTTGTTGCAGATATGTCTATAAATGATGGTGTTGTATCTGAAGTAGCAGCATATTCCATGCGCACATTTAAGGATTATGGATTAGTCCCTGTGGCTTATTGTGCATCTGGAGGAAGTCATTTAGGTACTTACTATCTGTTTTATATAAATCCATATCATGATACATTAATTGTTGGGAGAGAAGCTGGTGTAGCTTCTCATGTTAATCCGTTTGTTGCAGAATCTAAACCATTTGATAAAACGGGTGAGTTTATTCGCTATACAGATATGCAATCTAATCAGGATCTATATAGAAAGATAATTGATGTAGATAAGACTGAATTTAATCAATATCAACAAGCGTTAAAGAAATAGAGTAAAAGTATCTGACTTTAGAATATAATTTTATTGATGAAAAGTGCTTGATGAACTACTAGAAAGATGGTAAAAGCTATCGTGAAGGCATTATGGTAAGAGAATTACAGCCAGAAGAATTAGCTAAACCACATACAATAAATGCTAAATTGATACAATACTTTGCTATGCATAAGCCTTACTCTGAATATAGACCGATTCAATATGCAACCGTTTGGAATGATGCTACCCCGGCTATTTATATGGAAGTAGAACTATCCACATCAAATATGTATATTCAATCGTTATATGATGATAAGTATTTATATACGCACTTTATCATGGCAGATTTAGATTATAAAGTACCGTTAAAAGACTTGCGTGATGTGGTCCAATACGTAGATAATGCAAATGATAAAGACAAATACTCAAAAAGTTTAGCAGGTATGTCAGCTGTACCAAAAGGTGTATTTGATATGACTTTATTTCTCAAAAAGCACTAAATAGTTATGAAACGTAATGTCCTTATTAAATATATACAACAAGAATACATCTGTGAAATAGATTATCCATGGGAAAAATATCCTGACTATGTAGTAATCAGACGTAGAGATAATCAAAAATGGTTTGCTGGTATCTTTACTATTACAAGGCATAAAGTAGGTTTAGATACAAATGAACCTATGGATGTGGTCAACCTAAAATGTGAAACTGATTTAATTCCTACCCTAATTCGTGAAAGTGGAATTTACCCTGCGTATCATATGAATAAACAACACTGGATCTCGGTTGATATTGAAAGATATGAAGATATAGAGAAACTTAAAATGCTAGTGGATATGAGCTATCAGTTGGTGGGGAAGAAGTAAATATATACAATTTATAAAATATTATTAAAAAAGCTTATAGTATGTTTATCAACATTCTATAAGCTTTTTTACTCTATAATTATTTACATACTATATAAAAGATGTGTTTAAATTTACTCATTTATTCATTGGCATATCCGATATATGAATATATAATGAAAATATACGTTTGTTATTAATATATTTATAGGTGTATCATGAAGATTTTTGATAATAAGACCTCCATTGTAAGAGATGATTTGATAAAAACAATTTCAAATGGAGATAAGATTTCTATTACTGCATCATACTTTTCTATTTATGCTTTTGAAGCTCTTAAAGATCAACTAACTAATTGTGATGAGATTCGGTTTATATTTTCATCCCCTACATTTGTTAAAGAATCTACTCAAAAAGCTAAAAGAGAATTTTTTATTCCAAAATTAGAACGTGAAAAAAATTTATACGGTACTGAATTTGAAGTGAGGCTTCGTAATGAGTTAACTCAAAAAAAGATTGCAAAAGAGTGTAGTGAATGGATTAAGAAAAAGGTTTCTTTTAAATCAAATACTTCAAATGCAATGATGAGTAATTATATAACTGTTGAATCTAATGAAAAGCAATATGCATATACACCACTAAATGCTTTTTCGACTGTTGATTTAGGTTGTGAGGAAGGAAATAATTTAACAAATTTCGTTACAAAAATTGAATATCCAGAAAGTTTACAATTAATTGATACATTTAACAAGCTTTGGAAGAATGAAGAGAATTTAGTTGATGTTACTAATGAAGTTGTAGATATGATATCGAATGTATATGAAGATAACTCACCTGAGCTTATCTATTTTATGACTTTATACAATATATTTAGTGAGTTTTTAGAAGATATTTCAGAAGATGTTTTACCCAACGAAGCAACTGGTTTTAAACAAAGCGTTATTTGGAATAAGCTTTATGATTTTCAACGAGATGCTGTTCTAGCTATTATTAACAAGCTTGAACAATATAATGGGTGTATCTTAGCTGATAGTGTTGGTTTGGGAAAAACATTTACGGTATTATCCGTTATTAAGTATTATGAAGGTCGGAATAAAAATGTGCTAGTTTTATGTCCCAAAAAACTAGCTGAAAATTGGATGACCTATCGAGGAAATTTAATTAATAATCCATTATCAGAAGATAAACTAAGGTATGATGTTTTATATCATACTGATTTATCACGTGAATCTGGAATGTCTGGTATTGGTTTAGCTATAGATAGAATTAATTGGTCTAATTATGATCTGGTGGTTATTGATGAGTCTCATAATTTTAGAAATGGACCTGGAACAGATAGTAAGGATAGTGGTAAATTAAATCGTTATACACAATTGGTAGAACGTATTATAAAGCCTGGAGTTAAAACTAAAGTATTAATGTTATCGGCTACTCCAGTTAATAATAGATTTAGTGATTTGAAGAATCAACTTGCTCTTGCATATGGTTCAGATTCTAGTGATTTTAGTAAATCTTTGAATTTAAAAAATGATATCGATAATATATTTTCACAAGCACAACGTGTTTATAATATTTGGGCTAAGGCAGACGAAGAATATAGAACAACTGAAAACCTTTTATCTAAATTAGATTATGACTTCTTTAATATCCTTGATCAAGTCACTATTGCAAGATCTAGAAAACATATCCAAAGCTTCTATGATATTGCGGAAATTGGACAGTTTCCTAAACGTTTAAAACCAATTTCTTTAAGACCCAAATTAACCGAAACTACAGATAAGGTTAGTTATCAAGCTATCTTTTCTATTCTGGGGCAATTAAATTTAGCAATATATACTCCGTCGTCTTATATTCTACCTTCACAATTGAAGAAATATCTTGCTGCAGGAGATATAGAAAATATGCAAAGGGGACGTGAGATTGGTATACAGAAGTTAATGAGTATTAACTTGCTTAAAAGAATGGAAAGTTCTGTATATTCATTTATGCTTACGTTAAATAGAATCCTAGCATATTATAATGATATTTCTAATAAAATCGAATTATTTATGGATGGAATGAAATCAGACTTAAATCTTTTGTCGGATTTAATTGATTTATCATCTGAGTTTGATGATGATGATCAAAATACAGATTTTTTCACAGTTGGAAAAAAAATCCAAATAAATTTATCGGATATGGATTATATTACCTGGAAGTCTGAAATTGATAAAGATATAAATCTTTTAAACCGACTATTAGATTTGGTAATGGTTATTACTCCAGAGACGGATAATAAACTTTTAAGTCTTATGGATATTATAAGAGACAAAATTGAGAATCCTATAAATAAGAGTAATCATAAAATTATCATATTTACTGCTTTTGCAGATACTGCCGAGTATTTGTATGAACATGTTACAAAAATATTAGGTACTGAATTAAATTTAAACGTTGCCCTTGTAACTGGGTCAGTTGATGGAAAGACTAATATTCCTAATTTTAAAAGTGACATGAACCATGTTTTAGCTTGTTTTTCTCCAAAATCAAAAGAGTATGAATTAATATATAAGGATGAAAATCAAAATATTGATATATTAATTGCAACCGACTGTATATCTGAAGGTCAAAATTTACAAGATTGTGATTATTGTATTAATTATGATATCCATTGGAATCCTGTTAGAATAATCCAACGTTTTGGCCGTATAGATAGAATTGGAAGTACTAATGATGTTATTCAATTAGTCAATTTTTGGCCAGATATTGCATTAGATGAATATATAAATCTGAAATCACGTGTGGAAACACGAATGAAAATTTCTGTAATGACTTCTACTGGTGATGATGATCCTATTAATATAAATGAAGATGGGGATTTACTATACAGAAAAAGTCAGCTTGAACGGTTACAAAATGAAGTTTTAGATATTGAAGAAATGAATACAGGAATATCTATAATGGATTTAGGACTAAATGATTTTAGAATTGATTTACTACAGTATATGAAGGAGCATTCTAATATTGAACGTTTACCAAAAGGTATTAATGCTGTAGTTCAAGGTGAAAATCCAGGAATCATCTTTATTCTTAAAAATATTAATGCAAATGTAAATATTGATAAACAGAATAGGTTACATCCTTTTTACTTAGTTTATATTAGTGATACTGGGGAAGTAATCTCAGACCACTTACATCCTAAAGAGACATTAGATCTATTAAGATATTTATCAAAAGGAAAATCCAGTGTAGATATTAAACTTTCACAACTATTTAATAAGATGACTAATGATGGGAAAGATATGGAGAAGTCATCTTATTTATTACAGAAGACTATACAATCTATTATTAATGTAAAGAAACAAGGTGATGTAGACTCCTTTTTCAAATCAGGAATTACCACATTGAAAGATACCTTTATAGATGGGCTTGATGACTTTGAACTCATTTGTTTTATGGTGGTGATGCGATGAACTGTTTACCTGAGAAAACAATAGTAAATCAGAAGATTCCAAAAGAAGCATTTTATAAGAATCTAAAGCTTAGTAGTAAATTAAAAAAATCTTTAATTGATGATATTGAATCAATTGTAGTCACACATAGTCTAACTAATAATTTATTGGAGTTTACAACAGAAACTATTATTGAAGAAATACTGTTAGTCACTATTGTCTTGAAAAGACATGATTATAATATCAGTCTGATTGAGACAATCTTAAAATCAAACCCTCATAAATTATTGATAAAATTAAAATTTAATTATCAATTACAATATCTGTTTTATGAGGATAAACTCTACAAATCAGAGTGGAAAGAATTTTTTAATCTTGATTATGACAATAGTATTAAGACTCTTGATGCTTTATGGAATTACATTATTATTCATGTGCTCAGCATAGAAGAAAGATTCGATAGTGATAAAAGTATAATCACAATATTAGAATGTTACAATAAAATTAAAGAGCTAGAAGTATCTATAGATAGATTAGAGCGTAAAATTTATAAGGAAGTTCAACCTAAGAAGAAATTCAAACTCTATCAAGAGTTACAACTGTTAAAACAGTCATTGGAGGAATGTATTAATGGATAAGTTAAAAATGCAAACGGCTAATTTAGCAGATGAAAAGTTTAAAAAACTACTAGAATTATTTCCTAATATAGCTACTGAAACGATAGATTCAGATGGGAATTTAGTTAGATCAATTGATAAGGATATTTTGACTCAAGAAATTAATCATAATGTAGTTGAGGGGCGACAAGAAAGATATCAATTTACATGGCCCGGTAAAAAGAAAGCTATTGCACTTGCTAATACTCCTATTAATAAAACATTAAGGCTAAATATAGAAAAATCAATTGGAAAGGATGGAACTCAAAACCAGATAGATTCTAAAAATATATATGTTGAAGGAGATAATCTAGAAGTATTAAAATTATTACAAGAAACCTATTTAGGAAAAATAAAGGTTATATATATTGATCCGCCATATAATACAGGTAAAGATTTTGTGTATCACGATAAGTTTAGCAGCCGTATAGATGTTTATAAAGGAATTTCATCAGACTATGATGAGATGGGAAATAGATTGTACATAAATAGTACAGCTAATGGTCGATACCATACTGATTGGTTAAATATGATGTACTCAAGACTTAATATAGCAAGAACTTTCTTGGCCGATGATGGATTTATATTTATAAGTATTGATGATAATGAACAGGCTAACTTAAAAAAATTGTGTGATGAGATATTTGGTTCATGTAACTTTGTTGGACAAATAATACCAATTATGAATCCTCGAGGAAGTCAATCTAGTGCTGGTATTGCAGTTAATCATGAATATCTATTGGTATATCAAAAAAGCTCATCAGCTAAATTAAATGGTTTAGCACTAAACGACAAACAGAAAGCTGAATATAATAAATCCGATAGTATAGGGCTATATCGGGAGATTGGTTTAAGAAAACGTGGAGCTGACTCTCGTAGAGAAGACTCACCTACATTATTTTATCCGATTTATTATAATCCTGATACTAATGAGATTTTTTTGGAGAATAAAAAAGGAACATTATCAATCATTCCAAAGCTATCTGATGGTAGTGAAGGTCGTTGGCGTTGGAGTAAAAAAAAGGTTTTAGAGAATAAAGATAAATTGTTAGTTAGGATTGTAAAAAAATCTTCAGGAGAAGAAGAATTCGATATATTTGAAAAAGACTATTTAACAATTCAAAAAAGACGTAAAGTAACTTCGCTTTGGAATGAAAAGTCAATGAATAATGAATTTGGAACAGAACTTATTAAGAAGTTATTTGATGGGAAAGTAGTTTTTGAATATACGAAACCTATTGACTTAATGAAGAAAATTTTAGATATTGCATCTAATAAAAATGCAATTGTAATGGATTTCTTTTCTGGTGCTGCGTCTATGGCACAAGCGGTATTTGAATCTAATGCAGATAATAATTGGGATCAGAGATTTATTATGATTCAAATACCTCAGGAGATTAAAACGGAGGATAATGAAAACCTAAAGATAACTGATATAGGTAGCCGTAGAATAAAATTAGCGGGTAATTTTATTGAAGAACAGTATAATATTAGATTAAAAGATAAGGGATTTAGATATTTCTATATAGATAGTAGTAATATGAAAGATAATTTTTACAATATTGATGAGTATACTCAATCTCTATTGGATAATTATACCTGTAATATTAAGGAAGATAGAAATAATCTAGATTTAGCGGTTCAAGTATTATTGGAACTAGGAATACCTCTTTCAGCAAAAATTAATTGTTTAAATATTACACAAAAAGATATTTATGATATTGAGTCAAATTATCTTATTTTATGTTTTCTAGATGAATTAAATTATGATGATATAGTTTACATTGCTGAAAAGAAGCCTATTTATGCAGTTTTTAAATCATCAAGTTTTAGTAGTGATAGCATGTTAACAAATCTTGAACAGATTTTTAATACGTATAGCCCAGATACAAAAAGGATGGTTATCTGATTATGCCTAACATTAATTTTAGATTTACAATTCAATCTTATCAAACTCAGGCGATAAATAGTGTAGTCAAAGTTTTTGAATCTCAACCATTCCAAGTTAATAATAAATTTCGTCGAGATTTAGGCGCTATAACTTATCAAGATTCTTTATTTATGCCTAATTTTGAAGGTGATGATATTGCTGCAGGATATGCTAATGCAGCTATTACCTTATCTGATGCACAAATACTTAAAAACATTCAATCAATTCAAAAAATAAATAATATTATAGTTGATCAAGATATAGATAAATCCTTAGGTCAATGTACTTTAGATATTGAGATGGAGACTGGTACTGGTAAGACATATGTTTATATTAAAACTATGTTTGAATTAAATAAGTTGTACGGTTGGTCTAAATTTATAATTGTTGTGCCATCCATAGCTATACGTGAGGGTGTATATAAAAGTTTCTCCATGATGGAAAATCATTTTATGGAGACTTATCATAAAAAAGCACGAGTATTTATTTATAATTCTAGTAGTCTTAGTGAGTTAGATTCATTTAGTCGCAGTGCAGATTTACAAGTTATGATTATTAATATGCAAGCTTTTAATAGTTTTGATGCCTCTAAAAATAAAGATGGTCGTGGTGGAAATGAAGCAGCACGTATTATTTTTTCAGAGCGTGATGATTTTGGCTCACGGAGACCTATAGATGTTATTGCTGCTAATAAACCGATTATAATATTAGATGAGCCACAAAAAATGGGTGGTGAAAAAACACAAGATGCTTTGAGACAATTTAATCCTCTTTTTACTTTGAATTATTCTGCTACTCATAAGGATAAACATAATTTAGTTTATGTATTAGATGCATTAGATGCATATAATAACAAGTTGGTGAAAAAAATTGAAGTGAAGGGCTTTGACTTGGAAAATCTAAAAGGTAATGATCAGTATTTATATTTATCCGAAATAATACTTTCACCTAAAGTTCCGCCTAGAGCAAGAATTGAGTTAGAAATAAAATATGATAAGTTTATAAAAAGAGAGACTAGAATTGTTGATATAGATGATAACTTATATGTATTATCTAAGGATTTAGAGCAGTATAAGGGATATCACATTAATGAAATTTCTCCTGGGGGGTTATCCGAAAATGATTTGGGTTATGTATCGTTTACTAATGGTGTAAAACTCTATGTGGGTGAAGTAAAAGGGAATATTTCGGAAAAAGATATTCGACGCGTGCAAATTAGGGAGACTATACGTTCGCACTTCCAAAAAGAGGAGTTACTGTTTTCAAGAGGTATAAAGTCCTTATCTTTATTTTTTATTGATAAAGTAGAATACTATCGTAAATATAATGAGATAGGAGAAGAGATAAATTCTGAATATGGTGATATATTTGAGGAAGAATATAACCATATTTTGGAAGAGTATGTTTCAATAGGCGATACAGCATATAGTAATTACTTAAAGAATATAGAGACAAGTAAAACTCATACAGGTTACTTTAGTATTGATAAGGATGGACGGAAGGTTAATAGTAAGACTACTAGAGGTTCAGATATTACAGATGATGTATCTGCATATGATTTGATAATGAAACATAAAGAGCGATTATTATCATTTGAAGAGCCTGTAAGATTTATATTCTCACATTCTGCGTTACGTGAAGGTTGGGATAATCCAAATATCTTTCAAATATGTACTTTAAAACAAGGTGGTACTAGTACTACTAATAAACGGCAAGAGGTTGGGCGTGGATTACGTATTTGTGTTGATCAGACTGGTAACCGAATGGATTATAATCTCTTAGGAAATGAGTTTGAAGAAATTAATCAATTAACTGTTATCGCAAGTGAAGGTTATAAAGATTTTGTTTCATCTTTACAACGAGAAATTACCGATGTCCTTTATGAGCGACCAACGAAAGCATCTATTGAGTATTTTGAAGGTAAGATAATTGGTACTGGTGATGACAAAAAGACTATTACTAAAGAAGATGCTACAGGCATTTATTTTTATTTAGTACAAAATAAATACATTGATTCTAAAGGCGCTATATTACAATCTTATTATGATGATAAAGATAATGACTGCCTACAACCACTTGAACCTGATCTAGTAAATCATACAGAGGATATTCATAAATTAATTCAAGCTATTTACAATCCACGCATACTTAAAGAAATGGTGTCAAATGCAGACACTACTAAAATTAAAGAAAATCCTCTTAATGACAACTTTTATAAGCAAGAATTTCAAAAATTGTGGAAATGTATTAATCGTAAATACACATATACAGTAGATTTTGATAGTGTTGAGCTAATAAATAAATCGGTTAACCATATAGATAACCATTTATTTGTTACTACTTTACAATATACTGTGACTACAGGAATTCAAGATAGTGTATTGAGTACAGAGGTACTGAAGTCAGGACAAGCTTTTAAAGAGTCTAATTTTGAATCTCAAAAATTGACTAATTCTACTAATAGCTCTATAAAATATGATTTGGTAGGAAAAGTTGCTACTTCGACAAACTTAACGAGAAAAACTGTTGTAAAAATCTTAAAATCCATAAGTTCAGAGAAGTTTGCTTTGTTTAAAGTGAATCCGGAAGAGTTTATATCCAAAGTTAGTTCGTTAATTAATGAACAGAAGGCAACTATGATTGTTGAAGATATAACATACAACTTGACAGATAAAGTTTATGAATCTGAAATATTCACAGCAGAAAAATATAAGGATTATACAAAAGCTATCAAATCGAGTAAGCATATTCAAGATTATATTTTTACAGATGGTTTAGCTGAGAATTCTGTAGAAAATCGATTTGCTAAATCTCTTGAGCTTGATAGTAAAGTTGTCGTATATGCAAAATTACCTCGAGGATTTAAAATCCCTACTCCAGTTGGTAATTATACACCGGATTGGGCTATTGCTTTTGAGAAAGATAGTGTAAAGCATATTTTCTTTATAGCAGAAACGAAAGGTGATATGAGTTCATTAAGTTTAAGACCTATTGAACAAGCCAAAATATCTTGTGCAAAGAAACTTTTCTCTAGTCTATCTAATCAAGATTTGGTATATCATGAAGTTGATTCATATGAAAATTTAATGGCTATTATGGAGACTATTTAATTAAAAGGGTGGTAATTTTATGGCAAATTTTAAAGTTGATGTAGTAGGAAAAATAACAAATTTTGATTTGCCTGCTAAAGATGCTGTTATGTCAATCTTAGAAGCAGTAATAAATTCAATTCATTCTATTCTTGAACGACAGCAACAAGATAATAGTTTTCAAGACGGGTATATTAATATAATTATAGATAAAAGTAAAGATAATTTATTTGGTAAAGATGTTTATTCTGTTACAATTGAGGATAATGGTATAGGTTTTACAACTAAAAATATGGACTCATTTTTAACTATTGAGTCACAATATAAGAAAAAATATGGTGGAAAAGGAGTTGGTCGATTCAGTTGGCTAAAGGTTTTTTCTAAAGTCGAGATAGTAAGTAACTATTGTGAAAATAATGCTTTTTATAAAAGAGAGTTTATTTTTGATACAAAAGATAATATTGATGTAATACCACAAGACAGTGATGTTAATGAGTATAAAACTACTGTAAAATTAGTCAACCCACATCAAGAATTACAGCCATTCTTATATAAATCAATTGAAACTTTAGCAAAAATTACTGCAAAACATGCTCTCTATTATTTAATTTCTAATCCTATTAAAATTAAAATTTTTGAAAATGAGACTGAAGTATTAGTAAATGAATTAGTTTCTAATAATATTCATAAAATAAATAGTAGTAGCTTTAATACGAAAAATTATGAATTTGAGATTATACATTATAAAATTAATAAATCGTTTATAAATAATAACGAAGTTTTACTAACTGCTGATAGTAGATTAGTAGAATCTTATAATGTTGAGAAGTTGATTCCCATTTTGTCCGGATGGGTAGATAATTTTGAATGTTATTATGTAGGAATAGTTTCTGGTGATTATTTGAATGCTCATGTTCAAGCTAATAGGCTAGGATTTAATATTTCAGAAGAGTCAGGAGAGTTAGATCCATATCCTTGTATGAGAGATATAAGGGATAAAATTATTTCAGAGATTATGTGTGTATTACAGGATGATATAAATAATATACAAGAAGAAACTTATGATAAAATTGTAAACTATATTGAAAAGCAAAAGCCAGAATATTCGGTATTAAAACATTATTGCGATGATAAACTTCGATTAATTAAACCTCATTTAAAAGAAGATAAACTAGATGATGAATTACATCGAATATATAGAGGCTTAGAACGAGAAAGTCGTGATAAAATTAGGGCTCTAATTGAAGAGAAAGAAATTTTTGGTAGTAATTATAAGGATGTTTTTTTAGAAGAATTTTCGAAATTTGATGATTGTAGTAAATCAAATTTAGCTAAATATATTACGTATCGTAAGATTATTATAGAGCTGTTGGAATCTGCTCTAAAACGAAACAATGATGGGTATACTAAAGAAGAAGTAATACATAATATTCTTTTTCCTATGAGATCAACTAATGAAGAATATGGACCTTGTTCACATAATCTATGGCTAATTGATGATAGATTATCTTATATGTCGTATATAGCCTCAGATAAGAGAATTATTGATGGTAAGAGTCGGCCAGATATCATATGTATGGATACTCCCTCGGTTTTTAAAAGTGATAATTATTCTGGTATGTATGACTCTCTTACTATTATAGAGCTAAAAAGACCTATGAGAGATGATTATAATGATGAGAGTAATCCTATGGTACAAATGTTAGATTATGTCAGTAAAATTCGGGATGGACAGGCAGTAACACATGATGGCCGACTAATAAATGCTGATCTCAATACAAGATTTTATTTATATGCTGTTTGTGATATTAATCAATCTTTATTAAGGATATTACATCGGGGTGACTATAAACAGCTTCCAGATCGATTAGGATATTATAAATATCATAGTGGATATAATGCACAAATTGAAGTATTATCATTTGATAAATTGGTAAATGATGCGAGAATTAGAAATCGTATATTTATAGAAACGCTAGAAGGAATAGTATCTTTTGATAAGTTATAAGCACTTTTATTTTATAAATTCACATACAGTTAGACATTTATAGATTTTGGATCTTTCGTTTTTTACTAGTTGTCTGAAATTGAACTTTAGATGGCTTTTAGGTGTAAAACATTGATTTTAAAACTTTAAAGGTTTATAAAAGAAAACAAGGAAAGAAAAGATTCGATTTCTCTCCCTGTTTATATATGATATAATTTATATTATAGCGAGGCATAAATGGTTTGGTCGCCAGACTTCGCTTCTAGAATTTAATGTTGAAGAAACGGTCTGACATCATGTCAGGCCGTTTCTTCATGTTTAAATGGAGTTATTAGTTGTATAACTCTCGTTTTCCGTATAATTTCAGGACTATAGCAATAATTGTATTTAACACAAATAGAGCGGCAAAACATTCTAAAGCAGTAGTATAGCCATATCCTGCTTCGTGAAAGTATGATACGAGCATAGGACCAACGATGCCCGCTAATCCCCAAGCAGTTAGAATACGGCCATGAATAGTCGATAGTTGACGTATACCATAGAGGTCAGCTAGATATGCTGGCATGCAGGAGAACCCGCCGCCATAGCATGTGATAATGAGAAGAATTAAAATTTGGAATGTTAGGGCGCTATTGGTTTGAGCGAGTAGATAGAATGCGACGATTTCTATAATAAAGAATAGTATGTAAGTCTGTGCTCGTCCAAGGTAATCGGAAATAGTAGACCATGCAATACGCCCCCCACCATTGAAGATACCGATGATACCAACTAGGGATGCAGCTGCCGCAGGTGTCATACCAATGGCTTCTTGCGCCATAGGGGACGCTAAGGATAGGAGACCTATACCACAGGTAATATTAATAAAGAATACCCACCAAAGGGCACCAAATTGCCAAGTTTTCATGGCATCATTGGCTAGCATGCCATGGTTATGAACGTACATGGTAGATTTATCTTTAGTAGTTCGAGTTGGTTGCTTTGGTTGGGGTGCTTTCAAATAGAGCGAAGAGGCGCCCATAACTAGGAGATAGATTATACCGAGGATAATAAAATTATCTACCAATCCAACCTGAGCTACGAGGTATTGCATAAGAGGCCCTGCAATGAGTGAAGCAAATCCAAAACCCATAATGGCTAAGCCAGTAGCAAATCCTGGATGATTTGGAAAGTATTTTACGAGCGTAGAAACTGGTGTTATATAACCGATGCCTAGTCCAATACCACCAATGATGCCGTAGAAGAGGTAGAGTAAGGTAAGATAATGTATGCTAAGTGCATAGGCCGTACCGAATAATCCGGTTACCCAGAATAACATAGCGAGAAGGCCACTTTTTTTAGGACCTATTTTTTCTGCAAAGGATCCAAGAAAACCTGCAGATAGTCCGAGCATTAAAATGGCTAAAGAGAATGTCCATGTTGTTTGCGATAAGGTAAAACCCATATCTGCCATGATTGGACGTGTAAGTACGCTCCATGCGTATACGCTACCAATGGATATGTGTAGACCAATGGCTGCTAATGCAATAAACCAACGATTTCTCATAAGAAAACTCCTTTCGTATAAATGAGATACTCAAATATAGATAAAGAAGCCTTTGTTACGAGAAGTCAATAAAAAAGACCATCTGAACAAAAGCTTGCCCAGACGGTCGGCTATCACACGATG
>ERZ773269.2270-NODE-2270-length-15227-cov-7.828038_pt1 | contig 15227 bp, 10 predicted proteins | sample MGYA00511958_ERZ773269 | MGnify/ENA primary metagenome ERZ773269 (study PRJEB29015, sample SAMEA2737761) | human gut metagenome | biome: human gut; feature: human-associated habitat; material: faeces | place: China | collected 2012 ... | reverse complement strand
AGCGGGTCTCGTACTCCATGTAGAAGGGCTGGGCCATGTAGGTGCCGTCCAGCCAGACCTGCCAGGGGTAGATGTCCTTGTGCCAGAAGTTGCCCTCCTTGGTGCGGGGCTGGGTCTCCAGCTGGCCGCGGATGACATCAATGGCCTTGCGGTATTTCTCCTCGCCGTAAATGTCGTACAGAGTGAACAGGTTCTTGCCCTGATTCACGTTGTCCAGGTTGTACTCCTTGGGGTCGTAGGTCTGGATGGAGCCGTCTTCCTGCACAAAATAGTCGATGAAGTTTTTGGAGAAATCCAGATACTTCTGGTCGCCCGTGGTGTGGTACAGGCTCAGGCAGGCCGTGATCATGCAGCCGTCGATGTAGTTCCATTTGTTGGGTTTGCCGCTGCGCACTTTCTCAATGTTCCACAGGGGTGCTTCGGCGCTGGAATTGGCGATGAGGTAATCCACGTAATCGCCCAGCATGGTCAGAATTTCAGAATGCGTCATGGCTTTCAGTCCTCCTCAAAATGGCCGACATTTGCAAAGTGGAGCCGCTCGCCCTCATAGCCCTCGATCTTCACGTTGTGCAGGTCGATCTCTTTGACGTTCTCGGCGTAAATGGCCAGCTTTTTCACAAACGGGCGGTTGTCGGCCATGGCCGCCTGGCCTTCCTTGGCCTCGGGGTCAAAGGTGATGGTGACATTCTTCATGCTCACCCGCTCAATGGGCTGCTCCGGCAGGCCGTCGAAGTAGCAGCCTGCAAACTGGGCGTCGGTGGCCACGATATTCTCCATGGTCAGGGTGCCCAGCTTGGGGGTGTACTCGTCCACCGGCAGAGGCTCGCGGCACTGGACATAGGGGCCGTGGCCGTCCGGGTCGCAGAAGTAGAACATGTTGATGACGAACGGCGCCTTGACGCCCCGCATCTCCACGTTGCGGAAGACCAGCCCGTCAATGACGGCGGTGTTGCCGCGGCCGCGCCGGGTCTTGACGCGGAGGCCGCGGTCGGTGTGGTCCATGAGGCACTGGGTGACCACCATATCCTTGACGCCGCCGCTCATCTCGCTGCCAATGACGATGCCGCCGTGACCCTTGTCCAGCAGGCAGTTGCGGATGACAGTGTGCTCGCAGCTCTTCTTGAGCTTCATGCCCAGGAAGACTTTGCTGGCTTTCATGGCGATGCAGTCGTCACCCACATGGATGTTGACGCCGATGATCCGGGTGTACTCGCAGCTCTCGGGGTCGATGCCGTCGGTGTTGGGGGCGTTGTAGGGGTTATTGATGTTGAAGTGGAGCAGGTCCAGCTGCTTGACGAAGATGGGGTGGATGGTCCAGGAGTAGCTGTTCTGGACGGTGATGCCGTGCAGGCAGACATTCTCACTGTCCACCATGGCCACGGCGCGGGGACGCCACGCGATCCGCTTGACCTTGGGGTTCACCCACCAGTCGCCGTTCTGGGCGTCACAGTCCAGGGTGCCCTCACCGGTCACGACCACATCGTGCACCTGGGTGATGTTCAGCAGGCCTGCAAAGCTGTTCAGGGGGTTGCCCTCCCAGCCCGTCAGGTAATACTCGTCCACCTCGTTCTCGCTGGGCAGCACGCCGGGCAGGATGGGGTAGTGGGTGCGGTCATTATCGCCCAGGAGCACGGCGCCTTTTTCCAGGTAGAGGGTGGTATTGCTCTTGAGGAACAGGCTGGCCGTGCGGTAGCGTCCGGCGGGGACATACACGGTGCCGCCCTTGGGGCAGGTGGAGAGAGCCGCCTGCAGCTTGACGGTGTTGTCCGTCTCGCCGTCGCCCACCAGGCCGTAGCGGGAGGCGTCCACAAAGAACGTCTCGGCCTCGGTGGTGAACTCCAGGCTCAGGCTCTCGCCCTCGGCCTGCACGCCCACGGTATAAGTGGTGCCGGGGAGCAGGGAGAAGAGGGAGAACACATTGGTGTTGCAGGTATCATAGATGGTTTCGCCGTTCAGCGTGACAGTGAACGGGTGGGCAGGGCGGAAACACAGCCCGTTTTCAAGCTCAAAGACCGCACTGCGGGTCATGGAGCGGATGAGAGACAGATTCATAAACAGCCTCCTGAAAGAGATTTGAGAAAATGGAAAAAACAGAAGTGTATTGCGGCTTGCCCGGCCGGGCCGGCCATGGTACACTAAAAGCAAGTAAAATGCAGGGGGATGCGGAACATGCGTGCGGAACGGGAACGGCTCAATGCAAAGATCGTGGCGGAGAACCTGCGGCTGGGAGCAGAGGCCAGAGAACTCACGAGCGAAGAAGAGCTCTGTTATCTGATCCTGGTCTCGGGCGGCAGCTGCAATGTCCAGTGGGATGGCCAGACCACGCTGGCGGCCCCTGGTTGCGCGCTGCTGCTGGGCCCGGGCAGCGGGCGGCTGCAGCAGGCGGGCAGTGTGCCGCCGGAGCTGCTGGGGTGCCGCTTCCCGGTGGCGGCCCTCCACGATATCCGGAATATGGCCCAGCGGGACTACAGCGCCCTGTTTGAGCCGGGGCAGGCCACGCTCTTATACGGCCCGGTGCAGTGGTCCAGCTGTCTGCGGACGGTGCTGGAGCTGATGCGGAAAGCCCGGGGCGAGCAGGATTATCCGGGGGTGCTCTACCTGGGGCTCCTGCTCCACTATGCAGAGCAGGAGTACCGGGCCGAAAGCCATGCCGCCCGCCCCCGCAACGAGACAGTGGAGCAGATCTGCGCCTACCTTGCCGCCAATTACCAGCAGAAGTTTTCCCTCAGCGAGGTGGCGGCAAAGTTTTACATCTCGCCCTATTACCTCAGCCGCCTGTTCCGGCGGGTAACGGGGCAGTCCATTGTGGATTACATCAATGGCCGCCGCATCGAGGCCGCCCAGAAGCTGCTGGAGACAACGGAGCTCAGCATCGGCACGGTGGCGGAGCAGACGGGCTTTGCCAGCGCCGCCCATTTCCGGCGTGTCTTCCGGGAGACCATGGGCACCGGGCCGCTGCAATACCGGAAGAACCATCGATGAGGCAAACAGCCTTGCCCTCTCCGTCATCGCTGATGACAGGCGGCCTGAGAGGGCCAGCCAGTTAACAACAGAACACCCCCTGTACCATCTTACGGGCAATGGCACAGGGGGTGTTTGTGGTTTCAGCCGTCTTGGCCGCGGGAGAAAGAGCGCTTAGCCCTTGACAGCACCCGCGGAGATACCTTCGACGAACTGATCCTGTGCGCAGAAGAAGACGATCAGCTGCGGCAGAATGGAGATCAGCGACAGGGCCAGGATGCGGTTCCAGGCAAAGCCCGTATCACCATCCATGGACAGCTTGACGAACAGGGACATGGGGTACTTGGCAGGGGTCTGCACATAAAGCAGCGGGCCCATGAAGTCGTTGCAGCTCCACATGAACTGGAACAGGGCGCAGGACACCAGAGCGGGCATCAGCATGGGGACAATGACCTTGTACAGGGTCTGGAACGAGGAGCAGCCGTCGATGGCGGCAGCCTCGTCCAGGTCACGCGGGACATTGCGCATGAACTGCACCAGCTGGTAAACGAAGTAGGTCTCGGTAGCAAATGCGCAGTGTACCCAGATGGCCAGATAGAACGGGCTGTTGACCCAGCCGAACTTGGTGTACAGCAGGAACTGCGGCACGTTCAGGACGACCTGGGGCAGGAAGAGGGTGGCCAGCATGATGCTGAACAGGATCTTGCGGCCCGGGAAATCAAAACGGCCAAAACCGTAGGCGGCCACGCAGGAGGAGACCACGGTGCAGATGACCTTGGGCAGAACATAGCTGTAGGTGTTGAGCATGGCCTGCAGGATGTTGATGGAACCGCCAAAGTTGTTCAGCGCGTTCTGATAGCCCTCGAGGGTGGGGTTCTTGATCCACAGGCCGATGCCTGCAAAGATCTCGCTGTTGTCCTTAAAGGTGGCGCTGATCATCCACAGCAGCGGGTAGATCATGATAAGGCCCACCAGAATCAGGACAAAGTACTTGAAAAACGTCGCGATGGCGTTAGAAGCTTTCATTCCCATAGTGTTACACCTTACCTTTCATCCGAGTAGTAGACCCACTTCTTCTGGCTGGTGAAGGCAATGATCGTCAGGATGCAGACGATGACGAACATGATCCAGGCCAGTGCGGAAGCCATACCCATTTCGTTGGACTTGAAAGCGTAGTTGTAAACGAGGATGGAGATGAGGGTGGTGGAGTTGCGAGGGCCGCCGTTGGTGATGATGAACGGGCCATTGAACTCCTGGAACGCCTGGCAGATCTGAGTGACCAGGTTGTAGAAGATGATGGGGGTGATCATCGGGACGGTGATGGAGAAGAACTGCTTCCACTTGCCGGCACCGTCGATGGTGGCAGCCTCGTACAGGTCCGCGGGCACGCCTTTCAGAGCGGCCAGGAACAGCACCATGGCGGAACCGAACTGCCAGATGCGCAGGAAGCAGATGATCCACAGCGCGTAAGTCGGGTCAGACAGCCAGGAGGGGCCCTGTGCGTGACCAAAGGTGATCATACGGATCAGGGTGTTGACCAGACCGTCATCACGGAAGACGGCTTTCCACAGCACGGCGATGGCCACGGAACCGCCCAGGATGGACGGGATGTAGTAAATGGTACGGAACAGGTTCACGCAGGCGATCTTGAAGTTCAGGATGTAAGCGATGAACAGCGCGAAGATCAGCTTCAGGGGCACAGTGATGAACGCGTACTTGAACGTGGTGATCAGTGCCTTGGTGATCTTGGCATTGGTGAACGCGGTGGCGTAGTTCATCAGGCCGTACTCGTGGATGCCCTCAAAGAAGTTCATATCCGTAAAGCTGTAGTACAGAGACTGGCCAAACGGAATGGCTTTGAAGACGACGAAGCCGATGATCCAGGGGATCAGGTAGAACAGGCCCTGCCATTTGTCAAAAAACTTCTGGGCCGGGGTACGCCCGAGCGAGGGCGCTTTGCTTTCTTTCATCCGGGAATCCTCCTTTTTGAAAATTCGGGGTGGGTGCAGCATGGTTTGGACACATCTTGGTCAAAGTTTAGACATCTTTTTCTTGCAAAAAAGGGGCATCCACCTCTTGGGCGGCGGATGCCCCTACAATGTACCAAACAGAATCGAGGGGGCGGGAGTTTATACCGTAACTCGGACCCCACTGCAGCGTGTGGAAGAATTACTCGACGGTGTAACCGACGGCATCCATGCCATCCAGCAGGATGTCAACAACGTCAGCGCCGGACTTGTTATCGTAATCGACGGTGTCGAAGACTTCCTGGTAAACGCCGGTGCCGTTTGCTTTCAGGTCGTTGGACTCGAACAGGGGATCCAGCTTGTTGGAAACGAAAGCCATGACCTTGCCGTTTGCCTCGGCAACCAGCTCCTTGACAGCGCCTGCAGCCTGAGCGGCAGCCAGACCAGCCTTGGAAGCGGGGATGCCGCACTCGGAACCCATGATGGAAGCGCCAGCCTCTTCGTTCAGCAGGAAGTTGATGAGGGTAGCTGCCTCCGCGGGGTGCTCGCAGGTCTTGGTGATGGCCAGGCCCATGGAGACCTTGGAGAAGCCGCCGTTGTAATCGCCGAACTTGATCTCCTCGCCGACGGTGAAGCCGGGCTTGTTCTCCTCGTCCAGAGCGTCCTGATACTTGGTAGCGGAGGAATCCCACTCGAAGATACCAGCCATCTTACCGGTGATCCACTCGTTGGACTGGTGAGCGGCGTTGTCGCCGTTGGAGCCGTAGTAGGTGGGCAGGCTCATGATGACGTGGCCCTCGACCAGGCTCTTGATGAAGTCGATGCCCTCAGCGATCTGGTCGGCATCGTAGTTCAGGGTGGAGGTGGCGGGGTCTGCCCAATCCTTGCCGTACTTGCTCTCGAGGTAGAACACCATCAGGATCATACGGTCGTATGCGCCCAGGTGCAGGGGATAGTAGTCATCGCCCAGCTTCTCCTGGAAGGTCTTGCCGGCAGCCATCAGCTCGTCCGGAGTGGTGGGGAAGGAGATGCCGGCCTTGTCGAAGGTGGTCTTGTTCCAGTAGAAGATACGGCCGGTCATAGACACGGGCACGCACTGCTGAGAGTTTGCCACGTTGCAGGCAGCCAGCTTGGCCTCATCCCACTGGGTCAGGTCGAGGTACTCGGAGACGCTGTTCAGGTCGATGAAGGTCTGGCCGTTCTTGGAGTAGTTGTACAGCCAGTTCCAGTTGATCTGGCAGACATCCTCAGCGACGCCGCCTGCGAACTTGGTGGACATGGTGTCCTCCCAGCCGGACCATGCAGCGAAGGTGGGGTTGACGGTGATGGTGGTGTGCTCAGCAGAGAAAGCCTTCAGGGCCTCCTGGTAAGCGTTGTGGCGGGACTCGCCGCCCCACCAGCTCATGGTCAGGGTGACGGGGTCAGAAGACAGACCGGCCACGGAAGCTGCTGCGGAAGAAGCAGCGGTGGAAGCGGCGGTAGAACCAGCATTGCCGGAGCCGCCGCAGGCGGCCAGCAGGCCGGCAGCACCCACAGCGCCAGAGACCTTCAGAAAGTCACGACGAGAAATTGCCTTGCTCATTTTCGTTCTCCTCCTATGTAGAAAACATCTTCTTGCATGGACGCCTCTGCAAAGCATCCGTTGTATACAAATATGATACCAAAAGCAAGAAAAAAAAGAAAGATGCAAATTGTAGTGATAGCGGCAGAAAACGCACAAATATTGCGTTTATTTTTTGCCCGCTTTTGACGTCATTGCCAGAATGAATAAACTTGGACCGAAAAACTGTGCAACTTGTATACTTCAACGATTTGCATAGAAAACTGGGATGCAACAGGGGAAGATTGGCCTGAATTGCAAGAATTTTGTAGCCGAGGCAGAATTTGTTGAAAGAGCGTTGTATACATTAAAAGCAACGATAACAGAAAGTTCCGGCCCCGAGCTGATATATCAATAGCGCAAAAAACGCGCGAATTGGGGCGCGACTGATATATCACGGATGCAGAAAAGATACAAAAATGCCGCCCGGCGTGCGGGCGGCATAAGATCAGGAAAAAGAGTCACCGGCGGGCGGCGTAGAAGGCGCTGCGCTCCCGGAAATAGCACTGGGGACACATGCTGACGTACTGGACGTCGTTCTCAAGGTCGATGGCTACCTGTTCGCCCTCAAAGACGAAGCGGCCGTTGACCTTGCGGCAGTTGCAGGTGGCCTTGCGGCCGCAGGTGCAGATGGTCTTCATCTCCTCGATGGTGTGGGCCAGCTCCAGCAGCCGGGTGGAGCCGGGGAAGCCCTTGAGGGAGAAGTCGGAGCGCAGGCCGTAGCAGATGACGGGGATGTTCAGCTCTACCGTCACCATGAACAGCTGCTCGGCCTGCTCTGCGGTGAGGAACTGGCTCTCGTCACAGAGCACACAGGCCAGAGGCCGGCCCTCGCTGCTGGCGGCCCGGACGGCCTCCACCAGGTCCATGTCCGGCGGCACCAGCAGATCGGCAGGGCGGCGGACGCCCAGACGGCTCACGAGGTCGCCGCTGCCCTTGGTGTCCACCTTCGGCTTGAGGATGAGCACCCGCATCCCCTGCTCCTCGTAGTTGTGGGCCACCTGCATCAGCGCGGTGCTCTTGCCGCTGTTCATTGCGCCGTAACGGAAATAAAGCTTTGCCATGTCGAAAAAGTCTCCTCATGAAAGGACTCTCTCAGCCAAAGCCTGACGGAGAGGGCCGGTATTATCGATCGTATCTGCTCAGTCCTGATTGCGCAGCCGGTAGCCCAGGCTCATCAGGCTGTCGCCGAGGTGGACGTTCTCCACCACCACGTCGAGGTAGGAGACAGACAGATCGTAGTGGGAGAAGTTCCAGAAGCCCTGGATGCCCAGAGCCACCAGACGGCCGCTGATCTCCTCTGCGCCGCTGCGGGGCAGACAGAGCACAGCCACCTCGGGGTGGTGCTCGGCGCAGAAAGCCTCCAGCTCGTCGATGTGTAAGATCCGGATGCCGTTGATCTCTTTGCCCACCTCGTCGGGGGCGTTGTCGAAGGCGGCGATGAGCTTGTAGCCGTTGGTGTCGGTGGTGATGAAGCGGCTCACAGCCTTGCCCAGACGGCCGCAGCCGATAAGGATGGTGGGCAGGAGGTCGCCGTTGCCAAAGAGCAGATGCTCAAGGATGCTCAGCAGGTTCTCCACTGAGTAGCCGATGCCCTGACGGCCATTCACGTCGCCGATGCAGTTGAAGTCCTGCCGCACCTGGGAGGCAGTGGTACCCATCTGGGCGGCCAGCTCACGGGACGAGATGCTGGTGATGCCGTCGTTCTTCAGGGTGCGCAGGTAGCGATAGTATTTGGGCAGGCGCTTGATGACGGGCAGAGAAGCTTTGCCGGGAGTGTTCATAGGGGTCTCCTTTCTTTTTATCCGCAGCATTGCCGGGGGGAGGTGCGCAGCGGCAGGGCGCTCCGGCAAAAGATTTGTACTTTCTTGTACAATAATGATACATATTTGACAATCTTATCTCTAGTATAAAGTATACAGCGCGAAGAGAGAATGTCAAACCATTTGGCACATTTTTTTGAGAAAGAAAAGAAATCTTTACCGAAGTATAACCGGCAGGAATGACGGACAAGCTGAAATGAAGCAAAAAGGAGGATGCGCAGAATGTCACAGGAAGAGAAGAACGTCCCCGTGGAGCAGCAGCGGCTGGAAAAAGAGCAGATCGAGGATATGGGCAGCGTTTACCGCACCCGGGGAGCTCACGCCATCCACTGCCTGACGGTCATCGGGCAGGTGGAGGGCCATGTGGAAGCGCCCCAGGGCCAGAAGACCACAAAATATGAGCATGTCATCCCCCAGCTGGTGGCCGTGCAGGAGGACCCCGCCATCGAGGGCCTGCTGGTCCTGCTCAACACCGTGGGCGGGGATGTGGAGGCGGGGCTTGCGCTGGCGGAGCTCATCGCCAGCATCTCCAAGCCCAGTGCGGCGGTGGTGCTGGGCGGGGGCCACTCCATCGGCATCCCGCTGGCCGTCAGCGCCCAGCGGAGCTTCATCGTGCCTACCGCCACCATGACGGTCCACCCCGTCCGCCATTCCGGCATGATATTGGGCGTGCCCCAGACCATGCGCTGGTTCGAGCAGATGCAGGAGCGGATCACCGGCTTCGTGGCGTCCCACAGCGGCATCTCGGAGAAGCGGTACACCGAGCTGATGATGCGCACGGGCGAGCTGGTCATGGACGTGGGTACCGTGCTGGATGGCCGAAAAGCCGTGCGGGAAAAGCTCATCGACGAGCTGGGCGGGCTGTCGGACGCGCTGGCATGGCTCTACCGAGAAATCGAAGGGAAATAAATTGCCATTTGACTTTTCCCGTGGTACAATGAAAGAATCGAGTAGTATCGGAATTCTTCCATCGTCACCGACAGAGCCGCCCTGAGCGCGCCCTGCTTCATGATATAAAATAAGGAACGGGTTTTAGGAAACATGGCAAAGAGAAAACGCAAGACCTCCGGGCGCAGCACAGCCTCGCGCCGCAAGAACCGGACACAGGACCGGATGCCCGCGGGGCTCATCACCCTGTTTGCGGGGCTGGTGCTCATGGCGCTGGCTTTCGTGCCGGGCAGCTCGGCCTGGCGCACGATGCACGATGTCCTGTTCGGCGTGTTCGGCTGCGGAAGCTTCGTGCTGGGCGCAGCGCTGTGCTATCTGGCCATCCTCTACACCCGGGGCGAAGACCTGCTGCCCCATATCGCAAAGCTGGCGCTGGGGCTCATCTTCGCCAGCGGCACGGTCATCGTCTTTTCTGACATCCCCACCGACCAGACCGCCGCGCAGATGACCGCCGCCTGTTATCATAATGGGATGAGCGCATGGCTCTCGGGCGGTGCGCTGGGCGCTGTGCTGGGCGGGACGCTCCTGCTGCTCTGCGGCAGACCCGCCGCCAATCTGGTCATGGCGGCGCTGGCGGCCTGCGCCAGCCTGTACATTTTTGACGTTACGCCCGCCGAGTGCTGGCAGTGGCTCTGCAACGTGGGCGGCAGCGTCCACGAAAAGGGCCTTGCCGTCCACGAGCAGAATGCCGCCCGCCGGGCCGAGCGTCTGGCAGAACGCGCCGCCGAGGAGGCCGAGGCGGAGGAATACGAGGATTATGACGACGACCTGCCGGAAGACGAAGCGGGCGAAGACTGCTGCGGCGGCGAAGAGCCTGCCGCGCCCGCCTTCCATATCCAGCCTCCCGGCTGGCTGGCTGGCGTCTTCCACTGGGGCCATCAGGTGATGCAGGGCGGCGAACAGGCAGAGCCTGCCCCTGCGCCCGCACCGGAAGCGCAGACCCCGCCTCAGCCCGAGCCTGCCCCCGTACAGGTGGAAAAGTCCCGGCCCCGTGCGCCCTTTGATATTGATCTAGGCCCTGACCATACCACCGTCACCGAGGGCGGCAGTGAGCCCATCGAGCCCATTATCCTCGGCCCCGGCGGCACCTTCGGCATGGACCCGCTCCGCCGTGCGCCCATCCGCCCCACCGTGACGCCCATCGTCCCGGACGCTGTGGATACCGCCGCCGAGGACTTCTTCACGGCCCAGCCCGAGCCGACGGTGACGCCCACCGTTACGCCCGCTGCCCCGGCAGAAGAGCCGGAACAGCAGCCCGCGCCTGAGCCGCCGCTCTCCTTCGGCATCCCGCTCTATGATTTGACCCCGACTCCGGAACCGGCCCCGCAGCCGGTCAGCGCCGAGAATGCTGCGGCGTTCCGCTCTGAGCCGGATGAGGACGGCTGGATCAGCATCACCAGCGACCCGGTGGAGGAAAAAGACCTCAACACGCTGGTGGCAGCCGCCATGGAAAAGCCCGCTGTCTCCGAGGAGCAGGCCGCGAACGCCCCCGCCGAAGAGGCGGAGACAGAGGAGAGCTTCCAGTATCAGTACCCGTCCATCGAGCTGTTCGAGCGCGCCCCGGAGGAAAGCGACTCCGGCGCGGAAGACGAGCTGAAAGCCAACGCCCAGAAGCTGGTGGACACGCTGGAAAGCTTCGGCGTCCGCACCCGTGTGCTGGATATTTCCCGCGGCCCGTCGGTCACCCGGTATGAAGTCCAGCCCATGGCGGGCGTCAAGATAAGCCGCATCACTTCGCTGGCGGACGACATCGCCCTGAACCTGGCGGTGGCCGATGTCCGCATGGAGGCACCCATCCCCGGCAAGCCTGCCGTGGGCATCGAGGTGCCGAACCATAAGAAAACGCCGGTCTACATCCGCAGCGTCTTCGAGAGCCAGAGCTTTTTGCGGATGACCTCGCCGATGGGCATTGCGCTGGGCAAGGACATCGCCGGCGTGGCCCAGGTGGCCGACCTGTGCAAGATGCCCCATCTGCTCATCGCGGGCAGCACCGGCAGTGGTAAATCTGTCTGCGTGAACAGCATCATCATCAGCATTCTGTTCCGCTCCAGCCCCGAGGACGTGAAGCTCATGCTCATCGACCCCAAGGTGGTGGAGCTGGCTGAATACAACGGCATCCCCCACCTGCTGATGCCTGTCATCACCGAGCCGAAAAAGGCAGCGGGTGCTCTGAGCAGCGCGGTGCAGGAGATGGAGCGCCGCTACCACCTGTTTGCGGAAAACAATGTCCGTGACATCAAATCCTTCAACAAGCTGGCGGCCACCGACCCCATGCTGGAAAAGATGCCCTATATCGCCATCATCATCGACGAGCTGGCCGATTTGATGATGGTCGTGGGCAAGGACGTGGAGGATTCCATCTGCCGCATTGCCCAGAAGGCCCGTGCCGCCGGAATGCACCTCATCGTTGCCACCCAGCGCCCCAGCGTGGATGTCATCACCGGCCTGATCAAGGCCAACATCCCCAGCCGCATTGCCTTTGCCGTGTCCAGCCAGGTGGACAGCCGCACCATTCTGGATGGTGCCGGTGCCGAAAAGCTGCTGGGCCAGGGCGATATGCTTTTTATGCCTGTGGGTGCGCCTAAGCCGGTGCGTATCCAGGGCACCTTTGTGCGGGATGAGGAGATCAGCCGCGTGCTGGACTTCATCAAGCAGAGCGCCACCGTCCAGTACGACGAAGCCATGATCGAAGCCATGGAAAAGCACGCCATTCAGGATGGCAAGAAGGGCGCATCCTCTGCAGATGCGGATGAGGAGACCGGCAGCGACCCGATGCTCAAGCAGGCCGTTGAGGTGGTCATCGATGCCGGGCAGGCATCCACCAGCCTGCTGCAGCGCCGCTGTAAGCTGGGTTATGCCCGCGCCGCCCGCATCATGGATGAGATGGAGCAGAAGGGTATCATCGGCCCCTATGAGGGTGCCAAACCCCGTGCTGTTCTCATCAGCCGCCAGCAGTGGCTGGAAATGCAGATGAATCAGCCGGAGGAATAAGAACACAAGAAACACTTCTCTTGGCTCCCTGTCAGGGGAGCAGACAGAGAGACTTAACCAGTGAGGAACACTATGGATAACTCTTCCACGATCTATACCGAATTTCTTCCCATCAGCCGGGCGGACATGGAAGCCCGGGGGTGGGATCAGCTGGACTTTGTGGTGGTGGGCGGCGATGCCTACGTTGACCACCCCAGCTTTGGCACCGCCATCATCAGCCGCCTGCTGGAGGCCGAGGGCTACAAGGTGGGCGTGCTGGCACAGCCCCGCTATACCGACTGCGAGGACTTCAAGCGGTTCGGCAAGCCCAAGTACGGCTTTTTCATCGGCGGCGGCAACGTGGACAGCATGGTCAGCCACTATTCCGTGGCAAAAATTCCCCGCGCCGAGGATGAATACTCCCCCGGCGGCAAGTCCGGTGCCCGCCCGGACCGCAGCGCCACTGTGTACACAAAACTTGCCAAGCAGGCTTACCCCGACCTGCCGGTGATCTTAGGCGGTCTGGAAGCCAGCCTGCGCCGGTTTGCCCACTACGATTACTGGCTGGACACCGTGCTGCCCAGCATCGCCGAGGACTCCGGCGCGGATCTCATCAGCTTTGGCATGGGCGAGCACCAGACCGTGGAGATCGCCCGCCGTCTGGCCGCCGGGGAGCCGGTGGAGACCATCACAGACGTGAACGGCACCTGCTACCTGACCGATTTCGACCACCTGCCCCAGCGGTATGTGGAGTGTGCCGGCTTTAAAAAGGTGGCCAGCGACAAGACCGCCTACGCCAAGGCCTGCCGCATCCAGATGGACAATCAGGACGTGGTCAGCGGCCAGATCATCGTGCAGAAGCAGAGCGAAAAGTATCTGGTGCAGAACATCCCCGCAAAGCCGCTGGTGCGCGGGGAACTGGATAAGGTCTACGCCCTGCCCTACACCCGCCGTTACCACCCCATCTACGAGAGCATGGGCGGCGTGCCCGCCATCCGGGAGGTGCAGTTCTCCATCATCCAGAACCGCGGCTGCTTTGGCGGCTGCAACTTCTGCGCCATCCAGCTGCATCAGGGGCGGCGGGTCACCAGCCGCAGCGCCGACAGCATCGTGGAGGAAGCCGAGCGCATGACCCACGAGCCGGATTTTAAGGGCTACATCCACGATGTGGGCGGCCCCACCGCAAACTTCCGCTTCCCTTCCTGCCGCGAGCAGATGCTGCGCGGCATGTGCACCGGCGGCAAACACTGCCTTGCTCCCACCACCTGCTCCCACATGATCGTGGATCACAGCGACTACCTTAAAATTCTGCGCCGGGTGCGGGAGCTGCCGGGCGTGAAAAAGGTGTTCATCCGCAGCGGCATCCGGTTCGACTACCTGATGGCGGACCCGGACGATACCTTCTTTAAAGAGCTTGTGGAGTACCATGTGTCCGGCCAGTTGAAGGTCGCCCCGGAGCACTGCGCCCCCAACACCCTTGCCTACATGGGCAAGCCGCCCATCGAGACCTTCAACAAGTTCAAGGATAAGTTCTACGAGCTGAGCAAGAAGGCGGGCAAAAAGCAGTACCTCGTGCCCTACCTGATGTCCAGCCACCCGGGCAGCACCCTGAGCGATGCCGTCTATCTGGCCGAGTATCTCTACAAAAACCACATGCGCCCCGAGCAGGTGCAGGATTTCTATCCCACCCCCGGCACGGTGAGCACCTGCATGTTCTACACCGGCCTTGACCCCTACACCCTCAAGCCTGTGTTCGTGGAAAAGACCGCGGAGGGAAAAGCGCTCCAGCGCGCCCTGCTCCAGTATTACGAGCCCCGCAATGCCGAAAAGGTCATCAAGGCGCTGAAAATGACCCACAGGGAGGACCTGATCCCGCTGCTGGTGCCCGCCGAGGGCCGCCGCGCGGTCCAGCGCTCTGCCCGCCGGGCCGAGCCTGCCGAGGTGACCATCCACAACGACGGCACCTATACTGTCCGCCCCAACAAGGGCAGGGGAGGCAGGAATCAGAGCCGCGGAACCGCTCCGGCCCGCACCGCAGGCGGCCGCCAGCCCAGCCCCGGCGCACGCTTTGCGCCCAACGGCACGGCACCCCGTAAGCCGAAGAATAATCAACAGAAAGAGAATACAGCGTGGAAAACTTCAAAAAAGAAAAAGTAAGCTTTTGGCGGCGCATTGCCGCTCTGGCCCTGGCGGCGGCGCTGGCCCTTGGCCTTGCCGCCTGTGATGCCTCGGCGGTGGTGCCGGGCAGCAGCACCCCTACGGTCAGCACTGCCCAGCCTGCCGGAGACGGCCAGGCCGCCAACTTCGAGATGCACTTCCTGGATGTGGGGCAGGCCCTGAGCGTGCTGGTAGAATGTGACGGCCAGTATATGCTCTACGACGGCGGCAACGTGGACGATGGCAGCTATGTCGTCTCTTACCTGCAGAATCTCGGCGTGGAGGAGCTGCAGTATGTGTTCTGCTCCCACGCCCACGAGGATCATGTGGGCGGCCTGTCCGCTGCGCTGGCCTATTTCCCGGCAGACCATGTGTACAGCCCCGTGACGGAAGCCTCCACCAAGTGCTTTCAGGATTTCGTCAAGTACACCGGGCAGCAGGGCCTGCAGGTGGAGGTGCCCACCGTGGGCACGGTCTGGCCGCTGGGCAGTGCCACTGTGACCATGCTGGGCCCTGTGGCGCAGTATGACAACACCAACGATACCTCCATCGTCCTGCGGGTGGACTACGGCTCCACCAGCTTTCTGCTCACCGGCGATATGGAATCGGATGCAGAGCGCGACCTTGTGAACAGCGGGGCCAACCTGAAGGCAGATGTTCTGCAGGTGGGCCACCACGGCTCCAGCACCAGCACGAGCTACATCTTCCTGAACGCCGTCCTGCCCGAGATGGGCATCATCTCCTGTGGTGTGAACAACAAGTACGGCCACCCCCACGAGGAGACCCTGAGCATCCTGCGGG